>OUNM010123140.1_pt1 | contig 19248 bp, 19 predicted proteins | sample 1769961 | NCBI WGS metagenome assembly OUNM01 (sample SAMEA3914820, study PRJEB12502) | metagenome | biome: forest; material: soil | place: USA | collected 2012-03-12 | depth 0.3 m
CTCTTGCTTCGAGCGCATGGCCCGGGCACACCTGAACCCCAGCCAATGCAAGGATTTCCAGCCATGACCTCACGCCGTGCCTTCATCCAGATCATGCCGCTCGCAGGCGCCTTGGCGCTCGCCACGCGCGGCGCGTTCGCCGCGGATGCGCAAGTCGATCCGAAGGACCCGCAGGCGGCAGCGCTCGGATACGTCGCCGACGCGACCAAGGTCGACAAGGCGAAATTCCCGAAGTACGCCGCCGGGCAGACTTGCGGCAGCTGCCAGCTGTTCCAGGGCAAGGCCGGCGATGCGAGCGGCCCGTGCGCGATCTTCGCCGGCAAGCACGTCGCGGCCAAGGGCTGGTGCAGCGCCTACACGAAGAAGGCCTGATCCAGCTGGCGCACCGCCCTCCGGCGCATGCGCATCGTTCACTGCAGCGCTGCACATTCGTTGCGCCGAGCCCGCGCGCGCCGGTAGCGGTCGAAGACCGCGGCCACGGCGTTGGCCGACCGGCGCCCTGCCGCCGTGAGTTCGATCGCCGCGTCGTCCATGGTCGCGAGCCCGGCTTCGGCCAAGGACCGCATCTCGGCGAGTTCGCAGGCAAAGTGCACTTGAGGGTCGATCAGGTGCGCGAGGCGTATCGACTCGAAGTCGACGCGGCCCTGGCACACCAGGGCGTGGATCACCGAACGCCGCGCGAGGTCATCGCGTGCGAGCGCGAGGCCGCGTTCGACAGGCAGCCGGCCCCCGCGATGGCGGCCTCGTAGCAGGCCACGTCGGTCAGGTTCTGGTAGTAGGACGCGCCGACCTGGCCGACGGCGCCTGCACCCAGCGCGATCCGGTCGGCACACGGGCTGTCGTCGAAGCCGCCCAGCCCCAGGAACAGCCGCCCCTGCTCGCGTGCGATCGCCAGGCCGTGCGTGCGAAGGGCGAAGTCTTCCAGCCCCAACCGCACGTAGCCCGCGGCCTCCAGCAACGCGATCGTCTCGTCGTCCCTGTCGGCGCGACCGGCAGGCGATTCCCCTCGCAGTGCTTCTGAAGGGGAAGGCAGCGCCAGGCGATCGGGTCGCACGGCGAGCATCCGACGAAGCAGGCTCCGGAAGGCAACCCGGCCCTGCGTGGACGCCCACTCCGGAAGGCGCACGCAGGACGCGTCGAATCCCAGCCGACGGGCGGACGCGACGAGGCGGATCGCGCTCTCCGGCGCGCCCGCGGCCGGGCTGGCCGAGGCCGACGTCGTGTCGACGACCAGCTCGCCGAATCCCAGCTGCCGCAGGTGCGCGAGCCTGCCCTCGACCAAGGGTCCCGTGTCCACCTCGACGCTCATCCGGGGGGCCCCTTCGAAACAGAACGATTGGCGCAGCGAGTCGACGAGCCGCGCAAGTTCGGAGCGCGACAGGCGCAAGAGCGCCGGACCGCCGAGATCGAGGCGGGAGGCCGCCCGCGCCGAACCCAGCATCGAGGCCACCAGGGAGATCTCGCCGCCAAGCGACTGCAGGTAGCGGCCGATCCGGCCGGGCCCGCAGGCCGACGGCACGCGAACGTGGATGACCAGCGGCGCGCAGCCGCCGACGACCGCGCCGTTCGCGCGCTGCCACAACGCGTGCTGCAGGTCCTCCGATCCGAACGCCTCGACGAAGCGATCGGCCGTCGGATAGGCCGTGTAGCGCGGCACCGGGCCGGTGGCCGGGCCGCGCGGCGCGCCGCTCCGGGAAGGGTCCGCCAGGCTGCGATGGGGATGGGCGATGGGCGACATCCGGCGATGGTGGTGAGGGCATCCGGCGATTTCCTTGACGTGCCGCAAGCGTCGTCGCATGGCGCGCACGAAGAATCCCGACATTGCTCCACATCAGCATCGAAACCATGACCGCTCCGTCGCAGCATTGCGCCACCTCCCCAAGCGCGGGCCGAGAGGTCGCCTGCTCGGGCTGCAGCCTGCGCGACCTGTGCCTGCCGGTCGGCTTCACCGAACCCGAGATGGCCCAGCTGGACGCGCTGGTCGCGCAGCGGCGCAACGTGCGGCGCGGCGAGGCGCTGTTCAGGCGGGGCGATCGCTTCGCGTCGCTCCACGCGATCCGGACCGGCTTCTTCAAGACCTGCATGACGACCGGCGACGGCCGCGACCAGGTGACCGGCTTCCAGATGGCCGGCGAGATGCTCGGCTTCGACGGCATCGGGACGGGACAGCACCGCTGCGACGCGGTCGCGCTCGAGGATTCGCAGGTCTGCGTGATGCCGTTCGGTGCCCTGGAATCGATGGCGCAGGAGATGCCCGCGCTCCAGCGCCAGCTCCATCGCGTCATGAGCCGTGAAATCGTGCGAGATCACGGCGTGATGCTGCTGCTGAGCGGAATGCGCGCCGAGGAACGGGTCGCCGCGTTTCTCTCGAATCTCGCCCAGCGACTCCAGGCGCGCGGATTCTCGCCGTCGACGTTCATCCTTCGCATGACGCGGCAGGAGATCGGCACGTACCTGGGCCTCACGCTGGAGACCGTCAGTCGCTGCTTCTCGAAATTCCACGACGCGGGCGTGCTCGATGTCCAGCAGCGCAACGTGCGCATCGTCGACGCGGCGGCCCTGCAGCGCATCGTGGCCGGCGCGCTGGATTGACGGTGGACGCGGCCGCCGAGACGTCGCTGCGCATCGGTGGCATGCATTGCGCCGCGTGCGCGGACACGGTCGAACAGGCGCTGCGGCTCGTGCCCGGCGTGCTCGAGGCGCACGTCAGCGCGGCGGCTCAGGTCGCGTCGATCCGCTGGAATCCGGAAGGCTCGCGCATGGCCGCGATCGTCGCTGCCGTCCGGGCAGCGGGCTACGACGCCGCCCCCGACACGGCCGCCGCGGCACGCCGCGCCAGGACCAGCGAGGCTCGCGCGGCGCTCTGGCGCCTGTTCGTGGCGGGCCTGTGCGCCGTGCAGGTCATGATGCTGGCCGAGCCGGCGTACCTCGCGGCGCCGGGCGACATCGCGCCCGAGTACCTGCGCCTGATGAACTGGGGGGCCTGGCTGCTCACCGTCCCCGTGCTGGCGTTCTCGGCCGCGCCGTTCTTCCGCGGGGCATGGCGTGCGCTGCGCCGGCGCCGGATCGGCATGGATGTCCCGGTGTCCCTGGGCATCGCGGTGGCCTTCACCGCCAGCAGCGCAGCGACCGCGGATCCGGCGGGGCCGTTCGGCCACGACGTCTATTTCGATTCGATCACGATGTTCGTGGCCTTCCTCCTGGGCGCGCGCTACCTGGAGATGAAGGCACGCCACCATTCGGAGGAGGAGCTCGAGGGCGCCACGTCCCGTCTGCCGCAGCGGGTGCTCCGCGTGACGCCGGAAGGGGCGGACGAGTCCATCTCGATCGACGACGTCCGGCCTGGTGACCTGCTGCGCGTGCCGCGCGGCGAGGCCTTCGCCGCGGACGGCGCCCTCGTCGAGGGCGTGACCGAGACCGACGAGTCCCTGCTGACAGGCGAATCGCGCCCTCGCTTGCGGCAGGCAGGCGACGCCGTCGTCGCCGGCAGCCTCAACCTGGGTGCGCCGGTGTTGATGCGTGCCGAGCGAGTCGGCGCGGATACCCGCTACGAGGCCATCGCCGCGCTGATGCGCGCTGCACGCACGCACAAGCCGGCCTTCGTCGGCACGGCCGATCGCTGGGCCGGGCCGTTCCTGTGGACGGTCCTGGCGCTCGCCGCGCTGGCCGCCGTCGGCTGGAGCTTCCTCGATCCGCAGCGCGTCGTGTGGGTGGTCGTCTCGGTGCTCATCGTGACCTGCCCGTGCGCGCTGTCGCTGGCCGCGCCCGCGGCGCTGCTCGCCGCGGCGAATCGCATGGCGCGCGAAGGCCTTCTCTTGCGCAACGTCGACACCCTCGCGCGCCTGGTCGACGTCGACACGATGTTCGTCGACAAGACGGGCACCCTGACCTCGGGGCGACTGCGATGCACCGAGGTGGAAGCCGTCGCGAGCGGCTTCCCGGTCGACGTGCTCGCCGCACGCGCGTCCTCGCTGGCGGCCTGGTCGATCCATCCGTTGTCGCGCGCGCTGCAGGCCGCACGTGACGGCGACGGCAGCGTATGGCGCGAGGTCCGGGAGGTTCCGGGCCACGGACTCGAAGCGCTCGACGCGGAGGGCCGGCTCTGGCGGCTCGGCTCGCCCGGATGGGCGGGCTCGGCGAAGACCGCTCGTCCCCATGCGACGCAAGTCGTGCTGGCCTGCGCCGGCCGACCCTTGGGTTCGTTCTCGTTCGACGAGGACGTGCGGCGTGACGCCCGGGTGGCCATCGCGGCGCTGCAGGCGGACGGGGTGACGGTGCGCCTGCTGTCCGGGGACACGCCGTCGCGCGCCGAGGCCGTGGCCAGGCGCCTCGGGCTGGACGCCGCGCAGGGCGGCCTGTCGCCCGAAGGCAAGCTCGAGCACGTGCGCAGCGCGCAACTGGCCAGGCACGTCGTCGCCATGATCGGCGATGGCATCAACGATGCACCGGTGCTGGCGCGGGCCGACGTGTCGATCGCGATGGGCGAAGGGGCGCAGGTCGCGCGCACGCAGGCGGACGCCGTCCTGCTGTCGAACCGCCTGAGCGACGTGGCCAGGGCGCGCACGCTCGCACGTCGCACGCTGCGGGTGATCCGCCAGAACCTTGCGTGGGCCGCCGGCTACAACCTCGTCTGCATTCCGCTCGCGCTCGTCGGCGCGCTGCCACCCTGGGCCGCAGGCCTGGGCATGGCGACCAGCTCGCTCGTCGTGGTGCTCAATTCCCTTCGCCTTGCCCGATAGGCGGCCACGTGGACATCCTGTACCTGCTCATTCCGTTGTCCGTGCTGCTGGTGCTGGGGCTGATCGGCGTGTTCGCCTGGGCGATCGACGCCGGCCAGTTCGACGATCTGCAGCGCGAAGGCGAACGGATCCTTGCCGACGACTCGACGTCGCTTGATCACGATCAAGGGCAGACCTGACCCGCGCGGGAAGAATGGACCCGCGTCCAACATGGTCAGGACGCCTTGCCGGAGGAACCCCATGAGCACCACCCCCGCGCCGGCGCAAGCCGCTTCGGTCTACGACGACGATGCCGTCCGCCTGTTCGCGATCGCCGCGGTCGTGTGGGGGCTCGTCGGCATGCTCGTCGGCGTGTTCATCGCCGCGGAGCTCGCCTGGCCGGACATCAACATGGGCCTGCCCTGGCTCAGCTACGGACGCATCCGCCCCTTGCACACCAACGCGGTCATCTTCGCGTTCGGCGGCTGCGCCCTGATGGCGACCAGCTACTACGTCGTGCAGCGCACCTGCCAGGTCCGGCTGTTCTCGGGCCTGTTGTCGAAGCTGCATTTCTGGGGCTACCAGGCGGTCATCGTCCTCGCGGCGATCACGCTGCCGCTGGGCATCACGCGCGGCAAGGAATACGCCGAGCTCGAATGGCCGATCGCGCTGCTGCTGGCGGTCGTCTGGATCATCTACGCCGTCGTGTTCTTCGGCACGATCGCCATCCGCAGGGTGCGCCACATCTACGTCGCCAACTGGTTCTACGGCGCCTTCATCATCGCGGTCGCACTGCTCCACGTCGTCAACGGCGCCGTGATCCCGGTGAGCCTGACCAAGAGCTATTCGGCCTACGCCGGCGTGCAGGACGCGATGGTGCAGTGGTGGTACGGGCACAACGCGGTGGGCTTCTTCCTGACCGCCGGATTCCTCGGGATGATGTACTACTTCATTCCCAAGCAGGCCGAGCGCCCGGTCTACAGCTACCGGCTGTCGATCGTGCACTTCTGGGCGCTGATCTTCACCTACATGTGGGCCGGCCCGCACCACCTGCACTACACGGCGTTGCCGGACTGGGTGCAGAGCGTGGGCATGCTGTTCTCGCTGGTGCTGCTCGCCCCCAGCTGGGGCGGGATGATCAACGGGATGATGACCCTGTCGGGCGCCTGGCACAAGCTGCGCGACGACCCGATCATGAAGTTCCTCATCGTGAGCCTGTCGTTCTACGGCATGTCCACGTTCGAGGGCCCGATGATGGCCATCAAGACGGTCAATTCGCTGTCGCACTACACGGACTGGGGCATCGCCCACGTGCATTCCGGCGCGCTCGGCTGGGTCGGCCTGATCACGATGGGATCGCTCTACTACCTCGTGCCGCGCATGTTCGGCCGCACGCAGATGTTCAGCGTGCGCGCCATCGAACTGCATTTCTGGATCGCCACCATCGGCATCGTGCTGTACATCGCCGCGATGTGGAGCGCCGGCGTCATGGAAGGCGTGATGTGGCGCAGCGTCAACGACGACGGCACGCTGGCCTATAGCTTCGTCGAGGTCGTCAAGGCGACGTTCCCGTTCTACCTCGTCCGCCTCGCGGGCGGCCTGCTCTACCTGAGCGGCATGCTGGTGATGGCCTGGAACGTGTGGAAGACCGCGACGGCCGGCCGCTATGTCCCGGTGCGCATCCCGTTCGCCGCCGCCGCCGCTTGAAGGAGCCCAGGCCACATGACCACCAACACCGCCAAGCCGCAAGGCTTCTCGCACGCGAACATCGAGACCAACAACTTCCTGATGATCGTGCTGATCCTCCTCGTCGTCGCCGTCGGCGGCCTCGTCGAGATCGTTCCCCTGTTCTTCCAGAAGTCGACCACGCAACCCGTGGAAGGCCTCAAGCCCTACACCGCGCTCCAGCTCGCAGGACGCGACGTCTACCTGCGCGAGGGTTGCTACGGCTGCCACTCTCAGATGATCCGCCCGCTGCGCGCCGAGACGCTGCGCTACGGCCACTACTCCATGGCCGGCGAATCGGTCTGGGACCACCCGTTCCAGTGGGGCAGCAAGCGCACCGGGCCCGACCTGGCGCGCGTGGGCGGCAAGTACAGCGACGAGTGGCACCGCATCCACCTCGAGAACCCGCGCGACGTGGTGCCCGAGTCCAACATGCCGGCGTACTCCTGGCTGCCCAAGGGCCAGGTCGACGCCGCGGGCATGGCGCCGCGCATGCGCGCCCTGCGGCGCGTCGGGGTGCCCTACACCGACGAGGACATCGCGCACGCCGGCGACGACGTCGCCGGCAAGAGCGACGAGGACGCCTTGATCGCGTATCTGCAGGTGCTCGGCACCGCCGTGAAGTGAGGAGCACCTGCACATGGACCTCGACACCCTTCGCTACGCCACGACCGTGATGTCGTTCCTCGTCTTCGCCGGCATCGTCGTGTGGGCGATGTCGTCCCGCAACAAGACCGCGTTCGACCAGGCGCAGCAACTTCCCTTCCAGGAAACGGCGGGAGACGCGGAATGAGCGACTTCATTTCCCCCGGCTGGGCGATCTACGTCGCCGTGGCCACGATCGTCAGCCTGGCCGCCTGCCTGGCCCTGCTCGTCATCACCGCACGCGGCAGGACGCCGACCACCGATGGTTCCACGGGCCACGTGTGGGACGACGACCTGCGCGAGCTGAACAACCCGATGCCGCGCTGGTGGATGATCCTGTTCGTGATCACGATCGTCTTCAGCGGCGTGTACCTGGTGCTGTATCCGGGCCTGGGCAACGCCAAGGGCGTGCTCGGCTGGAGCAGCGCACGGGCGTGGCAGGACGAACAGGACGCGGCCAATGCCAAGCTGGCGAAGGTCTATGCGCAATACGCCACCATGCCGGCGCCGGCCCTGGCGCGCGACAGGCAGGCGATGGCCATCGGCGAGCGCCTGTTCGTCAACAACTGCTCCGGCTGCCACGGCTCGGATGCGCGCGGCAACAAGGGCTTCCCGAACCTGACGGACAACGACTGGCTCTATGGCGGCAGCCCCGAGGCCATCGTCGAGACGATCACCCATGGCCGACACGGCATGATGCCCTCGATGGCCGCGGCCGTCGGCAGCGCGAAGGACATCGACAACGTCGCGAACTACGTGCTCAGCCTCTCCGGCAGCCCGCACGATGCGGCCGCGGCGGCGGCCGGCCAGGCCAAGTTCGTCGTCTGCGCGGGATGCCACGGCATCGACGGCAAGGGCAACCAGGCGATCGGCGCGCCCAACCTGACCGACAACGTCTGGCTGCACGGCTTCGGCAAGGGGGCGATCACCGCCATGATCAACGGCGGCAAGAGCAACACCATGCCCGCGCAGGAGCACCGCCTCACGCCCGAGCAGATCCACGTGGTCGGCGCCTACGTGTGGAGCCTGTCGAACCAGCCGCCGGCGCCCGTCGCATCTCGCTGACCCAACGGATCCGAGATGACGGCGGCCCGTGATTCCCTCGATTCGTCCAGGCAGCGGCCGGTGATCCCGATCGTGCCGGCGTCGGGGGGCCTGTACCGGGCCGAGAAGACGATCCATCCGCGGGAGGTCAAGGGCCGCTTCGCCACCTGGCGCTGGGTGCTGGTCGCGTTGACCCAGCTCGCGTTCTACGGCCTGCCGTGGCTCCAGTGGAATGCGCGCCAGGCGGTGCTGTTCGACCTGGCCTCGCGCCGCTTCTACATCTTCGGGCTGGTGCTCTATCCGCAGGACTTCATCTACCTGGCCGCGCTGCTCGTCGTCTCGGCCTGCAGCCTGTTCCTGTTCACCGCCGTGGCGGGCCGGCTGTGGTGCGGCTTCGCCTGCCCGCAGACCGTCTACACCGAGATCTTCCTGTGGATCGAGCGCCGGCTCGAGGGCGATCGCAGCGCCCGCATCCGGCTGGACGCGTCGCCCTGGACGGCCGACAAGGTGCGCAGGCGCGGTGCCAAGCACGTCGCCTGGCTCCTGATCGCCCTGTGGACCGGGTTCACGTTCGTCGGCTTCTTCACGCCGATCCACACGCTCGCCGCGGAGACCGCGCATCTGGCGTTCGGGCCGTGGGAATGGTTCTGGGTGCTGTTCTATGCCTTCGCGACCTGGGGCAATGCCGGGTTCATGCGGGAACAGGTCTGCAAGTACATGTGCCCGTACGCGCGCTTCCAGAGCGCGATGTTCGACCGCGACACGATGATCGTGAGCTACGACACGCGGCGTGGCGAGCCGCGCGGCGCGCGCGCGAAGTCGATCGGCCACGCGGCGCTGGCCGGCCTGGGCAAGGGCGAGTGCATCGACTGCAGCCTGTGCGTCCAGGTCTGTCCCACCGGCATCGACATCCGCAAGGGGCTGCAGTACGAATGCATCGGGTGCGCCGCATGCGTCGACGCCTGCGACGGCGTGATGGACAAGATGAGCTATCCGCGCGGCCTCATCCGGTTCGCGACGGAGAACGGCCTCGAGAAGGGCTGGACGCGGGCCGAGATGGTCCGGCACGTGTTCCGGCCGCGCGTCCTCGCCTACACGGCCGTCCTCGTGGCGATCGTGGGCTCGATCGGCGTGCAGCTGGCCACGCGCGCCCCGTTTCGCGTCGACGTGATCCGGGACCGCGGCGCGCTCGCGCGCCAGGTCGAGGACGGGCGCATCGAGAACGTCTACCGGCTGCAGGTGATGAACGTCAGCGAGCAGTCCCGGCACTTCCACGTGGCCGTCACCGGGCTGGACGGCATCGCCGTCGCGTCCACGCCCGAGGTGGACGTCGACAGTGCGCAGGAGCGCTGGCTCGCGGTGCGCGTGCAGGTGCCCTTCGACTCGGCCCAGGCCGCCGGCCCCGGCGTGCACGCGATCCGCGTTCGGGTCGACATGCCGTCGGGAGTAGGCGTCAGCGAGAAGTCCACCTTCGTCATCCCTCGTTGAATCGGGAGCAACCATGAGCAGGCATGCAGACATCCCCTCGACGCCGACGCCGCGCTGGTGGCGCTTCGGCATGGTCTGGCTGGCGTTCGGCCTGCCGGCGTCCGCGGTCATCGCGTCCACCCTGTCGGCGGTGATCGCGATCCGCCACGCCGACCCGCTGGTCGACGACCATCGCCTTGCCGCGCACCAGCCGGCCGAGCAATCCGCGGAGGGCGCGGCGACGCTGCCTGCCGAGCTGGCCCGGAATCACGCTTCGCTGCGCCGCTGATCCCGGTCCGCACCGACCCGCTGGAGGCCAGATGAACCGAACCGCACTGACGATCCTGTGGCCGTCGTTCCTCATGGCCGGCGTGCTGGAGACGCTGGTCTTCTCGATGGTGGATCCGCGCGAGCTGCACTTCGAGCACTATGGCCTCGAGCCGTCGCCACAGGCGATCTACACGCTGGGATTCCTCATGTTCTGGGGCGTGCTGTCGACCTCCGGCATGATCTCGGCGCTCCTGCTGATCGAGGTGGATCCGCCAATGGATCCTGCGGCAGGCGCTCCCGACACGAGCTTCGACGCCTGACTGTCGCGCCGCAGGCGGCGGCACCCGCGAACCTTGAGCGAACGCAAGCACGTCGCTCGCCATCGCGGCGACCATGCGGTCATGGAAGACACGCTTGCCCAGCCGATCGCGTTCGATCGCGCACTCCCCTCCGACGCGCTGCTCGCCCGCATCCAGGGCCCCGGGCCGCGCTACACGTCCTATCCGACCGCTGACCGCTTCGGGGACGGCTTCGGCGCCGATGACGTCGGGGCACTCCTGGAGGAGCGGCGCCGGGCCGCCGATGCCGGCATGCGCCTGCCGCTGTCGCTGTACGTGCACGTCCCGTTCTGCGAATCGGTCTGCTACTACTGCGCCTGCAACAAGATCATCACGAAGCATCACGAGCGCGGGCTGCCGTATGTCGCGGCCCTCGAATGCGAGATCGCACTCGTCGTCGACATCCTCGGACCGCAGCGCGCCGTCTCCCAGCTGCACTTCGGCGGCGGCTCGCCGACGTTCCTGTCGGACGCGGAGATCTCGCGCCTCATGGCGAGCATCCGGCGATCGTTCCATGTGCAGGACGGCGCGGAGATCTCGATCGAGGTCGATCCGCGCACGGTGTCGGCCGCCCGCCTCCGGCACCTTCGTGCACAGGGCTGCAACCGCATCAGCTTCGGCGTGCAGGACTTCGATCCGGATGTCCAGAAGGCCGTCCACCGCGAGCAGTCGTTCGAGAGCGTCCGCGACCTGTTGAGCGCGGCCCGCGAATGCGGATTCCGCTCGATCAACGTCGACCTGATCTACGGCCTGCCGCGCCAGACGGCGTCGAGCTTCGCGCGCACCCTCGAGCAGGTGGCGGATCTTCGCCCCGACCGCATCGCGCTCTACGCCTACGCGCATCTGCCGCAACGCTTCAAGCCGCAACGCCGAATCGTGGCCGAAGAACTGCCGGACGGCCCGGACCGGGTCGCGATGCTCGGCAGCGCCATGGCGGCGTTCCGGGCCCATGGCTACGCCTACATCGGCATGGACCACTTCGCACTGCCCGGCGACGACCTCGCGATCGCCCAGCGCGAGGGCCGCCTGCACCGCAATTTCCAGGGCTACAGCACGCAGCCCGACTGCGATCTCGTCGGACTCGGCGTCTCGGCGATCGGCCGGATCGGCAACGGCTACTACCAGAATGCCAAGACGCTGCCCGACTACGAAGACGCGCTCGCGCGGGGCCGCCTGCCGGTCGCCCGCGGGCTGGTGCTCGACGACGACGATCGCATCCGGCGCGACATCATCATGTCGCTGATGTGCCGCGGCCGCGTCGAGTTCGACGACGTACGGCGCGTCCACGGCATCGACATGCAGGCGACCTTCGCCGCCGAACTGGTACGGCTAGCGCCGCTGTGCGCCGACGGCTTCGTGCGCCTGCACGAGGGAGCCATCGAGGTGACCGACAGCGGCTGGTACGTCGTCCGGGCCATCGCGATGGTGTTCGACCGCCACCTGCGCGAGAACGCCCAGCCCGGACGCTTTTCTCGCATCGTGTGATGAACCTGGCGCTGGCCCTGGCCGGATTCGCGCTCGGCGCGGCCACCACGCCGCACTGCGCGCTCATGTGCGGGTCGCCGTGCGCCGCGCTGACCGGAGGTCGGCGAGGTGACGGCGCGTGGTTCCTCGCCGCCCGCGCCGCCGGCTACATGGCCGCAGGGGGCGTGGCCGCGGCCAGCGTCGGCGCGCTCGGCGCCTGGGCGCGCACGTCGCCGCGCCTGCAGCCGCTGTGGACGCTGCTGCAGCTGGCCTTCCTCGCGCTGGGCCTGTGGTGGCTGACCACAGGCCGCACGCCCGCCCGGTTGCTGCGCGACGGTGCGGCGCCGGTGCACGTCGTGCCGCGCCGCCGTCGCTCGCTGCAGGCTGCGCTCGGCGGGCTCGCCTGGGTCGCCTGGCCCTGCGCCGCGCTGCAGGCCGCGCTCCTGCTCGCCGCAATGGCGAACGATGCCGCCGGCGGCGCGCTCGTCATGGGCGCCTTCGCACTGGCTTCGAGCCCGGCGCTCCTGGCGGCGCCATGGCTGTGGTCCTGGTGGCAACGCAGAAGCGGGCAGGCGACGACTTCCGTCCGCATGCAGGCCTTCGGCTACCGCTGCGCCGGTCTGGGGCTGGCGCTGTCGTCTTCCTGGGCGCTGGCCAGGACGCTGCAGGAACGCATCGGGACGATCTGCATCACCTGATGCTCGCAGGCCGCCGGCTCCATCCACCTCACCGATTGGCCGTTGATCCAGGACAAGGATTGCAAGCGCGGGACGGCGTGAAATGGCGCTCGATGAGACCGCTCGAACCCCTCTTGCCGCGAGTGACGTCGGCACCACCGCCCGTCGCCCCGGTGCCCGCCATCCCGCATCGCAAGCTGATCCGCTCCTGGCTCGCGCCGCTGGCCTCCAAGAGCACGCGCATCGCCCTGTGGCTGATCGCGCTCGACCTCGCGCTCCTGGCGGCGTGCATGGCCGGCGTCGTCCTCCTGGAATCGCGCCTTCTGCAGGTGTCCGCGGGCCTCGCCGCGGGAATCGTGATCGGCCGCCTCTTCATCCTCGGCCACGACGCCTGCCACCAGAGCCTGACCCGCCACCGCCGGCTCAACCGCTGGCTCGGCCGCCTCGTGTTCCTGCCGTCGCTGACCCCCTACAGCCTCTGGGAGACCGGCCACAACGTCGTGCACCACGGCTACACCAACCTGCGCGGGTTCGACTTCGTCTGGCAACCGCGCTCCCTCGAGGAATTCCAGGCCTTGCCGCGTTGGCGCCAGCGGCTGGAACGCGTCTATCGCAGCGGGTGGGCACCCTGGCTCTACTACCTCGTCGAGATCTGGTGGACGCGGCTGCTGTTCCCGAGTCGCGCGCACATGCCCACGCGGCGCGCCGTGTTCGTCGGCGACGGCATGCTGGTGACCGCCTTCGGCATCGCCTGGGTGGCGGCGCTCGTCATGGCCGCCCATGCCACGCAGCAATCCGCGGCCTGGCTCGTGGCAACGGGCTTCGTGCTGCCGTTCCTGTTCTGGAACGGATTGATCGGCTTCGTCGTCTACGTGCACCACACGCATCCGGGAGTCGCCTGGTTCGAGGACAAGCGCGCCTGGGCCGCCGCACAGCCCTTCGTCTCGACCACCGTCCACCTGACCTTCCGGTCGGCGATGGGCGGCGTGCTGCACCACATCATGGAGCACACCGCGCATCACGTGGACATGACCGTGCCGCTCTACCGCCTCAAGGCCGCACAGGCGCTTCTCGAGCGACGCCTGGCGGGCAGCATCGTCGTGCAGCCGTTCTCGTGGCGCTGGTATGTCGACACGGCACGCCGATGCAAGCTCTACGATTTCCACGCCGGCTGCTGGACCGACTTCGCCGGTCGTCCCTCGTCGGCGCCCGCGTGCGCGTCGACCTGAACGGCGCTGGATCGACCATGGCCCGACCTTGCGCCTGCGCCAACGGCGCCGCACCCCTTCTCCCGGACGGCGGCCGCCACGGCAGTTGCGATGGCGCAATCCCGTGTCCCGGCCGCTCTCACAGAATTTCGTCGTCGCAACCCCGAAAGTTCCTCGTGACCTACTCCACGCTGCTCCTGCATCTCGACGACGACACGCGTGCCGGAATCCGGCTCGACCAGGCCACGAGCCTCGCGCGCCGGTTCGATTCGCGCCTGATCGGCCTGTCCTGCCATCGACCCGCGCCCTGGGTCGGCGTCGCGGGCTCCGAATTCATGGGCGCGGACCCGTTGACCCATGAACTGGCACTGGCAGCGCGCGCGGCTGCGAGCCGCGAAGCCGCGTTCCTGCGCCATTGCGACGTCCAGGAGCTGGCGTCGTTCGAGGTCGCCACGTCCGACGACGAACCCTCGCGCGCCATCGGCGAGCGAGGGCGTTGCGCCGACCTGATCCTCCTGGGCCAGGCGGATCCCGACACTGCCGACCACGCCCGCCATCGCGACATCGTCGATCGCGTGATGGAACAGACGGCCGCGCCGGTGCTCGTCCTGCCGTACGCCGGCCGCTTCGCGACGCTCGGGGAGACGGTGCTGATCGCCTGGAGCGACAGCCGCGAGACCGCACGGGCCGTCGCGGACGCGATGCCTTTCCTGCAGCAGGCGCGCGCGGTGCACCTCGTGGCCTTCGACCGGGCCATCGGCGTAGGCGGCAGCATCGATGCCTCACGCCTCGACCTTGTCACGCGCTGGCTGGCGACTCACGGCGTGCAGGCCCGGGCGAGCGTCGCCTTCACCCGCACGGACATCGGCAATGCACTGCTGTCGCACGCGGCCGACGTCGGAGCCGACCTGATGGTCATGGGCGCCTGGAGCCATTCACGCCTCGTCGAGCGTGTCCTCGGCGGCGCGACCCGCACCGTGCTCGACAGCATGACGGTTCCCGTGCTCATGTCGCATTGAGCCCACGCCTGGCCGGTCGGTCCGGCCGGGGCAGGACGCACGGGCGCCGGACTACTGCAAGGTCCGCGGGCGCTGGCTCCCACTGATGAAGCGCCCGAGGCCAAGCACGTCGTCCACGATGGCGTCATGCCGGCGACCGTCCCATCGGACGGCGCCATGCGCCCTCAGGAGATCCAGTGCGCCACGGACAGCATCGGGCGACAAGTCCAGGTAGGCGGCCAGTTCGACGGGAGCGACGCGCAACGCGATGCGACAGGCCGGACGACCCTGGCGCAGCAGCGATTCCGCCCAGGCGAGCAGGAAGTCCGCGACGCGCAGGTCGGACCTTGACCCGGCGGGCGTCCGGCGCGCGCTTCGGGTGCGGGTCGCCTCCAGTGCGACCGCCTGGCGCAGCGCGGCGAGCAGCAGGGGCTGGAGCGCGCCGGCGACCGACAAGGCATCCAGGCGCATTGCCCAGACTTCGCAGGTGGCCAGGGCCACTGCCGTCGACGCATGCCGTCCCGAGGCGACGCCGTCGATGCCCAGCCAGTCGCCCCGGAAGCGGAATTCGGCCTGCATCGTCGTCTCGTCCGCCGCGCTGGCCAGGGACAGGATGCCTCCATTGAGGGCGAACAACGCCTTGCAGCGCTCGCCTTCGCGAAACAGGGCCTCCCCGGGACGTACCCGTATCCGCAGCGGTTCGATCTCCTCGGCCAGCCCGGTCAGGGTGTCGCAGGCGCGTGACGCCGTGGCGGGTCCGCCGTCGCAGGGACGCAACCGGCACAGGAGTTCGATCGCGCCGGGTGCTGCGGCCCTGAACGACCTGACATCGACATTCGGCATGGCTGCCTCCCGGAAATGCGACGCACGAGCGCCGACAGGCCTATGATTGACGGCGCCCGCCAACGGCCATGCAATGTCGTGCGTCGTTCCGCAACGCTCGGTGAACCTTGCGTGACAAGTACCGCGCGGCGCTCCACGAATCAAGGTTTCCCTACAGGGGCGGCCCGGACCGCCGCTTCAAGATCCCGCCATTCGCAGATGACACCGCAATCCGTGACGCCCATCCACATCGCCGTCCTCGACGACGAGGCAGACATCACGCGTCTGCTGGCCGGCTATCTCGAGACCCAGGGCTACCGCGTGACCAGCGTGCACACCGGCCGCGATCTCCTGGCCACGATGACGGCCGATGCCCCCGCGCTCGTGCTCCTCGACCTGGGGCTGCCGGGCGAGGACGGCTTCGCGATCGCGCGCCAGTTGAGGGAACACTTCCGTTGCGGCCTCGTGATCGTCACGGGCCGGGGGGATGCGGTCGACAAGATCGTCGGCCTGGAGATCGGCGCCGACGACTACGTCACCAAGCCATTCGACCTGCGCGAACTCGCTGCGCGCATCAAGGCCGTCCTGCGCCGCATCCTCACGACGACGACGGCGGCCCCGCCGGCCTCCGAGGCCCGGCCCGAGACGGCCCCGGCGCGCGAACGGTTCAACTTTGCCGGCTGGGAGTTCGACACCGGTGCCCGCCGCCTGCTCGACCCCGAGGGCGGCGAGGTGGGCCTGACGACCGGGGAGTTCGACCTGCTCGCGGTGTTGGTGCGGCACGCGGGACGCGTGCTCTCGCGCGATTTCCTGCTCGAACAGACGCGCGGCCGCGACGCCGGCCCCTTCGACCGGACCATCGATGTGCAGATCGGCCGGCTGCGCAAGAAGATGGAGGCCGATTCCGAGCGACCCGAACTGATCAAGTCGGTGCGCGGCGCGGGCTACGTCCTGGTTCCCGTCGTGACCACGCACTGAGCGCGCCGCGTGGAGCGATCCGCATGAACCGCACCGATTTCACCGCCCATCCGCTGCCCGCCGGCGTGGATGCGCACTCGGTGTTCCGGTCGCTGTTCGCCGCCTACCCCGATGCCATGCTGCTGGTGGACCGGACCGGCGCCATCGTGCTCGCCAATCCGGCCGCAACCGCGCTGCTGGGCTACGACGCCGACGAGTTTCCCGGCATGAGCGTCGACCGGCTCGTCCCCGAGAGCATCCGCCCTCGCCATGCGGCCTATCGCGGGGCCTATGTCCAGAACCCGCGGCCACGACCGATGGGCACGCAGATGGATCTCGTGGCCGTGCGCAAGGACGGCAGCGAGGTCATGGTGGAGATCGCGCTGAGCCCGCTCGAGGAGCATGGCGTGCCTCTGGTGGTGGTCTCGATCCGCGACATCGGCGCCTACCCGCGCGTGCAGAAGGCGCTGCAGCGCGCGCGCTACAGCGAGCACCTGGCACAACTGGGCCGCCTGGCGGTCGACGAGCGCGATCCGCAGGTGCTGGTCGAGCACGCGCCCCGGCTGGCCGCCGACGCGCTTCAGCTGCAGGTCGCGCTGGTCTGCCTGCTCGAGACGGACGGGCGCGAGTTCCGGATCGCCTCGGGCGTCGGGCTCCTTCCGAACCAGAGAGTCGGCACGCGCATCGCCAACACCGCCGACGCCCTGCCCGGCTACATGCTCCAGCACCCGCAACCGCTGGTCATGCCCGACTACCGCAACGAACGCCGGTTCGACCTGCCGTCCTGGCTGACCGACTCCGGCCTGACCTGCGGCATCGTCGTGCCGATCTCGGACAGGGGGCGCACTCTCGGCACGCTGACCGTGCATTCGCATCGGCCGCAGACCTTCGGCGACGACGAGGTGCGCTTCCTCGAATCGCTGTCCACGCTGCTGGCGACCAGCCTGCAGCGCGCGCAGGCGGAGGAAGCGCTGAACCATTCGCAGCGGCTCGAGAGCGTCGGGCAACTCACCGGCGGCATCGCGCATGATTTCAACAACCTGCTCACCGTGATCCAGGGCAACCTGCAGTTCCTGGAAGACACGGCCGCGATCGCGACGGATGAACATGCCCAGGGGCTGGTCGCCGCCGCGACGCACGCGACCCGCCGGGCGTCCGAGCTCACCGGCAAGCTGCTCGCGTTCTCTCGCCGCCAGGTGCTGCAGCCCGAGGCGATCGAGATCGGCACGATGCTGAGGTCGCTGGCGGACATGTTGCGCCGCACGCTCGACCAGCGCGTGCGGATCGACATCGAGGTCGAGCCCGGCTGCCCGTCGGTGCTGGCCGATCCCGTGCAGCTCGAGTCCGCGCTCCTGAACGTCGCCATCAACGCCCGCGATGCGATGCCCGAGGGCGGCGCGCTCACTTTTCGCGCGGCCGCCGTCGATCGCCTGCCCGACGATCGTGGATCGGACGATCCTCTGGCGCAGGCTGGCGCATCGGCTGGCGGCTTTGTCGCCATCGCCATCACCGACACCGGCAACGGCATGCCGGACGATGTGCGGGAACGGGCCTTCGAGCCGTTCTTCACCACGAAGAGCGTCGGCCGCGGCACGGGCCTGGGTCTCAGCACGGTCTACGGCTTCGTCAAGCAGTCGCATGGCGCGGTCACGATCGCGTCCGCGCCCGGAGCCGGCACGACGGTGACCCTGGTCATCCCGCAACTCGGCGCGGAACCCGCCGCGCCGATCGACGAGGCCGAGGTGGCCGGCGTCCTGCCGCCCGGCCTGCGGATATTGCTCGTCGAGGACGATGCGCCCGTTCGTGCGGTCGCCCTGACGTTTCTCGGCACGCTCGATGCCAGGGTGACCGCCTGCGCCTCGGGCGAGGAAGCGCTGGGCGTGCTCGAATCCGGGGCCGATTTCGACTTGTTGCTCACGGACATCGCCCTGGGCGCGGGGATGCGCGGCACGGTGCTGGCGGCACAGGCCCAGGCGAGCCGCCCGACGCTGGCCATCCTGCTGGTGTCAGGTTTTTCCGAGGAACTGATCGATGCCGACCGGACTGCCCCGCTCGATTGGGAATTGCTGCCGAAGCCGTATTCGCGCAACGACCTCGCGCGGGCGATGGCGTCGGCGATCAGCCACGCCACCCACGCGAACGCCGATTGAGCCGGATCACTGCAGGGTCGCGCCCGCGTCCGGCGACAGGCATCCCTGCACGAAGTCCGTCAAGGCCTCGACGTCCGGGATCCGGATCTCGCGCCGGCCCTTGTCGGCGAAGTCGATCAGGCCGCAGCGGGCAAGGCGCGAGAGCCCCCGGCTGACGGTCTCGAGCGTGACGCCCAGGTAGTTGCCGATCTCGGCCCGGGTCATGCGCATCGTGATCTGGTCGGTGCGCAGGCCGCGCCGGGCCAGCGCGCGGGCCCAGTTGCGCAGGAAATCCGCGACTCGCGCATCGGCAGGCAGCGTGCAGATCGACATCAGCGAATTGCGATCGCGCGCGATTTCCCGGCTCATCGCCTCGTGCAGCGCACCGATCAGCGCCGGCCGCGTCGCGCCGGCCTGCAGCAGGGCCGCATAGGGAATGGCCCAGACCTCGCCGGTATCCATCGCGATCGCGTCGCAGTCGTGCCGGCCGTCGGCGATCCCGTCGAAGCCGAGCCAGTCGCCCCGGAACTTGAGGCTGACGATCTGCTCACGTCCGTCGGGCGACAGGGTCACGATCTTGAAGACGCCGGAGTTGATGACGAAAAGGTGAGTGAAGCGCTGCCCGGCCTGGTAGACGCGGTCGTCCAGCCGCAGGACGCGACGCTGGATCTCGACGCTCTCGGCGATCAGCGAGAGCCGGGCGGCGATCTGCCGGCCGTGCAGGGCGTCGTCGTCGCGAATCGGCTCAGGCGTCGCGCCGCGGCGCGTCGTGACGGCACCGGTGGC
>OUNM010548642.1_pt1 | contig 19212 bp, 23 predicted proteins | sample 1769961 | NCBI WGS metagenome assembly OUNM01 (sample SAMEA3914820, study PRJEB12502) | metagenome | biome: forest; material: soil | place: USA | collected 2012-03-12 | depth 0.3 m
ATCGCGCGCGTGCGATCGTCGACCGTGTCGAAGATCTTCTGCATGTCGAGCTTCCAGCGCCCGTCGGCCTGGCGATCGAGTGCCACGTAACGCGGCTCTCCACCCACCAGCTTCACCGCCGAGGTGATGTTCGGCCAGATCGGCGAGACGATCACCACATTGTCATCTGGATCGACCAGAAGCTGGCAGCTGAGCAGGATCGCCTGCATGCCGCCCGTGGTTAACGACAGGCGATCGGGCGGGCATTTGATGTCGTACAGCCGCTCGGTATAGGCGCTGAGTGCCGCCCGAAGGTCCGGCGTGCCGCGCTGCCACGTATAAAAGGTTTCGCCGGACTGAAGGCCCTGCCCGGCGGCATCCCGAACGAAGTCCGGGGTGACGAGATCGCTCTCGCCGAACCACATGGGCACGACGTCGGGATCGCCGAACACCGACATGGCCACGTCGGAAATGGGGCTTTCGGAAAGGTCCCGGCCAACATGGCCGCTGAGGCTGGCGCCGAGGCCGGGCGGATGAAATCGGTTTGAGCGTTGCATACATCGCAGGTAGCGCATCGCCCGCAATTCCGCCAGCCGCGTCCCTTCGAGGATTGTTGTCGGTCAGGTCAAGCCTGGCTTATCGTTGGATCACCATTGGAGGCAGAACGATGAAACGCGCCGCACTGACGCTGCTGTCCGCCCTCCTGGCGAGCGGCTGCGTCCACAATTCGAACCTCTCGCAGGTTCAGCCCGGCATGAGCCGCGAGCAAGTCTCCAGCATCATGGGGCCGCCCGACAGCGTCGCCGCCGAGCCTGGCCGCGAATGCGCTTTCTACACGGTGCTGAAGGACTTCATGAGCCGGACGCCCTGGAGCATGTCGGATCGCTATTACGTCTGCTACGCCAGCGGCAAGGTCGACACTTTCGGCAAGGCACTGCCGGTGGAAGGGACGAAGGGCTCATGAGCGACGACTACCAACGGCGCAGCTATGGCGCCATTCCCGTGGGCACCGGCGACAAGCCGGGCATCGTCGTGGTCGACTTCCAGCTGGGCTTCACCGATCCGCAATATCCGCTGGGCGGTGCGCCGCTGGTGATGCGGGCGCTGTCCAACACCGAGCAACTTCTCAAGACCGCCCGGCGGCTCGGCGTGCCCGTGGCGGTGTGCAACACCGCCTATCTCAACGAGCGCGAGATGCCCTATTGGAAGATCACCGCCGTGCGCGAGACCTTCCTGCACAACCATCCCAGCACCGAGCTCGATCCGCGCATCTACGACCCGTCCTACGACGTGCAGGTCACCAAGAAAGGCCCGTCGATCTTCTTCGAGACCGGCGTCGCCAACTATTTCACCAAGGAGCGGGTCGATACGGTGATCGTGACCGGCTGCAACACCTCAGGCTGCATCCGCGGCACGGCGCTCGACAGTTTCAGCCTGCGCTATCGCACCCTGGTGCCGGAAGACTGCGTCGGTGACATCGAGGAGCAACCGCACAAAGACAACCTGCGGGACATCGGCCGGCGCTATGTCGACGTGGTCGACCGCGCCTATTGCGTCGATTACCTGGAAAACTGGGCCAAGCGGAACAGCGTCTAGAACGACGACGCCTGTGGCCGGGTCAGCACGATTGTCTTCGCGTCAGCGCACGAGCTGCGCGGCACACCGATCGCCACGACCTGCTCGCCCTTGGCCAAGCAGCCGTTCTTCCATTCACCTGCAAAGGTCTGCCCGGCCAGCACGGCCGTTCCGAAGCCATCCGGCACGTCGTTGGCATAATGGCCCTCGTAGCGATCCGTCTCGTTCCACTGGTAGCGGCCAAAGCCTTCGCGCTTGCCTTCGCGATAGGTGCCCTCGAAGCGGTCGATCGCCTGGCCGTGTTCGTACCATTGCACCACGCCATGACCGTCCTTCTGGCCTTGCGGGCAGGCGCCGGTCCAGGCGGCATGATCCTTCGTATCGGGATGCCAGTCCCACATCCGGCAGCCCACCTGGGTATCGAGTAGCCAGTTGCCTTCCTCGCAGGGCTGGATCCAACTGATCTGCAGCGAATCGGGCTCGACCGTCGCGCAATCCGGCATGTCGATGGCGGCAGCGACCTGTTGCTGGGCATGAACAATCGGTGACACGCCCATCGCGATGGCGGCCAAGGACGCTGATATGTAACGTGAAACCCGCATGTTCCCCTCGCCCCGAACCCGGGACTGAAAAACAAACGCCGCATCACCCGAATTAGTTGCAGATTTCCCCAGCGGAAAATCGATTCGTTTGCTGTGTAATGGCACTATTCGCCTCTCGTGGAGCGTGGAAATTGGTTCTCCTGATCGTCGGACTGATCGTCTTTCTGGGCGTCCACGCGCTGACGACCCTTCGCACCCCGCGGGCGGCCCTGATCGCCCGCCTGGGCGAGGGTCCCTACAAGGGACTTTACTCGCTCGCGGCCGCGATCGGGCTTGGCCTGATCATCTGGGGCTTTGGCCGCTACCGCAGCACGGATTGGGTACAGGTCTGGTATCCGCCGGCAGGGCTGAAGCCGGTCGTGTACCTGCTGATGTTGTTCGCCTTCATCGCGTTGGCCGCGACCTACGCGCCACCGGGCAGGATCAAGTCTGCGTTGCGGCATCCGATGCTCGTGTCGGTCAAGGCCTGGGCACTGGCGCACCTGCTGGCGAACGGCGACCTCGGCGCGCTCATGCTGTTCGGCGCATTCCTCGCCTGGGCGGTCTACGATCGCATCGCCGTGAAGCGCCGCGGCGACATGGGAGCGCCGCCGGTCGCCGGCTTCACGACGGGTGACATGATCGCGATCGCCGTCGGCGTGGCCGCCTTCGTCGCCATGTTCTTCCTGCATCCCTGGTTGATCGGCGTTCCTATCCTGTGACGGCAACGGTATTCTTCAGGCGGCGTTCAAGCGGCAAGACAGGAGGAACCGATGAAGTCTTTCCTCACAGGCTTGGCCTTGGTGTGCATCGTTGTCGGCGTTGCGGCGGCGCAGACTCCGAGCCAGCGGCCCACCGACGATCCTCTGGCGGTGAAGCCGATCTCGCCGCAAACCCAGACGACCGGCGCCGAAATGATCCGCTCTAAGATCGAGCGCATTGGCTACACCGACGTCACAGATCTATCGCGCGACAGCCTGGGCGTCTGGCACGCGCACGCAATCCGCAACAACGAAGCCGTCGACATCACCGTCGACAAAGGTGGACGGATCAAGCCCGAGGCGCGGTAAGACGACGCGCCCACCCCCGGAACTTAAATCGTCTGACGTCGTTTCGGCAGCACGGGCTTCTGTTGGGGCCGTGGGCGTCCTAGTCTGCGTCCGCTTGTCGGCCGCGCCGACGGAATGGAGAGACAGATGCAGCTTGGAATGATTGGCCTCGGGCGCATGGGCGGCAACATCGTGCGTCGCCTCGTGAGCAAGGGACACGAATGCGTGGTGTTCGACCAGAACGCCGACGCCATCGGGTCCTTGGCGGGTGACAGGATCGGCGGCGCGTCCGGCCTCGCGGACATGGTGAAGCGCCTCAGCAAGCCGCGCGCGGTGTGGGTCATGCTGCCGGCAGGTGAAATCACCGAGAAGACCGTGGTCGAGCTCGGCAATCTCATGGAAGCCGGCGACACGATCATCGACGGTGGCAACGCCTTCTTCCAGGACGACGTGCGGCGCGGCAAGGCGCTCAAGGCCAAGGGCATCCACTACATCGACTGCGGCACCTCGGGCGGCGTGTGGGGGCTCGAGCGCGGCTACTGCATGATGATCGGCGGCGACAAGGAAGCCGTCGACCGGCTCGATCCCATCTTCAGCGCGCTGGCGCCGGGCCCCGGCACGATCCCCAAGACGCCGCGCCGCGAGAAGCGCGACGCGCGGGTCGAGCAGGGCTATCTCCACTGCGGCCCTGTCGGCTCAGGCCATTTCGTGAAGATGGTCCACAACGGCATCGAATACGGACTGATGCAGGCCTATGCCGAGGGCTTCGACATCCTGCAGAAGGTCAACTCCAAGAACATCCCGGAAGAGCGCCGCTACGACCTCGATCTCGCCGACATCGCCGAGGTCTGGCGCCGCGGCAGCGTGGTGAGTTCGTGGCTGCTCGACCTCACCTCTTCGGCGCTCGCCGAGGATCCCGCTCTGTCCAAGTACTCGGGCTTCGTCGAGGACTCCGGCGAAGGCCGCTGGACGGTCAATGCCGCGGTGGAAGAAGCGGTGCCGGCCGACGTCCTTTCCGCAGCCTTGTTCGCCCGCTTTCGTTCGCGCGACAAGGACGGCACGGCCAACAAGCTCCTGTCGGCCATGCGTCACGCCTTCGGCGGCCACGTCGAGCCCAAGAAGTAGAAGCCCGAGAAAGAAACAAGAGTACCGATGGTCGATCCGAAGGCTGCCGAACCGCCCCCGCCCTGCACGCTTGTCATCTTCGGCGCGACCGGCGATCTCACCAAGCGGCTGCTGCTGCCGGCGCTGCGCAACCTGCGCCGCGACGGGCTGCTGGCGGACGACTTCAAGCTGGTCGGCATCGCCTCGCGCGACATCGGCGATGACGGCTTCCGCGCCCACCTCAAAAAGGCGATGAGCGACTTCAAGGCGGGCAACGGCGATGCCGACATGGACTGGTTCCTGCAGCGCGCCCACTATCTCAGCGGCAAGTTCGAGGATCCGGCGACATTCGCGGCCCTTGCCAAGCACGTCGACGGCAACGCCCTCTTCTATCTGGCGACGCCGCCCAGCGAGTTCTCGATCATCATCCGCCAGCTTGGCGCCGCGGGCCTCGTCCAGGAAGACAAGGACCGCTGGCGCCGCGTGATCATCGAGAAGCCGTTCGGCCATGATTTGCCGTCGGCCGTCGCACTCAACAAGGAGATCCTGAGCGTCCTGCAGGAAAGCCAGATCTTCCGCATCGACCACTATCTCGGCAAGCAGACCGTGCAGAACATCATGGTGTTCCGCTTCGCCAACGGCTTCGTCGAGCCGCTGTGGGGCCGCGACCACATCGACCACGTGCAGATCACCGTGGCCGAGACGGTGGGCGTTGAGACGCGCGGCCGCTTCTACGACAACACCGGCGCGCTGCGCGACATGGTACCCAACCACATCTTCCAGCTCGTATCGCTGATCGCCATGGAGCCGCCGGCGCGGTTCGATGCGGAGGCGTTGCGTTCCGAAAAGGCCAAGGTGCTCGACTCGGTTCAGCGCTTCACGCCCTATTCCGCGCGCGGCAATGTCGTGCGAGCGCAGTACGCGGAAGGCACGGTGGGCGACAAACAGGTGGCGGCCTACAAGGGCTCCCCTGACGTGCCGGAGGATTCGCGCACCGAAACCTACGTCGCCATGAAGCTGATGATCGACAACTGGCGCTGGGCAGGCGTGCCGTTCTATGTGCGTACCGGCAAGTCGCTTTCCACGCGCAAGACCGACATCAACATCCGCTTCAAGCAGGCGCCGCTCACCCTGTTCCGCGACACACCGGTCGACACCCTGCCACCCAACGACCTCACTATCCGCATTCAACCCGACGAAGGCGTGAGCCTGCGCTTCGGCGTGAAGGTGCCCGAGCCGCAGATGCGGATCGACGGCGTCGACCTCAAGTTCAACTATGCCGACGCCTTCAAGGTGGCGCCCAGCACCGGCTACGAGACGCTGATCTACGACTGCATGGTGGGCGATGCGACGCTGTTCCAGCGGGCCGACAACATCGAGGCGGGCTGGCGCATCGTGCAGCCGATCCTCGACGTCTGGGCCTCCGACAAGACCAGCATCATTCCCGGTTACCAGGCCGGCGGCAGCGGACCGGAGGAAGCCGACGCGCTGATGAGCCGCGACGGGCGGCGCTGGCGAGCGCTCGTACCGGGGACCAGGCCATGATCCGGATCTCCGCTCTCGTGTCGGATGTCGACGGCACGCTGATGACGCAAGCGAAGGAGCTGTCGCCGCGCACCCGTGAAGCTGCGGCAAAGCTCCGGGCGCGCGGCATCCCCTTCGCGGCGATCAGCGGCCGGCCGCCGCGCGGCATGCGCATGCTGATCGAACCGCTCGGCATCACCAATCCGATCGCGGGCTTCAACGGCGGCCAGTTCACCGCGCCGGACCTGACCCCGATCGAGTACCATGTGCTGGCGCCCGACGTCGCCCGGCGCGCGCACGACATGCTAACGGCCAAGGGCTTCAGCATCTGGGTATTCAACGGCCTCGACTGGCTGATCCGCGACCCCAAGGGCCCGCATGTCGAGCTCGAACGGCACGCCGTGGATTACGATCCGATCGTGGTGAAGGACTTCGACAAGGCGCTTTCCGCCGCGCACAAGATCGTCGGCGTCAGCGAGGACCATGACGGGCTCGCCCGCCTCGAGGCGGACATGCAGGCCGGCCTGGGCGACACGGCGTCGGCTACCCGTTCGCAGCAATACTATCTCGATGTCACGCATCCCCAGGCCAACAAGGGTGCGGCGCTGCACACGTTCGCCCGGCTGCTGAACGTCCCGCTACAGGAGATCGCCGTGATCGGCGACGGCAACAACGACGTCTTGATGTTTGAGCAGGCAGGCTTCAGCATCGCCATGGGCAATGGCAGCGACTGGGTGAAGAGCAAGGCAGCCGTCGTCACTGGATCGAACGAGGAGGACGGCTTCGCCGCCGCGATCGAGAAGTACGTGCTGGGAGGCCGCGCATGAGCCAGCCACAGGTCTATCCCGACGCCGAGGCGCTGGCCCAGCATGCGGCCGACTGGCTGCTCGCCTGGGCGGCCGCGACGGCGGTCAAGCCGGACGAGCGCTTTTCGATCTGCCTGAGCGGCGGCTCGACGCCCAAGCGGCTTTACGAACTGCTCGCCGCCGCGCCGCGCCGCGACACCTTCCCGTGGAAGCGCACGCACTGGTTCTGGGGCGACGAACGCTTCGTGCCGCCCGGCGACAAGGCGAGCAACTACCGGATGGTGAACGAAGCGATGCTCTCGCACGTGCCGGTGCCCGCCGCCAACATCCATCCGATGCCGACCGTCGGCATCACCGCGGAGCAGGCCGCCAAGACCTACGAGCGCGAGCTGCAGCTCTTCCACGGCGGGGAGACCCTCGATCCCGACCGGCCGCTGTTCAATGTCGTCCTGCTGGGCCTCGGCACCAACGGCCATACGGCGTCGCTGTTTCCCGGCCAGGCCGTGCTCGCCGAGCGCACGAAATGGGTCGGCACCATGACCGATCCCGAAGCGGGCACGCGCCTCACCCTGACCTACCCCGCGCTCGAAAGCTGCCGCGAGGCGGTGTTCCTGGTGGCCGGCGCCGACAAGGTGCCGATGCTCGAGCGCTTGCTTGCCGGCGACGAGACGATCCCGGCCGGGCGCTTCAAGCCGAGGGGCACCCTGCATGTCTTCGCCGACCGCGCGGCGGCTCCGGGCTGAGCGATGGACCGCGATACGATGAAGCGCGCCGCGGCCCTGCGTGCGGTGGCCGAAGTGAAGCCCGGCATGGTCGTGGGCCTGGGCTCGGGCTCGACCGCGGAGATCGCGGTCGAATTGCTGGGGGCGAAGGTCGCGGCGGGCCTGTCGATCGTCGGCATCCCGACGTCCGAGCGCACGCGCGCGCTTGCAGAACGCATCGGCATCCCCCTCACAGGCTTCGATGCCCATCCCCGCATCGACCTCGTCATCGACGGCGCCGACCAGGTCGAGCAAGGCACGCTCAACCTGATCAAGGGATTGGGTGGCGCGCTCTTGCGGGAGAAGATCGTGGCCGCTTCTGCGCGGCGCATGATCGTGGTGGTCGACTCGGCCAAGCTGGTGGCGAAGCTCGGCGGCCAGACGCCGCTGCCGGTCGAGATCGCCGCCTTCGGCTGGCCCTCGACGATCGACCGGCTGCAGGCTGAAGGGTACCACCCCACCCTGCGCGCAACCGACGGCCGGCCGTTCACCACGGACGGCGGCAACCATATCGCCGACTGCGCCATCGCCTCGATCGACGATCCAATGAGGCTCGCGGCAAAGCTTCATGCGCTGCCCGGCGTTGTGGAGACCGGCCTGTTCATCGGCATGGCCTCGAAGGTCATCGTCGGCGGACCGCAGGGCGTGGAGGAACTCGACCCATGAAGACCTTGGCAATCGATATCGGCGGCACCGGCCTCAAGGCCTCGGTGCTCGACCAACGGGGCAACATGCTGGTGAAGCGCCTGCGCGTGCCGACGCCGCATCCGTCGAGGCCAAAGGAGCTGCTGGCCGCGCTGGACGGGCTGGTGAAGCAGCTGCCGGCATTCGACCGTATCTCCGCGGGCTTCCCGGGCGTGGTGCGCGGCGGCAAGGTGGTCACCGCGCCCAACCTCGGTACCAAAGCGTGGCGCGCCTTTCCCTTGGAGGACGAGCTCGCCAAACATTTCGGCAAGCCGGCGCGGGTCGAGAACGATGCCGAGGTGCAGGGCCTCGGCGTGATCACCGGCCACGGGCTCGAGGTCGTCATCACGCTCGGCACGGGCATCGGCAGCGCCATCTTCGACAACGGCCACATGACCCCCCATCTCGAACTGGCGCATCACCCGATCGCCAAGTCCGAGACCTACGACGAATATCTCGGCGACGCGACGCGCAAGAAGATCGGCAAGAAGAAATGGAACGAGCGCGTGCTCAAGATGATCGGCATCCTGCGCACGCTCCTGAACTACGACACGCTCTATCTCGGCGGCGGCAATGCCGAGAACATCACCTTCAACCTGCCGCCCGACGTCCGGCTCGCCTCCAATGACAAGGGTATCACCGGCGGCGTCCATCTGTGGGACAAGAAGCCTAGGTGATCCGCTCAAGCACCGGCAACAGATAGCGCCGGAACTGTGCGGGACTTTCCGACATCGGGAAGTGACCCAGCCCCTCCATCACCTGGAACGACGTGGCGTCGACCAATTTGGCCAGCTCCGCCGTGAGCGCGGGCGTGGCGGAGAGATCGTACTCGCCGGTCAGCAGGTGCAGCGGGCACTTCTTGGTATCGAGCCCGTCGAGCAGGCCGTTCCGCAGGTCGCCGTCGGTGAAATAGTAGTGCAGGTCGCCAAGGAAGACGCCCGGCCCGCCCTGCATGTAGTGCCACAGGGTCTCCCACCTCTCCGCGTTGGGCGAGGTCGGCGAGATCAGGCACGCGACCGAGCCGGCCGCCGCTTCCTGGCCATGCACGTCGGGCCGGAACAGCACGCCTGCATCGCGCAGCCGAGGATCGGCGCCGGCATCGGCATGGGTCGCCGATTGCAGCCCGATGGCGGCCCGGAAATAGGCGCCATGCTTCAGCGCCAGATGCAGCACGGCCCGGCCGCCGATCGAGCAGCCCATCACCACCGGCCTGTCGAGCTTGAGGGCGCGGCAGAAGGCCATCACCGTGTCGACATAGAGATCGGTGGTCAGCCGATAGGCCTCGCTCTCGAAGCCCGGCGGCGGCGAGGACTTGCCGTGCCATGGCAGGTCGAAGGCGATCACGCGGAAGCGTTTGGTGATCTCGGCATCGTTGAGCAGCGCGCGGTACTGCCGCCCGTCGGCGCCGGCGGTGTGCAGGCAGACCAGCGGAATGCCCTCGCCGTTTTCCGGGCCCGCCTCCTCGAAGTAGATCCGATGCGGCTTGCCGTTGAAGTCGAGCCGCAGATAGCGGCCAACCACCGACTCGATCACGGGTGTCCCGACAGGCTCGATCGGCATGGCCGACACATCCGGCCGCAGCGTGGCGAAGACATGTTCGAGGAACATCAGGTTGCGGCCCCAGGCCACAATGTCGCCCTCGACCCGCAAAGTGCCCATCCGCTGCATGCCGACCAGGCTCTGGTAACCGACGGGCGGCACGGCCTCAGCGAACCGTGTCCAGGTCTCCTCGGAGGCGATCAGGGCGAAGGCCGCGTCCGACGTCATGCCCTCCCGCACCTCGATCTTGTCGCCAATTCTGACAATGACAGGATGCGCGCCGTCCTTCACGACGAGCGTCAGGGCCGCCAGCCTCGCGCGACGGGCGAGGGCTGGATTGTCGTTCAGTGCGAAGCTGAGTCGGTTGAAATCGATCAGTGTTTTGTTTCGGGCGTGAGGGACGGTGAAGCTGTTGCCAGTCCGGCCGGTCGATCGTGCACAATCGATTCATGTTCCGCGATAGCACGTTGTTCGAGGACCGAACCGAAGAAGAGACTGGCAACGAAGGCGGCGCCAATCACCAACACAACTGCAAGCAACCGATACAACAGGATCCTCCCGCGCCGCCATCATACCAGCGCGGCAACGCGTTGCTCGTCCCGTGGTTGCATATCTTAGTTGCCCAATTTGATGCCCGCCTCCTTAACTACTTGAGTCCACTTGGGAATATCCCGTGCGATAGCATCGTGCGTCTCCTGTGATGTACTGCCGACTGGCTGTAACCCCAAGGCTGCGAATTTCTTCAGCATCTCCGGGTCGGCGAGAACCTTCAGCGACTCTGCACGCACCTTGTCGACGATCGCCTGCGGCGTGCCGGCGGGCGCCAGCAGCGCAAACCACGACGTCGCCTCGAAGCCCTTGAACCCCGACTCATCAAGCGTCGGCAGGTTCGAGGTGTCGGGCGAGCGCTTGAGCGCCGTCACCGCCAGGCCGCGCAGCCGTCCGTCGCGCACCAGCGGCATGATCGAGCCGGCGTTCTGGATTGCCACGGGCACCGTGCCGCCCAGCGTGTCGTTGAAGTTGGCGCCGCGATACGGGATGTGCTCCATCTTGATGCCGGCCAGCTTGCAGAACAGCTCGCCCGCCACGTGCTGCGGCGTGCCGATGCCCGGCGTGCCGTAGGACAGCTTGCCCGGGTTGGCCTTGGCGTAGGCGATCAGCTCGCCGATCGTCTTGATCGGCAGGTCGTTGTTGACCGCGATCACGCTCGGCATGGACAGCGCGATCGATATGGGCGCGAAGTCCTTCAACGGATCGAACGGCAGAGGCTGCAGCGCCGGCAGCACGGTGATCGCGGCATTGCCCGACCACATCAGCGTGTAGCCGTCGGGGGCGGCCTTCGCGACCTTGTCGACGCCGATCGCACCGGAATTGCCCGAGACGTTGTCGACGATCACCGACTGGCCCCATGCCTCGCCGAACTTCTGCGCGAAGATGCGCGCGGTCACGTCAGTGGCGCTGCCGGCGGTGAAGCCCACGACCAGCTTCACCGGCTTCTCCGGCCATTTGGTCTGCGCCATGGCCGGCGCCGCCAGCACGAAGGCCAGCATGAAAGCGATCAATCGCATTTTTCCTCTCCCTTTTTTCGCCGATTTTTTTGGCCGTTCTTTTGGGCCATAATAGCCGCAGAATGGGAGGAGCCGATATGGCCACCAATTTCGCTGTACAGCCACTCGATGCCACCTTCGGCGCGGTGATCACCGGCGTGAAGCTCGCCACGATCGAGGAGGCCACGCTGGCCGAGCTGAAGAATCTCTGGCTCGAATACGCCCTGCTCGTCTTTCCCGGCCAGTTCTTCAGCAACGCCGAACAGATCGCCTTCGCCAAGCGCCTCGGCCCGCTCGAGTTCGAGATGTCCGCCCTCAGCAACGTCAAGGAAGACGGCACGCTGCGGCTCGAGAAGGACAACGACGACCGCATGAAGGTGCTGAAGGGCAATATGGGCTGGCACATGGATTCGACCTACATGCCGGTCCAGGCCAAGGGTGCCGTGTTCTCCGCAGAGGAAGTGCCGACGATCGGCGGCCATACCGGCTTTTGCGACATGCGCGCGGCCTACGATGCGCTTGATGACGCCACCAAGGCCAAGGTCGAGAATCTCTCGGCCTATCATTCGCTGCACTACAGCCAGGCCAAGGCCGGCCACGACTCGAAGAAGAAGCCCGACGGCGAATACAGCGGCTACGGTTTCCACGACGGGCCGGTGCCGCTGCGCCCTCTGGTGAAGACGCATCCCGAGACCGGCCGCAAGAATTTGGTCATCGGCCGCCACGCCCACAACATCCCGGGCATGGACAAGGACGAGTCCGAGCGCTTCCTGCAGGAGCTGGTCGACTTCGCGACCGGTGAACCGCGGCGCGTCTATCACCATGACTGGCGGCCGGGCGACGCGGTGCTGTGGGACAATCGCCGCTTGATGCATCGGGCCACGCCGTGGGACTACACCCAGCGCCGCATCATGTGGCACAGCCGGCTCGCGGGAGACCCGATCAGTGAAGCAGCTCTTTAAGATGTCATCCTGAGCGTAGCCAAGGACGACAGGAGAACATCTTTTATGGATCGTTGGCTCAACGCCGCCCTCGCCTATATCCCGTCGTGGCTCGAATTCCAGGTCCGGCAGTCGCAACAGCCGGGCTGCCTGGTCGCGGTCGTCCATCGCGGCAAGCTCGTGCTCGAGGCCGCGTTCGGCTCGGCCAATACGGCGACAGGGCAACCGCTCACGCCGCGCCACCGCTTCCGCATCGCCTCGCACTCCAAGACCTTCACCGCCACGGGCATCCTGAAGCTGCGCGAGCAGAAGAAGCTGAAGCTCGACGACGAGGTCGGCACCTTCGTGCCCGGCCTGCACAGGAAGGTGGCTGAAGCGACCTTGGCCCAGCTGCTCTCGCACAGCGCCGGGCTGGTGCGCGACGGCGCCGACGGCGGCCAGTTCGCGGGCACGCGGCCGTTCTATACCGAGGAGGAGCTGCTCGAGGATTTCGCCAAGGCGCCGATCATCGATTCGGGCCTGCGCATGAAATACTCCAACCACGGCTTCGGCCTGCTCGGCATGGTGATCCGCGCGGTGACCGGCGAGAGCTACAACAAATGGATCGACCGCGAGATCGTCCAGGCCGCAGGCCTCCGCGAGACGCGGCCCGACATGCCGCTGCCGCGCGGCACGCCACTGGCGAAGGGCCACAGCAACCGGTTGCCGCTTGGCCGACGGGTGATCTTCCCAGGCACCGAGTGCACCAATGGACTCGCCTCGGCGACCGGCTTCGTCAGCACCGCCGCCGACACCGCGCTGTTCTTCAACCAGCTCGCGCCCGGCGCCGCCAAGAGCGTGATCTCGCCCGCCAGCCGGCGCGAGATGGCGCGGCCGCTCTGGCGCAACCCGCATGCGGCGCTCGAGACCCACTACGGCCTCGGCACGATGAACGGCACGAGTGGCGGCTGGCCGTACTTCGGCCATGGCGGCGGCTTCCTGGGCTACATCTCGCGCACCGTCACCCTGCCGCAGCAGGAGCTCACGGTCTCGGTGTTTACGAACGCCGTCGACGGCTGGGCGCCGGTCTGGCTCGACGGCATCCTGTCGATCCTGCGCACCTACGCCAGGAACGGCCCGCCGGCACGCAAGGTCGCGGACTGGACCGGCCGCTGGTGGTCGAGCTGGGGCGCCGTCGATCTCCTGCCGATGGGCAACAAGGTGCTGGTCGCCGGACCCGGCTTGGCGAACCCATTCCTCGAGCCGAGCGAAATAGCCGTCACCGGCCGCGACACCGGCAAGATCACCCAGGCCGCGGGCTATGCAAGCCATGGCGAAGAAGTGCAGAGGGTGCGCAGTCCCGGCGGCCGCGTGATCGAAGTCCGGATGGGCGGCAGCCGTGGCCGGTCCGAGGCCAGGGTCGCGGCGGAACTCGTCCAGCGCTACGATCCTCCCAAGGCGAAGGCACGACGGCGCAGAAAGCGCGCGAAGTAGAACGACGGAGGACGTCCCATGCGCTTCGGACTGTTCGGCGGCGCGCGCACCAAGCGCGCGCTCGGGCTGGAGGACAGCCAGGGCTACGAGAGCTTCATCGACTACGTGGTCGAGGCCGATCGGCTGCGCTTCGCGCAGATGTTCATGGTCGAGCATCACTTCACCGGCCACGGCCAGGTCTCGGCCTCGATGACCCTGCTCGCCTTTCTCGCGGCCAAGACGAAGAACATCCGCCTCGGCACCGCCGTGGTCGTGCTGCCCTGGCACAATCCGGTGCTGATCGCCGAGCAGGCCGCGACGCTGGACCTGCTGACCGGCGGCCGCTTCGACTTCGGCGTCGGCAAGGGCTACCGCAAGTCCGAGTTCGACGGCTTCTGCATCCCCATCGACGAAGCCTCCGACCGCTTCGACGAGGCGATGGAGATCATCCGCAAGGCGTGGACGACGGAAGGACGCTTCTCCCATCACGGCAAGCGCTGGCATTATGACAACATCCTGGTCGAGCCCGAGCCGCTGCAACGCCCGCACCCGCCGCTGTGGCTCGCCGCCGGCAGCGCCGACTCGATCAAGCGCGCCGCGCGCGAGGGCTACAATCTCCTGCTCGACCAACTGGCGCAGACCGACCAGATCATCCAGCGCATCGCGCTGTTCAAGGCCGAGTGCGAGAAGGCCGGGCGCGTCTACAATGCCGACATGGTGGCGACCGCGCGTCCCTTGCAGATGATTCATAGCGAAGCCGAGCGCGCCGAGGCCTACGCGACCCGCAAGCGCGTGATCGGCACGATCGGCGATCTCGCGCGCGACAAGCTGGCCGACCGCGTCGAGGACGACACCGCCCCGTTGCTCGGCACGCCCGCCGAAGTGATCGCCCGCCTGCGCGAACTCGAAGCCGGCGGCGCCACGAACATCCTCCTCGTCGATCCCAATGCGAGCGTCGCCAACCTCCGCGCCTTCGCCCGCGAAGTCATGCCCGCCTTCGCGCCGGCGCGGGCCGCCGACTGAAAAGCCGTTCGCGTCCAAAAAAAAGCACCCTCGCGAGCATTGGCTGAAAAGCGCGCCGCACCGACATTTTGTGCGATTCCTCGCGAGGCTCGCGAGCCTCGCGAGTCATTCGGCTTCATGAGGATTCGCCTGAAACGTTGCCCCTGCGATATTTCAGGCCATTCCTCATGAGCCTCATGAGTTTCATGAGCCGGTGCATGCACTGCAGTTGCCGGCAACTGCAGTGAAGCGGGGCACCACGTCAGTTCGCGCACTCCTGTCATCCCGAGCGCAGCGAGGAACCTTTTATCGGCAGCAGTTAAGGGTCCCTCGCTCAAGCGCGGGGGGTTACCCCCGCACGACTCGGGATGACAACGGGGAATGTAATGGCGGAGGTGCGCCAGAGAATCAGATAAGTCCAACATGCGCGCGATTCTAAGCGCGTCGGCGCGAATCCCCAATTACGGTCGTTATATCCAACATAAGCTTGATCTGCCTGGCTTTTACGTTTCCCGCGCCCCGGCGGACTCACCGCGCGACCGCCTCCGGCCGGACAAAATCTTGCCCGGCGCGGGTCAGACCCCCCCGCTGGGCGCCCAGTTGAATTTGCGCCGCCATCAGCATGTCCTGCGACGACGCCCTTATCGCGAGCGTTTGCATCGTTTGAGCAACCGTTCCGGTGATTAAAAGGCCGGCACAGAACCATACGGCGATCACTGCTAGCAAATTCATGCGGCACCTCACCTTGGAAGCAAACCCTAGCGGGGCGTCCGCGCCAAATGGAGTGATCGTTTCGGGGCCGAAGGTCGTGACGGTCTGTATGTCCTCACCCCTTCGCCGCCACCTTCCCCGCCAGTTCGCTGAGGTTCCGCGCCAGCGACACGAACTCGCTCGGCATCATGACGATGGTCATGGTGTTTTGCTCGGCGCCCACCTCGGTGATCATCTGCATGCGCCTCAGCTCGAGCGCCGAGGGGTTCTGCATGATCACCTCGGCGGCGTTGCGCAGCTGCTCGGCGGCGGCCAGCTCGGCCTCGGCCTTGATCAGGCGGGCGCGCTTCTCGCGCAGCGCCTCGGCCTCCTGCGCCATGGCGCGCTGCATCGAGGGCGGGATCTCGACGCTCTTCATCTGGACGCGCTCGACCTTGACGCCCCACGGCTCGGTCGCTGTGTCGATCGCCTTCTGCATCAGCCTGGAGATCGTATCCTGCGACTTCAGGATCTCGTCGAGGCTGTGCTCGCCCAGTACGGCGCGCAGCGCGGTGAGTGCCACCTGCTCGACGGCGTTGGCGACGGCGCGCACTTCCATCACCGAGCGCTCTGGATCGACGATGCGGTACCACACCACCGTGTCGACCTTGATCGGGACGTTGTCGCGCGTGATGCCTTCCTGCTGCTCGACGGCGGCCGTGATGGTGCGCAGGTCGATCTTGGTCTGCCACTCGACCAGGAACCAGACGATGTAGATGCCGGGCCCGGCCGTGCGATTGAATTTGCCCAGCCGGAAGACGACGCCGCGCTCGTACTGGTTGGCGATGCGGATGCTCTTGAAGAGCACGAAGAGGGCGAGCAGGACGACGGCGATTTCGGCGATCTGCGCGGGAGAAAGAGCTGTCGCAACCGGAAACATGTTGCTGCCTGCCTGGTCTGCCGGACGACCGAAGGAGCCGGCTCGCCTGTCGGTGGAACAACCATTGAAGGCGTGACGGAAAGGTAATCACGGGCCTCTCGCGGTCAAGCACGGCCTATCGTGGGTGCGGGCAGCAGCGCCGCTAGCCCGTGTCGCCCCGGTGCGGCGCGACCAATCGTGCCTTGTCGATCGCATATCCAGGTCCCATGTAGGGACCTGTCCACTGGAGGTGCCCGTGCCCAACGACGAACGTCCGCCCCTCCTCACCCCCGACGAAGAAGTCACCCTGCGCCGCGTCGCCTTCGGACAATCCGAGGTGCGCGCCATGCGTGCAGTCGATCTGAAGAAACTGCGCAGCCTGCGCCTGATCGAGGACGGCAAGGATGGTCCTCAGGTCACCGCTTCGGGCCGCAAGCATTTCGACACGCTGTCGAAGGTCGCCACGCTCGATCGCGGACATGCCGGCGACGACCTGCTGACCTCGATGACCCGGATGCTGAAGGAAGCGCGCAAGCCGTAGCGCCTGGCGCTGCGCCAAACCCCAGACAAGCAAAAGCCCCGCTACCCTTCCGAGTGCGAGGCTACCGGCAGGCGCTTTCGCGCGCTGCCGTCCCAGGCGACCGCTACGCCGCTTTCTGTGCCTGCCGCCAGTACATCCGTGACTTGCAGGTCAAAAGCGGGCGCGCGATCAGCCGAATATCAGCCGACAGCCTTGAGGTTGTCGGCGGACATCTTGCCGCTGCGCTTGTCCGACACGAGGTCGAACGAGACCTTCTGGCCTTCGTTCAGCGAGCTCATGCCAGCGCGTTCGACGGCGCTGATATGAACGAACGCGTCAGCGCCGCCGTTGTCGGGCTGGATGAATCCGAAGCCCTTGGTGGCGTTGAACCATTTCACGGTTCCCGTAGTCATGGGAAAAGCCTTTCAAAACGTAGATATGCGCCGTCCCCACCTGTGGCAGGTAATCAGCCGTCGAATTTGCATTGTTGTTCAGGAGCGGGAGGTCGCTGGCGGCGTCGACTTACACGAGGCGCGGCCAAAATCTTCTGTCCATCTATCGACATGCTGCATATGGGCGCTCCGCGTCGCTTTGGCAAGGCCTAAAGCCGAGCGGCTTGCAAAGGAATCATTGCGCCAAGCGCGCATAACCCCCATATCATGCGCTCACAACGAAGGATCCCCCCATGACTGCCGACCGGGACATCTCCGGTTCGGACGCCGAGGTGCGACAGGCCGCTGCGGCTTTCGCGCAGCCAAGCCGGTCGAAAGGCGCTTTGCAGCTCCTGACGTCGTTCGGACCCTTCGTCGCCGCCTGCGCGGTGATGTACCTCGTCTATCCGATCTCTCTCTGGCTCACCCTGGCGCTTGCCGTGCCGACGGGTGCGCTGCTGTTGCGCGTCTTCATCGTCCAGCACGACTGCGGCCACGGCTCGTTCCTGCCGTCGCGCCGCGCCAACATCGCGGTCGGCCGCATCTGCAGCCTGATCACAATGACACCGTTCGCCAGCTGGGGCCGCCAGCATGGCTTGCACCATGCCGACTGGAACAACCTCGACCGGGCCGACGGCGGCGTCGACATCTATTCGGCCTGCCTCACCGTGCGCGACTATCTCGCCTTGTCGCGCTGGCGGCGTTTCCTCTACCGCATCCCGCGCCATCCGCTGGTCGCCAACGTGGCCTTCCCGCCCCTCCTTTTCCTGCTGCTCTATCGCGTGCCGTTCGACACGCCGGAATCGTGGGTCCGCGAGCGCCGCTCGGTCTATCTCACCAACCTCTCGCTGGTCGCGCTGTTCGGTACGCTCTCGATCCTCTTCGGCTGGCGGCAGGTCCTGCTGGTGCACGTGCCGGTGATCGCGGTCTCGTCGATCCTGGGCGTCTGGCTGTTCTCGCTGCAGCATCGCTTCGAGACGTCGCGCTGGGTGCCCAAGGCGCAGTGGAACTACGTCGACGCAGCCCTCCACGGCGCGTCGTGGTTCCGCCTGCCCAAGGTGCTGCATTGGCTGACCGGCAACATCGGCTATCACCACGTCCACCACCTCAATCCGCGCGTGCCGAACTACAGTCTGGCGCGCGCGCACGAGGCGGTGCTGGCGATGCGTCCCGTCAAGCCGCTCGGCCTCGTGCACGCCCTCGCTTCACCCAGTCTTACCCTGTGGGACGAGGCCAGCGGACGTCTGGTCCGCTTCCGCGACGCCCGAAAGGCAGCAGCCCCATGATCCGCATCCGCCGCTATCGCATGACCGTCACCAAGCGTGGCTCCTCTGCCAAGCCGTTCGGCTGGGAAATCCTGCGCGCCGACGACTCGGTCGAGGTCGAACGGTCGGCCGACACCTTCCGTTCACGTTCGGAGGCAACCGTGCAGGGCGAGCCGGCCGCGGCCGCCTGGGAGCGCCGCTCGCCGGAGTCCCGCATGGGCGCGTCGCCGAAACGTTGAACACACCCCTCATTCAGGAGCGAAAGCGATGATGCAATATCTCGGCAATTTGCGCGGCACCGGTACGATGTCCTGCGGCGAGGAGCCGATGGGCGCGGTGTCCTTCGAGTTCGACGGCTACCTCACCCGTCCCGGCCAGGTCGTGGCCTCGGGCGAGATCCGGATGGAAGCCGATGCGTTGAACAACGCCTTCGGCCGCCGCGACCTGCGCCTGCACACCGACGCGGGCCAGATCCTGCACCTGCGTTTCTCCGGCAAGCGCGTGAACTCGAGCAGCCAGCTCGCCCATGTCGACATCACCGAAGGCCTGCCGCCGCCCAAGAAGTGGCGCCGCGGCGGCTGAGAACGGTCAACGGTATCGAACAATGAAGCGCAGGATCGAACGGCAGCTCGAGCAGGTCCTCCAGGAACTGCTCGAAAGCGAGATCAATGCCGGCGCCCAGGCTTTCGTGGAAGCCGGCATGGCCGCCTGGATCGGCGACTCCAACAACACGGTCAGGGCATCCAAGCGCTTCCTGCCGCGCAAGGGCGCGCGTCCTGCGGCGGGAGGCGACACCGTCGCGCGCTGGCTGCACGCCAAGGCACTCGAGCTCTATCCCGAGAG
>OUNM010522182.1_pt1 | contig 19209 bp, 12 predicted proteins | sample 1769961 | NCBI WGS metagenome assembly OUNM01 (sample SAMEA3914820, study PRJEB12502) | metagenome | biome: forest; material: soil | place: USA | collected 2012-03-12 | depth 0.3 m
AGATTGGACGAGAGAGGAACGAGCGCTCCGGCGTCGAGCGTGAATCCCGCGTTCTTGTCCTTCTTGCCATTGAGGCGGAGACCGGGCTCGACGCCGACGAACGGAATGAGCGGATAGGTGCCGCGAAGAATCGGGAACGCGTTGATGACGAATGTCATGTCGCCCTGACCGTTCTCCGTCCCGACGAATTGGTCGAGGCGCGTGCGGGCGCGCAGCCCGAGCAAGAGCTCGGGGGTGCGCTCGCGATGCTCCTTCGGAAGGAGCTCGTCGGGCTCGATCGGCACTGCCGGATTTGCGCTCGTGAAGTGGGCGCTCAAAAAAGCGCTCCACTGCTGGCGGACCGGAGGTGTGAGGCTCGCCTTGGGCCCGCGCGAGCTCCAGACCTTCGGAATCTTCGTGCCTCGAAAGGCGCAGTAGGTCGTGTTGATCAGATCCTCGACGGCTGCGGCGGCCTCGAGACCGCGGGGCGAGAAGCACTCGGCGTGCTGCGCGAGCTCGAGGGGCGTGGCCCCGGTCGGACACAGCTCGGGCGACGTCTCCGCCGAGCGCCATGCGTTGTCGCGCTCGTCGGAGATCTGGTGCTGTCGTCCCGTACCGAACTCGGAAGCGCTCTTCGGGTTGAGCAGATACGGGAAGCTGACGAGGTCCCAGGGCTTGAGGTAGAGGATGTGCCAATTCTCGTCGCGCTCGACATGCGCTGCGGAGTACGAGTCCTCGACGGCGTGAATGAGCGCGTACATTCCGCGGTCTACGGAGCGCGAGCCCTCGGGATAGGTGAGCAGCTCCTGCCATAGCGTCGTCAGCGTCTGAACGCAGCGCCGGTGCGCCGTCTGCGACAGTCCGCGCGACACGCCGACGACAGGATCGATCTCGCCAGACACGACGTCGGACGCCTCTGCCATGAAGTGGAAGCACTGCCCGTCGCCGCCGAACTGTCGTGCGTAGAGATCGTCAGGTTTCCCGGCGCCGAGCACGGGCCACTTGTCAGCTTCGGCGTCGTCCTCGCATTCGCGCGCGTCAATCGAGTCAGGCCGAGCGTCGAAGCATCGCGGGGCGGCGAAGACACCAACGCTGATGAGATAGCGGAGGACCTCTCGACCCGAGACGACGAGATCGGGATCACCGCACATCGCGTGTGGCGCGGAACCGAGCAAGCGGTTGTAGGCGAGCCCCTCGATGGCTTCGTGGCCGGGCACCTTGAAAGCGGCGGCGCTGGAAGCGCCGAACAGCAGCGCGAGGATGACGAGTGCGGTGGTTACCGGGCGCATGGTCAAAACACGTACGAGACGCCGAGATTGACCTCGGGGATCTGGTTGTTCGCGGCGTTGTTGGTGAGCGTGGTGCGGTACGTGAGCTCGTTCCCCGGTCCAGGATCGCGCGGGGCGTCACAAGATGTCTTCGCGGTCCCGCACACCGCGAGCAGGCGCGCCGAGACACCGATCGTCGCGGTCACGTTGCGCGTGATCTGCGGAATCCCGAACAGCAGGCTCAATCGAGGTCGAATCGTGTCGATGAGAACGAGACCTTGATTCGAGTACTGGACCGGATTGCGCAGCGCGAACTCGGCGAGCGGCGCGGCCAGATCGAACATGCTGAACTGAACGGCGGCGTACGGGCCGAACCGTGTCCGGACGACGGGCCAGTCGACGGATGCGATGTAACGGAATCCGTCGCCGCTCGTGGCGCTGAAATAACCGGGGTTCCACGAGAACCGCAGCGAGACGACAGGAAGCGGAGAGAACCCGGATCGGTAGTAGCCATCGCTCGACGAGAGCCCGTCGAGCAGTCGTGCGGCCGACACGCGGAACCCGTCACGAACGGACTCCTGCGGCGTTCCGGTCTTGTCGGCGAGGAGGTAGTTGACGAAGTTGACGACGAAGGCGCCGTAGAGCCGGTCGACCTTCGAAGGTGGCGTCTCTTCGTCCGGTCCGTCGATGACGTCCTTCAGGGCGACACGCAGGGCGGCGGTCGCGAACTCGGCGCGCTCTCCGGCGATCATCGCGCGGACGAGCGCGGGCACCCCGGACAGCGGTTCGTTCCGGGTGTCGACGCTCTGAATGGTACGCACGACGCGAAGCACGACCTGCGACTTCTTGCTGGCGCTCTGCTCGTAGATGGTTTGGATCTGGGCGAGCTCCGCGCTGTGACTGCGAAGGATCCGCAGCGCGGCGTCGGAATCGGCTTCGAGGTCCGAGAGGTTCTTCGTCGTCTTCTTCCGTTCGCTGAACGCACGGAGCTGTGCACCGAGCCGCAGGATCTCGAAGGGGCAGTTCTCCTGGCACTTGAAGCGGGCGAGTGCAGACTGCGCCGCCAGATCGTCTTCGACCGTCTTCGTCAGAAGCGCGCCCTCCGCCTGGTTCAGAACCAGCGCGGTGAGGACGGGCACGGCATCCTTCAAGCTCGGTGACCCAGGCTCGGGCTGCCACGTCAGCCCCCCGATGCTCGACCACCCCATTCGGCCGAACCGCACGGTGACGCGCTTGTTCGGCGCTCCGCCGGCGACGGCGGCGTAGACGCCATGGAAGAAGTCGCCGATCGCCTGCTCGTCGAGCGCCTTGCCGGCGGGCAGCGGGGGGAGCGGAAACGTGCGCGCACCGCCGACGAGGGCGGGCTTGCCATCGAGCTCGGCGGAGAACTCGCTCGTCGAGAGCGGGACCCACGCATTCAGACAGAGCAGCGCCATGCGCTTGTCGACGGCGCTCGACTTGGCGTCGTTCAGCAAGTCGAGGGAGCTCGTGGGGAACCCGCTTTGGCCCGTCTTCGTATCGGCCTGCCCGAGACAATCCGCGAGGAGGTCCTTCAACGCCGTCGGAGAACGATTGTTCGTGAGCCACTCGGGCAGCTTGCCGTCCGCGTACCGGCCGAGGACGCGGGTGAGCGCCGAGTGATGGCCGTGGAGGTCTGACGACTCCCACGCATCGGTACGCTCGAAGCTCGGTGACAGGAACGCGGCGGCGTCGATGGTGATGTTCATCAGGCGCCGCGAGCCCTCCTCGACGTGCCCGAGGAGCGTCGCGCGCATCATGGCGGCGACGTCGCAAGCGAGGTCGATACCGTCCCGCTTCTCGGCGTCGATGGCCTCGCAGTTGTCGTGGTAGAGCGTGTCACCCTTCGTCGCTGCGCGGACGCGAAGCGACGCGCACAACGGGTCTTCGAGCCCGTGCGGCGCGCCGATCTCGATCGGCTCGAAGCAAGCAGCGAACTTCGCAAACGAAGGCTTGCCGCTCTTGTCCATGAGCGCCCAGAACGCGTAGTCGCCGACGATGTCGCTGAGGTCGTCGACGAGCGCGTCACGCAGGGCGGACCATTGGTCGTGACGCACGCGGTCGATGGTGCGCCGCAGATAGAATCGGAGCGCCGTGGACGCGCGCTCGATGAAGTCCGCCGCGCCATTGGCGACGCGACGCTCGACGAGCTTGGCGATGACATCCTTGAGGTCGTCGTAGACGGCGGTGCTGGTGTCCGCGCGGGCCTCGCGCGACGATCCCGAGCAGAAGGCGAGCATCGTGACGACGAGCGCGGCCACCGCCGCGCGCCGGAGGGTGCTCATCGGCAGTCCTTTCCCGTATCGAGGGCGGCGACCGCCGCGTGGCAACGCCGCTCGCCTGCCGCGGATCGCGGTCGCTGCGCGTCTTTACAGACGTCGCGCGCGTAGAGGACTTCGGCGGCGCGGAGGAAGGTCGACGTGGCGCTCCCCACGAGCCCGTCGTGGAATTTGTGCGCCGCGAGCTGGGCTGCGAGCTCGAGCGCGCGCGCCGCATCGGCGGGGCGTTCGACATACGTTCGAGCGATGAAGCGAGCCAGCTCGCGTGCGTCTTGCGGCAACGGGGTCGAGTCCTCGGGCGGACAATCGAGCGATCGCGTCTTCGGCGCGACCATCAGCGTCCACGTGCTTGCGTTCCGGGCGACGGGGGCCGAGGCAAGCAAGCGAAGAATGTCGAGTTGGAGTGCCTGCGTCGGTGCGCGGAGGAGGGCGATCGACGCGAAGATCGGCGACTCGTCGGCGCCATTGCTCAACCGATACGCGAGCGCGAGGTCGTATGCGGCGGCCATGACGCGCTCGTCGCCCGTGCGCGGCGTGAGCGACGTCGGCTCGTCGAAAACGCTCGCGCGCCAGCCGTCGAGCGCGGTGTGGAGGTCGCTACCGGTGGTGGCGGAGGTGGGCTCTCGGGCTGCGCGCTGGAATGCTTCCGCTGCGGCCGTGTCATCGCCTTCGACGGTCGCGACGGTGAGGTCGTATCCGACGGGATGGCCGGCGTCGCGCATGGCCTCGAGCAGGGGGCCGGCATCGGCGACGCCCGCCTGGCCTGCGCAGCGCTCCTTCGTGATGATCGTGACGAGCGCGCCACCGTCGCCCGCCGACGCGTCTCTCGCGCTGAGCGTCGCGACTCTCTGGGTCGCGGCGGCAGTGTCGACCTTCCACGACCGGATCTCGAAGACGTCGTCGTCCGGCGAGCGCCGCAGGATGTTGGGGGGAGCGACCGCTCGTGCGACGCCGAGCGTGTCGTCGAGGCCGTAGACCTGTGCCCCGACACCGCCGTCCGCTGACCCAGCAGCGTCGTCGACGTGAATGGACGCGTAGCGAAGGAGTGAGGTCGTGCAGCCGGCGGCGAGCGCGGCGACCGCGAGGAAGGACGCACCGCGAACGACACGCGCGGGCTTGGTGTGCTGTGGTTTGGTCATCGATCGGACTGCGCGGTCGGGGCGCCCGCGGACAGCCGACGACGCGTCCGACGCGTCTTCACCTCCCCCTGCCGATCACCCCTCGGCGCGAGCAAGAGACCACAATGTCGCAGTTTCGTCATACCCCCTCAGGGGTGAACGGCGCTTTTTGCGGCGCGTGCGCTGGCGGAGACGGGAGGGTCTGACTTGTATTTCCATCACCGTCGATCGTCTCTGCCATTGCGCTCTCCGTTACGTTTGTCGAATGGGTCGACCAAACCCTTGATTGTCGCGCCGGTCGTCAGCGCGTCCGGAATAGCGGCGTCCGCGTCGTGAAGCTTGCTCCCAAGAGCACGGGCGACTGTGCCGACGTCAGCGCCGCGTGCAGAAGCGCGGGCGTGATCAACGTGCCCCCTGGCGCTCCGTCGATCGCGCGAATCAGGCCCTCCGTGAAGAAACCGCGCGGGCGGCTCGCACCGTTGCTCGCCGACGTCGTATCCCCATTCGACGAGAGGACGACGCACCGGGTGCCCATCGCCATCGTCGACCATCGTGATCGTTGCCTCGCGAGCGACGATGGCGGCGGCGGCGTCGACGGAGCGCCGCCAGAACCGCCGGTCACGTTACCGGCGAAGGTGACGTCGACGACGAGCGTCACGAGCTGCGCTCCGAGTGCCCGCATCCACGCAGATAGCTCGGTGGTGATGTCGAGCGAGGCGGCACGAGATCCGTCGATGGTGCTGTCGTACGTGAGGAACTTCGTCGACGGCTCCGCGTGCGTCGACGGCGCTCCGAGACAGGTGCTTCCAGCGAGATAGAGAAGAACCGTGTCGTCCTCGGTGACGCGCGCGGGGAGCTCCTTCGCGAGCACACGTTCGATCGTCGCCTTGGTTGCACGCTCACCGAGCAGGAACGTGAGCTGTCGCTGGTCGGCGGCGGCGGCCGCGATGCACGCGTACATTGCTTCAGCGTCGGCATCAGCCGACGGCATCGACGGGGCACGGCCGTCACGCCGCGCGCCAACGCCCACAAAGACGCCATGAAGCATGGTCTTTCGTGTCTCGTTTCAGGGGTGACCGGCACCGAAGAGTCGAGAGGCCGAGCAAGCAGTGCGCCACGACGCTGCAGCGACGACTCTCGACCGATCAGGCCACCGCACGAGCGTGGCTTCGTGAAGGCCTCGGAAGGTGAGCGCGCGAGATCGGCGTCGAAAATCAGCAACGCTCCGCGCAGCGCTTGGCCTGTCCGCGACGCGATCCCTTCGGGCGCTTGGATCCCCCCCTCTCCTCGCAAGGAGCACGCCACGGATCGCGATGCGCAGCGCGCGTATTCCCATGATCGCCGCGCGTGCTCGGTGGGACGTCACATGTGACATCGTCTGATGGCACATGCGTCAGTCCCGGTGTCAGTCTCCGGGCGTCAGCCCCGAAACGCGTCGATCGCTAGCTGGTACTTCGCGAGCCAGCGATAGACCTGCCTTCGCGAGCGGCCTAGCTCGCGAGCAACGTTCGCGACGTTCCCCCCGTTTCGTTCGAGCAACGCCGCGAGTGCTGCAGCGTTCGGCGGCGCCGCAGCGCTGCGGGTTCGCCGCGCGCCCCGCGCTCCGGCCGCGCCGGCCGCGCCGGCGGGAGCGGGAGCGGGAGCGCTCGCGCCTGGTCGGGCGTCGAAGCGAGCCCGAAATGCCTCGATGCCGAGCGGCTCGTCGCCAGCGCTCGCGCGCATCTCGCGCGCCGCGGCGAGCACCTCGCGGACGTTGAAGGGCCAGCCATGAATCAGGAGCGCCTCGGCCAGCGCGTGAGTCATCGCGGGAAGGCCGTCGAACGGAAGCGCGAACATCGTGAGGATGTCCTCGCGTCGTTCGCGAAGAGGAGACAGAGAAACCTTGGCCTCGAAGAGGCGCGCCAGTAGGTCTCCGCGAAACGTCCCAGCCTCGACCGCACGGGCCAGATCGCGGTTCGTGGCCGCGACGATGCGCACCGGACACGGAACTGCCCGCGTCTCGCCGAGCGGCACGACAGCCCGCTCCTGGATGGCGCGAAGTAGCTTCGGCTGCAGAGCGAGCGGGAGCTCGCCGACCTCGTCGAGAAACAGAGTCCCGTGGATCGCGGTGCGAAAGAAGCCGGCCGAAGCGGACGCACCGGTGAACGCGCCTGCTTTGTGGCCGAAGAACTGGCTTTCGAACAACGACTCCGGGACCGCCGCGCAGTTGACCGCCACGAACTCTCCCCGTGCGCCACTCGCGCGGTGGACGGCATTCGCGACGACCTCCTTCCCGCAGCCGCTCTCTCCTTCGAGAAGGACCGTCACCGGGCTCGGCCCAAGCCTTCGCACGAGAGCGCGGACCCGTTGCATGTCCGCGGAATCCCCGAGCAGGCCCTCGATGGTGATGTCCTCGTCGACGTCGTTCGGCTCGGCGCAGACGACCAGACACGTATCGCCGACCGAGAGGACGTCGCCGAGCTTCAACGTGCTTCGCTCGACCCTGGCGCCGTTCACGAACGTGCCGTTCTTGCTCGACTCATCGACGACGACCAGCGCGCCGCCCTCGGTCCGCCGCACCGTGGCGTGGTGCGCGGAGATCCGCCCATCCTCGAGCCGCAAGCCCTCGGCGACCTTTCGGCCGATCGCGACGCCGTCTCGCGTCACGTTCACGAGCACGGGAGGGACGAGCGGGCGGTCGACGCAGAACGCGAGTCGTAGGATCGTTCGGGTCGCGCGCCGGCCCGAAACGACGGCGGGCTTCGTGTCCGTCCCCGTCGCCACGGCTCGAAGCTATCACGTGCGCACATCACGATCGCCAGTTGAGGGTCCGTTGCGCCAAAGGTATCGTCGCAGGCGTGTCCTCGGGGGTCGCCGGCGATGACAGGCGCGGCGAAGGCCCAAGCCTGCTGGGGTCCTACCGCGTCACCGGCGTTCTCGGTCGCGGCGGAATGGGCGTCGTCTACCGGGGCGAGCACGTCGAGACCGGAACGCCCGCCGCGATCAAGACCGTGCGGAGCGCGCGTCCCGATCTCGTGGCCGGAATTCGCCGCGAGATCCAGACACTGGCGTCGGTCTCGCACGAGGGCGTCGTCGACGTGCTCGCGTACGGCGTGTCCGACGGACTTCCTTGGTACGCCATGGAGCTCCTCGTCGGGCAGACCCTTCGCGACTGGATGCGGCCTGCGGTTTCCCACAACAGCGACGACGAACCCGTAGCCGACGCCACGCTGAGTCAGCCGCGCCCGGCCGAGCCTTCAAAGCCGTCCGACGTCACGTCGGCGCCGACTCGCGTGAACAGACGCCCGCGACAGCGGACGGGCGAGCTCCTGCGCATCGTCCGGCATGTCTGCCGTGCGCTCGCCCATCTTCATGCGGCGGGGATCGTTCATCGCGATCTCAAGCCGGAGAACGTCTTCGTACGCTCGGACGGCTCACCAATCCTCGTGGACCTGGGCATTGCTGCGCGATTTGGTGGCGACTCAGGCCGCGAAGCACTCGATGCCTATGTTGGGCCAATCGGCAGCCTCCAGTACATGTCGCCCGAACAGATTCGCGGAGAGTTCGTCGACGCGCGATCCGATCTCTATGCGCTCGGTTGCATTCTTTACGAGTGCGTCACCGGCGAGCCTCCGTTCTTCGGACTCCCGCGTTCCTCGGTGCTGTCCGCCCACCTGGAGCAGCGAGCGCCCCCTGTAGCGTCGCTCGTAGATGGCGTCGCGCCGGAGCTCGATCTCCTGATCACGCGGCTCCTCGAAAAAGAGCCGCACGCTCGGCTCGGGTATGCCGAAGACGTCGCGCGCGTCCTGAACGGGGTTTGCGAGGACGAGTCCCCGGCGGCGGTCGTTCAGCCGGCGGTGGTGGCTGCCCCCTACGTCTATCGACCTCCGTTCGTCGGCCGTCGTGTGACCCTGGAGATCCTCGACGAAGCTGTCCGCGAGCTGAAGGACCGCGCCTCCGGGCAAACCATCTACATCGGGGGCGAGAGCGGCGTCGGCAAGACGCGCCTGACCATGGAGGCCACGCGCATGGCGACGCAGCGCGGCCTGCCCGTCATCGTCGGCCAGTGCACGCGCCTCGCCGCGGTCGACGACGAGCAAGCGAGCGGCCTTCCGCTGCACGTCTTCGCGCCGGTCCTGCTCGCGATGGCCGATCATTGCCGCGAGTGCGGCCCGTCGGAGACCCAGCGCCTCTTCGGTACGACGGGTCGCGTGCTCGTCAACTACCAGCCTGCGCTCGCCGATGCACCGGGCTTCTCGACGCTGCCCGACGCGCCCCCACTCGAGCCGGGCGCGGCGCGCAAGAGGGTCCTCGACGCCATGCGCGCCGCCCTCCTCGCGTTTGCCGACCTGCGCTCGTTCGTCTTCGTCGCCGACGACCTGCAATGGGCGGACGAGCTGTCGATCGAGGTCCTCGCTCGCCTTCCGCCGCTGTCGGCGTCGTCGCGCGGTCTGCTCACCATCGCCACGTATCGGCCCGAAGAGTGCGGACCGAAGATCCGGCAGCTCGTCAACGAGCCGGGCGTTCGTCGGATCGATCTGGACCGCTTCGGTCTCGGTGAGGTCAGCGCGCTCGTCCGCGGCATGCTCGCTCTGGAACAGTCGCCCATGCCGCTCGCCAACGCGCTCGAACGGAAGTGCAACGGCAATCCCTTCTTCATCATCGAGTACCTGCGATCGGCCATTGGTCAGGGGCTCCTCCGCAGGGACGCCGGCCGCTGGCAGCTCGGTCCCGGTCGGGACCTGTTCGATTTTCTCGAAGAGTCGATCGCCGTCCCCTCCGGCGTCGGAAAGCTCGTCGAAGAGCGCCTGCACGATCTCGACCCCGCAGCCCAGCATCTCGTGCAGGTCGGCGCGGTGCTCGGCCGGGAGTTTGATGCCGATCTCCTCCTGTCGTCCGCCGGAATGGCGGCGTCGGGCAGCGGCGACGCGATGCGCAACCTCCGCGAGCGTCACATCTTCGAGGACTCCGATGGCGGTGGTCTGCGGTTCGTGCACGATGTGATCCGCGAAACCGCGTACCGGCGGATCCCCGCGCCGCGGTCGCAAGAGCTCCACCGCTTGGCGGCCACCGCGATTGAATCGCAGAGCGCGTCCTCCGAGCGGGCCTTCAAGTCACTCGGATATCACTTCGCAAAAGCACGTCTCCACGGCCGAGCGTCCTCTTACTACCGACGCGCAGCGGAGTACGCCGCGTCCATGTTCGCCAACGACGACGCCATCGCCTGCTATCGGGCCGCATTGGCGGAGGCTTCGGCGGCGCGAGGCACGCAAGGAGCCGCGCGCGGGCTTGCCGCGGTGCACGAGGGTCTGGGCGACGTCCTCAGGATCAAGGGTGAGCAGGAGGGCGCGCGCGAAAGCTACGGTGCGGCGCTCCGCGGGCTCCGGCGCGGCGTTCAGCGCGCGCGCCTGCATCGGAAGGCGGGAAAGACATGGGAGACCCACCACGCCCACGACGACGCCCTCGAGGCCTACCGGCGCGCGGCGACGGCGCTCGGCGAGCGCTCACCGGAACGAGACGAAGAGTGGTGGCAAGAGTTCGTTCAACTCAGCCTCGATCGCATGTGGGTGCACTACTGGCTCAATCGTACGAGCGAGATGGAGGCGCTCATCGAAGCGAGCCGCGATTCGCTGATGGAGCGAGGAAGTCGGTTCCAGCGCGCCCGCTTTCTCCAGCTCGTGGTCATGCTCCGCATCCGCCGCGAGCGGTACCTCGTGAGCCAGGAGACGGTACGGCTCGCGCAAGAAGCGTTCGATCTTGGCGCCGGCCTCGCCGAAGCCGAGCGCGCCGCCCTCCACTTCGTCGTGTTCTTTGCGCTCGTCCTGGCCGGGCAGGTCGACGCCGCCGATGTCGAGGGCCGCACTGTCCTCGCCTGGGCGACGCGCGCCGGCGCGGTGACGCTGCAAGCGCGGTGCCTCACGTACTTGATCGTGGTCGCGCGACGAAGGAACGAGGTCGACCGGGTCAAGCAGCTCGCGTCGGAGTGCGAGGCGGCCTGCTCCCAGTCGCAGCTCGCCGAGTACACCGGGGCGCTGCTCGCGAATCGAGCATGGGCAGCGCTCCGGGAAGGGCGCCGCGAAGAGGCTCGCGAGCTCGCCGACTCCGCGCTCACGGCCTGGCGCGCCGTCCGTGTCCCCTACCCGATGCAATGGCTGGCCCTCTTCCCGCTGTTGGCACTGGCCGTGCAAGCTTCGCGCGTCGATGAAGCCGTGGGCGTCGCTCGCGCCCTCCTCGAAGAACAGCAACAGCGCCTGCCCGACGAGCTCACCCATATGCTCCACGTCTCGGCTCTCGGCGACGCACCGCTCGAGAGACTCGCGCGCGCGACGGAGCTGGCCGAGCGATTGAGCTACCTCTGAGCAAACCTGACGAGACAGACCCGACGAATGGCCACGACGAACACGAGATATTTCGCAGCGTCGACATTTGACGTGCACCAGGACGGCAACTCTTGGGTCACGTTCAAGGTCGCGACGATCGAGCTGCTCATGTACATGGGTGTCGAGCTGCCGTCGTGGACGCTGCTGGCGGGGTGCTCGGCGTTCACGGGTCTGCCGAACAGCGTGCTGCATCTCTGGCAGCTCACCGATGCGTCGGCGCTCTATCAGGGAAAGGCGTACTTCGAGGGGCTGCCCGGAATGAAGGGCACGGGCGGGCGGCGGTTCTACGACACGCTCATCGAGATGAGCGGCGCGACGGACACCCTGCTGCTCGAGGCCATGCCTTACGATCCGCAGCGCAGCCCCACGCCGGGCGCAAAGCCGCCTTCCAAGGACGGTCGCTTCTATTTCCTGTGGGTGGAGCTCACGCTTCTGCCGGGAGACGTGAACCGCGGGACGTTCTGCGCGGCCGCCCAGGAGCTGCTCGGGATCATGAAGACCGAGCTGCCGACATGGAAGCTCGTCGCCGCCGGCTCCACGATCACGGGTCCCACGAACACGGTCATGCACCTCTGGCAGCTCGATGACGCCAACGCGCTCCTCGAGGGAATGAACTGGTTCGGCGAGAACAATCGCCCGTACAGCACGCTGGCGCGATGCTGCGTGCGGCAGAAGCAGCAGCTCTTCACGTCGATGTCCTACAACCCGCTCGGCAAGAACAACGCTTCCGCGCAGGACGAGGAGGACGTGAGCACGTTGAAAGAAATCCGCGACCGATTCCAACTGACACTTCAAGACACAAAGGAAGCTGACTAATGCCCATTCCCGACACCAATCTCGTCGTCTGCGCTTACAAGAAAAAAGGCGACACGAAGCCTTCGTTCTTCTCGCTTCCAGTCACGGTGTACACGGATCCGCAGTACGAGATCACGGGCGGCGACGCCGCATTGCCGATGGTGCTCTGGAGCCAGGGCACGGTCGCAGCGAACATGCCCAACGACCAGACGGGCACCGGCGGCTTCTGCTACCTCGTGAACGTCACCGCGCTCGCGCAGATCACGACGCCGAGGGCGAAGCTCAATCCGGCGGACCTCATGAAACTGATCGACGGCCTCAAGGACGAGAGCAAGTAAAGACAGGGGCGCGCGACGATGAAGCAACGACTTCTCCCGCCCGAAGAGACGCTCGAGCGGGTCAGGCCGTTCATGGAGACCGCCGGGATCACGCGTCTGGCAAACGTGACGAATCTCGACACCATCGGTATCCCGGTGGTGAACGCGTATCGGCCGAACTCGCGGTCGATCTCCGTCTCGCAGGGCAAGGGGCTCACGCTCGCCGCCGCCAAGACGTCGGGCGTCATGGAGGCAGTGGAGTTGTTCGTCGCCGAACGACCTCCACTGCCTCTGCGGCGCGCCAGTCACGATGACCTCAGGCAAGAAGCGCCCGTCGTCGACGTGTGGGACCTGCCTCGTGTGGCGACCAGCTCGTTACGCGACACGCTCCCCATCCTCTGGGTCGAGGGAGTCGATCTCGGGGGAGCCAGCGGCGCGCGATGGGTGCCCTTCGACGTCGTTCACACGGACTGGACGCTCCCGCTCGTCGCCGGCAGCGAGATGTTCCTGATCAGCTCGAATGGGCTCGCATCCGGGAACTCGCACCTCGAGGCCGTCAGCCACGCGATCTGCGAGCTCGTCGAGCGTGATGCCACGACGCTCTGGTACTGCCGTAGCGAGTCGGAGCGAAAGCGATTCCGCGTCGAGATCTCCAGCATCGACGACGAGCCGTGCCGCGAGCTGCTCGATCGCTTCGAGCGCGCCGGAGTGGCGGTCGCCGTCTGGGACACGACATCCGACGTCGGCATCGCGAGCTTTCACTGCATGATCGCCGAGCGAGATACGGGGTCGCTCCGGCGCGTGGCGCCGTCGACGGGTCAGGGCTGCCATCCGTCGCGCGAGATCGCGCTCTCGCGCGCGCTCTCCGAGGCCGCGCAGAAGCGCCTCACGTTGATCACCGGCGCGCGTGATGATCTCCAGCGCTCCGAGTACGCAAAGCGCCTCGATGCCGTCCACGCGGGACGCGTCCTCGACGTCATTCGCGAGCCCGGAGGATCGCGCTCGTTTCGCGACGCGCCGACCTGGTCGGCGGCGACGCTCGAGGAGGACGTGACGTGGGAGATCGAGCGGCTCGCCTCAGTGGGGATCGGTCAGGTCGTCGCCATCGAGCTCGCGCGTCCGGACGCGCCCTTCTCGGTCGTGCGCGTGATCGCGCCGGGCCTCGAGGCGATGCACGACGTCGAGGGCTACGTGCCCGGCCCTCGCGCGCGCGCGCGGCTCGCGGAGCGGGCGTCGTGACCACGTACGTCTTCTGCGGACCGACGATCTCGGCCTCGGATGCGGGGAAGCACCTCGACGCCGAATTCCTCGGCCCTGCCACGCAGGGCGCGCTCTATCGCCTCACGCTCGAACGGCCGGATGCCATTGGCCTGATTGACGGCTACTTCGATACGGTGCCGTCGGTCTGGCACAAGGAGATCCTCTGGGCGCTCAGCCAGGGAATCCACGTCTACGGAAGCGCGTCGATGGGCGCGCTGCGGGCCGCGGAGCTCCGGCCGTTCGGAATGGTCGGCGTGGGAACGATCTTCGAGCGCATCGTCTCCGGCGAGCTCGAGGACGACGATGAGGTGGCGGTCGCGCACGGCGCGGCCGACACGGGCTATCGCGCCGCCTCCGAGGCGATGATCAACCTTCGCATGACGCTGGAGCGCGCGAAGGGCGAGTCCGTCGTCACGGCAAAGACCGCCGAGTCGTTGATCGATCTCGCGAAGAAGGCGTTCTACGCCGAGCGTTCGTGGCCGGCGCTCCTCGCAGAGGGAGCGCGGTCGGGGGTGTCGGAAGCGGAGATCGCCGCGCTTCGCCGCTGGTTGCCGTCGAATGCCGTGAACCAGAAGCGCACCGACGCGGTGGCCATGCTGCAGCTGATGAGCGAGCGTGGAAAGGAGAGCCGCGCGCCGTTCACGCCGAGCTTCAAGTTCGAGCACACCGCTGCGTGGGAGATCGTCCGCCGGCACGTCGAAGCACAGGAAGAGCCGCTGGCGAGCGCAAACGAGCACGATCTCACGACGGAGCATCCAGCGATCGAAGAGGCGCAGATCGGCGGCCGTTTCTCCGCGGCGCTCCAGGGCGCGTTCGCGCGGACGCTCGCCGTCGAGCAAGCACGGGCGAGTGGGCGCGTGCTCGAGGGGGAGGTCCTGTTCACGGCCATCGAGTCGTTTCGTCGCGATCGCGGGCTGCACGCGGACGCCGATTTCGAGCGATGGTTGGAAGACAGTGAGGTCGGCGACCTGGAGTTCTTCAAGGAAGAGGCGCGAGCGCGTCTCATTCAGCTGCGCTTCCATCAAGACGCGCTTCGCATGTTGCCGAATCACCTTCGGTCGACAGGCGAGTATCGCGAGCTCTCCCGACGCGCGCGGGACAAGCAGCGAGCCGTATCGGTCGTCGATCCCGCCGGCACCGACAACGGAGCGTCGTGTGACGAGCAAGGGCTCTTTCGTTGGTACTTCGAGGAGCGCCTGAAACGAGACGTCCCGGCCGATCTCGAGGGCTATGCGCGGCAGATCGGGATGAGCGATCTCATCGCGTTCCGCCGCGCGGTATGGCGTGAGCGTGTCTACGTCACCTCGCTGGCAAAAGCGCGCGACTAGCGCGCGCGACCGAGTGAGTGAGCGCCGGCACGCACCTTGCGTCGGCAGCGGTGAATGTCGCGTTCGTCCGCAACCGAGAACACCCGCGTGGCCGTCATCGATGAGCGGGCGGTCCATGCGTGGCTGCGTCCTGCGGACGACGGCTCGTCGGAGGCGATCGACGTTCCTCTATGTCTGACGGTGCTCGAGATGCTGCTGGACGTCGTCGCTACGTCTCTCTTCATCGTGGCAGGCGACGGTGAGGTGGTCGTGGCGAATACACGCGGGATCGCGCTGCTCGAGCGACACGGTGAGCTGCTGCTCTCCTTCCTCCGCGACGGAGCGGCGGATCCGAGCGCCGGCAAGCTCGCCAGCTGGTCGGCTGGCCCGTTCTGCGGAAAGCGACGCTGCTTCTCGCTGGGCAGCCGCGGCAGGCACGCGCTCGTCTTCGTCGAGGAGGCCGAGACGTCGCCCGGCGACGTGATCGAGCGCGCCGCCCGCGAGTGGATGCTCACCGCGCGTCAGGAAGCGGTATTCCGTTTGCTCCTCGACGGGCACTCGAACAAGGAGATCAGCGAGAAGCTGGGTGTCGCGCCACGAACCGTCGAAGTGCACATCACGGCGCTGTTCGAGAAGGCTGGCGTCGACAGTCGCGCGCGTCTCATCGCGCGGACGTGGGTGCGGGATGCGACAGAGCGGGGGCGGTCGCGAGCGCTCTGACTCGCGGCGACATCGAAGGAATGCCCGACGCCCAGTCGCCTCGTAGTCGGGCTTCGCTCACCTTCAACGGAATGGATGGCACGTCGGCGAACGATTGGCGCTCGCCAAACTTCACGAGCGCGGAGGCGGTACCCCCCTCACGTGCACGTCGAATGCGCCGGTCTCGCATCCTCCCTAGGGAGTACGGCATGCGATCGCTGCATGAACGCCGTCGACGCGCCGCCACGCGCGTGCGATCCCTTCGAACCACCTTCGGCCCATGGGCGTTCAACGCATCACGCGTCTCGTCATCTCCGTCATCGTTGGCGCCGCGATGGCGCTCGTCCTCGTCCTCGAGCTCGAACGCGACGCCGCCGCCCAGGAGCCGCCGTCGCCGACCGGTGCGAGCCCTCTCCCGCCGAGCGCGTGGCCGCGCTTGAACGAAGAGCAGCTCGGACTCGCGCCACCTCCACCGCCTCCCGAGCCGCTGCCTCCTCCTCCCGAGCCGCACCCGCCCGATGAGCTCCCGGCGCCGCCGTTCGGCGAGGCCGGCCAGTTCGTCGTCACCGGCGCCTCGATCATCGGCGTGTCGTCGACGCAGTACTCGGCCTCCGACGCCTCGAGCTTCGCGGCCACGTTCTCGCCAGGGCTCGACGTGTTCGTCGTTCGCGGAGTGTCAGTCGGCATCGATGCAGATCTCGGCTACTCCTCCGCGAAGGGATACGCCGCCGACGGCAAGCTCATCGCGACGACCGCGACGACGCTGGCGGGCGGACTGCGCTTCGGATTCAACGTCCCCCTCTCCACGCTCGTGTCCTTCTACCCGCGCTTGACGCTCGGCTTCGAGTCGGTGCGGCGGACGGAGATCGAACCCGGTGGCTCCACGTTCGCGGGCTCATCGCACTGGTCGACCGAGAGCTCACCCTTCGTCTCCGCGTTCGCGCCGCTGCTCCTGCATCCGAAGCCACACTTCTTCCTCGGCGTCGGACCGAACGTCTTCCACGCGCTCGGCGGCGCGCAAGGCGGATCGCAGGCGGGCGTGGAGCAGACGACCATCGGAGGTCATTTCGTGGTGGGCGGCTGGTGGGGCGGTGCGGCTCCCGCGGCGGACGTGCACGATGTGCAGAATGCACCCGATGAGCAGGACGCACGGGATGCGCCGCCCCCGCCCTACTTCCCGCCCCTCGCGCGAGCCGAATTCGGTGAACCGGGCCGCTGGGTCTTCACCGGCGAGGTCGGCGGCGGCGTCGCGGCGACGAAGCGAACGGGCGGCGACGCATCCACGGCCGGCAGTTTCGAACCGGGCTTCGACGTCTTCGTCGGCAACCGGATCTCAGTCGGGGCGAGCGCGTTGTTCGCGCAAGGTCATTCGGTCGTCACACCACCGGGCGGTGGCCCGAGCACGACCACGGACGTGACGTCGTTCGGCGGCGCGGCGCGCCTCGGCGGCGACGTGCGGCTGTCGTCGCTCGCCTCGTTCTACCCGCGCGCATCGTTCGCGGTGTCGCGCCAGAGCTACGACGAGCGGTCCGGTTCGGCGCGCAACGCAGCGTCGTCCACGGCGTTCACTCTGAGACTGTTCGTGCCGCTCCTCCTGCACATCACGACGCACTTGTTCGTCGGCTTCGGCCCGACGATCGACCATGACGTCTTGCGCCGCATCGACGATCGGCGCGGGGACAATCTCGCCACGCGAGTTGGCGCGGGGCTCATCGTGGGCGGGTGGCTGTGAGCGCCGCCGCCGATCTGCGATCGCGCGAGCTGGCGTGACCCGCCCTCACCTCGCCCGCACTTCGCGCGCGAGCGCGTCCAGCACTTCGCGCACGCGCCCGCACCGCGCTTCTGGCAGCGCAGGGGGTGATGCGCGCGCGCTAGAGACGAAGGTGATGCTCGAGAACGGCTGAAGCGAAGCATCCGCGAGGTCGGGATCAGAAACGCTGAGGCCCTTGGTGGGCAGAGATCGGCCCCCACACCGTGAAGGAGATGTTCTGCTGCGCGCTGAACTGTCCTCGGTACTGGGCGGCGCCCGTGGCGAGAAGGGAGACGACCTCGCCACCCATCGCGCACGCGCGGGGGCGGACGAGCTTCCGGATCTCCTCGGACATCGCATCGGTTCCCTCTTTGGCGCCGATGTTCACCATGCCGATCATCTCGTACTTGCCGCCGGAGCCGAACTTCGCCCCGGGCGCCATGTCACCCGCCGACACCGAGGCGAACTCGAGCGGGCAGGTGGCGACCTTCGCGGGATGCGGAGCGCCCGTCCGTACGTCGGAGGCCGCCGGGCCGCAGCCCGCGAACGCGATCGTCGAAACCAAGAGCATCCACCGGGCGTGCATCATCGAGCTCTCCATGTTCAGGGGGTAGAGCCACTGCCACGGCGTACGTCGCAAGAAATCGTCGCTCGCCGCTCGATACCGGACCGTCTTGCCGCCTGTCGCTGCGACGAGCGCGTCGAGCGTAGCGGTGTCGCACCCTAGCGAAGCATCGCAAGCCGGGTAGGACTCAGGACTCTCGAACGACTTCTGGCGCATACCCTGGTCAGCTCGCCAAAGTCAGCCCCGCGCCACGAGAACGGCGTCGCGCGACCCGGGGCGAACAATAGCTTCTTGGCGAGCATGGGGGCCGCATGACCCGGGCAGTCGATCGGGAGCCCGGCGTAAGCGTCGTCGCTTCCACTCAACTTTTCGCGACGCGGAGATCTCATCGGCGCGTCGCACGAGCTCCTGTCAGCTCGTCAAGCCCCGCGACGGTGCCCGTGCTGGCATCAGTTCGATGCGGTCTCTGCTGTCGGACTGGCGTTCGACTTGTGTAGAGCCGCATCCTTTCCGGTTATGAGCTTTACGATGTCGGCTCCAAGCATGAATCGCGCGTTCTTCGCATTGAAGAAGCAGGCCTTACTGCAGTCGTCGGCCTCGCGAATCATGTATCCCAGTCCCAATCGAAGGAAGTTAACTGAGAAGTTCGTCTGCAAACCAAGATTCAGCGACGTGGTGTAGGCGGTATGCGCATCGGTCGCTTCAACCTCCTCGCGCGTCGCCAGAATCCCGCCCCCCCAGCCAAAGCTTTTCAGGTAACCATTCGGCACTTGCCAGAAGGCCCCATACAAGTCGATGATTGGAATAAGATTCTCGGCGCGAGGCTCAAACTTGATGTGTGCATCTCGATCGATTGCGTACGGAAGACCGGTCCACGCGAGCAGGTAGTAGTGCTGTACGGGACGCCTAAATGACATGGCGAGGCGCGCCTCGGGCGCTGCCGCTCCTGGGTTTGCGACCGCCGCTGAGAAGAGCGTCTCGTCCGTTGGCAGTGTCGCCGCGAACGCGTTGTATGCGCGGAGTTGCGCGTCGGGGTCGTGAAGCGTACGCCTAATCGCCGCTTCTACCTGGGGACCAGCCGCGGCCAGTGATCGTGCGGCCTCGATGGCCTGCGCTGTGGCGTCGTCCACATTCCGCAGCCACGCAGCATCACGTTTGAGGTCGTCCTGGGTCGACTTCGGCAGTGCAGCCACTGCTTCGTCGAGCGCCCGACGCGCGGACGATGCGTTCTGGCTAAGCAGGTCGGCGAGCGTTTGCGCATCTGTCGCAACGGTGCCCGGCAATGCCGAAGCACCTTGCTTCGTCATGGCCTCCACGGACGCAAGATACTGGTTGTGTGCCTTCTCGAGGACGTCGGAGGGAGCTGCGCATCCATAGACCGATTTGGGAAGAACCTGTATCGCGCCGCCATCACCGTTGACAGTCCAACCCATGAGCTGGTCGGCGGAGCCGCGCCCATTGTCCCCCTTGTCGACGAGAACAACACGGTTATTTG
>OUNM010544550.1_pt1 | contig 19206 bp, 16 predicted proteins | sample 1769961 | NCBI WGS metagenome assembly OUNM01 (sample SAMEA3914820, study PRJEB12502) | metagenome | biome: forest; material: soil | place: USA | collected 2012-03-12 | depth 0.3 m
GGCGACAATGCCCCGCCACCGGTTCGATGATTACTTCTTGATTTCAGTCCAGGTCTTCTTGACGAGGCCGACAACCGCTTCCGGCATCGGGATGTAGTCGAGTTCGTCGGCCATCTTGCCGCCCTTCTCGAAGGCCCAGGCAAAGAACTTCAGCGCTTCGCCCGAAGCAGCCTTATCGACCGGCTCCTTGTACATCAGGATGAAGGTCGCGGCCGTTAGCGGCCAAGAAGCATCGCCCGGCTGGTCCGTCAGCACGAGGTAGTAGCCCGGCGCCTTGGCCCAGTCGGCATTGCCGGCGGCAGCCTGGAAGGCAGCGACGGTCGGGGAGACGCGCTTGCCGGCCTTGTTGACCATGTCGGCATAGGTCAGCTTCTGCTGCTTGGCGTAGGCGTATTCGACATAGCCGATCGAGCCCTTGGTCTGGCCAACCGTGCCAGCGACACCGTCATTGCCCTTGGCGCCAACGCCAACCGGCCATTCCGGGGTCTGGCTCACGCCGATCTTCGATTTCCAGTCAGCTGAAACCTTATCGAGGTAGCTGGTGAAGTTGTAGGTCGTGCCCGAACCGTCAGAACGGCGGACGACGGTGATCTGGCTCGAGGGGAGCTTGGCGTTCGGGTTGAGCTTCTTCAGCGCCGCGTCGTCCCAGCTCTTGATCTTGCCGAGATAGATATCGGCGAGCGTCGGACCGTCGATGACGAGTTCGCCGCTCTTGATGCCTTCGAGGTTCACGACGGCGACGATGCCGCCCATGACCATCGGCCACTGCACCAGGCCGAATTTCGCCTGCTCCTCAGCGGTCTGTGGGATGTCGGTGGCGCCGAAGGTAACGGTCTTGGCCTGGATCTGCTTGATGCCACCGCCGGAACCGATCGCCTGGTAATTCAGGCCGTTGCCGCTTTCCTTCTTATAAGCTTCCGCCCACTTGGCGTAGAGCGGGAAGGGGAAGGTCGCGCCTGCGCCGGAAATATCAGCGGCCTGCGCGATCGTGCCGACCGCCATGGCCGCAGCAACCGCAGCGCCGCGGATGAAAAGGTTGAGGTTCATGAAATGCCTCTCGTGTGAGTTGTTTGGGCTGGCACAACGCACCTGGGGAAGGCTCGGCGCGCGCCGCCTGTCGATCAACCTAGAACCGACAGGCAACGCCTCTACGAAAGTCAGATGACAGTTCGATGACATTTGTCATAATTGCCTAAAACACGGGCAATTATGGTTATTCCGCCGCTTTCCGGGCCTGCTCCGCCAGCGCCAGCGACACATTGAAGCGCGCGCCCTGCCCTGGTTTGCTGTCAATCTCGAGCCGGCCGCGGTGCCGATTGACAATATGTTTAACGATGGCGAGGCCAAGGCCAGTGCCGCCTTTTTCACGGCTGTCGGCGACATCGACGCGATAAAACCGTTCCGTCAGCCGGGGCAAGTGCTCGGCAGCGATGCCCGGCCCATAGTCGCGCACGCTGACCACGGCCTCCGCCCGCGTACCCGGCGCTGGCCCGGCCAATCGGAACTCGATCTCGACCTTGCCGCCGGACTGGCCGTATTTGATGGCGTTCTCGACGAGGTTCTCAAAGACCCGCAGCAACTCGTCGCGCTCGCCGAACACGAAGATGCTTGGCGCATCCTTGTGCGTGATGGAAAGCTCGACATCGCGATCATGCGCGAGGCCGGCAAGGGTATCCATGATGTGGCCGACCACCGCGACCACATCCACTTGCTCGCGCGGCTGGACATGCGCGTTCATCTCGATCCGCGAAAGCGAAAGCAGATCATCGATGAGCCGCGACATGCGCTTGGCCTGCTGCAGCATGATCGTGAGGAAACGCTCGCGCGCCTGCACGTCGTTGCGGGCCGGCCCCTGCAGCGTTTCGATGAAGCCGAGCAACGAAGCCAAAGGTGTGCGGAGCTCATGGCTGGCATTGGCGACGAAATCGACGCGCATCGCCTCGATACGGCGCGCCTGCGTCAGATCGTGCAGCACGACCGCCATGAGTTCGCGCGCCTCGCCTGACGGATCGGAGATCGGCGAGATGATGACTTCGAAAGCGCGCTCGACCGGCACCTGCTCGACGAGTTGCACCCGCAGCCGCCCGGATTGACCGGACAGAACCTGCTCGAGCGCGCTCAACAGGCCAGGGGCGCGCACGGCGAAGGCAATCGGGTAATCGCGCCGGAGCAGCGGGAAAACAGCCCTGGCTTCGCTATTGAAGGAGGCGACCAGGCCACGGCGATCGATGATGATCGTCGGGTCCGGCAGCACCTCCAGCACGCGTTGCAAGCGGCCAGGAAACTCCGGTGTCTTGCCGACGACTGCGGCCGAGCGCCGCTCGTCGAAGCCGAAGCGGCCCAATTGCCAGAGCGCGTAACTTACGGGCAGTGCGATGAGAACCGCTGCCCATGCCGAGAGATACCGGAACACAGCCAACGCCAGCAGCAGCGCCAGAACGGCAAACAGGACGTAAGTAACGTGTCGACGCAGCCGCGCATTGGACTGACGGAGCGAACCGATGAGATTGTCTTCGATGCTCCGGATGTCGTCCACGCTTTACTCCCGCTGGCGCTTCCCTTTCGGTCTAACGTGGCGCGAGAGAGAGCACAAATACTCTCGGCAAGATTATGGATAGGCGGCTACGCATCCGCCGAAGCCGCGAACTTAGCGGGAGGAATTGCCGGCGACCTGCATTGCCCGCCAGCGCGTGTGGATTTCGCGCAATCCCAGCAGCGCGAGCGCGAGGACGAAAGGCACGAGATAATAGCAGACCCGATACATCAGCAGCGAGCCGAGCAGCGCCTCGCGCGATTCGCCAGGCAGCGCCAGCAGCACGGTCGCCTCGAAAACGCCGATGCCGGCCGGGGCATGGCTGGCAATGCCGAGGATACAGGCAAAGACATAAACCGCGATGAAGGTCTCGAAAGCGACGTGGTTGCCGGCGGGCAGCAGCACGAAGAGCACGCTGCCGGCGCAGCAGACATCGACCGCGCCAAGCAGGATCTGCCCGAGACTGACTCGCAGGCTTGGCAAATGCAGCCGCCATTGCTGCACCTGGATGGCGCGCGGCTTGATCGACACCCACACCAAATAGCAGACGACCGCCGCGAGCAGGCCAAGCCCGATCATCTGGTTGACCGAGATGGCGAGATGATTGACGTCGGAAAGCGCATAAGCCTGGCTGAGCAGGCCAAAACCGAGGACCAACCCCATGCCGAGCCAGAAGGTAATGCCGGCGATGATGGTGAGGCTGGCGATCTCGGCAGCGGTGAGGCCGGTCGGCTCATAGATCCAGAACCGCACGGTTGCGGCCGTGATCAGCGGGAAACCGAGCGTGAAACTGACAGCGTAGCTGGTGAAAGAGGCAAGCGCCGCCACGCCATAACGCACATGCTTGCCGATCTGGCGCAGCGCCAGCGCATCGTAGCAAGTCAAAAGCAGATAGCTGCAGACGGTCAGGGCGAAGGCCATCAGGAGCTGCTGACGGCTGGTCGCGGCGAAAGCCGCCTTGACCTTCGCCACATCGAGCTCACGCACGATACGCACGAGCAGGACCAACGCCACGATGAACAGCACGCCGCTTGCGACCGCGCCGATGCGCCGCCAGCGCTTGCGCCGTTCAGCGCTCTTGGCTTGCGTCAATCCGGTTTCGAGCATGCCGGCGGGGGACTCCATTGGCAGGGCGCAACATTTGCAAGCTGCGGCTGCCCTTCATTAAGGTGCGGTGACGCCGATCCGCAACCCCCAACCTGGCAGTTGTGAAGGCCGACAATGCTTGACGTGGGCTTGCATTAGGGCTTCACCTTGCCGCCGATCCTTCAATCCAGCCGGGTTCCCAACATGCCTCACACGCTCAGCGCCGACGCCAAGGGCGTCTATGTCATCGCCGCGACACCCTTCACCGATGCGGGCGCGGTGGATTTCGCCAGCATCGACTCGCTGGTCGATTTCTATCTGCGCTGCGGCGTCGACGGCATGACCATCCTTGGCGTGATGGGCGAAGCGCCGAAGCTGTCGGAAGAGGAATCGATCGCCGTGATGCAGCGCTTCATGACGCGCATCGACGGCAAAATCCCGGTCATCGTCGGTGTGAGCAACCCCGGCATGCCGGCGCTTGTCCGTCTTGCTGAGGCTTCGATGGCGGCTGGAGCGGCCGGCGTGATGGTGCAGCCTCTCACCGGTTCGAAGACCGAGGACGCCGTGCTTGGCTATATCCGCAGCGTCATCGCCGCCCTGCCGAAGGGCATCCCTGTATGCTACCAGGATTATCCGCAGATCAACGGTGTCTTCGTCTCGGCCGACACGATCCTCAAGATGATCGATGAGCATGAGAACATCGTGATGGTGAAGCACGAGGAAGCGCCTGGCCTGCGCAAGCTCGGCGTCATCCGCAAAGCCTGCGACGGCACCAAGCGGCGCTATATCTCGATTCTCTGCGGCAATGGCGGTATGCACCTGCCACAGGAATACGGCCGTGGCGCGGACGGCGCGATGACCGGCTTCGCCTATCCCGACATGTTGGTGCAGATGGACAAGCTCTACGCCGCCGGCAAGCCGGAAGAGGCGGAAGACATCTATGACGACTATCTTCCGCTGCTGCGTCATGAAGGCCAGATGGGCATCGGCATGGCGCTCAGGAAGGAAATCCTGCGTCGCCGTGGCGCGATGGCCTCAGCCGCGACGCGTGCGCCGGGGCCGAAGCTCGATGCAGCCGACCACGCCGAGCTCGACAAGCTGATGGCGCGGCTGGAGAAGAAGATCACCGGCTGAAGCCATGCGCCTTCCGCCTGGCGTCGCGATTTCCGATCTGCGTGACCGGCCGGAATTTGCCGATACAGTCGCCGATCGCATCTGGCGCGCCTGGTGGAAGGGTCGGGGATTTTCGCTCGGCTATCTGCGTGAACTTGTGGCGGAAAGCTGCGAGGACTCGAGCATTCCATTCGTGCTGGTGGCGCATGAGGGGCCGCAATTCGCCGGCACGGCCTCCGTCATCCCTTCCGATCTCGATGAGCGTCCGACGCTTGCGCCCTGGATCGCCGCCGTCTGGGTCGATCCGGATTTTCGCGAACGAGGCGTCGGTGCGGCGCTGGTCGAGGCGGCGGCGAAGGCAACCTTCGCGCTCGGGATTACCCGAGTTCATCTCTGCGCGCTGCCCGCCCGCGCCGGCTTCTACGCAAAACGCGGATGGATCGAAATCGAGCGCGAGGTGGGTCAGCACAAACTCACGGTGTTCGTACGGGAGAAGTAAAGCGCTTCGCTTCCAGCACTTGCCTGATCCGACCAATACAATTGCGCTCCGGAACAGGTCCGGAGCGCAAATACGTACTCAGCCGCGCGCCATCTCGAAATAAATGTCCCGCACCCGTTTCGTCAGCGGGCCCGGCTTACCCTCGCCGATCTTCTTGCCGTCGATCGAGACGATCGGCATGACGAAGCTCGAGGCACTTGTCAGGAAAACTTCAGCCGCGTCTTCTGTCTCCTTGAGCGAGAACAGCCGCTCCTCGATAGTGATCTGACGCTCGGCGGCGAGCTTCATCAAGGTCTGCCGGGTGATGCCGGGCAGGATGGCGTTGGAAAGCGGGCGGGTGACGAGCTTGCCGTCCTTGGTGACGATGAAGATGCTGGAGGAGCCGCCCTCGGTGACGAAACCATCCTCGACCATGATCGCCTCATAAGCGCCCTTCTCGGCCGCCTCCTGCTTGGCGAGAACCTGCGCGAGCAGCGCAACCGATTTCACATCGCGGCGCTGCCAGCGAATATCGGGCACGGAAATCACCGGCACGCCGGTTTCGGCATTGGGGTTGGCGATGATGTTCTTGGGCTGCGTGAACATCACGACCGTTGGCTTCACGCCCTTGGGAAAGGAGAATTCGCGCTCGGCAACGCCGCGCGTGACCTCGATATAGACAATGCCCTCTTTTAGATTGTTCTTCTCGATGAGCTGCTGCTGGATCGGGATGATCTCGGCGAGCGGCATCGGCAGTTCGATACGGATCATGCTGAGCGAGCGTTCGAGGCGAGCAAGATGCGCCTCGTTATCGACCAGCTTGCCGTCAAGCACGGCGCTGACTTCATAGATGCCGTCGGCGAACAGAAAACCGCGATCCATGATCGGGATGCGCGCTTCTTCAAACGGCACGAAGGCGCCATCGACATAGACAATACGGCTCATGGAAGTCCTGCCTCGTTCATCAAAAAGGTCCGGCCGAACCTGCATCCGCCGTGCCAAAATCGCAACCCCCGCCGGTTGTGTGCGATCGATCAATGGTTCTGCTAGAAGCGCCGCCAGATACTCACGAACCCCCCCATGTCGCGCGTCGTGTTCTTACCCGCAAGCGTCGAGACCGCACCGAGTTGCACCGACCAGGCTTTGTTGATGTCGTAGACGACGCTGGATTGCAGTTTGTGCTCGCGTTGCGCCGGGAAACCGTTACGGCCCTTCCCTTCCGACATCGTGTTGAAGGATTGCAGCAGCCAGAGCCAGCGCTCCTTCGGCCGGGTGCCAAAGGTGAAATCGCCGCGATATTCGGAGGCTGGATCGCCGGAGCGCATGCGATAGCCCACGCTTGCATCCGCGAAGGAGGCCCAAGACCACAGGTCGAAATTGACGCCTGCCTGTATGCGCAGATCGCTTTCGAACCCGGTATGACCAGCCTGCGCTGGGCGCTTGCCATCGGAGGCACCGGGAATGCGCAGATTGCCTTCGACGGAGAGGACAAACCGGCCGAGCGTCGCGACCTTCGCCCGCAACCCAGCGGCGGTATAATCAAGGCCGGTGAAATGATCCGAGACGATGCCGGACAGCGAGCGCGAGGCGGCCGTAGTCTGGCCGATGCCGGTCAGCCAATCGGTGATGCCATATTCCCCGTAAAGGGAAAGCTCCCGCTTCTGCGTCCTGGCGGTAAGGCCGGGGAAACCCTTGTTATCGAAGCCTTGTCCACTGGTAGTGAAACTGGCGGTGGCGATGATAAGGCCCTGCCCGCTCGGCTGAGTAAAAGCGCCGGACGTGACCTTAGGGCAATTCAGAATCCAGAGTGGAGCCGCAAGCATCAGTGCGCGGCAAAAGCCGTTTGTCTTCGCAATCCATAAAATATTCACGCGGACGCCCACCAGTCCACTTGCCTGACTTTCCGTCAGAGGGCCGGCCAGAGTCCAGTTGAATCATATTGGCGCGCCAAGAATCATTCGCTGCACTGCCGAATACTCGCCCTGAAACGTTCAGGGCGCGACGACAGGGCCGAAGGAAGGCGACATGAGCACACCGGCCGGCCCTTCGGAACGGCGCTCCGGATCGGCGGCGACCACCATCGCCCAGAAGGTGCGGTAGCGGGTGTTCGGGTCCTTTGCCAAGGCGATCCCGAAGCGCGTTGCCTGCGGCATCAGCAGGTTGACATTGTGCTCGGAAGAATTGCGCCAGCCGGTGAAGGCCTCTTCCGTCGACATGTAGCCGACGCCGATATTTTCAGCCGCGCGGCCCGTATCCACGCCGGCAGAGGCGAGACGCGCCGAAAAGCTGCCGGAGATGCTGTGAGACAGTGCGTCCGATGCGGCCATGGCGTTTGCCTGACGCTGCGCCATGGCGATCAGAACGGGATCAAGCCGCACGGCGGCGAGGCCGTGGCTGGCGCGATAGGCGGAAAGCCTCGCCGTCGCCTCGGTCGGATCGAGCTGCACGGCAGCGACCGCCCGCACCACGCGCGGATCAGCGACGACCCGTCGCTGATCACTAGCGCAAGCTGCCAAAAGCAGCACAAACGCCAACCCTGTAAGCTTTTTGAGGACGGATACCGGCATGTTCGCTCCGACTGCGCCCGATTAGGACCTTCCCGAGGAATGCCTGCCGATCGCGACAAGATTGCGATGCCGGGTTTTCATCCTGCCCATGCTCTGACAGGTTGGGCGACCAGCACCGAAGATATCTGACAGGAGGAACCGCCATGAGCGCCGAACTCAATCCGGCCGACAGCATCATTTTCGATATCGTCCGCGATCATCTGTTTACCGCCGTGCTTGGCGACGTGATGGACGTGGTTGGCCTGACCCGCCAGTTCCTGCCGCCGAATATCCGGGCGCTCGCTCCCGATACCATGATCGTCGGCCGGGCGATGCCTGTGCTGGAAGCAGATTGCGCCACGGATGTCAGCACGCAGGCCGGCGGCATCGCTTCGTTCGGCTTGATGTTCAAGGCGCTCGACGACCTGAAACCCGGCGAAATCTATATCTGCACCGGCGCTTCGCCGCGCTACGCGCTCTGGGGCGGCTTGATGAGCACACGGGCGCAGGCGCTCGGCGCGCATGGCGCGGTGCTGGATGGTTTCCATCGCGATACACGCGAAATCCTCAGCCTCGGTTTCCCGATCTTCTCGACCGGCTCCTATGCGCAGGACCAGCGCGTGCGCGGCCGGGTGATCGATTATCGCTGCCCGATCGAATTCGCCAATGGCTGCCGCGTCGAGCCGGGCGACCTGATCGTCGGCGATATCGACGGCGTCGTTGTGGTGCCTCGCAAGCACGAGCAACAGGTGCTGGATGCGGCCCTTGCAAAGGTTCAGGGCGAGGAAAGCGTCCGCGAGATGATCCTGTCCGGCGAGACGACCGCCGATATCTTCGCCAAGACCGGCATCATGTAAGGGCGGCTGGCTCGATCCATGCGCCGACGGGCAGGCGCGAGAAGGCATCGGCGGCAAGCAGCTTGCCGCCATCGAATTCGCTTTCCTCCAGCACGCTGCGCCAGGATCGCGTCCCATCGGGTAAAAGCACTGCCGTATCGCCCCACCAATCCCGTGACGCGAGAGGCGATGCTGAACCGGCCAGCGCCTGACTGCAATGCAGGGGCACGAGCACGATCATCTGCGCGCCGCTCTCGGAACGGGAAAATGCGAAGAGACTTGCCGCACGCCGGCCCTCGACCTGCAGCGGACGATAATCGCCCTCGGCGAAAAGCGCCGGCTGACGTCGACGCAAATCCAGCAGCCTAGCGATGATCGCCTGCTTGACGCGTCCGTCGCGCCATTGAGACAGCAGTTCCGCGGGTGCAGCGCCACGTTCAAGAGCCGTAGCCCTTACCTCGTAATCGACAGGGCGGCGATTATCCGGATCGACCAGGCTGAAATCCCAGAATTCCGTGCCTTGATAAAGATCAGGCATGCCGGGCAAGGTACAGCGCAACACCGCCTGCGCCAGGCTGTTGACGGCGCCGGCAGATGCAGCGCCATCGACGAAATCCGTGAGATTGCGCAGGAAAGCGGGCGACTTCGCCGGATTCAGCAGGTCATCAAGATAGGCATCGGCGAGGGTTTCATAGGCTTCATTCGGCGCGTTCCAGCTTGAGCGTAATTTTGCCTCACGCAAGGATTTGCTCTGCCAGCCTTTCATGCGCCCAGCAAAGGCGTTCAAACCTTCGACATCGTCTGGCAGAAGATCAAGTGGCCAGGCGCCGAAAAGCATCTGGTAAAGCTGATATTCGTCTGCCGGATGCACGGCCTTAGGACGGACCGGCTCGTTCAGCGCAAACCACTGCATCACGACATGCGACCAGCCTTCCGCCATTTCGCTCAGCACCGCGAGCCGCGCACGCACATCCTCGCCGCGCTTGTGATCATGCGTGGCGGTTGTGAGCATGGAGCGCGGCAAATGCGTTACCCTGCTCGCCATCCGGTTGTGAAACTCCTCCGCCGGGCAAGCCAGCATGGCCGCTTCAAACCCGACATCGTTGCGCGAGAGCAACCGGCCGTAGCGGTAGAAAGCGGTGTCTTCGACTGCCTTGGCGGCGACAGGGGCGCAGAGCTGGTTGAAACGGCGCACGGCCTGAACTTGTTTGGCCTCCTCGCCAATTTCTCCTCCCCGCATCACGCGTTCGATGAAACGGAGGGCGCGCGTCTCGGCCGCCGGCTCGTCCAGGGCACGGGCAAGTGCGCGCTCGAAAAACGCTCCCGGTGCGGGTGAACTCTCCCGGCCGGTGGCGTAGCTGCGATAGACACGCATCTGCTCAATGAGATTGGTCAGGCCGCGCCGCAGCGCCGACCAGGTCAGGTCGCGCCCGATGCCCGAACAGTCGGCAAGCGTCTTCAGCGCATCCACCACCGTCTCACGCTGGCCATCAAACGAGTTGCGCAGCAGCTCGCGGCGCGCAATGCATTCCTCGCGCTCGAAATCGCCGTAGCGATTGCTAAGCCGTACCCAGAGCGCCGTGAGGGCGCGCCCTCCGGTTTCATCGTGCTGTAGCGCCGAAACCTCGTTCATGAAGTCGTAGCCGGTGGTGCCGTCGGTCTGCCAATCTTCCGGCATCGGCTCGCCCGCGCCCAGTATCTTCTCGACGACGAGATAGGCCGGCCCAGATGCTGCGTCCTGCGGACGTTCGGTCTCCAGCCGGGCCAGGCGCGCCCGCAACTTTCGGCAATAGGCCGCCGGGTCCGCCAGACCGTCGATATGATCGATGCGGACGCCATCGATCAGCCCTTCCGCGTAAAGACGGAAGGTGATCGCATGGGCTGCCTCGAATGCCTCGTCGACGCCAATCTCGATGCCGGCAAGCTCGGTGATCTCGAAGAAGCGGCGGAAATTTACCTTGTCCCCGGCAACCCGCCACCAGGCGAGGCGGAAATTCTGCTTTTCGAGCAGCGCGTGCAGGCGGTCGGGCGCGTCATACGCCGCAAGCCCGGCCTCCTCGATCTCCGCGGCATCTCCGTTCCGGATCGGAAAGCGATGGTGATGATAGGCAACCGCGAGGCCGATCGGACCGGGTTCGCTGACGAGCTTCAGATCGCCACTCGGCAGCACTTCTTCGTAAGGCGCACCGAGGAAGGGGCAGAGGATTTTTCCCTTGAGTTCCTTATCCGGGCTGTCGAAATCAATATCGAACCAACCCGCGTAATCGCTGGAGCGACCGTTGCGCAGCACATCGAGCCAAAGCACATTATCCGCGCCACCAACCGCCATATGGTTCGGCACGATATCGAGGAGGATGCCGATGCCTTCGCGCTTCAGCGCGGCGGCAAGGGCGCGAAAGCCCTCCTCGCCGCCAAGCTCAAGATTGATCCGGCCATAATCGACCACGTCATAGCCGTGATTGGAGCCGGCGCGCGCGGTCAGGATCGGCGAGGAATAGACATGACTGACGCCAAGCCGCCGGAGATAGCCGGCGATCTTGACGCCTTCCGAAAACGGAAAGCCCGCATGAAACTGCAACCGGTAGGTCGCGGTGGGGAGCATGAGCGCAATCTCGACGGTTGGTGAAAACGAGCGGCCGCGAGGCGGGCACGCTGTCTGAACCGCACGAGAGGCAGGTTGTTCCGGCGTTTTCGGGAGAGTATTTTGACGGTTAACCGCCCGTCGCGCGGAAAGCCGCGCCGAGCGCCTTCAACGCCGTGCGCGAACGGCGGTCAGTCGCGCTCGAACAGAGAATCAACTCCCGCGCCGGCAAAGGCGGCAGGCCAAGCTGCGGGCCGACATCGATCGTGCCGGGCGGCGCAACCCGCCTTGCGAGCGCAGCGACCGCAAGGCCGGCCGAAACCGCGGCGCCGATGGTCATAACGCCGCCGCCAACAAAGACTTCGGTCCAGGGAATGCCAGCGTCATCCAGCGTCTTCACTGCCATAGCGCGCACGCTGCACGGATCGACCTGCGTCGCCAACCGCAGCGGCTCGCCAGGGCGATACTCGAATTCGGGCGCGGCGATCCATCCGAAGCGTTCTTCCAGCAAGGTCTCGCCGTCACGGCGATTATCGTCATGGCGCAGCACGATGGCCGCATCGAGCTCGCCACTCTCGAACGCGCTGACGATGGCGCGCGACGTTTCAACCCGGATTTCGATCACCAGGGCCGGATCGGCCGCACTGACCCGCTTCAGGATCAACGGCAGATCCGGGCCGACGACGTGATGACTGATGCCGACGATCAACCGCCGTTGCTCGACCGTGAAGGAACCAAGCGCCCGCTGATGCGCGCTGACCAGACCACGTGCGGCTTCAAGGAACGCCACGCCGTCCGCCGAGAGTTTCACCAGGCGCGGCGTGCGCTCGATCAGGCGGCGACCGAGCCGGTCCTCCAGCCGCTTCAGTTTCAGGCTGATCGCACTCTGCGTGCTGTTCAGCGCCTCTGCCGCGCGCGTGAAACTCTTGAGATCGGAGACGAGCACAAAGGCTTCGACGGCTTCGGGGTCTAGGGCGCGCATCATCTATCCATGTCAAAACGCAATCACTGATATGTTTTATCAGGCGGTTTTAATATGGTGAAGGCCACAATAGATTTCCAGCATCACCTGATGATGGAGTTGAAGCCATGAATATCGACTGGAGCGCCCCAAGGCGGCCGCCTGAATTACCAATCAGCGTCGTGATCAGCGCGCACTTCACCGGCGCCGCTTTCGCAGGCGCGCTGATCATCGGCTTTGCGCTGGTGCTGGCAGCGGCAATGAAAGCCGTATTGGGATAATCGCGCCTCCTGTGCGAGGCGCGATCCCGGCGGTTCAGCCGATTTTGGCCTGATGCGCCTTTGCCAGCTCACCCATGCTGGTGAACTTGAAATCGACATGCGGCATGGCGCCGGGGTTCATGGTCGCACCGAAACCCTGGTCCGCATGCCGCCGATAGATCCAGCAAGAGGCCAGGCCGAAATCGTTGGCCGGCTTATGGTCGTGGAACATGCTTTCGGCGGTGTGCAGGATATCGCCCTTGGCGATGCCGTGAGTTCCAAGCTTGTCGAGCATATAGTCGAAATTGCGCGCCGCCGGCTTGTAGGAGCCGATATCCTCGGCGGTGTAGATCGCGTCGAACTCGACGCCGAGCTTGCGATTGCTGAATGAGAAGGACTCGTTATCGACATTCGAGAGAATGACGAGCTTGTAGTGCTTCTTCAGGTATTGCAGCGCCTCGGCGCTATCCGGAAAAGCCGGCCAGTCGCGCACCGAGCGGCCGTAGGCTAGGCAGTCGTCCCACGAGACCGACACCTGCCATTCCTCCGCCAGCCGCTTGTAAACGACAGCGAGAAGCGACTGGTAGGTTTTCGCCGGCGTGTAGAGCTGCTGCGAGGATTCGTGCCGCGCATGCGCTTCCAGCACTTCATTGCGGGAGAGCTTGCGCTGGACGCGCTCGACCAGCGGCTGGAGAGCCGCGACCATGCCGCTTTCCCAGTCGATCAGCGTGCCATAGCAATCGAACGTCAGAACCTTGAAGTCGCTAAGGCGCATGGCTTTCTCCTCGCATTGGCGCATTGGAGAAAAGCCTAGCGCATCACCGAGAGCAGCGGCTGCCGAATTCGCGGCGGAAATCGGCAGGAAATCCGCGAGCAGTCAGGCGGCGAGCCGATCCTTTACGAAAACGCCAGCCTTCATGATCGCCGGGATGGACCTGCCTTGAGCGGCCAGCAATGACAGGTTCTTGAGCGGATTGCCCTCGACGACGATCAGGTCGGCGTGAGCGCCGGCGGCAACCACGCCAAGCTTGCCCTCCTGCCGCACGACCTTGGCGGCATAGGTGGTCGCCGAACGGATCACCTCGATCGCCGGCAAGTGCCGGCCGCGAATGACAAATTCCTCGGACTGATGACGCTGCATCTCGCCGAGCAGATCCGAGCCATAGGCCATCATCACCCCGGCCTCGTGCAGGATGCCGAGCGCCGCGATGCCGGCCGAGCGCACATCCTCGATCTTGGCGACCGAAGCGGCCGGCAGGCCAAGCGAAGCGCCTTCCTTGGCAAGAAACTCGTAGGTGACATTAGTCGGCACCACATAGGCGCCCTTCTCCTTCACCAGCCGCGCCGTCTCGGGCTGGATCAGGTTGCCATGCTCGACCGAGATGACGCCGCATTCGACCGCGCGACGGATCGCCTGATCCGTGTAGAGATGCGCTGAAACATAGGTCTGCGCATTATTCGCCTCTTCCACCGCCGCGATGATCTCTTCACGTGAAAAGCCCATCGAGGCGATCGGATCGGTCGGCGAGGACACACCGCCATTGGCCATGATCTTGATGAATTCCGCCCCGCCCTTCAGTTCCTCGCGGCAGATACGCCGCACGCTATCGACGCCATCGACCACGCGGCCGAGCGCGCCGAGACGTTCGCCGTAATAGTCGACATTGCGGTTATGATTGCGGCCGCGATAGTCGGTATGGCCACCAGTCTGCGACAATGCCTTGCCGCAGATAACGAGGCGCGGCCCGACGATCGTACCTTCCTCGATCGCGGTGACGAGGCCGAAATCCGCGCCGCCCAGATCGCGCACCGTGGTGAAGCCGCGCATCAGCATGGCACGCATGATCTTCGCAGAGCGCAGGGCGACCAGGGAGCTTGGCAATTCGGCGTTGGCGCCGAGATCGGCAAGACCGGCGATGACATGCACGTGGCAGTCGATAAGGCCAGGCATCAACGTCTTGCCGGCAAGATCGATGGTGCGGGCGCTTTCGGAAGTCAGGCCCGAGCCAACCTCCTTGATCAATCCGCCTTCGACCAGCACATCCTGCTCAACGGCGGTGTCGTGGGTGCCATCAAGGACGTTGGCATTGCGAAAAAGGACAGAGGATTGGGCCATGACGCACTCCGGTCTTCTTGGATGGTCGCGACAGGCGACCACCGGGAACGGGAAGCATCATTCTAGCAAGGCTCGGATTTGTCACGCGCCCCGAGCGGGACGCGCTGAAATTTTATGCTGAGCGTGGAGCGTCAGTGCGACGCAGCCTGTGCGGCGCTACCGGTTTGCGGAGCTGCCTCACGCGGACGTTCCTTGACCGGGATCAGCCAGACGACGGCAAAGGCGAGCAAGGCAAGCGCCAGCACGGCCCAGTAGGTCAGATGGAGCGCCTGATCGAACACCGCGCGCACCGCCGGGTTGGTCGAAACTTCGGCGAGACCTGCGGGATGCTCCAGCACGTCATGCAGTCGGCCTGCGGCATCACCCGTCGAAAGCCGCGCGATGCCGATGTTCAGGATCGCACCGAGCACGGTCGCACCAAGTGTATTGCCGAGACTGCGCGAGAAAACAATCGAGGCGGTGGCGCTGCCGCGCGCCGACCATTCGACGCTGTCCTGGATCAGGACAATCGAGGTCAGGCTCATCAGCCCCATGCCGATGCCCATGAAGAAAGAACCGACGCCGGCAACAGCCGGATGGGTATCGGGCGTGAGGAAAAGCAGGAACAGCGCGCCGAAGGGGAACATCGCCGTGCCGGCACGCAGGGTGTTGCGGATGCCGAAGATCTTGTAGAGCCAGCGGGTCGAGATGACGGCCAGCGGCCAGCCAAGCACCAGCATGGTCAAGGTGAAGCCAGCGACGACCGGCGAACGGCCGAGCACGCCCTGCACATAAAGCGGCAGGATGGTGGTGAGGCCGATCAGCGCCATGCCGGCAAGCAGCGTCGCGGCATTGGAGGTAGCAACCAGCTTCCGCGACCACAGCGCGATCGAGATGATCGGTTCCGGTGCGCGCCGCTCCTGCAGGAAGAACAGAATGCCGAAGACAATGAAGAGCGCACCGAACAAGCCCTGCGTCGCAAGCGGCGCGTTGGTCTCCGTCAGCAAGACCAGCAGCGAAACGATCGAGATCGAAAACAGGACCGAGCCGAGATAGTCGATCCGCACCTGCTTGCGTTCCATCGTTTCATGCAGGAAGGCCAGGAAACCGACGATCGCGAGAATGCCGATGGGAATGTTGATCCAGAAGATCCACGCCCAGGAAAAATTATCGACAATGATGCCGCCGACGAGCGGTCCGATCACGGCCGAGGTCGCCCAGACACTGGCGATGAAGCCCTGCACCTTGCCGCGTTCCTCCAGCTTATAGAGGTCGCCGATGATGGTCATGGTCACCGGCTGGATCGCGCCGGCGCCGAGACCCTGCAGAAGCCGGAAGATGATCAGCGAGACCATCGACCAGGCGAAGCCGCAAAGGATGGAGGCTGCGAGAAACAAGATGATGCCGCCGACCAGAACGGGCTTTCGGCCGAAGATGTCGGAAAGCTTGCCGTAGATGACGGTCGTGGTGGTCTGCGCCAGCAGGAAGGCGGAGAAGACCCAGGAATAATAATTGAAGCCGCCGAGCTGGCCGACGATATGCGGCATAGCGGTCGCGACGATGGTCGCTTCAATCGCGACCATGAAGGTCGCCAGCATGACGGAGGCTACGACGAATGGACGCCGTGTGCGGGAGGCTTCAGCAGTCACGGGGTTTCCTCGCGGGAAGGGAATGAAATGCAAGAAAAAGCGAAGCGGCGAAACGATCTCCGACAGCCCCGGGGGAGGAAGGCCGCTCATGGACTGATCGTCTCAGCCGCTTCTGAACATATGAATAACAAGCAGACACCAGTTGTTCCGTGCCAAGGCGCACGCGGCGGTCATCCGTTCTACAACAAACCTGTCTCGTAGAGTTTCGCGACAGCTTGCGCGCGGCTGCACACGCCCAGTTTGCGCTTGGCGTTCTTCAGGTGCCAATGCACCGTGTTTGCCGAGATATTCAGAATACCGGCAATTGCAGCATCGGATTTTCCAGCTGCGACGAAACCGAGACAATCGCGTTCGCGATCCGTCAGGGGCGTTGTTCGCGCAGCCATACGACGAGCGGGCGAGAGCGTCCGCATCCGCTCGTAGGCAACGATCGCAGCAAATTGGATCGTCCGGATTTCGGTTTGACCGAAGCGTAGCCGCTCGAAACAGAGACTAATGATGCCGGCCCTGCCGTCGAGTTCGGCACAGGGAATCGCGAGCCCGTCCTCGATCTTCAGTTCACGTGCCAGATCGAGCCCTTTCCAGCCACGCAATGAGGACAGCCCCCCTTCGCTCCAGCGGAACGGCCGTATCGTCCGCCCGGGCGCCAGGATGACGGGGTTCCCCTCATCCAAACCGCGTTGGGCGTAGTTATCTTGCCAGCCGGCCGGTGAAATCTGCGCGAGAACCTGTGCCTGTGCGACGCGCTCATGAAGGCCAATCGAGGTATGTCCGGGAAAGGAGCCCGCGAAGATGCCGCGCGCGCCAAGCGGCGCTAGCGCCGTGACGAGCCGGTGGCCGACCTCCCGCGCGGAAGTTGCGGCATCCAGCTCCCCGATCAGATCAAAAGCCCCGTTCGACAGCATCCCTTTGCCCCGGATGCCATCGATGACAGAAAAGACCGGAAACGTAAATTGGCGCTCCCGGTCTGGCTTTTACTCGGCCGCCAATACCGGTCGCGCAGGCTCCGCATGATGACCCTTCGCAGACGCGGCCGCAGGTTTCTCACCCGCCGCCTCCCGCTTCAGCGCACCGCGATACCAAACGGCGTAAAGCGCCGGCAGGAAGAGCAGCGTCAGGAAGGTCGCGACGAACAGGCCGCCCATTATGGTGATCGCCATCGGGCCCCAGAAGGCCGAATGCGAGAGCGGGATCATGGCGAGGATCGCGGCGAGCGCCGTCAGGATAACAGGCCTTGCGCGCCTGACCGTCGATTCCACAATCGCCTCCCTCAGCGGCAGGCCTTCGGCCACGTCATGGTCGATCTGGTCGACCAAGATCACGGCATTGCGCATTATCATGCCAGCAAGCGCGATCAGTCCGAGCAACGCCACGAAACCGAAAGGCGCGTGCGTCACGTTCAGCGCCAGCGACGCACCGATGATGCCGAGCGGAGCGGTGGAGAAGACCAGCGCCAGCTTCTTGAAGCTCTGAAGCTGGATCATCAGCAAGGTCAGCATCGCGATCATCATCACGGGGAAGACCTTGAGGATCGACGCGTTGCCCTTCTCGCTCTCTTCGACGGCGCCACCGATTTCCATGCGGTAACCCGCGGGCATCGAAGCACGCAGATCGGCCAATTTCGGCCAGATCGCGGCGGTGATATCCGGTGGCTGCACACCGTCGACAACGTCGGCGCGGACGGTGATCACCATGTCGCGGCTGCGGCGGTAGAGGATCGCTTCCTCATGCACGAGCTGCTTGCTGGCGACCTGCGCCAGCGGCACAGGCACGCCATCACGCGACAGGATGGTCAGGTCGTCGATGCGGCCAAGGTCGAGCCGTTCGCTCGGCACGGCGCGGGCGACGACCTGCACCTGCTCGGTGCCATCGCGCATCACGGTTACTGGCGTGCCTGAGAGCAGCGTCTGCAAGGTCTGGCCGATGCTGCTTGGATCAAGACCCATGGCCCGGGCGCGGTCCTGATCGATCACCAGCTTCACGGCCGGCAGCTGCTCGTTCCAGTCGAGATGCGGATCGACGACCTTATCATTGGTGCGCATGATCTCACGCACCTTGTAGGCGTAATCGCGCACCTTCTGCGTATCGGGACCGATGACGCGGAATTGCACGGGGAAACCGACCGGCGGTCCGAAATTGAAGCGGTCGACACGCACGCGGGCTTGAGTCAAGGCGCCATCGTCGATCGCCTTCTCGATATGCGCCTTGATGCGCTCGCGGGCCTCCACATCCTTGGAGACGATCACGATCTCGGCGAAGGCCTCGTTCGGAAGCTGCGGATTGAGGCCGAGCCAAAAGCGCGGCGAGCCCTGGCCGACATAGGCCGTGTAATGGGCAACGTCATCGCCTTCCCTGGCCACCAATTTCTCGGCGGTCTTCACGGCGTCGAGCGTCGTGTTGATTGCGGTGCCTTCAGGCAGGCGGAGCTGGAAGAAGAGTTCAGGACGCTCGGAAAGCGGAAAGAATTGCTGCTGGACGAACTGGAAGGCAAAAATGGAGGAGAAGAAGATGCCGACAGTCGCCACCACCACGATGATGCGATGGCCGACGCACCAGCGAATGATGCCGCGCAGAACGCGATAGAGGCGCGTCTCGTAGATCGCATGCGGATCGGCATGGGCTTTCGCATGCTTGGAAAAATCCGGCAGTAGCTTGACGCCGAGATAAGGCGTGAAGACCACCGCCACCAGCCAGGAGACCAGCAGCGCCAGCATGACCACCCAGAAGATGCCGCCGGCATATTCACCGACCGACGAATTGGCAAAGCCGATCGGCAGAAAGCCGGCGGCCGTGACCAAGGTGCCGGTCAACATCGGGAAGGCGGTCGAGGTCCAGGCGAATTCCGCCGCCTTCAGCCGGTCCCAGCCCTGCTCGAGCTTCACGACCATCATCTCGACGGCGATGATCGCATCATCGACGAGCAGGCCGAGCGCGATGATCAGCGCGCCAAGCGTGATGCGGTGCAGGTCGATGGACAGCGCTTCCATCAGCACGAAGACGATGGTCAGCACCAGCGGCACCGAAAGCGCGACGACGATGCCGGTGCGCCAGCCGAGCGAGACGAAGGA
>OUNM010600773.1_pt1 | contig 19201 bp, 23 predicted proteins | sample 1769961 | NCBI WGS metagenome assembly OUNM01 (sample SAMEA3914820, study PRJEB12502) | metagenome | biome: forest; material: soil | place: USA | collected 2012-03-12 | depth 0.3 m
CACGTACACCGACGAGCAGCCGAACTCGCTCACGCCCGACGAGGTGCCGTCGTTCCTCGAGAAGTTCAAGGAGCTCCACCCCGCGCACTACGGGATGGTCTTCCTCGGACTCGTCACGGGCCTGCGCCCCTCGTCGCTTCGACCGCCGCGACGTGAAGGGCCGGCGTCGGACGTCGACTGGGACAAAGGTTGTCTTCGCGTTCGGCGGTCCCACACCGTCGGCGAGGAGATCATGAAGACGACGAAGCAGAAGCGCCGCTACGTCATCACCCTGCCGCCGGAGGCGATGGCCGTCCTCCGCTGGCACGTCGAAACGCAGCTCACGACGCCCGAGCAGCAGGAGAGCGAGCTGCTCTTCCCGGCCGTCAACGGGAAGTACCGCTCGCCGTCCGTCCTCAACAAGCCGCTCGACGAGGTCGGCCTCGAGCTCGGGTTGAAGAAGACGATCACCCAGCGTGCCCTCCGGAGGACGTTCAACGACCTCGCTCGGGCCGCGCAGGTGAACGACCTCGTCACGAGATCGATCTCCGGTCATCAGACCGAGCAGATGCAGCAGCACTACTCGACCGTGAACGGTGGCGAGCAGCGGGACGCTCTCGCGAAGGTGATCAGCCTCTTCGGAGCGTCAGGTGGGCAGAGTGGTGGGCAGAGCCCCCCTGCAGGTGGGCAGAAATCAGAAAAGGCCGGGTGAGTCACCTCACCGCGGCCCTTATTTTCTAGCTTGTTGTAGAGCGGGAGAAGGGATTCGAACCCTCGACGTCCACCTTGGCAAGGTGGCACTCTACCACTGAGTTACTCCCGCAACTTTGCTGCGCTGCACCAAGCGTCCGCGGGCGTGGTGGCCTGCGGGGCGCCACTCCCTTGCGAGTGGTTTCGGCTTCATAGCGCGGGCGGGCGGCCGGGGTCAACGGGGGTTTTTTGCCCCCGCTCCGAACGCTCGGAGCTGCGCCGCGATCTCGAGGGCCGTCGCTTCCCGCACGCCCAGGCTGCAAAAGCCGCCGCGCGGGGCCGCCGCGTCGCGCTCATTCTGCACGTTGATGATCGGATCCCACTCGCTGCCGCCGAGCTTCACCCAGAACTTGTCGGGCGGGACGGCGACCTCCGCCTCCCCGCCCGCATCCTCGATGCGCTCCGCAAGCACGACCGCGGACGCCGCATCCAGCACGAATTCGCCGCCGAAGTCCGTGCCGTCCGACCAGATCTGACTGTGCTTGATGACGAGGAGACCCGGCGACGCGCTCGTCACCGTCGCCGTCTCACTCACGATCGTCGCCACGCTCGCAGCCTAGCAGCGCAGCAGGTAGAGAGAGCGGATCAGCAATCTCCGTCCTCGTCGAGGCCCACCAGCTCGCGCACGTCCGTGCACGCAAGGCCCGTTTCACGATGGAGGATTCGCGCCGCCGACTCGAGGCTCGCGCCGCGCAACGCGGCCGGAACGGCATACGCCGCTCGGAGCGCCTCGCGCGCCGCCGCAGGGACGAGCTCGGAATACATGAGAAGAGGTGCCATCGACATCGCCATGTTCGTAGTCCTTCGCGGTCCGATGCAGGCCCCGACGCACACGTTGCGCGCTGCGCGCCGCAGCAAGTGACACCGTGGCGCGACGAGCGCCACCGCGCGCCCGACTCGAGCACGACCACTCGAGCGCCATCATTATTCCGCCGATTTCGCGTCGCTCACTCACGGCACGCGTCGTGCTCTCGCGCCGGCTCGGACGCACAGAGCGTCCTCTTTGGAACAACGGAGAGCATCGTGAAGAACATCGAATCGACGCGCATCGCGCGCGTGCTGGGCTGCATCGGTATCGTCGGTCTCCTCGGTCTCGCGTCCGCATCGCTCTGCGCGTGCAGCGGCGGCAGCACCACGGGCGTCGGCACGGGTGACGGCGGCGCAGGCTCGTCGGGCACGAGCGGAAACGGAACGAGCGGCACGAGCGGCTCCGGACCGACCGCTGGACACAGCGGAAAGAACACCGGCGCATCCTCGACCGTCAACCCCACGGGCAGCGCGCCCGGCGAAGCCTGCAACGCACCTGCCGACTGCCTCATCATCTACTGCGACTGCACCAATCACTCGCTCGTCAACGCGCAGCGGTGCATCGACAGCACGTGTCAGACCCCGAGCGCCGCGTGCCCTGCCGCGTGCATGGGATTCGGCACCACGTGGTCGGGCACCGCGGGCCTGGAGAAACCGCGCACCGCGGTGTCCAGCGGAACGAGCGGTTCCAGCGGCTCCAGCGGAACGAGCGGCTCCAGCGGCAGCACCGGCCAGACCTGCGCGAGCTTCGCCGACTGCGCTCCCTACACGTGCACGTGCATCGACGGCCAGACCGCGAACGATCAAGGCTGCGTCGACGGCGTCTGCGTCGGCGCCGCCACCGGCTGCGACACCACGTGCGCGAACACGGGTCACGGGGGCGCGTAACGAGTCGCGGTCACTCCTCGGGATGCACGAGCCCCACGCGGATCGCATAACGCACGAGCCCCGCGACGCCGTGGATCCCGAGCCGATCCATCAGCTCCGTTCGATGCGTCTCGATGGTCTTCGGGCTCACCTCGAGCCGCGCTGCGATCTCCTTCGTCGAAAAGCCCTCCGCGATGAGCTGTAGGACCTCGCGCTGGCGAGACGTCAAACGCTCGATCGGCTCGTCAGGGCGTACGCGTGCTCCCACTCCCGCGCCCCCGGCGTAGCCCGCGATCACCTTCTTCGACACCGCTGGGCTCAGCCACGTATCGCCTCGCATCAACGCGCGCACCGCCATCGCGAGCTCGGCGCGGTCCACCGTCTTCAGCAGATACCCCGCTGCACCCGCCGCGAGCGCGCGTTGCACATACTCCTCGTCGGAATGGATCGAGACGATGACCACACGCGTCTGCGGAGCATCCTTTCGAATGCGCGCGGCCACCTCGAGACCGTTCAGCTTCGGCATCGAGATGTCGAGCATCGCGAGATCGGGCTTCAGATCGCGAACGAGCTGCAGCGCCTGGCCACCGTCGCGCGCCTCGGCGACCACCTGCACGCCGGGCAGCTCCGCCAGCATCGCGCGCATTCCGGTGCGCACGAGCGGATGATCGTCGGCAAGCAGGATCCGCAGCGTCATGACGGCCCCTTTCCCGACAGCGGGAGCCGCGCGCGAAGCGTCGTGCCCCCGCCCACCACCGAGTCGATCTCCAGCGCACCGCCGACGAGCTCCACGCGCTCTTTCATTCCGAGCAATCCATAGCTCTCGCCTCGAGCAGCACGCTTCCGCGCGTCGGCGATCACGAAGCCCTTGCCGTCGTCCCTCACGACGAGCTCGAGGTACGCGTCCACTCTGCGCAGCGTTGCGGTCACTGCGCGCGCGTTCGCGTGGCGCATCACGTTCGTCAACGCCTCTTGCATCACGCGGAAGATCGCCGTCGCGACTGCCGACGGCGGCTCGGCCCCGAGAGCCTCGACGTGCGTCGTGACCTCGAGACCGGCGCGTCGCGCCTCACGCTGCACGTACCAGCGAATCGATTCCTCGAGGCCGAGCTCGTCGAGCTGCGGCGGTCGCAGGTCTTGCACGAGATCGCGCATCCGAGCGATCGCTCCGTCGACCAGCGCGATGTTCTCCTTCTCGTCCGGAACGGGACGCTGAAGGTTCATTCGAAGCGCCGTCAGCACCTGCCCGAAGTCGTCATGAAGCTCGCGCGCCACCGCGCGACGCTCCGCCTCCTGCACTTCGATGAGCCTGCGCGACAGCGTCTGGAGCTCCGTGCGCTTGTCGCGCAGCTCGTCGGCGGACTGCTCGCGTGCGATCGAGCTCGCGAGCACGTTCGCCGCGCTCCATGCAAACTGGATCTCGTCCTCGGTAAACGTTCGCGTCGTCTTCGAGTTCACTTCGAGGACCCCAAATGCGTGTGACTTGCCGGCGATCGGGACCGCAATCCCGCTCTGGACGCCGTGCGCCGCGAGGAGCTCACACGGCGCGAAGCGCGTCTCGCGCGGAAGGTCTCGGACGACCACCGGCGTCGTCGACCGCAGGTAGAACCACGCCATGAAGCCTGGCATCGTCGGAACCGTCACGCGCGCAATTGTCTCCGCATCCCACGGTCCGGAGCGGGCGCGCATCTCCATCCGCTGCTCGTCGGGCATCCACTCGAACACCGCCCCGTACTCGACGCCGAGCGTTCGCGCGACGAGCGCCGCTGCCTCGTCGAAGAGTGCCTTGGTGTGCTCGCTACGGAGCGCGAAGAGACCGAGCTGAGCGAGCGCGGCTTGCTGTCGTTCGCGGCGTTCAATCTCGTCGCGCGCGCGGAGGGCCTCGGTCACGTCCTCGTTCACGACCACAGCCCCGAGGATCTCGCCACTGTCGTCGCGGAGCGGCGCGGCCGAGTTCTTGATCGTCCTTCGCTCACCGTCGAACGAGACGATGTCAACGAGCTGATTGGACCGGCTCTCGCCATGCCGCAGAGCTCGCTGCGAGGCCCACTCGTCGCGGGCGATCCGCTCTCCGCTCTCGTGCCAATAACCGATGCTGCGGGCGTAGCGCTCGCCGGGCGGCGCGATGACAGCACCCCAGATCCGCCGCACGGCTTCCTCGTTGAAGAGGATCAGCTTGCCTTCGCGATCCATCACCTGGACCGATAACGGAAGCGTCTCGAGCACGAGCCGTAGGAGGCGCTCGGACGTTTGCCTGTCGTTGCGCTCCCCGAGGCCGGTCAGCATGCCGCGACGGAAGCGGTAGTCGAAGCACCAGCACTGGGCGCGGCTAGCGAGCGCGTCGTCGCGGAGCCCGACTGCTCCGTCGAGACGGGGGCGCACTCGCTCCACGACCCACGCGCCGGGTTCGCCGAGCTCTTCACGCGTCCAGACAGCCTCGGCGATCGTGCGCACGAGCCGCAGATCCGGGCATGTCGCGCTCCCGGATGAATCCCCGCCGCCCCCCATTTCTCCGAAGGTACCCGATTCGAATTGCCGGGGGGCAATCGGAGTCATCGCGCGTCATGGCTCCCGTTCGGAGCCCGTGCCGAGAGAGCTCGGCGGCAACACGATTCGCACCTCCGTTCCGCGGCTCGGCTCGCTGCGGACCTCGATCGCACCGCCGAGCGCGGTGACGATGTCGTGGCAGATCGCGAGGCCGAGCCCGGTCCCGGTGCCGGGCGGCTTCGTCGTGAAGAATGGATGGAAGATCTTCCCAGCGACGTCGCTGGTCATTCCGCACCCCGTGTCGCGGACGGCGATCACCGCGCACCCGCGCGCGTCCGTCGACGTCGAGACGCGAATGGCATTCTCCTCCGCCGCGCCTTTCGTGATGGCCTGCGCCGCGTTCACGAGCAAGTTGACGAACACTTGCCGGAGTCGCCCCGGCGACGCCGACACCCACGGGACAGAGCGGTACTCTCGGATGACGCGCGCCCGCTGTTGCGTCTGGTGCGCCGCAGCCAAGAGCGCCGAGTCGAGGATCGTCCGCACGTCGAGGGTCTCTCTCGCTCCATCGTTGCAACGGGCCAGAGTCCGCAAGTCACCGGCGATCGCCGATGCCTGCGCGAGCGCGGTCCGCGCGTCCTCGAGCGCCGACACGACCTCCACGTGCCGTGCTGCCGTCCAGTCGCCGCCACCGCGCAAGACGTCGAGCGCGAAGTCGAGGTTGAACGCCGCAGACTGGAGCGGGTTGTTGATCTCGTGCGTGACCTGCGCCACCAGAGCTCCGAGCGAGACGACCTGCTCGCAGAGCGCGATCCGGCGCCGGAGCTCGTCTCGATCAGCGTCGATGAGCACGAACGACACCTCCGGCGCGATCTCGCGCACGAGCGCCTGTGCCTCGACCGAATCCATGCATCGTGCACGCGCATCGGCGACGACGACGCGTGCGTTGCCGTCCAAACGCGCTCGGAGCTCGGCCGCGGATTCCACGCGCGTCGTCCGCGGCCCAAAGAGCCGCCGCAAAGGCCCTTTCATCAGGTCCGTAAAGTCGTCACCGTCGGCGACCACGACAATATCGACGTCCGCAGCCCCACCCGCGCGCCCCCGGTCCACGTCCATTCCTATTTTGTAGCCAGTCCGGCGCGCCGCTCCATAGGGTTAACTCCTGGGTTAGCCGCGAAACTTGCCCCGAGCGACTGACGTACCGAGCCGCGGCTCATCCATGCGTGGCCGACCGCGAGGTTTGGTCTACGCTACGCGCCGATGACCAAGCCCACCCTCACCTATTTCGACATGTCCGCGTCTCGCGGAGAAGAGTGTCGCCTCGCGCTCCACGTCGCCGGCGTCGACTTCGAGGACCGCCGCCTCACGCGCGAACAGTGGATGGCCCTGAAGCCGTCGACGCCGTTCGGCGGCCTCCCCCTCTTCGACATGCCCGGGCACCCCACGATCGCGGACTCGAACGCGATCCTCGTCTTCGTCGGACGCCGCCACGGGCTCCACCCCAAGGACGACTTCGAGGCGGCGCGTCACGAAGCGATGATGAGCTACGTCGAAGCCCTCCGTCATCACGTCTCCCCGACCATGCGCATGGAGAACGCCGACGAGAAGAAGGCGGCCCGCGAGCGCCTCGCCGCGACCTACCTGCCCACCTGGGGCGCCAACGTCGAGAAGCAGATCGGCGACGGGCCCTTCTTCGGCGGCGCCGCGATCTCGGTCGTCGACTTCAAGCTGCACATGACCGTGCGCTGGTTCCGTAGCGGCGCGCTCGATCACATCCCCACCACGATCTTCGCCGACTACCCGAAGCTCAATCGCTTGAACGACGCCGTCGCCGACCACGCCCGCGTGAAGGAGTGGGCGGCGAAGCATCGCTGAGCGAGCGGGTCACATCTTCAAGCCGTGCTCCTCGCGAATCGAGGCGTTCTTCGCCTCGCCGCGCTGGAGCGCGGGACGCTCGGCGAGCCGCTCCGCATACGCGGTGAACTTCGGTCGTGCCTCCAGCATCTTGAACTGGAGCATGAAGCGGACGGTGCCGCCGAAGATGACGTCCGCCATCGAGAACGTGTCGCCGAGCAGGAACGGGCCGTCGCCGATGGCGCTCTCCATCGCGGCGAGCATGTCCTCGTACTTGCCCCAGCCCGCCTGGCTCGGCTTGAACTCCCACTTCGACGAGTGAGCCACGAGGCCCGGCTCCACCACCGAAGGCGCGAACAGCGACCAGCGCAGGTACGTGCCGCGTTTCGGGTCGTCGACGCGCGGCGAGAGCTTGCCGTACGCGTAGCGATCCGCGAGGTAGAGGCCGATCGCGGCGTTCTCCGTGACGACCACGTCGCCGTCGACGAGCGTGGGGAGCTTGCCCATCGGATTCAGGCGGACGATCTCGGGGGCCTTGTGCGCCCCTTTCATGATGTCGGTGTAACGGAGCTCGTAAGGAGCGCCGACCTCCTCGAGCATCCAGAGCGTCGCCGCAGCGCGTGAGAACGGGTGATGGTAGAGGACGATGGACATGGTGCCGCCTTTCGTTGGGCGGGCAGTCTAAACCGATCGCTCCGGGCGGGCATCCGCTCTCCGCTCCGAGCTCACTGGCCGGCTCACGCCGATGCTGCGGCGGCTCTGCATTCCGGGCGTGGTCGCCAGCTTCACGATCAAATCCGACACGCTGTTCAGCGATACCTCGCGTCCCTTGAACGGCTCGCCCTTCTGCGTGAGCTCGTAGCTGACCTCGGGGTCCTGCGTGAACCGCGCCGGCCGCAGGATCGTGTAGTCGAGATCCGACGCTTCGATGACAGCCGCGGCATCGCGATACGGGTTCAGCTCGTCGCGGTAGCTCTCGCCCGAGACCTCGCCGTAGATCCCCATCGCGCTGACGAAGATGAGCCGCCTCGCGTTGGCCGTCGCATGCATCGCGGCGACGATCTCCTCGGCGTATCGCTTCATGTCGCCGTCCAGGGCCGCGCAGACCGCGTCTTGGCCCCGCATCGCCGACTCGAGCAGCGGGTGATCGAGCACATCGGCATCGAAGATCCGCACGCGCGCCGAGTCGGGATTCGGGAGCCGCCCCGCACGACGAAGATAGAGTGAGATGAGCGCGTCGGTGTCGCGCAGGAAGGCGCGCGTGGTGTTGCGCCCGAGCTGCCCGTTCGCGCCAATGATGAGCACGTTGATCATGAGCACTTGCCTCCGGAGAACACTCCGATGCGGCTCTCGTGCCATCACGGCAACATGACGATGCGGACCCCGAGCGTGAGCCAGATGTGGATGGCCTTGTCGTTGATCGCTCCGCCGCGGTTCAACACGCGACCGCCCGCGTTCGTGCTGCTCGACGCGACGTCGTAGCTGCCGATCGCGCCGTCGATGAACGGGCCGATGCCGAACCAGTCCTGCAGGCGGAAGTCGACGCCGCCGAGGAGATGCGCGTAGTCGAAGCCGCGCACGGCGTTGCTGATGCTGTTCTTCGCGTTCGAGCCGCTCGATCCACCGAATTCGTACCCGAAGCCGTAGCCGGCCCAGGGATTGACGGTCTTGTCGGGTCGGAAATTCCACTGCGCGAGGATGCCGCCGCGGAACGCGAGGCCCACGCAGCTGACGCCGAGCTGCTGGCAGGCGTCGTCCACCTGCCCGGCCGCGCCGCCGACCGACGCGCCGGCGAACACGCCGACGAACAGGTTCGGGATGATCTTCCATCCGACGTCGAGAATGAGCGGCGCCTGCGCGCTGAACGCATCGGACATCGGCGTGGCGCCGTTCACGCTGCCGATCGGCAGCGCGATGCCGGTGCGGAGCGCGAGCTGGAATCCGCGATGCTCGGGCGGCGGCTCGCTGTCCGCATGCGCGATGCGCGGCTCACCCACGCCCACGAGGATGGAGGTGACCGCGACGATCGCGACGGCGAAACGGACCGACGCGATCTTCACGGCGACACCACGTCCAAAATAGAAAGATCCGGACGGGACGCAAGCGTTCGTCGCTAGGCGGCCGTCGCGCCTCTAGCCGGAGCACGCCGGTAGTGGACGTTGAGCTCGCGCGCGCTCGCGACGGAGGGCCGTGCTGTCATCCGCGCGCACCATGCGACGAGGTTCTTCGGCGCATCACCGAACGCGCCATTTTCCAGCGATTTGCTCGTCGCGGCGTAGAGCTGGATGTCGGCGATGCTCAGCTCCTCGGCGAACCATTCGCGCTCGCCGAGCGTCGCGCCCAGCACCTGTCCGACCCAGTGAGCCTTCACGCGCAGCTCCGCGATGCGCGCCGCGTTCCGCTCCCCTTCCGGCTTGTACAGCTCGCCGAAGAGACCCGCTCCGCCGACCGTGGGCGCGAGCAGCGACGATTCGAGCGACAGCGCCTGGAACATGAGCGCGCGCCGATGCGGAGCCTTCGGCAAGAGCGCACCGTGTTTCTCGGCGAGGTACATGCCGATCGCCTGTGACTCGCAGAGGCGGAGCTCGCCGTCCTCGATGGCGGGGGCCTGGCCGGTCGGGAACTTTTGGCGGTAGTCCGCCCCGCGCAGATCGCTCTGCTCGACGTCGCACTGGGCGTACTCGATGCCGAGCTCGTTCAGGAGGATTTTGGTCTTGAGGCAGTTCGGCGAACGATTCCAGTCGTAATAGATGATCATGGGCATTCCCTTTCGCCCCGGAGACGAGTGAAGGGCGGCCGAAGATACGTACGAATCGACGAATCCTTTTTGGCTCGCCGCTCGTCTTCGGGACGTGGAGCACGATCAACGTTGGTTCGAGGAGGCATGTCGGCCGTTGCGGCCCGACCTGCATCGCTTCTGTACGCGCATGACGGGAAATCCGTGTGACGGCGAGGACGTGCTCCAGGAGGCCCTCGTCCTCGCGTTCTATCGCTCCGCAGAGCTTCGCGACCGTACGGCCCTCCGCGCGTGGCTCTTCCGGATCGCGCACAACAAGTGCATCGACTTCGTACGCGGCCGAAGGCGCTTCGAGCTGCTCGACGACGAACGCGAGAACGAGGAGCTCCGCACGATGGATGAGAGCATCGATGACAAGCAACGCGTCGCTCGAGCGCTCACGAGCATCGTGACGGAGCTGCCGCCGAAGGAGCGCGCGTGCGTGGTGCTCAAGGACGTCCTCGAGCTCTCGCTCGAGGAGACCGCCGACGTCACCGGCGCCAGCGTCGGAGCCGTGAAGGCCGCTCTCCATCGGGCGCGCGCGAAGATCGAGGAGGACGCCGAGAAGCCGCGCACGCCGACGACGTCGATCGCACCTCGCCGGCGCGCGCTCGTCGAGCGCTACGTCGCCGCGTTCAATCGTCACGACTGGGACGGCGTACGCGCGCTGCTCTCCGACGACGCACGCCTCGAGGTGGTCCACCGCACCGAAGGGCCGTTCCGCGAATCGAGCTACTTCGCCAACTACGGACGGCTCAAGTGGCGCTGGAAGCTCGAGCTTGCGGACGTGGACGGCATCGAGTCGATCGTCCATTTCCGCGAGATCGACGGACTGTGGATTCCCCATGCCGTGGTGCGCCTCACCGTCGAGGACGGAAAAGTGTCCCACGTGCGCGACTACGTCCACGTCGATTACTTGTTACGCGATTGCGTAGTTCGGTGTGATTTCGAGAAGAGTCTGCCGGTCGGCGGACGGCGCAGCACCGGAGGATCGCTCGCGCCGTGAGCTAGTCAGGAGCGTGGTACGATCGAGCCGATGACGAGGCGGCGTTTCCATGCCGACGATTGCGTCTACGCGACGCAGCGCATCGGGTGCGAGTAGCCGAGAGAGCGAGCGCGAACATGGATGATCCCAAGGACGAGATCACGCCGCCGGCCCTCTACTTCAATCGGCGCACGCTGCTGCAAGGCGGCATCCTCGCGGCGAGCGCCGTCGCGACGGGCGCGCTGTACCGGGCGGTCAATCGCGTAGGCACCAAGACGACGAGGACGAAGGAGCTCGGCGGCGTGGTCACCGCGGAGGGCGCCGCCGACCAGGGCTTTCGCGTCGAGGGAGAGGCGCTCACTCCGCTCGCGTCGATTGCCAACTACAACAACTTCTACGAGTTCTCGACCGACAAGGAAGCGGTCGCCGAGCGAGCCGCGGGCTTCGACACGAGCAACTGGAAGGTCGACGTCAGCGGGCTGTGTCACGCGCCGAAGACGTTCGACCTGGACGACCTCCGCAAGCTCGCCGACGTCGAGGAGCGCATCTATCGCATGCGCTGCGTCGAAGCGTGGTCGATGGTCATTCCCTGGGCCGGCATCCCACTCGCCAAGCTGCTCGCGGCGGTGCAGCCGACCGGCGACGCGAAGTTCGTCGCCTTCGAGACGCTGCTCGATCCGAAACGCATGCCGAATCAGAAGACGCGCGTGCTGCAGTGGCCGTATGTCGAGGGCCTGCGTCTCGACGAGGCGATGCATCCGCTCGCGCTCCTCGCGACCGGCATCTACGGGCGCGAGCTGCCGCCGCAGGACGGCGCGCCGGTGCGTCTCGTCGTGCCCTGGAAGTACGGATTCAAGGGGATCAAATCGATCGTGAAGGTGAGGCTCACCGCGAGCATGCCGCCGACGACGTGGAACCTGCAGGCGCCGTCGGAGTACGGGTTCTATGCGAACGTGAATCCCGACGTCGATCATCCGCGATGGAGCCAGGCCACCGAACGGCGCATCGGTGAAGGACGAAGGAAGACGCTACCGTTCAACGGCTACGCGGCGCAGGTGGCGGATCTGTATCGCGGGATGGACCTGAGTGAGCACTTCTGAGCCGCGGTACCATCCCGATCCGCGGCTCGTGCGCGGGCTCGTGCTCGTCAACGGCGCCGTACCGGGGCTGCTGCTCGCGTACGACGCGCTCGAGGGACAGCTCGGCGCGAACGGAACGAGCTACGCGCTCCACACGACGGGGCTGCTCGCCCTCCTCTTCTTCGTGCTCTCGCTCGCGGTGACGCCGTTGCGACGCATCACGGGTTGGCGCGAGGTGGTCGCCGGGCGTCGGGCGCTCGGTCTGTACGGCTTCTTCTATCTCGTGGTGCATTTCGCGATCTTCTGCGTCTTCGATCGCGGCGGAAGCTTGTCGTCGATCGTGAACGAGATCCTGAAGCGGCGGTATCTCCAGATCGGGACCATTGCGCTCGTCATGTTCGTGCCGCTCGCGGTGACCGCGACGGATCGCATGATCACGCGCATGGGACCGCGCCGCTGGAAGCGGCTTCATCGTCTGTCCTACGTCGCGACGTCGCTCGGCGCGCTTCATTACGTGCTGCTCGTGAAGTCGGATTTGCGGCAGCCAGTGGCATTCGCGGGGGTGCTGGGAGCGCTGCTCGGGTTTCGCGTGATCGCTTCGCGGGTCGATCGCCGACTGCGGGAGAAGAAGCGTCCGTGGTCGGGCGAGCTGAAGATCGCGAAGGTGATCGAGGAGACGCACGACGTGCGGACGTTCCGCTTCGTGCCGGCGTCGGGCGGCAAGATGCCGTTCACCCATCGCGCGGGGCAGTACCTGAATCTGGCGCTGATGATCGACGGGCAGCGCGTGAATCGCTCGTACACGATCGCTTCGGCGCCCACGCAGGTCGATTACTGCGAGATCACGGTGAAGAAGGCGAGCGGCGGCGCTGCGTCGAGTCACTTGCACGACGCGCTGCGCGAAGGCGCGACTGTGAAGGTGACGGCGCCCGCCGGGCGCTTCGTGTTCGACGGCGAAGGCGACGGGATCGGCGTCTCGAGGGTGCTCTTCGTCGCGGGCGGCGTCGGGATCACGCCGCTCATGGCGATGGTGCGAACGTTGAGCGAGAAGCGATGGCGCGGGCGCATCGACCTCGTGTACTCGGCGAAGACGCAGCGCGACGTCGTCTTCGCGAAGGAGCTCGAGGCGCTGGTCGCGAAGAAGGCGACCGATCTCCACGTACACGTGACGCTGACGCGCGAGCCGGAGGGCAGCGACTGGACGGGCGCGCGCGGCGCGATCACGCGCGAGCTGATCGAGCGCACGATCGCGGGCGAGGGCGGCGCGGCCGGTTTTCCGGCCGGCGCAGGTGCGGCGTCATTGCGACGGTTGCCGATCTATCTGTGCGGGCCCGACGCGATGATGGACGCGATGAAGAGGGTCTTCGCGGAGCTCGGGGCGCCCAGTGAGAACGTGCACGTCGAGGCATTCGCGTCGCCGCCGCGCGCGCCTTCGCTCGAGGCGAGCGCCGCGGAAGAAGCGCTCGAGGAGCTTGAGGAGTCGCCGGCGCGAGGGCGCGCGGTGACCGTGCAGTTCGCGGCGTCCGGCGCGAGCACGAGCGTCGAGGAAGGTGAGACGCTGCTCGACGCCGCGGAGGAGATGGGCGTCGACATTCCGAACGACTGTCGCGCCGGGATCTGCGGCCAGTGCAAGACGCGGCTCGTGAGCGGACGCGTCGTGATGGACGTGCAGGACGCGCTGACGGCGGACGATCGGCGTAGGCGCCTGGTGCTCGCATGTCAGGCGCGACCGGTGCGCGACGTAGTGGTCGACGCGTGAGGGGCGTGAATCACGAGGCGCGCGAGCGCGCGCTTCGCGAGCACGGCGATCGTGGCGAGCGGCCTGGTCTTCGCGAGCATGACGAGCGCGCCGGCATGTCGTTCGTTCACCGCGGACTCCACGTCCGAAGATGGCGGCCCTTCTGGAGGTGACGGGAGCGCGAACGGGAGCGACGCGGGCGGCTCCGCAGACGGCGGCGGAGATTCGGCGGCGACGGACAGCGGAAAGACGCGCACCGGATATCGCGCGACGGTCATCGCGGATGGGCCGCTCGGGTACTGGCGCCTCGGCGAGATCCACGGTGCAATCGCTCCCGTTGAAGTGGACCGCCGTCTCGTTCGGCGCAGGTGGTGGCGCATTACGGGGCTGCGCGGTGAGCGGGAGCGAGCGCGGGCGCGAGAGCGAGAGCGAGAGCAAGAGCGAGAGCGAGAGCAAGAGCGAGAGCGAGAGCGGGAGCGGGAGCGGGAGCGGGAGCGGGAGCGAGAGCGGGATTTTATTCGCCTCGGGCTGAGGGATTGTGGCGCCGTGCTCGGGGTGGTCAAGGGCTGCGCGCCGCTACGCGGCGCTTGCCGCGCTTCGCGCGGTGGCGGCCATAGGCCGCCACCCTTGACCACCCCTGCGCGCGGCGCGGCGGCGGCACGGCCGCGCCCGAGACGAGAACGAGAGGGCGCGGTTGGGAGATTTCGGGATGTTGAGGATTCATGAGACTGCGGTGAAGTTGGTGCGGGACGTGATGCCGTTGATTCGGGAGATCGAGAGGGAGGATCCGGATTTGGGGAGGCAAATGCGGAGGGCCGTGATGAGCACGCCGCTGAACATCGCCGAGGGGAGTGAACACAGCGGGAAACGGAGGGGGCAGCATTACCGAATTGCGCTGGGCTCGGCACGGGAGACCTGGTCGGCATTGAGGGTCGCGGAGGCCGCCGGGTACGTGGGGGCACCGAGTGACGAGCTGAAGAACACGTTCGACACAGTGATCGGCACACTGCATCGGTGCCTCTTCTAGGGAATGACGGCGGCGGCCCACGTGGCCGCCGCCGGTCCTTCTACCGATGCCCGCCGATGCAGTTGTACAGAGTCCCGATGATCTTCCGGAGTCGGTCGACGGTATTTTCCGGCACGACTCCGATGTATCCCGCCGCGAATGCCGACTCCAGGACGGCAATGCACTCGTTGGCAGATCCCTTTGCGTATCCGTAATGCAGATTCCGCCTCGCGCCCCTCGCGTGGCTTCCCTCTGCAATGTTCAACGGAATACTCGTCCGGGCCTTTTTCAACTGCCGGCCCAAATCCACGTCATGCCGCTCAATCTCGGCCACGACCGACACCAACTCCCTCACCACGCAAATCGAATCGTCATAAATCTTCAACATGAGACCTCCGTGTCCGCGATCCAACGGACCCAGTCCCAACCGCGTCGCGCGCAGGTCGTGTCAACACCTGCGCAGCAGCCGCGAAGCGGCGCTTTTTTCCGCTCCGCGGAAAAAAGCGGTGTTGACACGACCGAGCACCACGCGACGATAAAATATCCGAGGAGCCCTCTCTCCTCTTCTCTTCCCTCGTCCTCGTTCTCGTCCGCCCTCGCGTCCGCGTCCGCCTCCGCGTCCGCCTCCGCCTCCGCGTCCGCGCCCGCCTCCGCGCTCACCCCCTCTTCAACCCCGCCGCCCTCATCCGCAAGTAATCCCTCTCCGCCACGCTCGCAGTCCGCTCCGCAGCGCGCGTATACCCCTCGATCGCCCCCTCGCGATCCCCCAAGCGCTCGAGCAAATGCGCCCGCACCGCATCGATCCGATGGTGCCCCGCGATCCTCTCATCCGCGCTCAGCTTCTCGATCCGCGCCAACCCCGCCGCAGCCCCCTCCACCATCGCCACCGCGATCGCGTGGTTCAGCGCGACCATCGGGTTGTCGCTCATCCCCATCAGCGCTTCGTACAGGCCCACGATCTGCGGCCAGTCCGTCTCCTCCGCGCTCGCCGCTTCGTCGTGCACCGCCGCGATCGCCGCCTGCAGCTGATAAGGCCCCACGCGCCCCAACGGCAACGTCGCGCTGATCAGCTCGACGCCCTCCGCGATCGCGTCGCGGTCCCACACGCTCCGATCCTGCTCGTCGAGCGGCACGATCTCCCCCGCCGCTCCCGTCCGCGCCGCACGACGCGCATCGGTCAACAGCATGAGCGCGAGCAGCCCCGCCACCTCTGGTTCCTCCGGCACCAGGCTCCGCAAGAGCCGCGTGATCCGTAGCGCTTCGCTCGAGAGATCGACCCGCACGACCTCGCTTCCCGAGCTCGCCGCATATCCCTCGTTGAACATCAGATAGAGAACATGCATCACGCTGCCGAGCCGCGCCGACAGCTCCGCGCCGCCCGGCATCTCGAAGCCCGTTCCGGAGCTCTTGATGCCCTGCTTCGCGCGGCTGATTCGCTGCGCCATCGTTGCTTCCGGAACCAGGAACGCGCGCGCGATCTCCGCCGTCGTCAGGCCGCCCACCGCGCGCAACGTCAGCGCGATCGCCGACGCCGGAGACAGCGCCGGATGACAGCACATGAACAAGAGATCGAGCGTGTCGTCGCGCTCCGTCGCACCGTCGGTATCTGCCGCGAGCGCGATCTGCTCGTCGGGCGGAACGAGGCTCACGACGAGCGCCTCGCGCTGGCGACGCGCGACCTCGGCACGAACCTGATCGGTCATGCGCCGCGACGCAACGTGGATGAGCCACCCGCGCGGGTTCTCCGGCATGCCCTCCCGCGACCACTGCATCGCGGCGGCGAGAAAGGCCTCTTGCACCGCATCCTCGCACGCGGCGAAGTCGCGATAGCGCCTCACGACGACGCCCAGCACCTGCGGCGCGACCTCGCGTAGCAGGCGCTGGATGGCGATCTCGCGATCGCTGCCGTTCGCCGCGGACATCAGCGCATCACCGCATCACTCCATCACCGCAGCACCGCTCGACCGCCATCACTCGGACGGCGGCGCGCTCATGACCTGACGCACCTCGATGCCCATGTTGAGCGGCTTGCCGCCCTTCCCGGGAGCCGCCGAGGCCTCGGCGGCGATCTCGTACGCGCGCTCCGGCTTGTCGACGTCGACGATCCAGAACCCGACCAGGAACTCCTTCGACTCGGGGAACACCCCATCCGTCATCGGCCGACCGTCGTCGCCCGCGCGCACGAGCTTCGCTTGATCCGGACCCGCCAGGCCCTCCGCCGAGACCAGCTCGCCCGCCGCCCGGAGCTTCTTCGCGAACGACATCATGAACTGGATGTGTCGCGTGAGGTCCTCCTTCGGCCAGCTGGCGATCTGGTAGGGGCCCTTGCCGGGGTGGTTCATCATGAGGAGGTATTTCATGGGATCAGGTCTCGCTTTCTAGCGGGCCGCCGCGTGACTGCGGTGCCCTTTTTCCCCTAGTCGGAGCCGGAAAGCGATTCTCGACATGCCATCGCGTCTTTTTCTGCCGCTCCAGCGACCGAACGCTCTTGCTCGGCCGCAAGCTCGACCATCTCGCGGAACACCGCCAGATTCGGGATGAGCGACGCGCCGCGGCTGTCGAGCACGCGATCACCCTCCCCGCGAATGTGGATCATCCCGCCGTCGTCCGTGACGCGGCGCACGTCCTTCCAGGCGATCGGCGCTCCGTCATCGGCACGAATTCCCGCGTCGTCGAGCGAGAAGGGGCCGAAAGACACAGTCTCGCCGCGATCGAAGGCCTGGAGCGCCTCCGTGCGCACCCGAGGAAGAACGCGCGCCTCGATGGCAGCGATGAGATCGTCGGCGCGGGCTGCCGTCGAGCGCGTGAGCTCGATTGTGCTGCCGTCGCGCGCTGCAATACGGTGCGTGGCAGTCTCCAGGCCCGACTTCACGTGCTTCGTGTACGCGCTCGTGATCGACACGACGTCGTCGAAGAGCACCGTCGTGGTCTCTCCAGCGGTGACCTGCACGAGCCCGTTGTCGTGCAGCGCAATCGAGCCCGCGCTCTTCCGGTTCTTCCGGCGGAGCACGGCCACGCCAAAGGCCGTCGCCGCGAGCGCGGCGGCGACCTCGGTCCACTGCCGGATCGCGCCAAACGCGACCGATGCGCCGAGACCGCAGACGAGGAGAGCGGCGGTGAGACATCCATCGGTGCCGTCGCGATGGACGCTGACGAGAGCACCGAGCCCACCGGACGCATCGCGATAGGGCGAGCTCACCGAGTCAGTCTAGCCCGCGTCGAACGACAGGTGCCGGCCTCGTCGCGCCTTCGTCGTCGGGAGGTGCCGATGTGTCCGCGGTGCACCCGGCGAGCAGCGAGAGAGCAGTCGCCTAGCTCTTCGGTCGCGCGGGTCGCTTCGACGTGCGGCGCAACGCAGGACGCGGCGGACCCTTCGCCGGCGCGGAGTTCGCCGGCTTCGCGGACGGCGGCGGCTTCGTCGGCGCCTTCGACGCGACCTTCGCGTTCGCGGTCGGCGGCTTCGTGGCGCGCGCGTTGACGCCGCTCGAATACGCACCGACGTCCCAGCCCATGTCGAGCGATGCGACGTCGACCTCGCTGATCTTGCGCGCACGCAGCGCCTTCGGAGCGAGCCGGGCGAGGATGGCGACCTCACCGACGGGGCCGGTGTCGACCTCCATCTTCGTGCCCGGCGCATCCCTCGACGCGTCGGCCGCGATCGGCGCGAGCGAGTTCCGGAGCTTCGCAGGGAGCACGCTTCGCACGCCCGCCTCCGACGACGCGAACGACGGCGGCGCCAGCGTGCCCATCACCTCTTCGGCGCACGTGAGCAAGATGCTCTTCTTCGTTCGCCGGCACTTCATCGGGTAGACGAGCTGCGGCGCATTTTCGAGGACGCGTGTGAACTCCTCGTAGGGCACGCCGAGATGGAGGCGCGGAAAGAGCAGCTCGCGCATTCCGAGCCCGAGATCGACCGCGACGAGGATCACGGTCTTGCCCTCGACCGGCGTGATCTCCGCGGTGAGACCACCCTCGTCGATCCAGATGCACTCGTTCGACGCCATGCGCGCGATGGGCACCAGGATCTTCGGCGCGCCCTCCCCCGGACGCGCGATCTTCGCCATGTGCCGCAGCAGCGCCCCCATCGACGCCGAGGATTCGAGCGCCTTTGCCACGTGTGTCGGAGTCACGTCGATGCAGCGATCGGGGAGAGCCACACCGCTATCCTAACGGAGACAGCCCTCGCCTAGAAGGACGACAGCGTGCCGCTCGTTGCGACACCGGTGCGCGCCGTCGTGCTGCTCGCGGAGATCCCGACCCACGGCGCGCAGATGCAGTACGACGCAGGACCGCGCTCGTAGCACTTCGCCGGCCACGATCCGCACGCGCCGCTGCTGAAGAGGTTGTTGCAGTCGTAGTCGCCGTTGCAGATGCAGCCCAGCGCTCCGCAGTTGAAGTTGTTCGACCCGCCGCCTCCGCCGCCGCCGCTGATGAGCGCGGCCTCGGTCTTGGAGATGTTCTCTTCTTCAGCGGGCGTCGGCTTCGCGGCGTGGGTCTGCGCGGCAGGATGATCGTCGGTCGAATCGACCGCGCAACCCGCGGCGGCGAAGACGGAGACGGTCGAGAGCGCGAGAGCGGCAATGAGCTTGTTCATGGGCCCTTACGTACTGCGTTTCCCGCGCGCCGCATGTCGCCTGCTTGGACGACAGCGAGCGCGCGGACCGGCACGCGCGCGTCGCTGCGACGGTGCGCGTCGAATGACGAGTTCACGTGGACGCTCGCACCGAACGCGCTAGGAGCCACCTTCGATGGGTACGCACCCAGCACGCATTCACGGGGGATCGACATGACTACGAACGATGACACGACGACCACGCGAGCCGCGCTCCGCGTCCAGCCCGCCGCAGCGATCGTCGCAGGCCTGTTCCTCGTC
>OUNM010394834.1_pt1 | contig 19196 bp, 15 predicted proteins | sample 1769961 | NCBI WGS metagenome assembly OUNM01 (sample SAMEA3914820, study PRJEB12502) | metagenome | biome: forest; material: soil | place: USA | collected 2012-03-12 | depth 0.3 m
GCCGGACGGGCCGATCACCGTCAGCGGCACCTTGGTGCCGTCGCCGGCGGTCGCCCACAATTCGGTGACCGCGTAGCGCGCCGCGTCGATCGGCGGATGCGTGTCGAGCTTGAGGTCGGTGAGCGTGCGTGTCGCCGGATCATAGCGGTAATGGGCGAGCGGCGTCGCCCAGCCATCCATGCCGATGATGACGCCGGGCTTGTCCGGATCGGTCGCCAGCGTTTCGATCGAACCCCGAACGGGGAGGGGGATCGCCTCGACCGCCCCGGCCGGCGTCACATGCAGCAGCTTGCTGTAGAGGCCGACCCGCGCCGCGACATAGAGCCCGTCGGACGCCGCGCTGATCGACTCGATGAGCTGGCCGTCGCTGGCAGGGATCACCGTCTTCGCGTCGGCCAACGCGCCGCCGACGGGCAGCGTCAGCACCTTGAAACGCGGCGCGTCCTTGTGGCTCAGCAGGAATATGGTCTTGCCGTCGCTGTCGAAGCGGGTGACGCCGTCGTCGGGAGTGACGAACGGCCGCCATGCCTCCCGGCCTGCGCGGACGTCGTCGCGCCGGCCCCACCACAGCGCGACCTCGTTCGCGACCCCGTTCTGCGCAACCAGGAACATCGCGTCGCTGTGCGGCACCTGCCACAGCGCGGGCGCGATATCGGGGCTCGTGATGGGCCCTTTGCGCAACCCTGGCCCGATCAGAGGCTGGGTGTCGCCCTTCAGATCCCAGAAGTCAGCGGTGATGTTCTGATATTTGTCGGTCGGCTTGGCATCGGGGCCGAGCTTCTGCAATCGGGAGAAAAACAGGCCCGAACCATCGGGCAGCCAGTCCACTGCGCCGAACTGTGCGCGATCGATCGGGCCTGCGACGGTACGGCCGGACATTGCGTCGATCACCGTCATCTCGGAATTCTCCGAGCCTCCGCTGGAGATGCCGACGGCGACCATGCTTGCGTCCCGCGAAGGTTGGAACCAGTCGATGGCGTAGGGCTTGCCCCCATGCGTCCGGATGAGCTCGGCGGTATCGATCAGCGTCCGCGGCGTGGCGCCGTCGAGGATGCGCAGGTTGAACACCTCGGCACCGGGCGCGCGCTCAAGATAGAAGATCCGCCCGTTGGTCGTGGAGACGACGCTCACTACGCCGAATTGGCCGGTGAAGCCGCTGAGGTTGGCGAGATATGCGAGCTTGGGCTTGATGCTGTCGAGCAGGCCGTGCGCCCAGCTGCTCTGGGCCTTCATCCACGTGGTGGTCTCGGCGTCCCGGCTTTCCATGTAGCGGTAGCGATCCGTCACCTTGGTGCCGAAATAATCGTCTACCACCGGGCGGACGACGGCAGCGGGCGGCTGGCTGGCCGGTTCTGCGGGGTGACCGGCAACGGCGGCGGTCGATACCCCGGCGGCAAGCATTGCTATCAGGATAGGGCTCATGGCTTTTGCTCCCCCAAGCTGCGCAAAAACCTACACCATCCGACAGGCGCCGCAATTCAAACAACGTCCAAGGAGAGCACTTGCCCCCCGGGCAAAGATCAGAATATGCAGGAGTGATAACGCTACCAAAAGCGGGGAGAGGGCTAGATGCGCCATTCGTTGTTGGGATCGACCTTTCTGGTCACTCTGTCGCTCATCAGCGGCGCGGCTCAGGCACAGGGAGTGGCCAAGGCGCCGTATCTCGATCCCTCGCTTCCGGTGGAGAAGCGCGTCGACGACCTGATCGCGCGCATGACGCCTGAGGAGAAGGCGTCGCAGCTCACCAACCAGGCGCGCGCCATCCCGAGGCTCGGCGTACCCGCCTACAACTGGTGGAGCGAGGCCCTGCACGGCGTGGCACGCAACGGCTATGCCACTGTCTTCCCCGAGCCCGTAGGCCTCGCGGCGACCTTTAACTCTAACGCGATCCGCCAGATGGGCGTCGCCATCGGCACCGAGGCACGCGTCAAATTCAACATGGTCGAGCGCTCGGGCGGCGAGCACCACATCTACCAGGGCCTCGATTTCTGGTCGCCCAACGTCAACATCTTCCGCGATCCGCGCTGGGGTCGCGGACAGGAGACCTATGGCGAGGATCCCTATCTCACCGGCAGAATGGGCACCGCCTTCGTGCAGGGCATGCAGGGTGATGATCCGCGCTATTACCGGGTGATCGCCACCGCCAAGCACTATGCCGTCCACAGCGGCCCGGAGTCGACGCGCCATGAAGCAGACGTGAAGGTCAGTAAGCATGACCAGGAGGACACCTATCTTCCCGCCTTCCGCGAGCTGGTGACGGAGGGCAAGGTTGCCTCGGTGATGTGCGCCTATAACCGCATCAACGGCCAGCCGGCCTGTGCCAGCGACTTTCTGCTGACCGAAGAGCTCCGTAACCACTGGGGCTTCACAGGCTATGTCGTGTCGGACTGCGACGCCATCGCCGACATCCAGCGCGGCCACCACTTTACCAAGACTATGGCGCAAGCGGCGGCCGTCTCGCTGAAGCACGGCGTCGACAACGACTGCACGCAGTATAACAGCCCGCCCGACGCGCCGGCCGACTACACGCTCTATCACGATGCGATGAGGGAGGGCCTCCTCACCCAGCAAGAGGTGGATGTCACGCTGCGCCGGCTGTTCGCCGCGCGGATGCGGCTCGGCCTGTTCGATCCGCCGGCGAGTGTTCCCTATACGCAGGTGTCCGACGATCAGCTCAATTCGCCTGCGCACCGCGCGCTGGCGCTGAAGCTCGCCAATGAATCGATGGTGCTACTGAAGAATAATGGCCTGCTGCCGGTGAAGCCTTCGGTCAAGACCATCGCCGTGGTCGGTCCGCTCGCCGATCAGGTGGATGTGCTGCTCGGCAATTATAACGGCCAGCCTATCCATCCGGTGACGGCGCTGGACGGTATCCGCGCCGCATTCCCGAACGCGAAGATCGTCTATGAGCCGGGCACGAACTTCCTCCGCGTGGCGACGACGATCCCCGCGACCGCGCTCAGCGGGCCGGACGGTCAGCCGGGTCTGAAGGCCGAGTTCTGGGCGAAGTCCGACTTCGCCGGCGCGCCGCAGGTCACGCGCACCGACGCCACCGTCAATCTCGACCGCGATATGGCACCGGTGCTCGACAGCGCTGCGATGTCGTCGCGTTGGACAGGCTTCGTCACGGCGCCTGAGACGGGGGACTATAATATCGGCATCGGCGGCGCGACCGCGAAGCTGTGGGTCGACGGCGTGCTGATGGTCGAGAATGGCAGCGGCCAGCGCACGCCGCAGATGAAGGTGATGCACTTCGAAAAGGGCCACCGCTATGCGATCCGCATCGATCAGGCGCCGGGCAAGGGGCCGGTGATGCGTCTGGTGTGGGAGCCTGTGGTGAAGGATCCGCTCAACCGCGCGGTGGAGGCAGCGAAGAACGCCGATCTCGTCGTGGCGGTGGCGGGCATCAGCTCCGCGCTAGAAGGCGAGGAGATGAAGGTCGATGTGCCCGGCTTCCAGGGTGGTGACCGCACCAGCCTCGACATGCCGGCCGAGGAGGAAAATCTCCTGAAGGCGGTGAAGGCCACCGGCAAGCCGATGGCGCTGGTGCTGATGAACGGCTCGGCGCTGTCGGTGAACTGGGCGGCGGCGAACGTCGATGCGATCATCGACGCCTGGTATCCGGTCGAGCAGGGGGGCACCGCGATCGGCCAGACGCTGGCAGGCGTGAACAACCCGGCGGGCCGCCTGCCGGTGACCTTCTACACGGGTGTGAGCGAGCTTCCGGCCTTCGACGATTATTCGATGAAAGGGCGCACTTACCGCTACTTCGCGGGCAAGCCGCTCTACGCCTTCGGCCATGGCCTCAGTTATACGCGCTTCGCCTACGCAGCGCCGAAGCTCTCGGCCACGGCGCTCAAGGCGGGCACCACGCTCGGCGTCGACGCGACGGTACGCAATGCTGGCCGGGTGGCGGGCGATGAGGTCGTGCAGCTCTATCTCGGCTTTCCTCGGGCGCCGGGTGCGCCGATCCGCGCGCTGCGCGGCTTCGCCCGCGTCCATCTGGCGCCGGGCGAGAGCAGGAGCGTGCATTTCGATCTCTCCCCGCGCGACCTCTCCAGCGTGACGGAGGCAGGAGACCGTGTGGTCGCAGCCGGCGCCTACATGTTGTCGGTGGGCGGCGGCCAGCCGGGCACAGGGGCGGCTGGCGCGTCCGCGCGCTTCACCATAAGCGGCTCCACTAAGCTTGCGGAGTAAGTGTATGCGTAATGGGATCGTTGCCTGGCTGGCGTTGATGGGGCTTGCCGCAGGCGCGTCGGCGGCGACGCGCCTGCGGCCGCCGATCGTCTCGATCTCGCACCTCGCCGTCTACGCGGCCGATATGGCAAAGAGCGAGGCCTTCTACACTCACGATCTCGGCGCGGTGAGGATGCCCGATCCTGAGGATCCGGCCGGCGTCCGCTATTACTTCAGCCCCACGCAGTTCGTGGAGGTGCTGCCGCTGCCCGCCGGCGAGGGTGGGATCAACCGGATGGCCCATGCCGCGCTCAATACGACCGACGCCGTGGCGATGCGCGCCTATCTTCAGGCAAAGGGGATCGTCGTCCCGGCCAAGGTCGAGGAGGGCGCCGACGGCAGCCGATGGTTCGACGTTATGGACCCTGAGGGCACGCCGATCCAGTTCGTCCAGCCGCCGGCGCGGCTTCCGGCCGTTCCGGTCGATCCACTGTCCGGCCACATCATGCATATCGGCTTCATCGTGCATGACCGGGCGCGGGCGGATGGCTTCTATCGAACGGTGCTCGGCTTCCGCCCCTATTGGGCGGGCGGGATGAAGGACGGCAAGACGGACTGGGTCTCGCAACAGGTGCCGGACGGACGGGACTGGCTGGAATATATGATCGTCGGCACGCCGGAGGCGAAGGGCATTCCCACCGGCATGTCGCAGCCGACGCTTGGCATCCTCAACCATTTCTCGCTCGGCGTGGCCAATATGGAAGCCGCCTACACCGCGCTCTGGAAAGGCAATCGTCTGAAAGACCAGAATGGAGCGCCCCAGATCGGGCGCGACGCCAAATGGCAGCTCAACCTGATTGACCCCGACGGAACGCGCGCCGAAATCATGGAACTGCACGCCATCGGCAAGCCCTGTTGCTCGCCCTTCGCCGGACCCGATCCGCAACGGTAACAGCGCCCAAAGGAAAAGGCCCCGCCCGTTGCCGGGCGGGGCCTTCGTCGTGACGCGTTCTTCTCTTAGAAGATCTGCGACAGGATCATGTAGAGCGTGCCGGACAATAGGATCGATACCGGCAGCGTCAGCACCCACGCGAGCACCAGATTGCGGATCGTCGACATCTGAAGCCCGGAGCGATTGGCCGCCATCGTCCCCGCCACGCCCGAGGACAGGACGTGGGTCGTCGACACCGGCAAGCCGAACGCGTCGGCGAGCCCGATCGTCGCCATTGCCACCAGCTCGGCAGACGCGCCCTGCGCGTAGGTGAGGTGGGACTTGCCGATCTTCTCGCCCACCGTCACCACGATCCGCTTCCAGCCGATCATGGTGCCAAGTCCCAGCGCGAAGGCCACTGCGATCTTCACCCACGTCGGGATGAAGCGCGTCGCCTTGTCGAGCGAGCCCTTGTAGGTCGTCAGTGTCTTGGCGTCCGCATCGGCGAAGCCGGCGCTCTTGCTGGCGGTCATCCGCTTGATCGCCTCAGACGCCAAATACATGTCGTTGCGCATGTTCTTCGAGCGCGTGCCCGGAACATGGGCGATCGTGCCGTAGCTGGTCACCTGCCGATCGATGTCGCCGACCAGCGCGGAGAGCGACGGCATCGTGTCCGGCTGCGTTTTCTTGTCTGCAATGAAGGCCGTCACGGCCGCACGCGGATCGGCGGCAGGAACAACGCCGGCGGCGTGCGCCGTCAGCACCTTCTGCGCGTCGATCGAGTTGGTGTGGAACTGTGCCTCGTAATGCGCCGGCACCGCGCGGTTAAGCGCATAGGCGGTAGGCACCGTGCCGATCAGGATCAGCATGATGAGGCCCATGCCCTTCTGGCCGTCGTTCGAACCATGCGCGAAGCTGACGCCCGTGCAGGTGAAGATCAGCAGGATACGGATCCACCAGGGTGGCGGCAGGCCGTCCTTGGGCTCGCTGTAGAGATCCTTGTTGCGGATCGTCACGCGCGCGACGATGAACAGCAGCGCCGCCGCGAAGAAGCCGATCAGCGGCGAGAGAAGCAGCGCCCAGCCAATGTTTTGCGCCTGCCCCCATTCCACGCCGGATGTGCCACCGCGGCCGTGCAGCATGGCATTGGCGACGCCGACGCCGATGATCGAGCCAATGAGCGTGTGCGAGCTCGACGAGGGGATGCCGAGATACCAGGTCGAAAGGTTCCAGATGATCGCCGCGATCAGCAGCGCGAAGACCATCGCGAAGCCCGCGTCCGAGCCGACCTGGAGGATAAGCTCCACGGGCAGCAGCGAGACGATGCCGAACGCCACTGCGCCGGTGGACAGCAGCACGCCGAGGAAATTGAAGAAGCCGGACCACACGACCGCGACATGCGCCGGCATCGAGTTCGTATAGATCACGGTGGCGACGGCGTTGGCGGTATCGTGGAAGCCGTTCACGAACTCAAAGCTCAACGCGATCAGCAGCGCGATGAACAGCATGACAAAGGGCAGAACAGCGCGTGCGTGCACGCCCGCCGCCGCTGCATCGGTATAGACGCTGTATGCGACGAACAGGATCGCGGCGAGGACCGCGGCCGCGAAACCGATACCGCCCGCCTTGCCGAGCCCTTTTTCAAGATCTGGTCTTGCCGGTGTTCGTCTCTCTACCACCGTCGCCATGACGCCGTCTCCCCGGAGTGGTCGCGGGAAAAGGCTAATGCGGCGATGTGACAGTTTGGCGGTCGATGTTAACTATGAATGACGGCATCGCAGACGCACGGCCGTCCTTCTCTTCAGCTCGCAAGAGACCGGAGCGGGAAGCGCATCGTGACCGCGAGCCCGTCCGGGCGCCAATCGCGTTCGATGCTGCCTTGCAGACCGCGGATCGAAGCCTTCTCGAGATGGCTGCCAAAGCCCTCGCGGCCGGGGACGGCACGAGCATCGGTTGATCCCGTCTCGATCCACCGGACCGTCAGGATCTCGTCGCGCGCGTTCATTTCCAGATGCAGCGTACCGCCCGACGGGGAGAACACGCCATATTTGGCCGCGTTCGTCGCCAGCTCATGGAACAGCAGCGCGAGCGAGGGAAGCGCGCGCGGGCCGACCGGGACGTCGCTGCCGCTGACACGGATGCGGGATATCGTCCGATCGTCATGCGGCGCGAGGAGGTTGGCCAGAAGGTTCTTGAGGGTGGTCCCTCCGAATTCGATTTCGCCCGACAGATCGGGAAGCGTCATCTGGTGCGCGCGGGCGAGCGACGAGATACGGCCCGACAGGTCCGTGATGAAATCGTCCAGGTCGGTGGCCCCGCGCGCGCTCACCGTGACGAGACCCGCCGTCAGCGCGAACAGGTTCTTGATCCGGTGGTTCATCTCGCGAAGGATGAGGGATTGCTGCTCGGATGCCCTGCGCGCCTCGGTGATGTCGCGCGCGATTTTCGATGCGCCGACGATCCGCCCGTCGTCACCACGAATTGGGGAGACTGTCAGCGAAATATCGACGAAACTGCCATCCTTGCGACGACGGACAGTCTCGAAATGATCGATGCTCTCGCCCCGGCGGATCTTGCCGATGATCTCCGCCTCTTCGGGAAGCCGGTCATCCGGGATGATGATGGTGATCGATCGCCCGACGGCCTCCTCGGCCGTGAAGCCGAACAGCCGCGTCGCGCCCGGGTTCCAGGAGGAGATAATGCCCTCGAGCGTCTTGCTCAGGATGGCGACGTCGCTGTTTTCGACGATCGAGGCGAGCCATGCTGCCGGATCGATATCGTGCGGAAGAATGGCACCTGCGCGCACCGCGCCCTTGGCGGGAGGAGGAAGTTTCTCGATCGATGAAGGCATGTGCAAGCTCCGCCGGCTGACTTCGCCCTTTTGCCCAACTACATGTTCGCAGGCTTTGCGGGCGGAGCAAAGCACAAACTACGACATCGCAAGGGCAGCAGGTCGTCTTTTCCTGTTATCCTAACTCAGGCGGGCCTTGCTTGATGTGGGTTAGCATTGCTTCAGGCCCCAAGCTTCCGGCGTAGAAAGCCGATAACCGCTGCTTCCTCTGGCCGGATGAGCAACTCACCGCCGAGTTCCGCGCATCTTTCAGGCGTGGTGTCGAGCACCAGATCGGCCGCCAGATATCCATCCAGAATGTGCGGATGAATATAGCATTTCCGACAGATTGTGGGCGTGTTGCCCAACTGGGCCGCGACCTCCTCGATGACCGCGCGGACATTCCGCTTGGCTGTGGCGGCGCTGTCGAAACCCTCATATTTCGCAAGCGCGGTCGCCGCCAGCAGGGTGCCCGTCCAGGTCCGGAAATCCTTGGCGGTGATAGACTTGCCGCTGATCTCGCGAAGATAGGCGTTGACGTCTTCCGACGCGACATCGTGGCGATCGCCGGCGTCGTCCAGATATTGGAAGAGATGCTGACCAGGGAGATCCTGGATGGCGCGCATGATCCTCGTCAGCCGGCGATCCTTGAGCGTGACGCGCCATGTCTTGCCGCTCTTCCCCTTGAAGGCGAAGCGCAACTCCGAGCCGTTCACATCGACATGGCGGGATTTGAGCGTGGTCAGGCCGTAGCTCTTGTTCTGCCGGGCATAATCCTCGTTGCCGACGCGGATCATCGTCGTTTCGAGGAGGTGGACCACCGTGGCCAGCACCTTCTCGCGCGGCAGGCCGGGGAGGGCCATGTCGGCCGCCACCCGCTCCCTCAGGGCCGGTAGTACTGCTGCGAATTCCAGCATGTGCGCATATTTCGCGCTGTCGCGGACTTCGCGAAAGGAGGGGTGATAGCGATATTGCTTGCGCCCCCGGGCATCGCGCCCGGTCGCCTGGATGTGGCCGGTCGGGCGGGCGCAGATCCACACGTCGCTGTAGGCGGGAGGGATGGCGAGCTTGCGGATGCGGGCCAGGACATCGGGATCGCGGATCGGTCTTCCCTCTATGTCTCGATAGCTGAAGCCCTTTCCCGCGCGGCGGCGGCTGAACCCCGGTTCGTCCTCGGTGACATAGACGAGGCCGGCGATTTCGGCGGCGTCCCGCGGGTCGACGATGGCGAGCAGGGGGTCGCGCGCGCGGATCTTGCGATGTAGAACCATGCGGTAGAAAGCGAGCATGCTTCGCGAGGGTTCCGTCTCCGAAATTCCGTAAAGCTGGTCGTCGTCCGTCGATCGGGAGGATGCAACCTTGAACATGCCCGTCAATCGGGGGTGGTGCGTCGCGCGCGCCTGCGCAAGAGGGCGCCCATGTGATCGGCATCGTCCGAGGAGCGGCGAAGACGCAGCTCGTCCGCAGCCTGGGCTTTAACGACGCGATCGACGCGTCTGAGGGAGAGCTTGCCGCTCCGATCGTGGCACTGGCGCCCAAGGGGATCAACGCCTTCTTCGGCAATGTCGGCACGACGATGCTGGATGCGGCCCTGGTCAACCTGGCGCAGGTCGCGCGGATCGTGATCTGCGGCGCGACCGCGCATTATGACGGCCCGGCGCCGATCACCAACCACCTCATGCTGGCGATGCGCGGCGCGACCATGGCGGGCTTCTTCTACTTCGATCATGTCGCGCGCTGGGCCGAAGGCCTCGCGCGACTGGCGGGATGGCTGCAAAGCGGGGCGATCGGCGAGGCGCTCGACATCGCGAAAGGCTTCGATGCCGTGCCCGAAGCGGCGCTTGTCCAGTTCACGGGCGGGAATGCCGGCTGCAAACTGGTCCGGCTATCCGGGGATCGCTAGGGCCGGAGCCGTCGCGCCAGCCATCCGTCGACGGACAGCGGACCCGCTCCGCCCAGAACCATGGCGGCGATGCCGGCCAGATACAATAGATCGGTTTCATATCCCGGTTGCCCGAAACGCGCGCCGTCGGCCGTCACGGACAGGAGCTTGATCGAGCTGAAACCGTTGGGCAGGTGCACCGTGAAGATCGCGACCAACAGCACGATCGCCATAGGAATGCTCGCCAGCGCGACGAAAGCGCCGAGCAGGATCGCCAAGCCTCCAAACAGCTCCACCAGCACGGTCAGCCAGGCCATGAGCGCGGGGAAGGGCGTCCCGATCGCATGGAGGATGTCGGCGAACGATCCGACGCCGCGGCCGAGCTTGGCGACGCCATGCTCCATGAACCCATAACCCAGGATCAGTCGTAGCGGCAGCGGCGCCCATCGGGGCGCGACGCCTTCGAGCATCGAGCAAAGTTCCTTCTTCACGGTCATCTCGTCTCCGTCCCGGTTGGCGCGATCGCGGGAATACGGCCGAGCGTTCCGCAGGGTTACACGCCGCCCCGCGCCTCCGTGGACAATTTGAGTAACCGTTTAAATAAAATTTGACAGGTTACCTCGATTCGGATCATAACCTCATCAGAAGCGCTAATATGGTTAGCCGAAGCCGGGAGACGCACTATGACTGCTACCACCCACCGGACTGTCGATGTGGACGGGATCAAGCTCTTCTATCGAGAGGCGGGGAAGGTCGGAGCGCCCAAACTCCTGCTGCTCCATGGCTTCCCGAGCTCCAGCCATATGTTCCGCGATCTCATCCCGGAGCTTGCGGACAGCTTCCACATCATCGCGCCCGACCTGCCCGGTTTCGGTCAGTCGGCGGACCCGAAGGTCAACAGCTTCGACTCGATCGCTGACACCATCGAGCGTTTCACCGAGATCGTCGGTTTCGACCGGTTCGCGGTCTATGTCTTCGACTATGGCGCGCCGACCGGCTTCCGGCTGGCCATCCGCCATCCCGAGCGGATCGCCGGCATCATCTCGCAGAACGGCAACGCCTATGTCGAAGGTCTGAGCGAAGGCTGGAACCCGATCCGCGCCTATTGGGAAGACGCATCCGCCACCCATCGCGAGGCGCTGCGCGCGATGCTGACGCCGCAGACGACCTATTGGCAATACACGCATGGCGTGGCCGATGTCTCGGCCGTTTCCCCCGACGGCTACACGCTCGACGACCATTATCTGGCTCGCCCCGGTGCCGCGGACGTGCAGCTCGACCTGTTCGGCGACTATAAGAACAATGTCGCGCTCTACCCGACCTTCCAGGACTATTTCCGCACTCACAAGCCGCGTTTGCTGGCGGTGTGGGGCAGGAATGATCCCTTCTTTCTCCCGCCGGGTGCGGAGGCGTTCCAGCGCGACATCCCCGACGCACGGGTGCGCTTCTTCGACACCGGCCACTTCGCCCTGGAGACGCACGCCACCGAGATCGCCGCGGAGATCCGTGACTTCCTCGCCTGAGCGGGGGCGCGAAATCATCAGCGCCCTTGGCGGCGCAACATCCATGGAGACAGACATGCGCGCTATCGTTCTTGACGGTTTCGGCGGACTGGACGCTCTCGTCTATCGCGACATTCCCGAGCCTGAGCCCGTGGCCGGCCATGTGGTCATCGAGATCAAGGCGTTCGGCATCAATCACGCGGAAATGCACATGCGCCGCGGCGAGTGGGCCGAGGCGGCGCCGGTTTCGGGCATCGAATGCGTGGGCGTCGTGAAATCCTGTCCCGGCGGCGAGTTTTCCGTCGGCGCCAAAGTGGCGGCGCTGATGGGGGGTATGGGCCGCACGATCAACGGAAGCTATGCTGAGTATACCCGTGTGCCCGTCGACAATGTCGCGCTGATCGAGGCCGATCTGTCCTGGGCGGAGCTGGCCGCGATCCCCGAGTCCTACGCAACCGCCTGGACCTGCCTGTTTCGCAATCTGGAACTGGAGAAGGGGCAGTTGATCGTCATCCGCGGCGCGACCTCGTCCTTCGGCCAGGCGGCGGTGAAGCTTGCGGTAAATGCCGGTGCGCGCGTGATTGCCACGACCCGCCAGCGCGAGCGTTTCCCGATGCTGGAGGCGGTGGGTGTCGAGCGGTGCGAGGTCGAACGTCCCGACCTGTCGCAATATGTCGCCGAGGCGGGGAAGATCGATGCGGTCCTTGACCTCGTTGGCAACAGCGTGATGCTGGATTCGCTGAGAATGCTTCGTCGCGGTGGCCGCTCCTGCCTCGCGGGCTGGCTGGGTGGTCTCGATCCGATCCCGGATTTCAATCCGCTTCTGCAGATGCCGAGCGGCGTCTACCTCACCTTCTTCGGCAGCTTCGTGTTCGGTACGCCGGGCTTCCCGCTATCCAATGTACCGCTGGCGCAGATTGCGCAGGATGCCGCCGCGGGCCGCCTCGACGTCAAGCCCAAGCGCGTGCTGCGCTTCGACGAGATACGCGAAGCACATCGGCTGATGGAAGCCAACGAGGCCGGCGGAAAGCTGGTCATCCTCCACTGACATGCGCAATGCTTCGCATGGACGGCAAGGTTCGCCGGCCATAAGCGTATCTTTGGAACGGATCGCGGCTTGTGCCTTCGATATGTTTCAAAACGCGACAGATCATTTCTGAGCTTTTCACAATTGTAACACTCCCCCTTTAGCGCGTAACGGCGTCGGGGGAGTGTGTTGTATGAAGCGTTATGCGAGGCCGTGGCTCGACTATGTCGGGCGCGTTATTCGACCGTCGCGGGCTAAAGCCGATATCGAGCAGCTGGAGGCCGGTCTGTCGGACCGGGATATCCTCGACACCTTCGAGAGTCTCGGCGACAGCTGCGAATTCGGCGTGGTCCAGAAAAAGGCCGGCATCGAGACGATGTCGGTATTCAAATGGTCAGCGACGCCGCTGCTCCGACTGGCCGGGCTGATCGAGAGTGACCTCGTCGGACTGGACGATCCGGAGCACATCCACATGCGCGTGGAATCGCGCAGCATCGGCGCCGACGAATATATGATCGACCATGCACGGCTGAACTCGCCGATGCACACCTTCCTGACCGTCGACGAGATGTCGATGGACGAGGCGTTCAAGCGTCAAGTTCGCCGCCTCACATTGCTGCGCCGCAAATTCAACGAGGACGTAAGGGCTGCGCGTCGCGTCTACGTCTATCGCAGCGTGGCACCACGTCCGATGGAGGAAATCCGCCTCGTCCACGAGGCTTTGCGGAAAAAGGGACCAAACCATCTGCTGTACGTCCGTCATCCGGGCGAAGGGCTGGAGGTAGGCGATATCGTGATTGATCGGCCCGGCCTCGCCGTGGCGGCGATCGACGCGCTCGCACCCTATGAAGCATCGACCACGATCCGCACCGAGATGTGGCCGACCACCCTGCGGCGCGCCCGCGCCGTGTTCGGGGTCGCTTAAACCAACAGGATTGAAGATGACGGACGAGTTGCTCTGGCCGCGGCTGGAGGCAGTGATCATGGGCGTCGTGGGGGAAGCGGCGCTGATCAATAGAGCTACGCGGGCGCAAGACGTGCCCGGCTGGAACTCGCACGCGATGGTCGAGGTCATCCTTGGCACCGAGGAGGCGTTCGGCTTCCAGATGAGCAGCCTCGACATGGAGTCGATCGATGGCGTCGAGGCGCTGCTGGCGGTGGTGCGCCGCTATACCCACGAGGCGGTCGCGCGATGACAGTACTCACCGTTCAGATGCTGGTCGAGCATGGCCTGCTGGCGCCGATGCCTCTCGAGGGCGGTTATGGCTGGAGCGGGGCCTTTGCGGATGTCGCCGATGCCGTGACGACGGCCTTGCGCCGTCTGACGGGAGAGGGGGCGGAGCGGCTGCGCTTTGCTTCCGTGATGCCGCGCGAGGATCTGGAGGCGATCGGCTATTTCCGCAGTTTCCCGCATCTGCTGGGCACGGTGCACTGCTTCTGCGGGGACGATACCGCGCACCGCGAACTCGTCCGCAAGCATGACAGCGGCGAGGTGTGGACCGACGGGCAGAGCGCCTCCGATCTCGTGCTGATCCCGGCGGCTTGCTACCCGATCTACCGGACGCTGGCGCGGCGCGGCGCGGTGCCCGATGGCGGCTATCATATCCAGGTCGAGGCGAATTGCTTCCGCCGCGAGCCGTCGTCGGACCCGGCGCGGATGCAGAGCTTCCACATGCATGAGATCGTCCGCATCGGTCGCGAGGAGGACGTCACAGCCTTTCGCGGCCACTGGCTGGAGCAGGGAAGCGCGCTGCTCGCCTCGTGGGCGTTGGAGGGCGAGGTGGGGCTCGCCGACGACCCCTTCTTCGGGCGGGCGGCGACGGTGCTGGCGAAGTCGCAGCGGGCCAAGGCGCTGAAGTTTGAATGGCGGGCGATCGTGTCGAACCTTGAAAAGCCGACCGCCTGCATGAGCGGCAACTACCACATGGACAGTTTCGGGCGCTCCGCCGGTCTCGCGTTTGCCGACGGGACGGTCGCGCATTCCGCCTGCGTCGGCTTCGGCATCGAGCGGATCACGTTGGCGCTCTTCCGCCGCCATGGGCTCGACTGGCGGATGTGGCCCGCCCCGGTCTTGGAGGCGCTGGCGCTCTGACCATCACGCAACCTGCTCCGCATGGACGACATAGCGGAGCGGGCCGTGGCGGATCGCGCCGAACGGGTAGCAGGTGGAGAGCGCCAGTTCGTTGGTCGGCGCATCGCGTACGATGGCGAACCGGTCCCAGCGGACGACTTCGCTGCCGGTGACCCGGTAGCGGCGGGCAACGCCGTCCACGCCTTCGGCCTCGATGATGTCGCCGATCCGGACATGCTGGAGAAAGCTAAAATGGGTGTCGCGGTGCGCCGCCATCACCGTCACGCCCGGCTCGCCCAGTTTCGCACCGCCTGGGAGCAGCGTCGGCCCGAACGCCATCGCCTGACCCGACCCAGTGTCGAGCACGATACGTTCCACGCCGAGGCGGCGAACGCTGATCCGGGCGGCGGGCGCCATGTCAGCCCAGGGCCAAGGCTTCCCCGGATGGTGAAGCGTAACGCTGCGGTCGAAGGCGCGCTCCAGCAGAATCTGCGCGGCGACGGCCTTGACCGGGATGATGGCGCCCGTTGCCAGCCGGGCCACGCCTGCAAGGCAGAGCGCCACGAGCAGGAGCGAGGCAAGACCGCGTCCGCAGACGCGGCCTGAGGACAAAGCGAGGGCGCGCATCACGCATCCCCCCGGCGACGGCGGATAATGAACAAGCCGCCGAGACCGACCAGCACCAGCGCCAACCCCTGCGCCATCATACCTGCGAAACCGGTCGCGGTCTGCGGCAGGTCGAGCTGGGCGGCCTGCTTGGCGGCGCGGGCCGCCATGGTGTCGGTGTTGCGCATGGCCGCCTTGCCGCTTTCGCCGCCGAACAGCACGTCGAAGTCCCAGCCGGCCGGCAGGTTGATCGGCAGGTCTTCGCGCGAGAGGCCCTCGCCTGCGGGGCGCGTCGGCGTCTCGTCGATGGCGACGAGGCTGGTCTTGCTGGTGACGAGCGAATTGATGAGGCCGATGTCGGTGATCTCTTCGTCGGCGGCCTTGTCGTCGATCTTGCCGAGCGTGCGGTCTGCCTCGATGTCGTCGATGCGGCGGCGCGACCAGAGCTTGGCGACGGCGGGGCTCTCCTCGGCTGTCGTGAGATCGACCTTCTTTTCCCAGTGCTGTCCGCCGATCCTGCCGCTGACGGTCAGCGTGCCGGAGAGGTGGTCGGTCTTGCCGAGAAGCACCAGCGGCTGGCCGGCATAGACGTCCGGCAGCACGCGCGGCGTCAGGTCGAGCGTGCCGCCCTCCACCTTCACGGCGAGATCCTGCATCGCGGGATGGCCGAGGATGTCGAGCAGCGGCATCATCTTTGCCGCCACCTCCTCGGGCGTGCCGACATGGGTGTAGGTGCCGCGCCCGATCGAGGCCATGCGGCTCATAAGGAAGTCATTGGGTGCAGACCCGATGCCCACGAAGAAGATATGGCTCTGCCCGCCATCCTGGCCAAGCGTCGCCAGCATTTCCTGCTCGTTGGAGATTTCGCCATCGGTTAGGAAGATCACCTGCCGCAGCGCAGACGCCCCGCCGCTCGCCGCCGCATCCTTGAGCGCCGCCTTGAGCGCGGGGAGCATCTCGGTGCCGCCGTTGGCCTGCAACCCCTCAGCGAAGCGCCTCGCTAGCGCCACCTGGTCAGGCGTAGCGGGGACGCTTTGCTCGAAGAGCTTCGTCATGGTGTCGTCGAAGCGGATGATGTTGAAGTGATCCCGCGGGCGCAGCGTCGCAAGTGCGTGGATCAGGCTGGCCTTGGCCTCGTCCATCGACGCGCCGCCCATCGAGCCGCTGTTGTCGATGACGAACACCATTTCGCGCGGTGGCGTGGGGAGTGTCGAGAGGTCGGCCGGCGGCGCGATTGTTGCCATCACATAGTCGCCGCCGGCGGTCTGCTCATGGAACAGGCCGAGCGTCGGATTGGCCGAGGCAGAGCGCCAGTCCAGCTCGAAGTCGCGATCGGCCGGCACTTCGCCTGCCGCGAGCATGATCGTGCGGTCGTCATCCGCGCCCGTCACCACGATAGGGTGATAGGGGCTGATGACGTTCGCAGCTTTGAAGCCGGGCTGGAGATGGACGGTGATTGAGGTCGGGTTGAGCGACAGGCCCGTCTTGGGGTTCATCACCGGCGAACTAGTGACCGCTTGGGCGTCGGCCACCGCGGCCGAGGATGTCAGCGTGTGCGACGGTGTGTAGCGCGGTCCGACCACCAGCGGCAGGCGGAGCGAATAGGTGCCGCTCGCCTGAGAGACGGGCGACTGATACTCGATCGAGATCAGCACCGTCTCGCCAGGTCCGACATTGGCGACGCTGCTGGTGAACATGTTGGGCCGCTGCTGCTCGACGAGGCCGGCCTTTTGACCGCGGGCCTTGGCGTTCTCGTAGAGCGCGCGGGCGGCCTCGCGCTTCTCGATGCGGCCGACGATCACGCGCTGGCCGACTACCATCTTCAGGCTGTCGACCGCGCCGTCCTCGGGCAGCGGATAGAGATAGGTTGCCTCCATCCACCTGTCGGAGCTGTTGTGGAAGGCCTGTGTCACGCGCACCCGCGCGACCGAGCCCGAGACGGTGACGTTCATATCGGTGCCGAGGCGGATGGCGGGCATGGTGTCGGTATCCTTCAGGCCACGGAGCATCAGCGTGCCGGCGCCGGGACCTTCGTCCGGAGCAGAGACGTTGGCGGCGGCCACCGGCGTTGAGACCAGCGCGAGCGTGGCGACGGGGGCCGCGACGAGCAGAGCGATCGCGGGGATCAGGGCGCGGCGGACGAGGAAGAAGCGGGGCATCTCAAGGCTCCATCAACAGCGTGGAGCCTTCCCTTTATGCGCACGATATGCCGGACAGCCATGAGCCATGTCGGCCTCTTTCCGCCCTGTTTCGCCAGAGTCGGCGGATCGGTACGGAGCCGTTGACGTCCTGTGCGGAAATGTGCGGATATGTGCAGGGGGATACGGCATGCACGACCAGGAACTGATCGAGACGGAATCCCGCGAGGTCAGCCGCCGCGTGCGCGAGGAGCTCGCGCGCCGCCGTATGTCACGTCAGGCGCTCGCCGACATGGCGAGGATCAGCCTCTCGACGCTCGAGAAAGCGCTCGCCGGCACGCGCCCTTTCACGCTGGCGACGACGCTGCGTATCGAGGAAGCACTCGGCATCGCGCTGCGGCCGGTGGTGATGCCTGCCGTCAGCCATGATACCGCGCCCGAGCACATGGGCGCCTATGCTCGCTCCGCCGTGAGCTGGATGGAGGGACGTTATCTCACGCTCAGACCGAGCTTTGGAACGACGGGGGCGATCTACGCCTATCTGATCACGATCAGCTGGTTGGCGGACAAGGGGCACCTTGCCTTTTACGAGTCGAAGCGGGTGGACGCCCGGTTCGAGCAGTCGGGCCATGTCTCGATGCCCAACCTGTCGGGGCATATCTATCTCGTGACCAACGAGCTCGGCCAGCATCGCCTCCACATCCTGTCGCGCCCGACGATCGACGGCATATTGTTCGGCGTGTTGGCGACGCTCCAGGTCGGCCATGGCTCGCAGCTCATCCCGGTGGCGGCGCCGATTACGATGCGCAAGGTGACGGAGGCGGAAGATGGAGCGTTCGGTCTGATCACGCCGGAGTCGCCCTATTATACGGGCTATCGGGAGCGGTTGCAGGCTTCGACGGCCGAGGACTTCGTCCGCTTCTACCTGCCCGCCTAGGCACTCGTCGCGCGACGCGGCTGTTCTCCCAGCAGCTCGGCCAGAACCGTCGTCACGAGCATCCCGAACGCGAGCAGCGCAATCGCGACGCCGAGCGCCAGCCAACCCCAGCGCGTGACGACGACCCCGCCCAGCGGCGGCCCGATCAGCGCGCCACCGGCGCCGAACTGCGTGATGAGCCCGTTGACGGTCGCGATGCGGGGGCTGTCGGCCGTCATGGCGCCTGCCATCCGGGGAAGCCTGGCGAAGATCAGCGGCGGGGCGATCCCGCTCGACACCATGCAGAGCATGGCCGCGAACCCGCTGATCGCGGCGGCGCCGCGAAGCTGGCCGAGATGCGGCTCGAAGGTCAGAAGGGCGAGGGCGCTGCTGACCACGAGGCTGCCCGCGATCAGGATCAGGATCGCGCGCATATCGACGAGGCCGCGATGCAGCTCCCGCGCCGCATAGGCCGAGCCTGCCAGTGCCGACAACGATGCCGCCCCGGTGATCGCGGCGGCGATGCTGACCTGCACGCCTGTTCGCTCGATCAGGAAGGTCGGCAGCAGCATTGAGAAGGCGCAGACATAGGTGGTGTAGAAGCCGAAGCTGAGTGTCGAGATCCAGCCGCTCAGCGCCGGCAGCTCCAGTCTCTGCCGTGCGGCGGGGCGCTCCACGCGACGTGTCAGCAGCCCTGCGACAATGCCGGCCGGAACCAGGGCCCAGAACAGCATGATGACGCGCGGGGAGGTGAGTTCGAGCGCGAGCCCGGTGACGGCACTGCCGAACGCCACTCCGACCGGCACGAAGCTGCTCCATAGCGCCAGCGCCGTCCCACGCTGGCCGTCGCTGGCGATGGCCGCGATCATTGTGGGAGCGGCCGTCACGACGAGGAGATAGCCGATGCCTTCGACCGCACGGGCTGCAAACAATGTGGGGGCGTTGCCGGCCGCCGCCTCGCACAGCCCCGCCGCTGTGAGCAGGCTGAGGCCGGACAGCAAGAAGCGCCGCGATCCGATCTGCCCCAGTGCCAGTCCCGCCGCGAAGCCGAACAGGCCGCCGCCCACCTCCAGCAGCGAGATCAGCAGGCCGGTCTGCGCGAGGGTAAGGCCATAGC
>OUNM010970470.1_pt1 | contig 19191 bp, 14 predicted proteins | sample 1769961 | NCBI WGS metagenome assembly OUNM01 (sample SAMEA3914820, study PRJEB12502) | metagenome | biome: forest; material: soil | place: USA | collected 2012-03-12 | depth 0.3 m
CATGAATTTGCTCTACCAATTCGAGCAGGCCTGCGTCCGGCTCAGGCACAGCCGCCTGCTGGCCAATGCCACACCGCTCTGGAATGTTCTGCGGCCGGCCTATGACCGCATGCTCGGGGCGGCCGGCCATCAGGGCCTGCAGCGCTGCATCAATGGCACTGACACTCTTCTGGTGGTTCCCGAGCTGCGCGGCATCCAGGAAACTTATGAGCCTGAAGTGTGGTCCCTGCTCATGCGGCGGCTGCGCCCCGGCTCCAAGGTCATTGATGTCGGGGCTCATGTGGGGCTGTACGCCGTGGCTGCCGGCAAGCGTGTGCATCCAGGTGGAAGGGTGCTCGCGGCTGAACCGGATCCAGCCAATGTGGCCCTGCTTCAGAAACAGGTGGACCTCAACGGCATGGGTGACGTGGTTGCCATCCTGCCGGCAGCCCTGTCGGATCAAAGCGGCGAGGCAGCGCTCTCCACTCGGGGCATCGAATCCCGCGTCACCTCCTCCGCTGACTGGGGCACCGGCAGCGCGACGGTACAACTGCGCACCCTGGATGAAGCCACCGCTGGCGAGCGCTGGGACGTGCTGCTCATTGATGTGGAGGGGTTCGAAGAAAAGGTGCTGCGGGGCGGCCGGGGCCTGCTCTCCGATCCGCTTCGCCGGCCCCAGACCATCATTGTGGAAGTGCATCCCTATGTGTGGGCAGAGCCAGGCACCACTTCCGATTCCCTGCTAAATGAGCTGCGCCAGCATGGCTATGCCGTGCACTTCCTGGACGGCAGCCCAACCACCCACATCGAGCACTACGGCCACATCATCGCCACCCTCCTTGATTCATGAGCCCACGAGCCTCCAATGCCGACATTGAACCCTGCCTCTCGGTGGTCATGCCCGTTTACAACGAAGGGCAGACCGTGGCCGAAGTCATCACACGCGTGCTTGCGCAGCGGCCTGTGCAGGAGCTCGTCATCGTGGACGATGCCTCCGCCGACAACACCTGGCAGCAGATCGAGCAGTGCGCCGCCAATGACCCGCGTGTGCGCCTCCTGCGGCACACGGTGAACCAGGGCAAGGGCGCCGCCCTGCGCACCGGCTTCAAGCACGTCACGGCCCCTTACGTCCTGGTCCAGGACGCCGATCTCGAATACGCGCCGGAGGAATACCACATCCTTCTGGAACCCATGCTCCTGGGCAAGGCCGACGTGGTCTATGGATCACGGTTTGGCGGCTCCATGTCGCACCGGGTGCTGTATTTCTGGCACGCGGTGGGCAACCGTGTCCTAACCCTGCTTTCCAACATCACGACCGACCTGAACCTCTCCGACATGGAGACCTGCTACAAGCTCTTCCGCAGGGAGGTGCTGCAACGCTTCACCATCGAGGAGAACCGCTTTGGCTTTGAGCCCGAGATCACGGCAAAAATCAGCCGCTTCAACCTGCGGATCTACGAGGTCTCCATCTCCTACTTCGGGCGCACTTATGCGGAGGGAAAAAAGATCGGCTGGAAGGACGGCTTCAGCGCCCTTCGCTGCATCATCAAGTATGGCCTCTTCCGCCAGTGATCATGAGCACTCCTGCCCAGACACTCCCAGCTCGAAGCACCGGCCTGCGCCGCGCCGCGCCCTGGCTGGCAGGGGCTTTCACCATCATCATCGCATGCCTGCTGCTGCCCCGCATCGGCATCACCGATGTGGATGCGGAGAGCTACTTCCTCGGCGCCCGCTCCCTTGCCCAGGGGCGCGGCTATGTGGATGATTTTGGCATTCATCTCAACCACTGGCCGCCGGGTTATTCCTGGCTGCTCTCCTGGTGGGCAGATCCGAAGCCCGCCGCCTTGGTCATCAACATTATCTGCCTCGGCGCTGCTGTGGCCCTGTCGGCAGCCCTCGCGCTCAGAAATGGCTGGAGCCTGCTTCAAGGCTTGTCGGTCAGCCTCGTGCTCGGCTTTGGCCTGTTCCTCAACATTGCTGGTTTCGCCAAGCCCGACATCCTTAACTACACCGTATGCCTGGCGGCAGTCCTTATCTACGGCAGCGGCAGCTTCGCCGGCCGGGTGGCAGGCAGCATTCTGTGTTCTGTGCTCATTCCCATCAAGATGATCGCCGTCACCTTTGCCCCCGCCCTCTTGCTGGCGGAGCTGATTGAGCTCGGCTTCCGGCCCTTCTTTCGCAGCCGCTGGCGCGAGGTGATCATCGCCGGCTTGGCATGGGCGGCCTGTTTGGGCTGGCTGCTGTGGTACAATGCCCGCACCCTTCAGCAAGCCGCGCCAGAGACGCACATTCCCGCTACCTTGCACACGGTGCTTGGGGAGGCTTGGATGTTCTGCCAGTCGTTTTTCAGGGAAGGCCTGGCCACCTGGTACGGCTCCATCCGTCCCCTGCCGGTCCTGCTGCCGTTTGCTTTGGTGGTCGTGCTGGGGCTTGCCTGCGTGGCTTCACTCAGGCGTGGACAGTCCTGGAGCTTCCTGTTCAAGGCGGGGGCGGCCATGCTGGCTCTCTCCTGGGCAATGGAGTTTTACCGGGACTACGGTGCCGGCCCGCGGCTGATGGGCTACGGCATGCTGTTCATGATGATCGGTGCCCGCCCGCTCATACAAAGCACCCCTCTCTGGGCCGCCTATGCCGCGGCCACAATCATCTTTGCCATCGCGAATCACCTCACCACCGGCATGCTCGGTCTCAATCACCCCGCCTATGAGACCGCAGCGAAAGAAGCCGCGGCCCGTCTTCCCCCAGATACGATTGTTTATACCAATGCCTGGCGCCTGCTGGAAATCCATGCCGAACACCGCAGCGTTTCCACCACGGACCTCGCCAGCCTTCCGCCTGGCTCCTGGTACTGGCGGGTGAGCCTGCCCAACTTCGATGCCATCATGCGCCCGGTTGCTGATCCCCCGGTGATGGATGCTTCCTGGAAAGAGCAGGCCCGCCTTTCCAGCGGCACCCTCTACCGACGCCTGCCCTAACATTCTCATGCCGTCAAAAAAAGATGGGCGGCCTGCCTGATGGAGGTTGGGTAATCGGCACAGGCCGTCCCGTTCTAGAAAGTGCGGCTGGCAAGCACTGGCGCTGAAGATAGTCGCACGCTGCACGGCACAGGATCCAGCATCGCCCCACCTGTAGCGGAGGCCGTTGGCCATCTCCCTTTCTACGCCGGACCGCCCTGGCTGCTGGAGTTAAAGGAGCCGAAGGCTTGTTACACCGACACGGCCTCTGCCACTCAGCCAATATCGTACCGAGCCCTGCCAGACGACCGGCGACGCCTGGCTCCAGACCACCAAGGTGGCGGAGAGCCATCGTGACAAAGTCTGGGAACGCATCGCTGCCATCATGCGTTCGAAGTTCAAAGCCGCCTTCCCTGAAGGGCCAAAGGCAGCGCCATTCCCGCCCTCGTGAAGGTCCTCCACGTCCCCTTCACTTATTATCCCGACGCCTGTGGGGGCACGGAGGTCTATGTGGCGGCGCTGTGCAGGTTCTTGAAGCTCGCAGGGGTCGATAGCGTCGTGGCCGCCCCTGGAGCCACAAACGCCAGCGATGAGCACGAGGGTGTTTGTGTGCGCCGCTTCGCCACGCATCCGGCGCTGACCCAGGACATGATGTACGGCGAGGGCGACCCGGTGGCGGCAGCGGGGTTCGCACAGATCTTGGAGGCGGAGCGGCCTCACATCGTGCATTTCCATGCCCGCAGCCCGGCCGTGGGGGTGCTCTGCCTGCGTGAAGCACGCAAGCGCGGCATCCCGGCGGTATACACTTATCACACGCCGACAAGTTCCTGCCTGCGCGGCACCCTCATGCGCTGGGGAAGCACGCCGTGCGATGGTGAATTGCGGACCCACCGTTGCGCCGCCTGTTTTCTGAACGCCCACGGCATGCCCCGGTTGCTGGCTGGAGCTGCGGTCCTTGCCTCCCGCGTCACAGAGCCGCTCGCCTGTCTTCCCAAGTTGCCGAATGCAGCACGCGCGGTCTTGCGCTCAGCAGCGCTGATGAGCGGGTTTCATGACACGACCAGGGAATGGTGGGCAGGCATGCAGCGAATCATCGCCCTGTGTTCCTGGACTCGTGATCTCCTGCTGCTCAATGGCGTGCCGGAGCAGCGTCTCAGCCTCGTGCGGCATGGCCTCGCCTCCCTGCCCGAGAGCCAGGCCACCGCCATCCCTGCAGCGCTTCCTTTGAAACTAGCCTTCCTGGGCCGGCTCGATGCCACCAAAGGCATCGACCTCATCCTCAAGGCCCTGCAACTGCTGCCGGATCTGCCCGTGCGGCTCGACCTCTACGCCATCACTTCCGGCTCCGATGATGCAGCCGCGCGCTTGCTGTCATTACAAGTCCAAAGCGACCCGCGCATCACCCTTTTGCCCCCCGTTCCCTCCTCACAGGTGGTGGGCGTGCTGCGGAATTATCACGCTCTGCTGGTGCCCTCCCGCTGGCTTGAAACAGGCCCTCTGGTGGTGCTCGAAGCCTTTGCTGCCGGCATCCCCGTCATTGGTTCCAACCTGGGCGGTATTGCTGAATGGGTGCGGGACGGCCACAACGGCCTGCTGGTGCCAGCCCCTGCGCCAGAAGCCTGGCGCGATGTGCTGCGCCGTCTCGTCGATGAACCCGGGCTGCTGGGCCGCTTGCGCGATGGCGTGGAACCGCCGCGATCCATGGCTGATGTGGCTGCGGACATGTCTGTCATTTATCGGCGGGAGCTTGCTGTTATGGGTCATGCTAAACTGACGAAGAATAGGAGTTCGTGGTCGTGAATATCGCGGCAGCGTTTTGGAACCGGAGCGAAGCGGAGATAGCCAGCCGCAGGCTGCCCGAAGGGCGAACGAAGTGAGGCAATGCGGTGGCAAGCGATAGCATGACCTGGTTTTTCCCGCATTTGTCGAATACCCGCCAAGGAAGCGCTGGTGCCTGAAGGGCACCCGGAATCTAGCCCAGGGATGAGGGAGCTCTAGCGACCGATTCCCTGGGTGTGGAGAGGCTCGCAACAGGCGCAAACCGCAGACAGGTTTGGGCGATGGGCTACCAGCAGCGCCGGGAGAAAACATGGCCCGCCGGCTGGCTGGGCGCCATGATGGCGCTTCTGTCAAGCCGCCCGCCCCGCATGGTCGTGGGTTTGCGCCCGTTGAGCTTCGTCACTTTACCCAGGCAATCGGTCGCTAAAGCTCCCTCATGCCTGGGCTGAACTACGTGCGCCCTTCAGGCGCAAAGGCAGCCACCACTCCCGGGTTTAGGTTCAAGAGTCCGACAAATGTGGGTAAATGTCAGAGCACGGCACCGCTTTGAGAGGCCGATAATCTTGGAGATGTTCGAAACACCAGCGAAGGTCTGGTCTTGTCGGTAGCTCAAATGACTTCCACGACTTGTACTCCGCAAAAAGCGGTGTCGCGCTATCGCTTGCCACCGCATTGCCTCACTTCGTTCGCCCTTCGGGCAGCCTGCGGCTGGCTATCTCCGCTTCGCTCCGGTTCCAAAACGCTTTCGCGACATTCAAGACCACAAACTCCAATCAATCCGTCAGTTCGCACCAAGCGCCCCACGAAAAAGTAATCGACAACCGCCCAGGTGATCCCCATGTGCTCCTGATGCTTTTTTCCTGCCCAGCCACCTTCCAACCATGCTCCAGGCCCAGCCCTGGAGAGCGCCTCTGCCAGCTCCCGCTGGCCCACGCAGAGAGGGGCTTGTCCAAGTGAATCCGACCGAATCCGACCCGATCCAACCTGAAAAAAAACTGAACCCGCCCGCCAGCGTCCCTGTTTCTGTCGCCATTCCCGCCTTTGGCAACGAGGCCACGCTGCAGCAGACCTTGCGGCACATCTTCAAATGCGATCCGCTGCCCTGCGAGGTGCTTCTGCATTTCGATGGTGGCTGGGAGCCAGCTCTTGACCTGGCCAGCGACGCACCCGTGCCGGTGCGTCTTTTTCGTTCCAGCAAAAACCTTGGTCCAGGAGGTGGGCGCGACCGGCTGATACGTGAGGCTGGCAGTGATATTGTCGCCAGCTTTGACAACGATTCGTGGCCGATGGATGCGGATTTTTTCGCCCGCGCCCTGTCGCTCATGAATGCCTTTCCGCAGGCCGTGGTGCTCAGCGCGGCGGTGTACCTCAAGGAAAAGCCGCCGCTGCCCTGCCTGGCAGAGGTGACGGAAGCACGCTTCTTCGAAGGCAGCGGGGCTCTTCACCGCCGCAGCCTGTACCTTCAACTGCCCGGCTACGTGCCGGTGCCGGAGGCTTACGGGGTGGAGGAGACGGACCTGGCGCTCCAGGCCCATGCCACTGGCATGCAGGTGCTCTCCTCGCCCTGGCTGCGCGTGTGGCATGAGCGGCCAAATGCGGACTATCTGCACGCCGTGCTGCCGTGGATCAAAAACGAGGTGCTGCTGGGCTACCTGCGCTACCCGCGTTTTCTTCAACCCTGGACCTGGTGGCGCTCCATCCGCCATGTGATCAGGCATCAGCGCCGGCTGCCCCTTTCCAGCCTGCTGCTGGCGCTGGCGCAGAGCCCGGCCCACAGCGTGGCGTTTGACAAGTTTCGCCACCGCTACCCGGCCAGCGTCATCTTTCGCAAGAACCGCCGGCCGCTGCGCCGCTGGGTGCTGGAGGCGGAGGGCGGCACCCTTGTCCGCGTGCAACCGGCGCCAGCGCCGCGGCGCATCGTCTATCTGCAATACACCAACCCCGCGAACTACCCACCGCTGGAGCACAGCTCGCACATCCTCGCGCGCCAGGGCTGGGAGGTGCTGTTCCTGGGGTTGCGCACCGCCCAGGCACAGGAGTTTGTTTTTCCACCTCACCCACGCATCCGGGTGCGGTCCATGCGCGCCTCCTCGCCAGGCTTGCGGCAGAAGGTGCATTACCTGCTCTTTGGCCTGTGGTGCAGGCTGCATGTCAGCCGCTTCAAGCCGGAATGGATCTATGCCTCCGATCCTCTCTCGACGTTCTTTGCCTTCCGTCTGGCAAAAGGCCGGCGCGTGCTGTTTCACGAGCATGACTCTCCCACGCTGACACCGGGCGTGAAGCCAGATGCCGTCACCCGCTTCATCCTGCGCCAGCGGGCAAAGCTGGCCCAACGGGCGGAGGCCGTGGTGCTGCCCAACGAGCGGCGGCTGCAGGCCTTCCTGGAGCAGACGAAAACCCAGGCGCAAAGCTTTTGCGTCTGGAACTGCCCTGCCCTGGACGAAGTGCCGGCACCTTTGCCCGGGCCCAGGCAAGCCACTTCAGAACCGCTGCGCGTGCTTTATCATGGCACGATCAACCCGGCGCGCTTCCCTCTCTCCATGCTCCAGGCCTTGAAATTTTGCGGCCCTGGGGTCATCATGCGTCTGGTCGGTTATGAGACCGACGGTGCCATCGGTTACACCCGCAAGCTGCGCGCCGAAGCCACCAGGCTGGGCATTGCGGACCAGTTCGAAACGCTGGGCCTGCTGCAGCAGCGCTCCGAACTGATGGCCCGCTGCGCGGAATGCCACGTGGGCCTGTCACTGCTGCACATCTCCCCCCAGGACATCAACCGCATGCACATGGCGGGCGCTTCCAACAAGCCTTTCGACTACCTCTCGCAAGGCCTTGCCCTGGTCGTGCCGGCGGATCCTGACTGGGAGGCGCTCTTTGTTGTCGAAGGCTGCGCCAAGCCCTGCCCCATCGACGATGGCGAGGCGCTGGCCCGGGTGCTGGCCTGGTTCCGCGACCACCGGGAAGAGACAGCCGCCATGGGCATGCGCGGCCAGGAACTGATCCGCAGCCGGTGGAACTACGAGCATCAGTTCCAGCCCGTGCTGGAACTCATCGAGACACCTCCAGCACACTCTGCCCGGCCCGCCTGATCCTGGCCGAATCCAGCCGATGAACCCTTCCCTTCCCGCACTGCCTGCCGTTCCGGTTCCCTCCTGGCTCTATGCGTTGCGCCTCCTGCCGGCCTCCCTGCGAGGCAAGGGGCGGATCGCCCGCCGCCTGATGAATTTCGCCGCGCTCGAAGGCCCGGTGAAAATCGAGGCCGGCGGGGTGACCTTTTGGGCTCCTTCCGCCCGCGAGCCCGTGGCCTTCCATCTGATTGTGGACGGCCTCTATGATGCAGACACCTGCGCTGTCTTAAAGCAAGCCCTCCGGCCCGGTTCTGTGTTTATGGACGTAGGGGCCAACATCGGCGCGATGTCCATCACCGCCGCCCGCCGGTGGTGCCCGCAGGGCAGGGTGATCGCCTTTGAAGCCTCCCCGGGCATCCATCGCTACCTCGCGCACAACGCGGCGCAGAATGCGATCGCAGGCCTCACCATCCTGCACCGCGCCGTCAGCAATGCCAGCGGTCTCACGCTTCCCTTTTACGAGGCCCCCGATGCCAAGTTTGGCATGGGCTCGCTGGCCGACCGCTTTGGCGGCCAGGAGACAGGGGTTCCCACCCTCACGCTGGATGACGCCATGCAGCAGCTTGCCATCGAACGCGTCGATGTCATCAAAGTGGATGTGGAAGGCTTCGAGCTCGAGGTCTTCCAAGGCAGCCAGCGCCTGCTTCAGCAAGATCCCTCTCCTCTCATTGTCTTCGAGTTCAATGACTGGGCCGAGGCACGCGATGGTGCCGCGAAAGCCGGCGATGCTCAACGGTTCCTGCGTTCCCTGGGCTACACGACTCTCGCCATCAAACCCTTCCTCCAGGGCGACCACGCCGAACAGCCGGTGATGACCAGCGGAGGCTGTGATTTTGTCGCCTTCAGGCACCCGCATTCGCGCTGACCAAGCCCACCACCTCCTGCTTCCAATGCCCGCTCATTTCATTAAACAACTGCTCGCCAAGACATGGTACAGGCCAGGCACTGTTCATCGCATCCTGGCCGGCCCCATGCGTGGCATGCGGTTCAAGTGCAGCGGCAACACCGGCCTCGCCGCCCTTTACTCAGGCAACGAAAGGGCTAACCAGCAGGTGTATGCGCAGGTGGTGCGGCCAGGTGATACTGTCATTGATGCAGGTGCAAACTGGGGCGTGCACGCGCTCTATCTCGCCCGCCTGACAGGGCCCAATGGCCGGGTGCACGCGTTTGAGCCCCATCCCCAGGTGGTTGAAGAACTGCGCTGGCACGTGCAGCATAATCATCTCAACCAAGTCACCGTGCATCCCCTTGGCCTGCTGGACAGCGACTGCACCATGCCCTTTGTGCTGGGACAGGAATCCAAGACCAGTCACGTGGCCGATGCCTCCGGGCACGGCCATGCGCCAAACGAGCGCCAGGTGGATGTACCGTTCAAAACCCTGGACGGATTCGTGGCCGAGCAGGCCATCACCGCCATTCGGCTGATCAAGATCGATGTGGAAGGGGCGGAAAGCCGCATGCTGCAAGGAGCTGCAAATACCATCCAGCGATTCCGGCCGCACCTGGTGGTGGAACTTCATTCACCGGAACAAGATCTCGAAGTGGCCCGCATGCTCACCCAGTGGCGCTACAAGCTCAGCCGTGTGGAAGGCCCTGAGCTGCTCTATCTCGACCGCCCATGGCCGGAACCGAACGGCGTATGGGGCACGCTGCATGCCGTTCCACTCTAACCTTCCAATGCCAAAGCTCGTCATCTGCGAAACCCACCCCGTCCAGTATCATGGACCGGTGTACCGCGCCCTCGCCCAGGAGTTTGGCGTGGATGTGACCGTGCTGTACGGCAGTGACTTCAGCGTGAAAGGCTACCAGGACAAGGAGTTCGGCACCTCCTTTGCCTGGGATACCAATGTCCTGGGCGGGGTGCCAAACCAGTTCATCAGCCATGCCGCTGAAGGCGGTGCAGCCACCTATGAGAGTGTGACAGGCAAAGGCATCGGCCCCGCCCTGCAAGCGCTGGCACCCTCGGCGGTGATGGCCCTGGGCTACACTCACCCTTTTGATAGAACGGTGCTGAAATGGGCCCGTCAGCAGCGCAAGCCTCTGCTGTTCCGCGGCGAAACCTCGGATCACGCGCGACAACGTGGCTTGATCAAGACCCTGGTGCGCGACTGGGTGCTGCGCCGCCTGTATCAGCGCTGCGCGGCCTTGCTCTATGTAGGCCAGCGCTCGCATGCCCATTACCGCAGGCTCAATGTGCCGGAGGAGCGCCTGTTCTTCTCACCGTACTGTGTGGATGCCTCCACCTTTCAGGCCAGCGCCGATGATCGCGCCGCCATGCGCGGCCCCGCCCGCCAGCGCCTGGGCATCGCAGAGGATGCCATCGTGATCCTCTACTCCGGCAAGCTGTCCGAGCGCAAAGGTGTGGATCTCCTCCCCGCCGCCGTACGCCTGCTGCCGCCCGCTCTGCAACAGCGCGCCCACCTGCTTTTTGTCGGCGATGGAGCCTTGCGCCAGTCGTTGACCGAGGATTGCCACAGCCTGCCAGAAGTCACCGCCACCTTCGCGGGTTTTCAGAACCAGTCCGCCCTCAGCGCCTGCTATCATGCGGCAGACCTTCTGGTGCTGCCCAGCCGGGCGATGGAAACCTGGGGGCTGGTTGTCAACGAAGCGCTCATGCACGGGCTGCCCTGTGTGGTAAGCGCCGGCGTGGGCTCACAGCCCGACCTGGTGATCCCCGGCAAAACCGGCGCAGTAGGCCAGGGCGATGAGGCGAGCCTCCTCGCTGCCGCGCTCGCCTCCGTCATGCCATGGGCCGGGCGGGAGGACGTTGCCTCGGCCTGCCGGGCACAAGTCCAGGGCTACAGCACACGGGCCGCAGCGGAAGGCATCCACAGGGCTCTGAATTCTCTCTCCCCCGCCCCATGAGCCTCCTTCTCGTCGGCAATCCACAGCCCACGCACATCGGCGGCCACTGGCTGAAGGCGGCCGCGCATCTAGGCCTTGAGGCATCGCTGATGGATGTGAACGAAGCCTTCAGCGGCCCGCGGCTGCTGCGCATGGTCTGCTGGCACTTGTTAGGCAGAAGGCCGCCGCGTTTGAATGAATTCAGCGAGCGGCTCGTGCACCGGTGCGCGGCTGAAAAGCCCCGTGTCGTTCTCACCACAGGGCTGGCTCCGGTCAATGCCAGCGCCCTCAGCCGCCTGCGGGACATGGGCATCACGCTCGCCAATTTCCTCACCGATGATCCATGGAACCGCTGGCATCACGCGCCCTGGTTCATGAAGGGGCTGGGCCTGTATCACCACATCTTCACCCCCCGCCATGCCAATGAGCCGGAGCTGCACGGCCTGCGCGGGCCGGCCATTCATTACCTGCGCTTTGCCTATGCGCCGGAGATTCACTTCCCGCCGCCGCCGATGAGCGAGGAGGAGAAGGCACGCTGGCGCAGCGGGCTGCTGTTCATCGGCGGCGCGGATGCCGAGCGCCTGGCGATCATGCAAGGGATCGCCGGCCAAGGGCTGGACCTCAGCCTCTGGGGTGCCTACTGGTCGCGTGACCCAAAGCTCAAAGCCGTGGCGCACGGGCATGCGGGGCCGGAGGAGTTTCGCCGGCTGGTGAGCTGCGCGGCCGTCAATCTCTGCCTGGTACGCCGGAACAACCGCGACGGCCATTCCATGCGCACCTTTGAACTGCCCGCCGTGGGCGGCTGCATGCTGGTGGAAAGCACGCCGGACCATCAGTCCCTGTTTGGCCCGGAGGGCGAATGCGTCCGCTACTTCAACAGCATGGAGGAGCTGCACCAGCAAGCTCGCGCGCTGCTGGCCGCACCACAAGAGCAGGCACGCCTTGCCTCCGCCGTTCATCAGCGCATCTGCAACGAAGGGCGGCACACCTATGCCGACCGCCTGCGCAGCATCCTGGAGGGTTGCGCGCCGTGAGCAAGACTCCCATCATCATTGCCGTGCAGGGCCGCTTTCATGCCTTTGCCCTGGCCAAGGCCCTCATCGAACAGGATGAGCCGGTGCGGGTGCTGACGAACTACCCCGCCTTCATCGCCGCGCGCTTCGGCCTTCCAGCCGCACACGTCACCGGCTTTGCCACGCTCGGGGTGCTGCATCGCTATGCGAACCGCTGGAACCTTGTGGAGCGCCTGCCGTGGCTGAACCGCTTTCTGCACCAGCAGTTTTCCCGCTGGGCGGCCACCAAAATCCCGCGTGAAGGACCGGTGGCCGTGCACCCATTCAGCGGCGTTTCACTGGAACTGCTGCGCCATGTGCGGAGCTTCCGCAACCCCGTGTCCACGATGCTCATGCGCGGCTCCGGCCACATTGTGGACCAGTACCACGACCTCTCCCGGGAAGCCCGGCGCGCAGGCTCGCCCATCGAAAAGCCGGGCGCCTGGATGATCCGCCGCGAACTGCGCGAGTACGCCCTCGCCGACCACATCGTCACCCTCTCCTCCTTTGCCCGGAACAGCTTCCTGAAGCGCGGCCATTCGCCGGAGAAAGTCATGCTCTTGCCGCTGGGTAGCAACGTGGCGCAGTTCCGGCCGGAGGAAAGCGTGGTGGCCGCCCGCCGGCAGCGCATGCTCTCCGGGCAGAAGCTCACCGTGCTCTACACTGGCACGGTCTCGCTGCAAAAGGGCATCATCGACCTGATCGAGGTGGCTAAAGCACTGGCCGGCACCTTTCACTTCCGGGTGGTGGGCAACATCACCGCCGATGCCGCCAGCCGGGTCAGCGCCGCAGGCGACGTGCTGGAACTGGTGCCCCGGCAGCCTGAGGCCAGCCTCCCAGCCATCTACAACGAAGCTGACCTCTACCTATTTCCCAGCTTGCACGACGGCTATGCCACCGTGCTGGCGCAGGCGCAGGCAGCCTGCCTGCCCATCCTTGCCAGCGACCATTGCGCGGCACCCGACATGCTGAGGGAAGGAGTCACCGGCTGGACCCTGCCGGTGCGCCGCACGGACCTCTTTATTGAGCGGCTGCGCTGGTGCGAATCCAGCCGCCCAGCCCTCGCCCACATGACTGACAGCCTCTGGCAAAACCCTGAAACCCGGGACTGGGCCGCCGTGGCCACGGACTTTGCCGCGCTTGTGCGACGCGCCATGGCCTTGAAGAACGCCCAGCCAGGGAATTCCCCGCACCTGCCGAAATCATGTTCGTATTAAGTCCGGCCTTGTGACCGGCCGCCGGCACCCGCAGAATCCGCCACCCACCCCACTCGTCACCAGCCCATGGATTACATGCCCCAGCCCACCAAGGACAATCTCCGGATGCTTGTCCTCTGGTGGATCGTGCTTTGCGGCGTCCTGCTGTGGACGCAGTGGCGCAGCAAGCGCGCCATGGGCCTGCCCATCGCCTACGTCGGCGGCCTGTCGATGATTCATCTCACCGGCGCGTTCGCCTACTGCATGCAGTTCTATGAGCCGCGCTCACCGTACCTGCTGCAGGGCGGCTTCGGCCTGCTCAATACCTTCACCGGTTTCTATGTCTCGGTCATCGGGCTGGCCTGTTTCGTGGCCGGGTGCCTGGTTTGCCCCATGGTGTTTTGGAAGCCACGCCCCAAGGTGCTGACTTATCCCGCGGTGCAGGTCACGAGCCGCCTGCCGGGCAGCCTGCTGCTCATTTCGGTCCTGTTTTATTTCTTTCTGCGGCCCGTGCTTAACCGCGTCCCCAGCCTTGCTTCCATTGGCAGCGCCGGCTCGTATCTCTCCGTGGTCGCCGTCACGTTCTTTCTGCGTGAGACCTATCGGAAACAGCAGACCCGCAAGTTTCTGTGGTGGCTTGTGCGCACCACCATCTTTCCTGCGGTCACAGTGGTTTCCATGGGGTTTGCCGGCTTTGGCATCCTCGCCGCCCTCACCATCTGGGCTTTGACTGTTCACTTCTACCGGCCTCGCTGGCTTTCCATTTCGGTGGTGCTTCTCGCTGTGTACCTCGGCCTGAGCCTCTACGTCAACTACATGCGCGAACGCGATGCCATTCGCGAATCCGTATGGAAAGAGGGATCGCTGGAGTCCCGCGTGGACCGTACGCTGAAAATGTTCAGCCACTTCGAGCTGTTTGATCCCTACAACCAGGTGCACCTGGAAATGATCGACGTGCGCCTGAACCAGAACGACCTGGTGGGCAAGGCGGTGTACTACATCCAGTCCAACCGTGTCGAGGAAGCCAGGGGCGGCACCCTGTATGCGGCGGCGCTTTCCGTGGTTCCCCGCATTCTCTGGCCTGGAAAGCCCGCCACGGGCGGCAGCGGCTCGCTGGTGGCCCGGTTCACCGGCATCAAGGTGGCTGAAGGAACCAGCATGGGCGTGGGGCAGGTGCTGGAGTTTTACGTGAACTGGAAGATGAGCAGCGTGATCATCGGCTTTTTCGTGTTTGGGTTCGCGATGCGGTATTTCGACATGATCAGCAGCGATTACCTGGGCCACGGCGACATGTGGAACTGTGCGCGCTGGCTGCTGCCCGGCATGGGCATGCTCATCGCCGGCGGAAGCATGGCGGAAGTGGTGGGCAGCGTGGCCGGCAACGCCGTGTTCATGTTTCTGCTGCATCATTTCCTCTTCGCCAGGTACTATGAGCCGGACAACATCCTGCTGCGCCGGTCGGGAGCCCGCAGCTCACGCGTTCCGCGCGGCATCAGGTAACTTCATGGCATGAGCGCGGCTCCTGAACCGGCTGGCAACGGAGACCTTCGCCCTCTGCCGGCCAATGTCACGGTGGTGCTGGCCGGCAATCACCCCGCTGACCGGCTGCTGAGCATGGAGCGCTATGCCAGGATGCTCCACGAAGGCCTGGACGCCCGCGGAATCAAGACCTTGCTCGCCGTCCCGCAGGCAGGGCTGGAACGGCTGCCCGCCCTTCCCAAGCCCTTGCGGAAGCTGGCCCGCTACCTGGACAAGTACCTCGTCTTTCCCTTGCTGCTGCGCTGGCGGCTGCGCGGCATGGGGCCGGCCATCGTTCATGTGACCGACCAGGGCAACGGCCTCTACCTGCCCTGGCTGCATGGCTTCCCCAGGGTCGTCACCAACCACGACCTGCTCGCCATTCGTGCCGCTCTGGGCGAATTTGATGCCCATCAGCCAAAGAAAAAAAGAGGCTGGGGCCAGCGCGCCATCCGCTGGTCGTTGAAGCATGCCGGAACGGTGGTGTGCGTCTCCAGCAAATCACTGGAGGATGGCCGGCGGTTGCTCGATCCTGCGCACCAGAGGTTCTTCCATGTGCCCAATGCCGTGGATCCCGCCTGCCTCGGCGCACCGCCTGCCGCCTCGCCCTCCGATCTGCCGCCGCGCTACGTGCTGCATGTTGGCGGCAGCACCTGGTACAAAAACAGGGCGGGAGTGATGCGCATCTATGCAGCCATGCGCCAGCAGGTGCCAGACTGCCCTGCCCTTGTCCTCATCGGCGATGCTCTTAACCCCGGGGAAAGCAGTGCCGCGGCCGATCTGGGGCTGGATGGACAAATCCTCCTGCGCGTCAGGCCCGACGACTCCTATGTCCGGGCTGCTTATGCAGGCGCCCAGGCCCTGATCTTCCCCTCTCTCGAAGAGGGTTTCGGCTGGCCCGTCCTGGAAGCCATGGCCGCGGGCTGCCCCGTCTTCACCTCGAACCGCCCGCCCCTCACGGAGGTGGGAGGCGAGGTGGCGGAGTACATTGACCCACTGCACCCAGCCGCAGCCGCCACAGCCATCCTTCACGGCCTGGCCCAAGGAGCACCCTGGCGGATGGCGAAAGCAGAAGCAGGCAGGCAATGGGCAGCCACCTTCACCACTTCCCGTTTTGTTGAGGCGATGATCGAGGCCTATGCCACGACCCTGTCCCCAGCCGCGAAGCAGGCCAGGTAACCCCTCCCGTCATGCGAGTCCTTCATCTCATCCCTTCCATTGATCCTCGCCACGGCGGCATGGCCAGTGCCGTTCGCACGCTGGCGGAGGGGTGTGCGGATGCCGGGCTGGACTCGCTCACCATCACCCTTGATGCGCCAGACATGCCTTGGTTCAAGGACTGGCGCACGCCGGTCATCGCGGCGGGACCTGGCCAGACGCGCTTTGGCTGGTCGCCCAAACTGGCCTCCCTTTTGGCCCGTGAAGCCCCCTCCAGCCATGGCCTGGTAGTCCATGGCCTTTGGCAATATCACAACCTCGCTGCTTTCAGAACCAGCCAGCACCTACCCCTGCCTGTCCTGGTGTTTCCCCACGGCATGCTCGACCCCTGGGCACTGCGCCAAAGCCTCGTCAAACGGCTGACCAAGGGAGCCGCATGGCCGCTTGTCACCGCCCCGCTGCTGCGCCGTGCGGACCGTCTTTGCTTCACCTGTGAAGAGGAGCTTGCCGCCGCCGCGCCGGCTTTGAAGAGCCTCCGCTTCACACCCGCCCTCGTTGCTCCTGGTGTGGAGGCTTGCCCTGAGGTGCCAGAGATTCTTCGCCGCGAGTTTGGCGAGACCCACCCCGCCCTGGCCGGGCAGCGGATCATCCTTTTCCTTGGCCGGCTCCATCCCAAGAAGGGGTGCGACCTGCTGGTGGAAGGCTTTGCCCGCTGGCAGCAAATGACCGATGCGAAGGCTGCCGGCCGCTTCCATCTTCGCATGGCCGGCCCCCCATGCACGCCTGCCTATCTCAAAAACTTGAGCGATCTGGCCTTGGAGCACGGCCTTGCCCCCGGCAGGGACATCTCTTTCCCTGGAATGGTCGAAGGCCGGGCCAAATGGCGCGAACTGGCCGCCGCTGAAGCGATGATCCTGCCTTCGCACCAGGAGAACTTCGGCATGGTGGTGGGCGAGGCCCTTTCCTGCGGCACACCCGCGCTGCTCTCCGACAAGGTCAACACCTGGCCCTGGGTGAAGGAGCTCGAGGCGGGGTTCGTGGCACCAGACACCTTGGAGGGTGTTGTCGCCCTGCTCAATGAATGGTCCATGGTCACGCCACAGCACACCGCCTCGCTGGCTGCCAATGCAGCCAGGCTCTACCATGAGCGCTTCTCGGTGCCATCCCGTTCAAAGGAGTTCGTGGCCCTCATCACCAGCCTGCAAAAACCGTGATCCCACCCGCCCTGCTCAACCTGCTTGCCTGCCCGGTCACCGGCACATCGCTCACCATCGAGGGCGAATCCCTCGTCAGCGAGGCCGGCACGCGCTACCCCGTCATCAACGGCGTGCCAGTCCTGCTGCCTCCCGATGCAAGCAAGGACACCCTCGAATGCATACGCGCAAGCCGCGAAGCCTCGCAAAATGGCACGGCTGGCGGCCTCTTTGTCGATGCCCTTGGTTGCAACGACGAGGAACGGCGCGGCATCCTCAAGCTCGCCGCCGAAGGCAGCTCCAAGGTGGACCCGGTGGTGAACTACCTCATCGCCGCCACGGCGGGCAACATGTACAAGCACCTGATCGGCAGGCTGCGGGAGTATCCCATCCCCAGCTTCCGGGAAAAGCACGGCGCGGGGCGTGTGCTGGTGGACCTGGGCTGCAACTGGGGCCGGTGGTGCGTGGCGGCAGGCCGTGAAGGCTTCCAGCCTCTCGGCATCGATCCCCAGCTCGGCGCCTTGATGGCCGCCAGGCGAGTGACCCAACAGCTGGGCATCAACGCCTGGTTCGTCTGCGCTGATGCGAGGCACCTGCCCCTGCGGCGGGAGAGCATCGATTTTGGCTTCTCCTATTCCGTCCTGCAGCATCTCAGCCACGAAGATGTAGGCCTGGTGCTGGCCGGCCTGGCCAAGGCGCTGAAGCCAGGCGCTGAAAGCCTCATTCAGATGCCTACTCGCGCAGGGCTGAAGGGGATGCTGCATCGCGCACGCCATGGATTCAGACCGCCGCAGGGCTTCGATGTGCGCTACTGGTCGCTGCGCCAGCTCGAGGAGGTCTTCGGCCGCGCCATCGGCCCCACTGGCTTTTCCGTGGATTGTTTCTTCGGCATCGGTCTCCAGGCTGCGGATGCGAGGCTCATGCCGCTGCCTTTCCGCGCCGCCCTGAATGCGAGCGAGATGCTGCGCCACCTCAGCCACGCGGTGCCGCCAGTCACCTGGCTGGCCGACAGTGTGTATGTTCACAGCCGCAAGCCCGTTATCTCCTGAACTTCATGATGACGGGTGACACGCTGCTGGTCATACCCTGCTTTCGCGAGAGCGGACGCATCGGCCCCTTCCTGCAATCTCTGCATGAGCAGATGGCGGAGGATGCGGCGCTGACGGTGCTGGTGGTGGAAGACGGCAGCGGCGAAGAGGAGCGCGCACGCATGCACGAGCTGGTGGAGCGCCACCGTTCAGCCTGGCCCCGGCTTCTGCCCCTGCTCGCCCTGGAAAAAAACCACGGCAAAGGCGGCGCTGTGTACGCCGGCTGGGCCGCCCAGCCTGACCATGGCCACCTGGCCTTCGTGGATGCGGATGGCTCCTGCGCCGCCCGTGAAGTGAAGCGCCTCGTGGAGGCCGCGCGCCTGGAGCCGGCCACCGCCTTTTTCGCCTCCCGGGTGTGCATGCTGGGCCGCACCATTCAGCGCCATTTTCACCGCCACCTCATCGGCCGCGTGTACGCCACCATTGTGAGCGAGATGCTGGGCATCAAGGTGTACGACAGCCAGTGCGGGCTGAAAATGCTGCCCGCCAAGGCCTTCCGCGCCGTGCAGCCCTTTCTCAAGGTGAAAGGCTTCGCCTTCGACGTGGAGCTGCTCTGCGCCCTGCTGGATTCCGGCTGCCCGGTGAAGGAACTGCCCATCGACTGGCATGAAATGGAAGGTGGCAAGGTACGGCTCTTCAGCGACTCCGTGCGGATGTTCAAGGACGTGCTCACTATTAAAGAGCGAAGGGCAGGTGCGGAGTGGCGGGCGGGAGTGCGGAGTGCTTAGTGTGGAGTGCAGATTGTTGAAGCTTGCCTCATAGGCTGACCGATGTGCAGGGCAGGCGGGGGATCGGCTGTAGCTGGGCTCTATGAGCCCGGAGGCGTGGCGGAGATTCGTAGCCCAGCGGCCTGTTCCAAGCGGTGGCCAACGTGGCGGTGGAGATGAACGAGCTCTTCAGGTCCGGCCTCGATGAGGCCATATCTATAACAGGCCTCGTGCTGCGGGCCGGCTGTAGCTGGGCTCTGAGAGCCCGGAGGCGTGGCGGAGATTCGCAGCCCAGTGGCCCGTTCCAAGCGGCGTTCCAACGTGGCGGTGGAGATGGCCGCGCTTTTCAGGTCCGGCCTCGAAGAGGCCAGCTACAGAAAAACCCGTGCTGCGCTGATGTTTCGTGAGTCTATCACGCAAGCCTCAATAGCGAAGTCCAGCGCGGAGCAACGTCCATCTCGACCATGGACGGCATGAACCTCATGGGCGATATGAACGGTTGACTGCTCACCAAGTATTCAGCACTTCGCACTTCGCACTTCGCACTTCGCACTTCGCACTTCGCACTTCGCACTTCGCACTTCGCACTTCGCACTTC
>OUNM010109455.1_pt1 | contig 19178 bp, 22 predicted proteins | sample 1769961 | NCBI WGS metagenome assembly OUNM01 (sample SAMEA3914820, study PRJEB12502) | metagenome | biome: forest; material: soil | place: USA | collected 2012-03-12 | depth 0.3 m
ACCGCCCTGTTCAGCCAGGCCATGATCGCGCCCGACAAGGCCATCCGCATCCCGCTGAACGAGAGCCAGGACGACAAGAGCCAGATCGAGGAGTTCATTCGAGCCTACAACGGCGAGGGCATCCAGCATCTCGCATTCTCCACCAATGACATCTTCTCGACTGTTGAAAAGCTGCGAGCGCGTGGAGTGAACCTTCAGGACACAATTGAGACCTACTACGAGCTCGTCGACAAGCGGGTGCCGAGCCATGGCGAGGATCTCCAGCGTCTCAAGCAAAATCGTATTCTGATCGACGGCTCAGTCGAGAATGACGAAGGCATCCTCCTTCAGATCTTCACCGAAAACATGTTCGGACCGATCTTCTTCGAAATCATCCAGCGCAAGGGCAACGAAGGTTTCGGAAACGGCAATTTCCAAGCATTGTTCGAGAGCATTGAACTTGATCAGATCCGCCGTGGCGTGATCTCGGTCGACGCCTGACAATCTGACAAGAAGCGATACCGGCCATGAACCCTGAATCGATTTTCCAGCCGGCCGGCGAGCAAATGCTCGTCGGCTTTGGAAACCACTTTGCGACAGAAGCCGCGCCAGGTGCTCTGCCGGTGGGCAGCAACTCCCCGCAGCAGGTTCCCTACGGTCTCTATGCCGAGCAACTTTCCGGCACGGCGTTTACTGCGCCTCGCCACGAAAACCGTCGAAGCTGGCTGTATCGAATGCGCCCGACGGCGGGGCACCCGCCATTTACCCGCATGGAGGGGGGGGCGCTCTTCACGTCGGCACCAATCGCAAAAGAACCAGTCTCTCCGAACCGATTGCGCTGGAATCCACCAGGGCTGCCTGAAGACTCCGTCGATTTCGTAGATGGGTTGATTACCTACGCAAGCAACGGCGATGCAGCCGCTAACAGCGGTTGTTCGATCCATCTCTATACCGCCAATCGCTCAATGGTCGATCGTGCGTTCTTTTCGGCCGATGGTGAGATGCTGATCGTCCCACAGCTCGGCGCAATCAAATTGATCACCGAATTGGGATCATTCTCGCTTCGGCCACTGCAGATCGCGGTGATCCCCCGGGGCCTTCGCTTCCGAGTGGAACTTCTTGCAGATGCAGCTCGAGGATACATTTGCGAGAACCACGGCGCCCCGTTTCGAATCCCGGACCTCGGGCCGATCGGGTCGAATGGCCTGGCAAATCCTCGTGATTTCGAAACGCCGACCGCATGCTTCGAAGACGTCGATCGTCCGACCGAGCTTGTCCAGAAGTTCCATGGAAATCTGTGGTCGACCAAACTCGACCATAGTCCGTTCGATGTAGTGGCCTGGCACGGCAATGTCGCGCCGGTGCGCTACGATCTGACGCGGTTCAACACGATCAATACCGTCAGTTTCGATCATCCAGATCCTTCTATCTTCACGGTTCTTACGTCGCCGACCGACAGGCCGGGAACGGCGAACATCGATTTTGTGATCTTCCCGCCGCGGTGGATGGTTGCCGAAGACACATTCCGGCCGCCTTGGTTCCATCGCAACGTTATGAGCGAGTTCATGGGTCTGATCGAGGGCGAGTACGACGCGAAGGCCGGCGGCTTTGCGCCTGGAGGGGCGAGCCTTCATAACTGCATGTCCAGCCATGGACCTGATGCTCACACTCACAGTAGAGCGGTGACGGCCGAACTGGTGCCGGTTCGCTATACCGACACGATGGCGTTCATGTTTGAGAGTTCGCAGGTTATCCGGCCAACCCATTGGGCCATGGAAACCCCAACATTGCAGAGTGACTACGACAGTTGCTGGGCGGGCTTCCGCAAGGCCCAACTACCCCCGATTGGAAAGACAGACGTATGACCTGGTGGACGATTGACCACACCCATGATCCAGCACTCACCAGCTGGGTCGAGAGCGCGAATGGCCACAAAGATTTCCCGGTCCAGAATTTGCCTTTCGGCTTGTTCCGGCCGAAAGAATCGACCGCACGGATCGGGGTTGCCATCGGTGACTACATCCTCGACCTCACCGCCTGCGCCAGAGAGGGCCTACTCCCTCAAGAGGTTGGGCAGCAAGTAAGCGAGTCAAATCTAAATGCGCTCTTGGCCCTGCCTGCAGCAGCGCGACGGTCGTTGCGTGCGCAGCTTAGCGCCCTCCTTTCGGAGATCGATCACAAGCATAGTGTTGGGGTCCATCTCTATAACACGGCCATATGCGAAATTTTGCTTCCAGCGGTCATTGGTGATTACAGCGATTTTTACGTCGGCATTCATCATGCAAACAACATCGGCCGACAGTTCCGGCCCGACAATCCGTTGCTCCCCAACTACAAGTATGTGCCAATCGGGTACCATGGTCGCGCGTCGTCCGTGCGCCCTTCCGGCGAGCCAGTGGTCAGACCTCGCGGTCAGCGTAAGTTGCCTGAGGCTGACACACCCATCGTTGGTCCTACAACCCGACTGGACTACGAACTTGAACTCGGAGTCTGGATAGGCACAGGCAATTCGCTCGGCGAAACCATCTCGATCGCAAATGCGGCCGATCACATCGGTGGGTTTTGCCTTCTCAATGACTGGTCAGCGCGCGATTTTCAGGCCTGGGAATATCAGCCTCTGGGGCCGTTTCTGGCGAAGAACTTCCACACAACGATCTCGGCGTGGATTATTACGCCAGAGGCCATGGCGCCATTCCGCCTCGCGCAAGCTCCACGTCCAGGTGCCGATCCGCAGCCCCTTCCCTATCTGTCTGATGAAGACGATCAGGCGCACGGAGCATTGAATCTAACCCTCGAAGTTTCGCTCGCGTCCCGCAAAATGCGGGAAGGGAATATCGCACCGCTTCGCCTCAGCAGTGGCCCGGCGAGCAATATGTACTGGACGGTCAATCAGATCGTCACGCACCATGCATCGAATGGCTGCAATCTGAACACCGGCGATCTGCTGGGTAGTGGGACAATCTCGGCTCCAACCCGCGACGGATATGGAAGCCTCATGGAATTATCCGGGGGCGGGCGCGATCCGATCGATTTACCGACCGGCGAAACTCGCACGTTTCTTGAAGATGGCGATGAAATCGCGCTGACTGCCAGGGCGTCGGCTGACGGCTTCGTGTCGATCGGCTTCGGCGAATGCCGAGCCGCAATCTTGCCCCCACGATGACAGATTTGGTTTTACACGGGTATTGGCGGTCAAGCGCGAGCTATCGCGTGCGGATCGCGCTCAACTTAAAGGGGCTCAGCTTTGCGCAGGTCACTCATGACCTGCGCTTGGGAGAGCAGCGCGATCCGGCATACCTGACACTTGCTCCACAGGGTTTGGTCCCGGCGCTAGCCGAGGGCAGTGACACCTATTTTCAGAGCCCAGCCATTCTCGAAATGCTGGATGAGCGGTGGCCCGAGCCACGGTTGATACCCCAAAGCCCGAAGGATGCCGCCATGGTGCGCGCCATGGCAGCCGTGATCGGCTGCGACATCCATCCGCTAGGCAATCTGAGAGTCCTCCAGGCACTTAGGCAGGACTTTGCGGCGGACGAGATGCAGATCAAGGCATGGCGACATCGCTGGATGGGCGAAGGCTTGCGCGCCATGGAAGTCATGTTAGAAAGTTTTGGGGGCAGTTTCTCGTATGGAGATCGTCCCACGCTTGCCGATTGTTACCTGATCCCTCAGCTATACAACGCAAAGCGCTTCGAGATTAGCCTCGAGCAATACCCGCGCTTGGGCGCCGTCGATGCTACTTGCGCTACCCTACCGGCATTCGCAGCTGCACATCCAGAACAACAACCAGATGCAGACAAATGAGTGCGCCATTCTAGCCTGTATTTTCGGTTCGTTTGTCGGGATGATTTCCAACGAAAAGTTGATCCTGCGCTAATTGCACACGAGTTCCACATCCCGGAAAAGGTAGATCACAGAAATGGTTGATCAAGTCTTGAATCCGCTCGGGCCCAACGGCTTCAAATTCGTCGAGTTCACGTCTCCCAATCGGGATGCAATGGCAGCGCAGTTCAAGCAGTTCGGATTTGTACCTTCGGGCGACCATCCGACCAAGGACATCTCCAGTTAGAACTAGGGCGGGATCAACCTGATGCTGAACCGTGAAGCCACGCCACGCAGCGCCGAATTCTACCGGGAGCACAGCCCTTCAACCGGCGTGATGGCATTTCGTGCTCTGATCCGGTGCATGCGCTCGTCTGGGGCGGTCGAGCCCCCCCTCTGCTTCAATACGATTTCGACGCATGCTGGAATGGCCTTCACAAGGCGCAACTCCCGGCATGCCAGGAGAATACGCAATGATCTTCTGGACAGCGGACGGAACCCAAGCCCCCCAGCCTACGGGCTGGGTCGCAAGCGCCAACGGTCACAAGAATTTGCGATCCAGAACCTCCTTTTCGGGGTCTTCTCGGCAGGCTCGTCACCTTGGATCGAGGTCACAATCGGCGAGTCTATCCAAGATCTTGCCGATTACGCCGAACAGGGCCTAATCGCTGTTGAAGTCGCCCAGGCGTGCCAGTCGGATCCTCTCAACTCCCTGATGGCGCTTGCCCCCATGCGCCGTCACACCCTGCGCAAACGCCTCGCTGAATTGCTCGCCCGTGAGGAAAACCCGACTAAAGTTGGAGGTCACCCGCAACCGGCAGAGAAGTGCCTCGTGCCCATACCGGCCACAATCAAGGACTACACGGATTTCTGTGCCGATATTCACCAAGCCAACAAAGTCGGACGCCAGTTCCGACCGGAAAATCCGCTTCTGCCGAACTATAATTCCGTGCTCATAGGCTGCCCTGGCTCTGCTTCGACCATCCAGGTAAGCGGTGTACCCGTAACGCGCCCCAACAATCAGTGGAAAGCGCTAGACGCGGATACTCCCAAATTTGGCCCAACCAAACGGCTCGACTACGAGCTGGAACTTGGCGTCTGTGTCGGAACGGAAAATATGCCGGACACGGCGATCCCGGACGAAGAACCGCCCAACCACATTGCCGGGTGCTGTCTGCTTAAGGACTGGTCCGCCCACGATTTCCAGGCCTGGGAATATCAGCCGCTTGGGCCCTTCCTGGCCAAGAATTTACAGACTACAATTTGTCCTTCGGTCTTGACCAGCGAGGCCATGGCGCCTTTCCGGATCGCACAGCCGCCACGTCCCGACGGCGATACCGCGCGGCTTCCCTATCTTTCGGACCAAACCGACCAGTCTCATGGCGCGCTGTCCGTAATCCTGGGGGTCCTGCCTTCCGGCGCGATAATGCGCGAGCGCGGTCTGGAACCCATTCGCCTGTGCTGCGGCCCTGCCAGCAACATGCATTGGATGTTGCGGAAGATGGTCGCGCACCAGGCTTCGAAAGGCTGCAGACTTCAGCCCGGCGATCTGCTGGACACGGTTACGATCTCGGCACTGAGCCGGGACGGCTTCGGCAAGCTACTTGAGCTGACAACAGGCGGCAAGCAACTGTTGGACCTGCCAAGCGGAGAAACACGTTCCTCTCTCAAGGACGACGACAAACTTAGCCTGCTTGCCGTCGCCCACCCGCCTGGCAATGTTTCTATGGGCTACGGGCAATGCACAGCGCGGATTTTGCCGCCACAGGACAACGCGTGATGGATAAGGCAGCGACTACCCGTCTGTCCGGCACGCCGGCTGGCGTCCGACTCGCACCACTCGACGAAATTCCTTCGAACGGCGCGCGCAATTTCGTCCTCCAGTTAAAGGCAGGCCGCTTCTTCGGCTTTGTCGTGCGTAAAGGAGATAATGTCCACGGCTATGTGGATCGCTGCCCGCACGCTGGATTGCCGCTCGCCCAGAAGCTCGACGGCTACTTGTCACCAGCCGGAGAGGTCATAGCATGCAGCTGGCACGGAGCGCTTTTCAAGATCGACGATGGCCTCTGCGTAGGTGGGCCCTGTGTCGGCCAGTCGCTGACATCTTGGCCGGTAACCCTAGATAACGGATGGATCGTCACCGCGTAAGGTTCTTGCGGGGGCTTGCAGTTTCGCCAGAATCGAGTTGGCAAAAAAATTGGGACAGCGGATCACGCGAGGCACTTTTGCGGCTTGCTGACGAGGCTGCGTAATAATGCAAAAGACCAGCACGAATAGCCCTGACATCTCACGAGACGGACGTGTCCCACAGGATGGTGCAGGAACCATCGACCTACGGCAGGACCGGGTTAAGGTCAGGCGGCCAATGCTGGCAAGCTGACAATACGATTACGGCTCACCGAGCCGAGCGTTTCCGGTGTCATGTATCCGCGCGATAGGGCCCGTTCATCATTCTGGTCCAGCATGAGTGCTCCGACGAAACGAAGTGCCACGGCATCCTTGTGGAAGATATCGATTACATTTGACCTTCGCTTGATCTCCTTGTTGATCCTCTCCGGTGGGTTGGTAGACGCGATCTGCGCCCAGTGATCTTTGGAGAAGGCCATGTGGGCGAGCACGCGTCCATCATGTCGGCCAGCTTTGGGAACTTCTCGCGCAGAGTACGGGCAAGCTTCTTCAGACTGGATACAGGCCGTGCTGCCGACCGAACAAACGGGCCATTCCGGTGAGGGCATCGAGCATCGGCGTTGCCATACCGAGCTTTGCAGCGATTTCGCGCGGAGCAGACAAAAGTTGATCTAACTCGATCGGACGCCCCGCTTCGGCATCCTGCAGCATCGACGTCTTGAACGCGCCCAACTGACGCGTAACTGCCATGCGATCCTCACCGCGCTCGGCTATTGGACAACCTATCCGCTCACCGATCGCCTGCGCCTCCGCCATGACACCGAGCGTGAAACCGGCGACCAAAGCATCATCGAGGATACGGTCGCACGTCGCCCCGGTGATCGCCGAAATCGGGTTCATCGTCATATTGCCCCACAGCTTATACCAGATTTCGTAACGAATCCGGTTACTATGGGTGACCGCGAAGCCGGCATCCTCGAACACCGCGCACACTTGCGCGACACGGTCGCTGGTGCCACCGGCGGGCTCACCGAAAATCACCCCATTGCCGGCCTTGTGCATGACGTGACCTGGACCGATCGCCGCTGCTGATGCATGTACGACATTGCCAATTACGCGATCGTAAGGAAGCGAGCGCGCGATTGCCCCTTCCGGATCGATCGATTCCAGAGCGCCTGCAGCAAGATCGCCCGCACCGCCGAGCAGGAACCACCAAGGTACGCCGTTCATCATCGGCACCACGAGGGTCTCCGGCCCAATCATTGGGGCAAGGCGCGGGGCCACCGCCTCGAGCGCGGGTCCCTTGAGCGAAACCAACACCACGTCCTGCACGCCCAGAACCGCAGGGTCGTCCGAGGCGGCGACCTGCGCGGTCAATGTTTCACCACCATTATCCAGCCGCCAGCCGTGCGTGCGCAGCGCCGCGAGCGTCTCGCCGCGTGCAAGGGCAGCGATATCATGCCCGCGCTGCGCCAATCGAACGCCGATCCATCCGCCGATCGCACCGGCTCCGATTATGCCCACACGCATTCTTTTTCCCTTCTCAATAACCCAAGGCAGCAGCGGGCTTTCCCGCTCCTGCACCGCGTGATTTCGCCAAGGCTTCGCCAGACCGCGCGAGCAGCGACACATCGGTTCCTGAAGCGATGAACAAGCAGCCACTCCGCGCAGCGCGCTCAAACCCTGCCTCATCCATCGCCAGCGTCCCGACAGGCTTTCCGGCAGCCAGCACCGATCCGAAAGCGCCGGCGATCACCTCCTGCATCGCGGGGTGATCGGCTTTGCCGCGGTAGCCGAGCGCCGCAGAGAGATCTGCAGCTCCGATGAACACAGCGTCCACCCCATCCACCGCCGCGATTGCGTCGATATTGGCAAGGCCCGTCTCGCTCTCGATCTGCACTATCAGACAGATTTCCGCATCGGCCTCATCAAGATAGCCAGTCAAGCGGTTCCATCGCGCAGCACGGGCGAGGCCTACACCAACACCCCTCCTGCCTGCTGGCGGATAGCGCGTCGCCTCCACCAGCGCTCGGGCTTCTTCGGCGGTCTCGACAAACGGGATGAGCAAGCTTTGGAATCCGATATCAAGGTATTGCTTGATCAATACCGCATTACCCTGCGGAAGCCTGGCAATGGGGTGAACCTCGTACGGCGTCACTGCCTGCAATTGCGCCAACATCAGCGGCAGATCGTTGGGGCCATGCTCGCCATCGAAGAGCAACCAATCGAACCCGGCACCCGCACAAATCTCGGCAGTATAAGGGTTGGCGAGTGCCTGCCATAACCCGACCTGCCGGTGGCCCGCTCTGAGCGCACTCTTGAACGTATTAACGAGCGTCATCACACAAATCTCGCCGCAATCGAACCGAGTGGGCCATAGTCAACGTGGAAAGTGTCGCCCCGTGCAATCGGCACCGGAGCCGTGAACGATCCCGCCAGCACGGTCGAGCCCGCTTCCAGTACGCCGCCGAACAGGGCAAGCTTCCTTGCGAGCCATGCAATGCCTTGGGCGGGATGATTGAGCACGGCCGCCGCTACACCTGATTCCTCGATCATCCCGTTGCGATAAATGAGCGCCGAAACCCAGCGCAGATCAACAGCGTCCGGCTTCACCGGCCGACCGCCAACGATAATCGCTGCGTTAGCGGCATTGTCGGAGATGGTATCCAGAACCTTGCGGGTGCGGCCGGTTTCCGGATCGAGCCGCTGGATACGCGCGTCGATCACCTCGAGTGTCGGCACAACCCACTCGGTTGCCGCCAACACATCGAAAATCGTCACATCGGGCCCGCTCACGGAGTGCCCGAGTATGAACGATAGCTCGACTTCAATCCGCGGTTCAATGAACCGCTCAAACGATACGTCCCTACCTTCGGGCAGCAGCATATCATCCAGCAAAGTGCCGTAATCGGGCTCCTCGATATTAGCCGCACGCTGCATCGCACGGCTGGTCAGCCCGATCTTGTGTCCGATAGCCATGCGGCCGTCGGCAATTTTCTTAGCGACCCAGGCACTTTGTATCGCGTAAGCGTCCTCAACCGTCATATCAGGATACTGTTGAGAGAATTGGCCGATCTGCTGGCGAGATCGTTCCGCGTTGTCGAGCGCAACGGCAAGCCTTGCGACGGTATTCTGATCGAGCGACATGTGCCCCCTTCAACGTGCGTTGACGTAGGCGGTCTTAACGACCGTCTGGAATTCTATGGCATAGGAGCCCAGTTCTCGCGGACCGTAACCCGGCGCCTTGCGTCCACCGAAGAGCACGTGGTGAGGAACACCTGCGGCGGGCAGGTTGACCATCACCATGTCCGCCTCGGCCCTGCGCTGGAACTCGTTCGTGTGGCCGAGCGAGCCGCTCGTGATCCCGGCGCAAAGTCCGAACGGCACGTCGTTCGCGACAGCAAGCGCTTCCTCGAGGTCACCGCCCCGGATGACCGAGGCGACGGGACCGAAAACGTCCTCCCGATTGATCCGCATAGACGAGGTCGTGCAGACGAACAACGCGGGCAATAGCTGAAGTCGGTTGTCATCTGACGCGCATCGACCACTGGCCCAATCGTCGCCGCCGGATCGCGTGCATCACCGACCTTTTGCGCACGCACGGCTTCTCGCAACCGGTTGACAAACCGGTCATGGAACCTGCCCAGAACAATCAACCGTGACGATGCGGTGCAACGCTGTCCTGTCAAATAGAAGGCACCCTCAGACGCGCTGCGCACGCCGACATCGAGATCGGCAACATCCATCACAATCAATGGGTTCTTACCACCGATCTCAAGCTGATCTCGACAACCGTGGGCAGTTGCCTTCTCGCGGATGCGCGTGCCAATCCGTCCGGTGCGACTGACCCCGGCCACTCGAATGCCGCACAATATATCAGCCAGTGCCGAGGCACGCCCCGTTACCAGGCTATGCACCGCCGCCGGCACGCTCGCACGATGAATGATGTCCGCCAACAGCCAGGCCGAGCCGGGCGTAAGGTCGGCAGGTTTCAGCACCACCGTGTTTCCACAAGCGAGTGCTGGCGCAATCTTCCACACCCGAATGGCGATGGGGAATTTCCACGGCGTGATGAACGGGACCACGCGGACCGGCTCACACGTATCCGAACGTCGACGCCGTCGCGCACCGATGGAATCAGTTTACTCCGCAGTCGATATACTCCCGCGGCGACGAAGGGGAATACTTGGGCCGCCCGCTTGACTTCATTCTGTGCGTCAGAACAGGTCATGCCCTCTTCACGCGCCGGAGCGTCGGCCGCTTCATCACGCCTCGCAAGCAATTGGCGAGAAACCCGATCGAGCAGATCAGCGCGGATCTGAAACGGCAAGCGCGACCACGCAGGTAATGCCAGTGCGGCCTCCTCGATCACTGGCTGCACTTGCTCCGCGCACGCCTGATCACATAGTCTAATAGTATCATCAAGGTCGGATGGGTTAATGTTGACCGAGGGCGTACCTGCCACCCATTCGTCCCCGATGAGATTATGACGCGAAATCATGCCACCCCCTTCCCGGGATTTAGAATGCCTTGCGGATCAAGCGCCCGCTTCACCGCTATCATCATTGCCACCTCGACCGATGACTTGAGGCGCCGCGCTTCGTCGCGCCGGAGCACGCCAAGCCCGTGTTCGGCGGAAAAAGTTCCACCAAGACGCGCGACAATATCGTGAACCTGCCGGTTCATCTTGTCCTGCGCCGCCATGAAGCATTGCTGGTCAGCGCCAGCTCGAGGAGAGAAATTGTAGTGGAGATTTCCATCGCCGAGATGGCCGAAGGTCACCGCGATCATTTGTCCTGCCAGCGGCCTCAAGACGGCTTCAGCCTCGTCGAGGAAGGCTGGGACGGCCGAGCGGGGCAGCGCGATGTCATGCTTGATTGTCTTGCCGATCGCGCCCTGCGCCTCAGCTATGCTCTCACGCAGCCGCCAGAACGCCTGACGTTGCGCCTCGGATGCCGCGAGCGCAGCGTCAAGGATCAGCCCTTGCTCAAATACTTCAGCGAGCGTCGCCTCGAAGCCCGCTTCAGCCTCCTCGCAATCTCCGCTGACCGACAGTTCCACGAGCACATACCAGGGCGATCTGCTTTCGAGGGGAGTTCGCGCTCCGAACACGTGTTGCTCGACCAGTTCCAGGCACGCATCCGATAGAAATTCGAACGCGGTCAGCATATGCCCAAATCGCTCAGTCATCACTTCAAGGAGTTCAAGCGCAGCCGAGGGAGCACCTCCACCCGCGACCGCGCCAAGACCCCCCGCCGGTGCCGGGAACAGCTTCAACACCGCTCCGGTTATGATCCCCAACGTCCCTTCGGAGCCGATGATCAGATCGCGCAGATCATAGCCGCTATTGTCCTTACGCAGCCCGCGCATCCCATCCCACAATTCACCCTGCGCTGTGACGACCTCGAGCCCCAAGCACAGATCCCGCGCGTTGCCATAACGCAGCGCACCGGTCCCCCCGGCATTGGTCGCAAGATTGCCGCCAATCGTACAGGAGCCCTCCGCGCCGAGGCTCAATGGAAAGAGCCGCTTCGCCTCACGTGCGACCTCCTGCACTGTCGCGAGAACGCAGCCCGCATCCACACTGATCGTGTCGTTGATCAGGTCGATCGCACGGATCCGGTTAAGCCTGGCAAGCGACAGTACCACTGCTACACCACTTTCATCGGGGGTGGCCCCACCCGACATGCCAGTATTGCCGCCCTGCGGTACAATCGGCACGCACTGCACAGCACACCAACGCACCACCGCAGCAACATCTTCCGGGGTATTTGGCTGCGCGACTGCGATCGCGCGGCCATGCCACAGGCCGCGCCAGTCGCGAAGAAACGGCGCCATTCCGTGCGGATCGGTCAGTAGGCGGCCTGAAAAACACGCGGCCAATTGTGCAAGGTCTGCCATTTTAGTTTCGCCCGGCGGCGCGATAATTGGCTTTGAGGTCCTCACGCACCCGATCGTCGAAACCAAGCGCTACCCGGCGCACTTCGGGAGTGTCCATCGGTGGGTGACCGATCCCCTCGGCGCGCGGAACCGGCCCTGCAATAACGCGGTTCTTCAATCGGCCAATGTTGGTGATCTCCACCTCGATCGTATCGCCCGGATCGATCGAGCGGGAATGTGCAGGCGTGCCCGTACAGACGATGTCACCGGGCAAGAGCGTGATGTAGCGCGCAATATCGGCAATCATATAGTCCGGCCCCCAGACCATTTCATCGCCAATCGAGGCTTCCTGCACAAGAAGCCCGTTGCGGTAGGTACGTAGCATTTCCTTGCGCGGATCGACGCCCGAGACCACCCCCGGCCCGATCGGGCAGAACCCGTCCATCCCTTTGACGCGCAGCATCGAGCCTTGATCGGTATCACGAAAATCCTGTGCGCCCATGTCGAGCACAGGAGCAAAGCCCGCGATATAATCCCAAGCCTCTTCAGGTAGAATGTTTCGGGTAACCTTGCCGATGATCGCCGCGAACTCACCCTCATAATTGAGGTAACGCACATTATCCGGCTTCACCAGTTCACCGCTGTGACCGTTCAATGAGGTGAACGGCTTAGTAAAATAGGTTGGAGTCTCTGTCGGCTTGCCCTTGTTCCGTGTTTCGATCCCCCGGGAGGAATAACTCAGATGCACGGCGATGATCTTGCTCGGCGGGATCGCGCACGGCGGCAAATGGACCAGATCTGTCGGGTCCACTAAACGACCATCGTCGAGGCGCAAAGCCCGTGCGTCAATCATCGTCCCCCAGTATACACTCCCATCAAGGACGACCTTACGCCGTTCGATGCGCGGCCCATCGAGTACACTCATGCTGCAGCCCCTCCTTCCGCAATGTGGAACCAGATGTGGATGTTGCCGGTCCCTCGCGCATTCTCATATTCGGAGAGTGCCTCGCCCTTGGCGCGGCATTCCGCGCCGCCCAGTGCGCCGATCATTTGAAGATAGTGCCCCCCCAGTCCTTCCCACGGAATATGGGAATATTCTTCCGGGAATCGCTCAAGAATAATGTCGTGATGCCCCCCTTCAAGCAAAGCGATTGCGGTGCGGTCGCTCGCGCGATTGCGTTCACTGGAAACATTGGCGGCGTCGAAAATTCGCTCATGCCGCTGTTCAGCATCGATGTCGCTAAACTTGTGGCTCAATGCCCCGCTGGCGAGCAGCACAACGCGCTGGTCTGAACGGTGGATCGCCTCACCCACGACCCGTCCCATCTTGAGGAAATGGTCCCATGTACAATTCTGACAATTGCTTGCAGTGAGAATGCGCTCCCTCGCTTTGAGGCGGTTGACCACATTGATGGTCGCATAGTGCCGCGGAAGGTCGGGCGCATCGATCGCCATCGTCGGGAAACTGGTTTCCTCACCAACGCGCTGGATCAGCTGAGCCAGTTCTGGGGCTCCACGATAGTCATAATCCTGGCCGTAGAGATACCATGGCATTTCGTCTGAGATATAGCTGCCGGAATAGTGCGCGCCCCCATCGACCAGATGATAGCCCGTGGTGAACCAATGGGTATCGAAAATGAGCAGCACGTCGGGCGCGACAGCATCGATCTTCGCGCGGAGCCGCTCAAACCCGGCGATCAAATCGGAATCGCGCCCTGCTCCTGCTTCCAACCGAAACTCGTCGGTCTGCATTAACCCAGGGTGATGCGAAACCAGCGCCGCGCCGACTATTTGTCCCATGATCCTCTGTCCTTGTTGCCGTCAGCGATGACTGAAGCTGGGCTTGAACACCTGCTTGGGGATGACCACGTCCTTGACGTCACTGAAGAACTCGAAGCTCCAATCGCCCCCTTCCCGACCGATCCCACTGTGCGCGCGGCCGCCGAACGGCGCGGCGAGGTCGCGGATGCCGAAGCTGTTGATCCAGATGAAGCCTGTCCGCACGCGATCTGCCACCGCCCAAGCATGCGCCTCCTCCCCATAACAGACTCCGCCGAGGCCGTACCGGCTGTCATTGGCAAGCGCGATCGCCTCCTCGTCATCAGCGAAGCTCTGCAGTACCAACACCGGTCCAAAGACCTCGGTCTGGACGATCTCTGAATCCTGCGCGACGTTGGTCAGCATCGTCGGCTGATAGTAGAGTTCGCCGAAATCGTGATGCGCGCCGCCCCACAACACCGTAGCCCCGGCCTCGCGCGCGCGATCCACGAACCCGGCAACGCGCTCAATCTGGCGAGGATGAATGATTGGCCCGACCTCAGTTGCAGGATCACGCGGATCCCCAACAACCAACTCGGCAACCACGGCACGCATTTTGGCGACGAACGTGTCGCGCACACTTTCATGGACCAGAAAGCGTGTGCCGGCGAGACAAACCTGGGTTGCATTTCGGTACATCAGCGCCCCAGTGGCAGCTGCAGCATCGAGATCCGCATCAGCAAGTACGATAAATGGAGATTTTCCGCCCAACTCAAGACTACACGGCGTCAGATTGGCGGCCGCGATCCGTGCGATCGTCCGCGCTGTATCGACCGACCCGGTGAAAGAGATACGCGCAACGCGAGGGTCCGCCACCAACGCCGCGCCGGTAACTGCCCCGGTCCCCTGGATGACGTTGAACACGCCTGGCGGCAGTTCCGCAGCTTCCGCCGCATCTGCAAGCAGCGAGCAGGTTAGTGGCGCCCATTCCGGCGGCTTGATGATAACGGTATTGCCCGCTGCGAGCGCTGGTCCCGCCTTCCAAGTCGAAAGCATCAGTGGCGCATTCCACGGGGTGATGATCGCGCAGACCCCCGCCGGATCGTGCCGGACATGATGCGTTGCCTGGACCGTCTCGAGCACCTTGTGCTGCAAAGTCAGCGCCGCTTCGGCAAAGAAGGTGATGTTAAGCATGGCGCGCGGCACGATGCCGTGCTGCATGCGTGACAGCAGTACGCCGGCATCATTCGCCTCGGCGTGACAGAATTGCTCAGCACGCTTGCCTATCTCCTCGGCGAACCGTTGAAGGTAGGGAAGCCTGTCTTTGGCGCCAAGCGCCGCCCATTCGGGAAACGCCCGTGCCGCAGCGCTTACCGCCGCGTCCACCTGAATGGTCCCCGCCAGTGCCACATTACCCAGCGGGCGCTTGTCGATTGGCGAGAACAGCTCGAATTGGGCAGCTGAATCAACTCGCCGGCCATCGATGAAATGAAGCCCTGAGACCTCGAAACCGCCGATTGTTATGCCGGTTGTCATCATTCCGCTCCATGTTCTGCAAGGGCGGATTAGCGCTCTATTTTACCGAGAAAAAACGAAATACCATCGACTCTTTTGGAATTTTTCTTAATAATTGAGAGCATGCCTCCCCGCTTCTCGACACGTCAGCTCAATGCCTTCATCGCCGCTGCCGAACTCGCCAATTTCACGCTTGCCGCCCGGCGGCTCAACCTGACCCCTTCCGCAATCAGCTACCTGATCGGCGACCTGGAGGCCGCCCTTGAGTTCCCGCTGTTCGAGCGCACCACGCGCAAGGTCGTACTGACACCTGAAGGACGCAAGTTCCTGCCCTCTGCATTGGCAGTCCAGCAACAGATCAGCCGTGCCGCAGTCGCCGCAGTCGATATCCGCAATCGCGCGGTTGACGTGGTGCGAGTGGCGGCCCCGATGTCAATCGCCGCACTGCTCCTCCCACCTCTAATCGCAGCATATCGCGAGATCCGACCTCGGACAGTGATCCGCATTATCGATACTGGGGTCGAATGGCTTGCGGACCGAGTCCAAATCGGAGAGGTCGACATGGCCCTAGGCCCCGATCGCCCGACCGCTCAGGATATAGATAGGCTTGCCCTCTTCACTACCGCCTGGGTCATGTGGTGCCGCCCAGATCATCCCTTGGCGCACTCCGGTAGCGATGTCGCATGGAGTGATCTCAGCGGCACCGACGTTTACGCCGCGGGACGCGATCACGAACACAGCGTTTTCCCTAACCTTCCGGCCGATACGGCTAGGGTCGAGCCCGTCCAGGTCGTTGACAATCTGTCGACAGCGCTCGGTATCGCCGCTGCCGGTGTTGGTCTCACTTTTTCGCCTGACTATGTGTCAGGATTCGCACAAGCACTCGGTCTGGTGAAACGCACGCTGATCAATCCGCATCTCAAGCGCCAGGTCGCGATCTATCGCCCGGCCCAGCGACAATTGTCGCCGGCCGCAATGCAGGTCGCAGAATTCCTCTGTGAACAGTTGGCCGTCACCAAGTAGAAAGTTTCGTTTGAAACCGCATCAAGGAATGCCTTAGACTGGTGTAATCCCAATATTGGAGCGCATCATGCGGAACTATAACGCAACCCTTTTGCTGCTCGCCCTCCCGCTGCTGGTCGGTGCGGCACCACAACAACGTGCGATAGAACTTGCCTATGGTAAGGACCCATCGCAGCGGGTTGACCTATGGCGCCCCGAAGGCCGCAAAGCGCCGCTTGTCATCTTCGTTCATGGCGGTGGCTGGTCCGAGGGTGACAAGGAGGATGAACTACGAGGTGCCAAGCCTAGATTCCTGCTCGACCATGGTTTCGCATTTGCAGCAGTCAATTACCGGCTGGTGCCGGAAGCGACGGTCAAAGAACAGGTTCAGGATGTCGCTGATGCGATTGGCCTGTTCGTACGCGAAGGGGCAAAACTCGGCATCGATTCAGGCCGTATCTACCTCATGGGCCATAGCTCAGGTGGTCATGTCGCCGCGCTGCTCGGCACCGAACCAGCCTTTCTCCAGCATGCCGGGGTCGATGTATCGACCCTCGCTGGCGTAATCCTGCTCGACGGTGCCGCGCTGGCGCCTGACCAGGCGCGGCTCAATTCGTGGCGCGGCCCGTTTGGATCGCCGGAAGCAGCCCGGCGCCTCTCGCCGATCATGCATACCGCGTTGCCTAATGCTCGCAGTTTTCTATTGCTCAACGCTCAGTCCACCGATCTGCGGCAACAGGCCGAGAGGCTGGCGGCTGCTTTGCGCGAGGCGGGAACACCTGCACAAACTGCGATTATCTCTGACGTCGACCACTATTCGCTCAACGCGCAGGTCGGTGAGAAACGTGCCTCTTCAACTCGGATCATCCTGGACTATATTACAGCTACACGGTAGACCACATGATCGCCCGCGGCCTGACAACCCTGTCTCGTAATATGCAGTGGTAAGGTCGCGCCGAGCTGGTCCGCGCGATCTCCTGCATGGAGGCGAACGATGACCAAGGCAGTGAAGTATGTCGACTTGGACATGCACAAGAACACGATAGCGGTGGCGGAGGACGGCAAGCGCGGGGAGGTGCGCGAGCATGGGGAGATCGCCAACACGCCGGCGGCGCTTACGAAGTTGCTCGGCACGCTCGGCGGCTCAGGGGTCGGGGTGCACGTTTGCTACGAGGCCGGACCATGCGTTTACGGCATTCAGCGTCAGGCAGCCGCCGCTGGCCACAGGTGCGTTGTGGTCGCGGGCGTGCTAATCGCACCACTAACATCCCATTGACGAGTTCGGCAACTGAGAACACACAACAAAACTGCCGCGCACAGAGTGTGAGCGCGGCAGTTTGTCTTCTCGTAACGGGAAGCGCGCGGGATGCGCGCGCCACCCTATACCGGCATCAACGTGAAGCCGATCCAGCGACCGAAGAAGATTACAGAAATCCACAGCAACAGCGAAGTAGCCCCCGCCACACGGGCTGGCGTGGGCGGCGGCAAAGATTCGTCCCACTCGCCAATGCGGCGATAACTTGTGAGGTGGAAACAGGCCATGTTGATACCAGCGAGTGCGATCAGGCACAATTTCACGCGAAACTGCATATTCGCCCAGTAACTCGGTGCGTTGGAAATGAAGAGCAACGTGCCGGTGATCACGGCGACAACGAACGCAACCCAGGTAAATGGAAGCAATTCGTTGATCAACCGGTTAGCACTGCGGCGATGCGCACGGACACCAAGCAGCCGCAAGTCTACGATCGCAATCGTTCCGACGACCACAGTAATTGCCAAGACATGGAAGGATTCAATCCACGGGAAGGCCGTCGCGCCTTCCCGGATCGAGGTCGCGATTGAGGTATCATAGAGATATTGTGTAAGGTTGGTTGGCATTGGAGGCCTTCCCGATACGAAATTGGAATCTAGAGGGCGTAAGCGATCCAGCGACCACAGAAGATCACGCAGACCCAAATCGCGAGCGAAATCCACGCGAATGGCGCGTCCGCGCGCGACCACCAAGCGTTGCTTTCGTCAAGATCAGGACGCAGCAGCGGAAGCCGAAAGAGCGACGAGAGCGCAGTAGCACAGAGCACCAGTCCCATCTTGAGCCAGAAGATCCAGTTGTTGAGCACGCGATCAGGCTCGCCAATCGCCATGACCGCCCCGGTCACAAGCAATACGACCAGCGCGGCCCAGACCCATCTCATATAACGCATTGCGACGATGCGCGGCGCTTCGTCGACCGCGAAAACACCGGCCAAGCGCAAGTCCGTCACAAGCATCGATCCGACCAGAGTCGCAATGGCTACGATATGGATGCTTTGAACGACCGGAACCACCCAGGACGTATCGCGGATCGCAGTACTCACATTGGATTGATAGATCGCATCAATGATCGGTTGAATTTCCATCGCAATTCCTCTGATAACTAAAGGGCAGCGCCCGCTCATTCAGCGATAGCGTTGATCGCGCGTCCCTCGATTGGAGTCCGCGACACCCAGGTATTGATCGCAAAGGCACCAATCGCAGCGAGTGCAGAAATGCATGCTGCAAACATAAACAGCCCGCTGGCCGAAACCCCTTGCCCGATCAGGATACCCCCGAGGATCGGCCCAAGAATCGCTCCGCAGCGTCCCATGCCCATCAACCATCCCATGCCGGTAGCGCGGATGACGGTTTCGTAAAACATCGCCCCCATCGCCACGATGCACATCTGTGCGCCGATCGAAAGAGCGCCGGCGACAAAACACAACGTAAGCAACAGCGGAGCCGAATGAGCTGCGAATCCGATCAATGCGATCGCAACTGCCCCCAATGCATAGCCCCAGCCGATCGGTGCCGCACCACCAGTGCGATCAGCGATGCGACCAATCACGAGGCAACCAAGAATGCCGCCGAGATTCAGCGCAGCGATCCCCAACGATGCACCTGAAACACCCGCACCGGCCCGCTGCGCGATCATCGGCAGCCAATTCACGAGAAAATAGGCCAGCATTAAGCTGAGCAGGAACGTGATCGTGAGTAGCCATGTCCCCAGCGCACGGCCATCCTGAAACAGCATCGCCAACGACGAGCGTTGGGTGGAAGCTGCATCGACAGGACTCTCGACG
>OUNM010445601.1_pt1 | contig 19169 bp, 31 predicted proteins | sample 1769961 | NCBI WGS metagenome assembly OUNM01 (sample SAMEA3914820, study PRJEB12502) | metagenome | biome: forest; material: soil | place: USA | collected 2012-03-12 | depth 0.3 m
CCCTGCGATGTTTTCGGTCCGCTTGAAATAGTCCGACGCGCGATCTTCCCCACGCTTGCGGGCGTTGTACACGACTGCAGATCTTTGTTAGATGGCCAATGGCTCGCTGGACAAGAGGTAACGCCGAAAGTTTCGACATACGGTACTACATCCGCGTGAGCTTCTCATGCAACAATAGGAGGGACCGGCAGTAGAACAAACCTTTGTGACCTCGCCAAGGGCTCTGCCTTCCTTTCGAAAGTAGATGACAACACCGCTGCCGCCGTTCTGGGCTTCTTTAACGGCCTCCTCGATACCGAAAATGAGGTACGGCCTGCACGTGCAGATGTCGGAACAGAAGACGTCGCTCCCATTGCACTGCCAAGCACGTCAGGACAAGAACCAGCGAGGTGGCATCGCAACTTACCTCGTCGTGGATGCGCAAGGCAAGCTTCTTGGAAGGGTCGGACATGTTTGCCGGATCTCCGAAGCAGTAAACTGTCAAACCACCTGCGGCCAGTCAGATCACATCATTCAGGGGCGAGGGGTGCATGGTTTGTTTACTGGGGACATACCAATAGGGGGTAGGAACACCTTGATGTCAGACCGGGTTATCAACTAGATGCGGCGTCAGTTTTATCTATCCTTGTGGCCAAAAGCCCTTGTCTCACGGAGGCAATTACCTCTGGATACATGCCGCCAGTGTGCTCGAAGAGCGACCTGCGCAGGGTGCCCTCATCAATGTTGAACCGCTCAGCGACACCCGGAAGATACCAAACCGGCTCGACCGCGAATTTGGTCACACTGAGCTCGCCAAGCGCATTGATGCACACCTTCCCGTCGGGAACCAGCCGTCCGCTCTTCACGCTCTCTTCGAGCTCAGGCAACTTCATGTGAGCTCTGGTGATGGCAATGGTCGGCCGGAGATCCACTGCAAGGCTGATTAGACATGGTGCAGGGAAGGGTCATGTTGACAGTAGACCAAACTCACCGTTGTCGCTCTGCATGACATCCTTGAACAGCCAGGGCACCATGTGACCCCATGGGTCCATGGCCACAATCTTCTTCGGGTCCCCCCATTGAGGAAATGGGCCAATGTTTACAGCGGGTTCGGTGTTGGTAAAATCCGGCTTGTGGTCGGCCTTGAGCTCTCGGCTGGCCAAGGCCAAGGCATAGTAGACGGAATACGAGCCGCCGTGGGCACCGATGGCATTCCGTCTCCCGATGGTGGACGGCACCCTGGACACGGTCACCGGGCCACGCTGCACCGGATCTGCGGCGCCCCACTCCATCGGCAACGGCTTGATGCCGATTTGCTTGGGATACGTGGTGAGCACGACGCGGGACGAGGGAGCTGCCGCGGAGACGGGGGCCGGCTGCGTGCCCGCTTCGGCCGGCAACACGGTCGAGGGTGGAGGAGTGAAGCCACCAGTGAGGGGCGTCGGCGCCGTCGCCTTGACACCGCCATTCCCGGAGCTGCCTGGACGCCGAGCAGTTTCCTCCTGCGATTTCTCCAGCTCACCAACACGCCGTGATACAGCTTCGACTGCCGACAGCAACTTGGTCTGGCCCAGCGTGATAACCTTCAAGGCCTCCTTGACGTCGTCTAAGCCGGATGCCATGATGTCGACCGGGAGCAACGATGGAGAACTATCGACGGAGATGAGACAAACAGGGAGCACCTTGAGGGGCGGCAAAAGAAGAGGTAGATAGGTGGTAGTTGTAGCTAAGACTGATGCCGAGCGAGGAGCGAGGAGCAAGGAGGAATGAGAAAAAAGATGATGGACTACACAGGTTTGTTGAGTACTTGAGATGATCCAGGTTCAAAAGACAAAAAGAGGACAGCATCCATCAATGATTCCATGATTCACTGGGAGCAGGAGGTCGGAATGCGCCTCGTTCCGGACCCAGCTGAGACCCCGTGATAAGCCGTTGGCCGAATTGGCAGGCCCTGGGAGGTCTCACTGGGCGCGGTCGGATAACGCTGGCACAGGCAGGTGTGCAGGTGATCGATTGGCAGGGTTGTGGTGTCGGGACTGCAGCCACCCCTGCAGCTCCATGCTCCACCGCCCCGCCTCGGGAGGCCCAACGGTGGGGATGCCGCAATCGGATCGACTGCCGCGACAGTGGATCTCGGATGGCTGCTGCGCGGTGTGGTGTGCTGGACAACCACGCTCTGAACACGTCGATGGGAGTATTGAATTGAATTGACGGTGAGCGAACAGCGTTGACGTTAATTATGTAAAGCGTGATGCGTCGCTCAGCATCCGATGCTTGAGTAACGCGAATTGAAGGATACGGGCATGACATGATTAACCTGTATCCGCTGGTTGGTCAAACAAATCAAGGAAGCCCCCGAATGCCCCAGGTTCTTGATAACGAGACAGAGCAGTTGAAGTTGGATCCGATTGCATTGGATGAATGGATGTTAATTAGTTCAGACCCAGGCACGGCGGATCAAAGTTGCAAGAGAAATGGAACGAAGAAGGCAACAGGCAATGGATGAAGCTTTGAATTTGATAGATTAGTAATGGACGGATTGATTGATGGCGTCAAGCCTGCTGGTGATGGTCATGTACATGCGCGCAGAAGGTTGAGGGATGATTTGCTCGGCCGTCCAGTGTAGGTATGTGCAGAGTAATTACACAGTCATACATTCGCCTGAAGGGGTGTCAACGAGCCGAGTCGCTCATGGCGCGCTGCTCCACTGGCTCCAAGGTATGGGGTGGCCAAGGCTGAGGTCCTGCGCTGCGCTGCGGTGCAAGGCTGCAAGCTGAAGCCTGCACTTTGGCGGGGTCTGTCGGTTTCTTCCAGCAATCCGATGACGGTCCAGGACATGTCGAGAAGCCGACGTTCCAGAAGTGCAAAGTGCTTTGCTTGAGGCTATAACATCAATTGCATCAGCCATAACAACCAAACGCGCTACCAAAACACAGCCAAAACACAGCCAACACACAGCGCCACCGGGCGAGCGAATCTGAATACACGTCGCTGCGATGGGCAAACGCAAGAGCTCGAGCAAGCCCCAGGGACCGAAGAGGGTCTGTTCCAGGCGTCTGTTCCAGGCGATTGATGATTCCCGGTATACAACCGCAAGCACTTTGGGCTGACAACCTCTCTCTTTTTCAGCGCGAACCGCTCCCGACGACATTCACGTGCCTCTTCTGCAACCACGAAAAGTCGGTCGAAGTCAAGTTGGACAAGAAGGCGGGCTGTGGCTGGCTCGACTGCAAGATCTGCGGCCAGAAATTCCAGTGCTCCATCAACTGTGCGCCGCCCTTTTCTTTGACGTTACAGACACACAGCTAAAGCGCCTTGTTAGATCTCTCCTCCCCGATAGATGTCTACAGCGAATGGGTCGATGCCGCAGGTAAGATAACACGAGAGCAAACCCAACACTTTTCTGGTGGTTCCTGGGGTTGACGACCTTCCGCAGATGCCGTCGCAGAGGAGGCCCGCAACAATCAGACACAGTCTCGTGGCACCGGCAAGTTGATCAGCAAACGAGCCGGGGAATCGAGCAAGAGGATAGACGACGAGGAAGAGGAGGGCGGCTACGAGGGGGACGACATCGTGGCTGATGACGAAGACTACGATTGATGCGGCGCACTGCCATGGGGGCTTGCTTCTGCCGTCTTCTGGGCGAGGAGTAGGATATGTGAGATATCTGGGTCGGTGATGGTCGCGGGCGATACCAATTACACACGACTAGATGGATATTCGGAGGCTTTCTTGTTAAACGGAGTTTTGTAATACTCTAGTATTTCTTCGACAATCGGTACCTCAATCGCTGAAAAGTCATGGTTCACCGGGTATAATACCTGTCCCCAAAATCGCCAAGGCCGGGTACAATATAGCTGTGGGATAATGGTGAGCCTCGCATCCAAACTTGAGGGCAGGAAAACTCACTTCTTCTCGTCGAGCCCCTGGTCCACAAACGCGGTCACCAGCCGAAGCTTGGGGAAATTTGTTGCAAAATTCTGGATGCCTTGAGGGCTGGCGAGAACATTGAGAAACAGAATACGGTCTTCAGGCACGCCACGCGCCTTGAGAACATCGACAGCCATGATGGCAGAGCCGCCTGCCGAGCGGTGAGCGGTCATGTCAGCCCGACCGGCGGGGAATAGAGACTCGTACCAGTTGCAAGCATGGGGTCAAGCAGGAGAACCCATCTGTCGGCAATATCTTCGGGCAGCTTGTCGTAAAAGAGCTTGGGTCGGGACGTCTCCTCGTCCCTCTGGATGAGGATCTTGCCAATTCTGACGGACCGGCAACACTCCCTCAAGCCCTGCTCCATGGCCTCTCCCGCCCGCATGATGGACACGCCGCAGATCTTACCCTGAAAAGAGAGTCCATCATAGGGTCGCCCCACGGGAGTCGTCACCGTGTGCTCAATGGTGGGGAGGTGGTTGAGGCCCTCCTCGACCAACAGGCGGATGATTCGGTTGGAGTAGAAGATGAAGTCTCCACGCTGCGTCTCCTTGTCGCGGATAATCCTAAGAACCCATCAGAACCCATCGCCAGCCCTCCAAACAAGGAAGCGACTCACGAAAGCAGCGCAATCAGCTGGGGCGTCTGCGGGAGGACGGTGACATTGTCAAACTCGACCCCGGTCGAGACCGCCGCTGTAGGCTTTTGGCTCTCTGACCGGTAGTCGGGGCCAACGCATTGCGTCGGGGCGGGTTTGACGTCGGACATCCTTCCCTTGGTAGAGAGCTCTAAGCGGTTGAGGTGAGCTGAAACGGTCCACCATCACCATGAACATGAAAGAAACCGTCGGGTAGCTGCACAAGCTCAAGAAGAGGGCAACAACGGGAGTTCGTACCTAAGCTGACAGTGGTGGGTGGTAACAAAGCTGGAGACAGAGCAGTGTGAAGTCGACTAAATCAAGAATCGGTTGTTGCGTGAAACTCAGTGGTTCGGGTACAGCTGGGCTTTTGCTGCCGGGGGATCTGGTATCCCAATCCGGGAGGTCGTGGCGCTGCCCTTCTCCATCTTTCGGGGTTCATTGTCCACCCCACCGCAGGTTCCCGAGCGGAGCACCAGGTCAACGCAGACTTGCTTATCTCGATGACCCGCTGGTCTGGTGATTCCCTGACCTGGTGAATAAACAAGATAGGTAAACCTCAACCCCTTGACTTGGCAAACCAGGGATAAAGCATCCCACGCTCCTCCCTTCGACACCGCAGATCGAGTTCACAGGACAGTGCCTCAGAGTGCCAACTCTTTTCAGCTGCCCATCGGGCTCCCAGGCCCATAACACTGCCCCACTGTCCGGTTCTGCGGCGGTTGGAGGTCTGCTTGCTCAAAGCAACCTAACCTACCTACTTAGGGGCTGAAAATGATCTCTCTCTCTCGGGCACAGGGCATCGAACCAAAAGAGGGACCGTTACTTTTGTAACAACGTTCTAGAGGGTTGCCTTCCAGAGAATTGCCTTACAAACAAACAAGCTGAGCTTAGAGTAGAGCTTTTCAATTAGATGCAGTTGCACAAGAATGGCACAGCAACAACAACGGAAAGAAAGCTTTCGAGCCCTGCTGCTTGGACAGTGCACCTGAATTCTTGCTTGGCCCTGTTGTCACTGAAGACAGAATACTCCGTACACAGTACGGTAGCACATCCAGAGCTCAATGGAAGAACGTGACCAAGGAATGGCAGCATCGCAGGCCCGGGCTGTGAGCGGAGTCCGCCGTGAGCCCCACCGATGCTGCGGGTTTGCGTTCCTGCGGGGCTCCTTGAGACGGGACGCTCGGGCCGCCCGCAGGAGGCGGCCAGGTGGGGTTCTGGCCGGGCTTGTCTCCCAAACAACAACCCGTCTGGCCTCTCGCGAATCGCATCAACAATCCATCCACTTCCCATGTACACTCCGTACACCTTCCGACCCAACCCCGCGAAACCGCCCGCCAATCCCCTTTGGGTCTTCAAGAGCTTGATTTTGACCTCTGCTGAAGCGTTCAAAGCTTCCGCATCTCTGAACACCCGCTCGAACTTTCCCGTCCAGCACGAGCCGCGCGAAATTGGACCCCAGCAACCCTTCTCTTGGCAGTCGCGCAGTCGTCGCAACCAGTGATCAGGAGCCTGGCTTCGTCCACGCCCGCTGAGAGTCGCGTGGGCACAACGGTGCGCCGACTTTGGGCAATTGGCCCTCAATACATAGCACAGTGGAAACTTGAACCCTTTCCGGCACATTCCGCGACACCTTTCTCGTCGCCCCTCCACGAAGCTTGGCCATGATGGCCAGCAACCTCGACTCGGTTTACGAGTTCGGCGTGGCTCCGAAAAAGAAAGTTGCCACCTACGGAAGAGGAGGGAGGAGGAGGACCGAGACAACCAGGCCAGCGCTTCTCAGGCACGCAGAATCAGCACCGGCGATTCCGTCATCCTTCACCAAATCCAAATCCAAGTCCCCCGAACCCGCTCGCACGACACGCGCTGTCGGTTCCGCCAAGGTCAGGCAGCATGGCAACCGCAAAGATGACCCCGAGGAGGGTCACAAGCCTGTCGAGGAGGCCCACAGCCAGCCGCTTCCTGATCTCTACGACATTGATACGCTGCCCGAGGAGACCACACGGCCAAAAAAGAGGAGGCTTGGGAGGGAGATTTCTGGTAAGGGGAGGTTGACCGGCCCTTATTCGACGCCGGATTCGTCCCCTCCAGGGCTCCGTTCGCCCGTGCTGTTGAGTGAGGAGGAGGTCCCGAGATCCGCGACAGATGCCGGCCCGTCAGCGACGTCGCGACGGAGTACGCCCGAGCAGGAGGACGTGTACATGAAAGATGCTGCGTCGGCATCTATGCCGTTTTCCGCAAAGACTTCGCGGACGCTGAAAACCCTGAGCGTCAGTTCCAAAAACATGGGGGCGAAAAAGCAGCAGATTCCAATCCGCCTTTCTGTCCCCGCGCAATCCAAAACCCCCCCCAAAAAACCATCCCGTCCGCCAACTGCGCCAGCTGCGTCAACTGCGTTAACCGGTACCCAGGTTCAGAGGCCTGTTTCTCAACCAATTCGAAAGAGGCGCCTGATCGACACTCTTGCGGCTCAGGAGCCGGAAGAAGCTACCTCGTCCGAAGATGAGACCTCGTCACAAAGATCAGAAGTCTTGGTTTCCCAACCAACGCGAAAGTCCCACCACTCCCCCCCACCGCCTGCGGCGGTGTTATCTCAGCCGACAACCCCCGCCCGGCCGGTCATGGTGGCCAAGAAAACTGGCCCCAAGTTCACCTACAGTCAACAGAGGACCATGTTAGCTGATGACGACCCGTTGTTCGGCGGTGCCAGCTTTGGTGGCCTCGACGATGGGCCGGCCGGAGGCGCATTGTTCAACTTTGGACGGTTGACAAAAAGTTCCACCATCAACACATTCTCTTACCTCGACGAAGATGACGAGACGGCCAATACCGGCGCCGTTCGCAGCATTCATGAATTGCGACAGGCCGGCGCAAACAGCCGCTTTGCCGACGAAATGGATGATATCCTTGACAGGGTTGGTTCCCCGTCAGCCAAGCCCTCCTCCCTGCGGAGAGGTGCACTGCTCGAGCTCGCCCAGAAGATGAAGCACAAGGACTTCCGTCAGCAGTTCCGTAACCACAGCGATGGAGAGAGCCTGTTTAGGTCCCTCGCGAACGAAACGGATCTGGTCTCTGGATACGCAATTTTGGCCATAGTTACGACCCTTCTTGCTGCCACCACGTCGGCCCATCTGATCCAACAGCTTCACTCACAAGGCCTTGCCACGCTCATCAGCAAGGTTCTTGACAATACGACCGACATCGCCCAGATTGCCAAGGACAGGACACAGAATGTGTCGAGGAACGCGCAGCTTACGATAACAACCATCAAGTCCTCAGTCCTCGCGCTTCCCGTCTGGGAACCTTTCTCACCCACATCACTGTCGCCACGCACACTAGCGCTGAAGTGTCTCGACCTACTTATGCGGCAACCTACCCACGCGTCTGTCGAGGATGACGTGCTTTCCGAGGAAGTCACAGACGGCTTGTTTGCCATGCTCTCCGATGGCGTATCCGGCTCGGATGGCTCAGGCTTTTGCGGGGTACAAGACTCTTGCGACTTTTATCTAGCGCTTTATGTGCTCGAGGGCCACTCAATCAACGCCATGCAATCCCGACTCAGCTCGCTGTGGACAAGACAATACGCTCCTATCGTCGCCGACGTTCTGAAAACAGCCATGGAACGGCCGACGGACCAGTTCGGTGACCTTGAGAGCCTGGTTTTGAGAATCTCTCTCAACATCACAAACCACAACAGCGAGGCTTCTCGCCTTTTTGTCGACAAGGGGCTGCTCCAACGACTTGCCGGGTCCGCCTGCAGCGCTTTTGGAGTGGTCCTGAAGTCGATGAAAGACGACTCGTTTCTGTCCAAGGTACTGGAGTCTCTCATCATGATGCTGGGAGCTATGATCAATTTTTGTGTTTATTACCCGCCCGCATCGGGAAGTCTGGAGGAGCGAGGCGATGGCACGGGGTCAGCCCTGAACGGGCTCATCGGGGTCTTTGCAGAAAACCACTCCAAGACAGCCGACGTGAGTTTCACAAAGCCACCTGGTCCATCTCAACTGCTGACACAGCACAGGCCGACTCGATGGAGAAGACGCAGCTCAACGTCGCCTTGGGTTATCTCTCGATCCTCCTGGGCTATCTCTGCCTGACCGACTCGATCAGGCGTCGATTCATCCTCGTTCACCCGAAACGGACCATGCAACCGTTACTTGACTCGATCAACGAGTTCATTGTTTTCCACCGAAAGGTCGAGGAGGCTCAAGGCGCTGAGGGCGCGAAGGGAGCGGAGTCGGCTGCGCTGGCCCGTCTCCAAAACCTGGCGGACCAGCTCGCGGCGCGGCGTTGAGAGGACCTTTACACCTCGCTCATATTTTTGCTACTACTCACGGCGTTGGGGATTTGACGAGGAGCGTGAGAAATTTGGCTTTTGGAGGCATCGTGGTATAACGAAACCCAGACTCGGTTTTGATATTGCTGGGGCCGGTCGGAGTTTGGAGGATGAATGGGAGGTTTCATGACACGACGCTGGCCTGAGGGATGAGGGACGAGGGACGAGGGATGAGGGACGAGGGATGAGGGATGAGGGATGAAACTAGCATATACACCGAGACGCAGCCGCAAATTTCATCTCAGACGTGGAATAGATGATTCGCCCCGGATGGTTCACCTTGGACGTGCTCAAGGAGGTCTCCGTGCCTCTTGCTGTGGTAGATCCGGTATGGATTGTGTATTCTGCATTGTATTCTGTACAGAGTATAGTCTTGCTCTGCTCACTGACAGCGGACTGCCCTCAACCGCCCCACCAAGAACCCCCCCACCACGAATGCCAAGGCAGGCGACCCCGCCCGCTGCCGCCCGCATGGGTCTGGAATCGTCGTCACATAGTATCGTGTCTGCGGCACGATTGCTGTATATATGTAGGTACGAAGGGCAACTGCATGTCTTTACACCCGGACGTGTTACTTCACAGGCGCTACCCGCTCGAGACGACGTGCGCTGCTCGGCCGAGTCTAATACCGAAGCGTGTCCTGCCCAGCTTGAGGAAAAGGGCCTGGGAAAGTTTCACAGTTTCTGGGTCCTGACCAAAGTCAAATAAACCTGGTCGGTCTCCAACCGCTTCGTCTCCTTCTTACAAACAACTTGGTTCTGTCCGTGTCCGTTCGTATCACGAATCAAGCCACCTCTGTCTGCCCCGCGCCGCATTGGACTAAGACAAGCCGGACCGCAACCGTTCTTTTCGAAAAGCAAATACCCCGACCGCCGGATTACCTGTCGTGACACAGCAAACCAAGTCGAAATGTCACCGGTACTCGCCAAGCAGCGCAAGATCGCCATTGTTGGCAGCCGCTCAGTCGGTGCGCTCCCTCCCCCCTCCCGGTCCCCCTTCTTCTCGCGCATAACCGACCCGGTGATTGACACTCTGTTCTGTTCTTCTCAGGCAAATCCTCCCTCGCAGTGCGCTATGTCGATGGCCACTTTGTCGAGAGCTACTACCCGACCATCGAGAACACTTTCAGCAAGGAGATCCGATATAAGGGACAGGACTACGCGACCGAGATTGTCGACACAGCGGGCCAGGACGAGTACAGCATCCTCAACTCGAAGCACTTCATCGGCATCCATGGCTACATGCTCGTCTACAGCGTCTCCTCGCTGCAGTCGTTCGAGATGGTCCAGGTCATTAGGGACAAGATTCTGAATCATCTCGTATGCCCCCCTCTCTCTCCCCCTTCTTCTCACCCTCTATCCACCCAGCTAATCAAACCCCTCTCTCCCGCAATTCAGGGCACGGCCAGTGTCCCGATCTGCATCGTCGGCAACAAGTGCGACCTACGGCCCGAGCAGCGGCAGGTGACGGCCGAGGAGGGCAAGGCGGTGGCCGACAAATACAAGTGCGCGTGGACGGAGGCGAGCGCGCGGTACGGCGAGAATGTGGGCCGCTCGTTTGAGCTGCTGATCGGCGAGATCGAGAAGTCGCAGAACCCCAACGAGCCGGCCGAGGGCGGCAAGTGCGCGCTCATGTGAACGGGCTGGGAATAGCAGCCAACCGACAAATCCATTGGGCTTTGGGCGTTGATTTGGGGGGTCTGTCCTCTTCCGTGTCTCTCTCCCTTGCCCTCACGCTGGAGTGAGAGTGGGAGAGGGCCTTTGGGTGGGGGAGGAAGGCAGGAAACGAGAGCGGGGTTAATGGGGAGTGGAGAGGCTCACGTCTCAACATGACAGAGCAGAGCAAGGCTGGGCAACTTTGCCTTTGCTACATTACGTTTGTGGAAGGACAATGTTCGGGGGAAGGGGGATAATGGGGACTTTCGGAAGAGGGTGATGATGCATGGCCTTGTTGTTTCATTTTGACGAGACTGGGCTTTCTGTTGTCAGGCCCTATTTGGCTTTGCTTTGCATATTCGGGGGGTTTTATACGGCCCTTGGCTCTTGAGTTCAGATCGGTATCGTATGTACTGGGAGCGGAGATGCGGCAGCCAGGAGTTGAGTTGGGAGAGGCTGGCATTTGTGGTGCCCTCGCAGAATGTTTGGGATGATCGGCTGAGGATAACGTTTGAGATACGATGACGGTTATGACAGATGCGGGATGCACTGTCTTTACGTTTCACGATGCTGCTTGCTATCTTTGCTGGCGACATAGCTGAGGTTGAGGAAGCAGAAAGGGGCTGTTGAGATATCGCATCAAGATACGTGCTTGAAGCCCACTCATCAGTCATCTGATTCCGTGATCAGATGTCAACACGCTTTACCGCCTGATATCCCTGCCTCACAGCGCCTCTCGTCCCATCGCAGGTGAACCAGCACTACTAACATGCATCGCCAACGGATACCGAACTCTCGATCGCAGTGCCATAGTTTTACCGGACAGGGATCTCCTTCTTCTCGGCCGCCTGTTTCGCAAAGGGGATGAAGGCAGGGGCGCCAGGCAGGTACTGGATTCGTCAGCATTGGAACGCACGCAAAATAGCTGGCTCCTTGTCTTACCTTCTGCAGCGGCTCGGGAATATTGACACCCTATCATGAAGTTAGTCGGAGTGAATACAAAGGTGCGTTCTTGAGCAACCTACCTCTTCGGTCTGGAAGTTCTCCAGAATCGCGCACAGTGTCCTCGTCGTGGCGGTAAGAGTGGAGTTGAGGCAGTGAACATAGGTCTTCTTCACGTCCGTTTGCTTCTTGATGCCGAAGCGGATCTCCAGGTCGCGGCTCTGGTAGTCCGTGCAGTTTCTGCATCAAAGGTTAGGTTTGTTGTCATATTTCGTCGGAATCTGCGTAAAGTTGCACTTACGAGCAGCTGACCAACTCCTTGAACTCTCCTTGGTGCTATAAAGGGAACTTGGTTAAGATCTGCAACCTTGGAAGAATCGTGAAAGGGGTGAATCTCACCGGGAACCAGGCCTCAAGGTCAAGCTTCTTGGCAGCTTTCCATAAGTTAGCAGATGCGTTAGACACTGTTTTCGCTCAACATACCAGCATTATCTGTGCATCCGAGTTAGCTAGAATCTCAAACACAGTAAAAAGGACAAGACTTACTCAGAGCACCAGACACAATAGCAACGACGCGGTAGGGGATTCCCAGGGACTTGTAAAAGTCCTCAGAGGTCGAGATCATGTTCTCAAACATCTCCCACGACCTGTGTAATGTGAGATACAGTCCGAGCCCAACGAAGACGAGCTCCAGCTTACTTCTCGGGGTCTGTGATGCAGAATTGCTCGACCTGAAGAGAGTCAGTCAAGTGGATCAAAGGCAAGAACCCAAAAAACGAACCTTGGTAAACTCGTGCACGCGGAAGATACCCCACACATCCTTGCCGTGCTATGTGATGGTCAGCACTGTGGTGGACCGACGGGAGAGAGATGTGGACTTACAGCGCCCGCCTCCTTACGGAAGCAAGTTGAGTAACCAGCATACCTGATACCCTGTAAGCAATAGTCATGTCGTCAAAGAACCGTATCCTTACTTCAGGGGAAGTTGCTTGGGCTGGAGCCACTCGTCACTGTGATAGGCAGAGATGGGTTGCTCGGAGGTCTACCATATGTTAGCAGGGGTGCTGTCATCGTGGCCGCGGCTATTCCGAGCCGACCTACAGCAATGAGGTACTTGTCCGCCTGGTCGCCGGTGACCTTGTAAAGCTCCTCATCAAACCTGGGTTCAAGGTTAATACATTAACGTGGAACGAACGTATGGAGGTCAGCATACTGTGAGAGTTGGGCGGTCTTCGCCATCTGCTCCCTGAGCATGAGTTGGGGGGTCTGGAGGGGGGTAAACTCCCTCTCGTGCAGGAATTCGAGACCGTAGTTGATAAGAGCTCTGGAAGTTTGATTAGATCCATCAAACTGAAGCTGGAGGGCAGGGGCCGGACTGGTTAAGAAAGACACCCCATCGACGGAGGAAGTAGCCGCGGTGGCCGACAACCTTGACGCCTCTCTCGGGATCGTAGCCGTCCAACTTGTCGAGAACCTCGTGATCTAGCTCTTCTGTCAGCTCCATAACACCGCGACGGAACAGCTGCGGTAATCCTTACGGGAAGGAACATCGCGCTTCTCAAACTTGACACCCTCGGGGGCCCAGGTGCGCTCGACGCTGTTGTTGTCCTATTCATGATCAGACCTCAGCCAGTCTTCAGCCGGCGGGTAGGTTCTGAACGGACCTCATTGTTGGAAATGGGGACGGAGTCGTGAACAATGTTGCCGATCAGCCTGACCTTGGCCTTGAGCAGCTTTTCCTTCTCGGCAGCTTGGGCAAGCAGTTCCTTCTTCTCCGTCTCGATGTCGGCTGGGACATATCAGCACGCCGGGCCATCAAAATCGATCCAGTTCCTCCAACCTTTTTGCTTCAGGAGATCGGTGACATCCTCCTTGGCCTGCACAAGTCGGTCAGAATCGGGGGGTTCGGGGGGTTCTGGCAACGGAGCATGCCTTCTTCTTGGGGCCGATCTGCTTTTGGACCTCGTTGATCCGGGCGTTGAGCTGAGTGGCAGAGTAGGCAGCTGTTTGCCGGGCGAATTAGTAACTTGAGTCGCAGCGTGGGTAGCGGAGACATAAGGCCGACTCACTCTTCCGGTGGTCCTCGAATAGGGCGATCACCTCGTCGACCGCCTCCTCGGGGGCATGGCGCCTGCGTTGGCTCTCCTTGATCTTGTCGGGATTGCCGCCACGTTCGACAACTATAACAGGATCAAGTTAACTTCTCGGATTGGGAGACAGGGCCTGCCAAGCTATGTCGCGTGCAATTGGCGTCTGGAGGAGGGGAGAGGATCGAGTGGGTGCTTCGCAAGGGGGATCGTACTGAAATCGTTAACGTCAAGCATCTTGGCGTTCTAAGGAGCTCAATATTCCGGGTTCTTGTGGGTATAGGCGGAAGAAGACGTGAGGGCGACAACAACAACAGGACAAGGGAGATCGGTGGTATCGCGAACAGCCTGGTTTGGCGGGGCAGAATTATTTCGCGGGGTGGAGGGGAAGGTGGGGTGACACATCAGACCAGGGGTAACATCCATGTATCGATAAGGTTAAAACCGGTGACTCAGCTATTCTGGAACAGTCACGTTAAATGAATATTATAGTCGGAATGAATAATCGACCAAACCACGATCCCCCAGCTCGCGGCGACATCAACCCTGCAAGGATCCTACTCCTCGAGAGGGACAGTCCGATTCCTGATTGGAGGCTTGCTTGCTGTCTACTGTGGCAATATTCTGTAATTATTCTGTACACTCTAGTCTCCTGGAAGCACATGTATCCCAACCTGCCAAACGCCGTCCATCCCTCATCCCCATCCTCTGTCACTGGGACTCACTGCTAGTTATATTCTTTGTTGCCAAAGCCTCATCTATCGCCAACACAGACACTCCCCTCGCATCTCATGACCATCTCTGTTGCTCACCGGCCCACCAATCCACACCCGCACCTCCATGGTGCTGCATATTCAACATAGAATCCTCTTCGCAACTGAATGCCAGAACACTATTTTGGAGCTCGGGGATCCCCGCGACCGATGGGTCGAAACATGCGGCATAGTTTATTAGAGGGTCCGCCGGTTGAATCCCACTGTCGAAGGGGAGACTGCCGGGGATCGGACTGCTGGGGGAAGGACTACCCAAGTCCTGCGTGTCGGGGAACAGCAAGCTGTCAAAGCCTTGTGCATCTTGACGATATGTTGAAGGGGCTGCTGGCGTCTGGATGTCTGGATAAAACTCGGACCCATAACACGGAAGTGAGTCCTGGACGACCTGTGGTGGCCAAGGAGTTGTCCCGAGGTCTTCTGCCGGTCTCGAAGCTGCTGTTGTGTGTGGGGGGTTCTTCGTACGGCTCGTGGTCCTAGTTGGGGGCTTCAGATTGCTTTCCAAGTTTGCTTGGCCAGCGGGCGTCGAAACCCGGATGCGAAAGTTGGTGTGGAATGAGCTCTCGCAGTCGACATTCATCCGGGAGCAGTTCTGGCACGGAGTCCCACCCAGGCACCGGACTTTTCGCCGACGACATGTCAAGCACCCTTAGAGTCAGGAATCAGTCAGCCCAGGGCTTCAAGACGTCGACACTTGCCAAGAGTCCGTAGGAACACTCACCATGGAAGGTTCGTTTCAGTGTCTGGGCCATAAGGGAGTGTGGGTTACTACTGGAGCGATGGAGCTACAGGAGTGTTCGAGATCACAACACCAGCTACTTCGCAACGACTCGACTTATAACCCCATGGGAAACCCTCTTCGGCAACTCAACTCAACGCCAAGCAATTATAAGGCTGAGGAATGGCTTATCCCCGCGTTAAATCCCCCAGGGGCTTTTTGGACTCTCCCTGCCCTGGCCGGCTGCGAAGAATGAGCCCTGAACGGGAAGGCCGATCATGACAGAACTGCGCACTTTACTCAGCGACATGCGACACAGCCTCTAGGTCTCACCATTCTCATTCTGCTGCCTGCTTTACGGGGTGTCTACCCATGCACCAGTGCTCCATAGGAGGATTTGGAATCCGGGGACCCGAGTAGAGGTTCCGTTCACTAATCATGAAATTGGCATGTCTCCGCTGACACTGTACTGTGCTCAAGTCCAGCCTCTGGTGATCAGGAGCATCACTGTGGCGACGGAGTTATGGCAGTAATAAGCAACCTCGAAGTAGGAAGTCCGGAGATAGGTACCTTAAGACGGTCAGCGGCACGTGAGCGGCCACATTAGAAAAGGGCAACTGAGAGTCGCCGAGACGGCCAGCTCCGGACCACAGCTCGTTGGCTAGAATAAGACAGAATCCACCACCTCCTCGGAGAAACCGAGCACACACACAAGGGCACAAAGAAGCCGAGTGTGGGCGCAGTCAGTCCACTGCATGTAACGACGCATTTCAGCTGGGCAAACAACCGTGGCCCACTGGTCTCTTGTCGTCAATGCTTGGGCCGGATCTCGGATTCCGGCCCCTATTCCGTTATTCTGCACCCAAGAGCGGGGACTGATGTGCATCAAGCCAGAGATCGGCCCCTCGTCCGATCTGTCTCCATCTTGCGACTCCACGGGCGGGATGGTGGCCACCTCGTCGCAACTCCATGCCGCGCGGTTAGTTAGTTGAGCGAGACAATCGACGCACACAGACAACGACTCGAACCCAAGAAAACAGAAGCGCAACCGACTAACTTTAACTGGCCATGATGTGTGGGGAAATGCTTAAATGCGATAAGGTTGCTGTTGTACCAGCGCTCTCGGCGGTATTACCGGCGATATTCCACCACCAGTTGCCCAACCTATATTCGTTACAGAATAGACTTGATAAAATCCCTCCTCCATCCCGAGAAGCCTCTGCTCTTGACTGTCATGACTGGCACTGGTCAATTCAACGAAGAGACGACGACAGCCATGGAGCTGTCACCGACCCTCCCTTTAATGCAAACCCTCGCTGGTGCGGGGTTGATGCTGGAACGCATAAACCCGCACCCGAGGCCCCGGTTAGTTGCCTGACGCCTGCGAGAGCCAACAACCCCCGTGAGCCCAGCCAGCGCGGCGCTGCGTGTTGCTGTGCGGTTTCCCCCGACCTGGCGGGCTCACAAACAACCTGGAAGCACCCTCACGCTGTACGCTGTACTTTACTGTACGGTGCCTGCCCGGGATTGGCAGGCGCCTTTGGTTTTTGTCGGCTTTTCCACACAAACATTGCAAAGCCTTGCATGGTACCTATGAATGCGGCGCCCGGACTGCTGTCGATGGATGCTGGTGGTGTGTGACCCCAACAGGCCACCGTTTTCGAGCATTGAGAGCGCGGCTTGCTTGACAGACAAAGAAAGACCCCGGCCGCCACACCGCCGCACTGCGCCGGAGTTGGAACAGAAACAAGAGGCGGCGACAAGCGTCAAAGAAGAATGGCCGAAGACAAGGCGATGGTCTGCCCTTTCTGTGGCTGGACCAATGAGGCGGGCGAGTATGAAATGCTGCTGGTAAGTCGTCGTCGACACGCACCCGCAGCTTGCAGCGTTGCTGACAGCCCCCGAAAAGCACATAGAGAGTCTCCACGCCGAAGGAGACTCGCCGTTTGTCGTGAAGGAAGACAGCGTGTCGGAGTGCGCCGGCCCCGCCGAAGACCTGGAGTACGTCGAGTGTCCGGTCGACGCTTGTGGTGAAGTCATTCTGCTCCAGGAACTAGACTACCACCTCGAGCTCCACTCCGACGAGGTCGGCGAACCCCTCCCGGAAGCACCAGCGCCAACTCCAGACCTGGGGACACACTCGGGCGCAGAAGCCCGCCCCCCCGCCACCGGGCCGTCGAGGGCCCATCGCGAAACTGAGAGACACCGCCAGCCCGACCACGACGCCAAGAACGACCGCCAGGCAAAGGCCATCTCGGCTTGGAAGCGGCTCCTCAAGATGCCCAGTGTTTCGTCTGCCCACTGGATTCTGTCGTCAAAGCGGTCCCATGACGATAAACAGACCTCGCCCGGGCATTCTGCCCGCGGTAAACGGCTGGGTGTAAGTGGCTCTGGCTCACGTTCATCCCGTTCCGCGCGACTGACCTCTGCCCATATCCTTGCAGAAGGAGCAACTTGGGAGGTACGCTCATGAAGACCGCATGCCGGACTGGCTCGTATCGTTGCTCAAAAAGAGCGACCAAGCCAACAAGTCGGAAGGTGAGTTGACAGATGCTGCTCGTCGTGATATCGGCTGCGCATCTAACAATGTCAGGTGTCATCTCGGTCTTAGCTCAGCTGCTGGAACAGAGCTCGTCGACAAAGTACGCGTACCTTTGCCACCCGCGCGTGCAGCACATCTCCAAGCTCAAGCGGGAGGGTACGTCCCGTTCACGAACCCATCTCAAAGTTTCCCGCTGACAAGTTTTCCTAGGGGGGTTCTGTGGCTACCGGAACATCCAGATGCTGTCTTCCTATGTCATCAACGCCAAATCCAGGGGCTACGAGAAACTCAGCAACGCCGTTCCGTCCATATTCCAAATCCAGGAGTGGATTGAGGGAGCCTGGGACCAGGGGATCAATGCCCAAGGCCGGCTCGAGACAGGAGGCATCAAGGGAACCAGGAAGTACATCGGCACACCCGAAGTATGTATCAGCAGTGCATCGGCCTCGTCCATTCCAGCTCTTGCTCATCCGCACCAACTGACACACCGCCCTAGGCATTGGCCATGTTCCGTCTCTTAGACATTCCGTGCGATGCCCAAGGGATCCGGCATAAGGAGCCTGGCAAGTCCGAGGCGCTCCTCATGGAATATGTCGAGAACTACTTCCAGTCGGGCGTCGAGGACCCGACAGAGCGCATCCGGAAAACCAACCTGCCACCGCTCTACTTCCAGCACCTCGGTTCGGCCCCCTCTTGCCTTCCAATCTTCGCGCGCAATTAGCTGATATGCCGGTGCCAGGCCACTCCCTGACCATCATTGGCTTCGAGAGACTCAAGAACGGCTCCAAACAGCTGATCGTGTTCGACCCGTCCTTCCACGACTCGTCGTACATCACGCGCCTCGTCGGGAAGACGTTTGCACACCCGATGCCGGACCTGGCGCTGAAAATGTACCGTCGGGGGAGCAGGTACCTCAAGGCGTACCGGGAGTTTGAGCTGTTGAGGTTGACGACGGAGACGACGGAAGTGGCAGTCTAACATGCCAATGATATCCCGGTGGGAATGTGCGCTCGGTAATTGGCTTACGATCGGCGGTTGCTTCTCCAGCTAGTTTTATGAGCTCTGGTCTCGGGCATAGCAAGCGGCAAGCGGCAACCGGGGGGGGGGGGGGGGGTGGATTTTCTCTTTTCTTGTGTTTCTTGTGGGAGGGAAGGGGAATGATGGCGTTTTGTCCAAGTCTTGCTTGTATTTGGTCATTGATTTAACCCACCCGCCACAATCTACGCTTTCGTCTCCTTTGCAAACCAATCCTGGAGCTTTGTCAACGCCCGGTAACGGTGCGAGATCAGGTTCTTCTCCGATTTGTCCATCTCGGCGTAGCTACTTCCGTTAGCAAAAAAAGACACCCACTCTTTCTTAATGGAAACCTTACGTCTTTCCCTCGTACTCAAAGATCGGGTCCCAACCTTGATACCACATACTTTGTCAGTGCTAACCCCTCGACCACGAATGCCGAACTTGACGTAGATCGAGACATACCGAAGTTTGCCGGCCCCCTCGCCGACACAATCTTGCCATCGGTAATGCCCTGGAACAGGATCGGCTCGTGGCCCGGTCCGGCGGAGTAGCCGAA
>OUNM010350812.1_pt1 | contig 19168 bp, 14 predicted proteins | sample 1769961 | NCBI WGS metagenome assembly OUNM01 (sample SAMEA3914820, study PRJEB12502) | metagenome | biome: forest; material: soil | place: USA | collected 2012-03-12 | depth 0.3 m
GATCTGACGACGGCTGACCAGCTTCACCTTGCTCATGAGATGCTCACGCCCCGCTCATGGTAGCAGCGCTCGTCGACCGCGTCGGCTCCCGCAATTCGTGCGATATTTTTCGATCATGAAGCGTTCCGTCGCCTCCCTGGCTCTCGTCCTCTCCGTCCTCGGCGCAGCCTCCTTCGTTGCCTGCGAGAACAGCTCCGGTAGCTCCTCCGGCGGCGTCTTCGATCCCGACGCATCCGTCTTCAACGGGCCCGAGACGGCGCCACCTCCGCCGGGCGACGCGAGCATCGACAACTTCACGCCGCCGAGCGAAGCCGGCCAGGACGCCGCGCCCGCCGACACCGCGACCGTCGTCGTCACGAAAGACGGCGCGCCGGACCCAGGAGTGAGCGTCGTCTTCCAGAGCAGCACCGGCGCGGCGCTCGCCACCGTCGTCACCGGTGCCGACGGCAAGGCGACCAACAAGGTGACCGCCGGCGACATGGTCACCGTCGCGCTCGGCGCCGTGAACAACCGGCAGCTCCTCACGTACGTCGGCGTGAAGCCCGGTGACGTCCTTCCGGTCGTGGAACGCACCAATCGCCTCGTCTCGATCACGATGGCGACGAACAACCCCGGCGGCGGCATCACCATCGCGGCGGGCAACATCGACTGCTCGACGAACGCCGCGTCGAGCGGCAGCCCGGTGAGCGTCACGCTCCTCCCGGAGTGCATCACGGGCCCTGTTTTTCCGGTGATCGGGAACCTCCGCTTCAACCTCAACTCGTACTTCAGCTTCAAGAAGGACGTCACGCCCGCCGCGTCCGGCACGACGACAGTGAGCGGAATGACCCCGTGGGCGATCGGCACCGCCTACACGATGAACGTCACGAACGCTCCGAACCTCACTGGCGTGCAGGCGACACTCGGACAGATCGCGAACAACCAATCGTCGTTCCCGACCGCGCCGGAGTCGAACCTCGTCCTCGAGGCGGGAATGGGCACCGCGGCGTTCGTCGTCGCGAGCGGCGGCTACGCCGACGCGTATCAAGGTGACGTACAGTTCGTGAATTACCCGCCCGGCTACCAGCAGGTCCTCTCCTTCTCGAAGCGCTTCGGAGCCGGCACCACGCAGACGCTCGACATGACCGCGGGCGTGCTTCCCGCGCTCACCGGCACCGCCGTCGACAACACCGTTCCCGCGCGTCCCGTCTTCTCGTGGACCGCGGCGTCCACGCTCGACGCGACGAACGGCGACAGCGGCGTCGTCACGACCGTCTTCACGCAGCCGCTCGCCGTCACGGGCACCGAGCAGATCGAGTGGACCTTCATCGTTCCGCCGGGCACGCTCACGGTCACTGCGCCGGAGCTGCCGGCGAGCCTCGTCGCGTTCACGCCGAGCGCCGCGTCGACCGTTCCGAAGCCGGCCGTCGCGTTCTTCGAGAGCGACCTCGTCTCGGGCTACGACTTCGTGCGTGCGCACGCGGGCCAGTTCGGCCTCACCAAGGTTCCCATCGGGATCTTCTCCGGCGCCATCATTCCGGGGCTTCCCGCGGTCGGCACCCTCCGCATCACCGCGCTCGCCGAAGGCGGCTGACGCGAGACCGGACGCGGCGCGCTGTCCCACGCGTGGGACGATGCGTCCCCAAAGGCCCTCCTCCCAGCCGGCCCGAAAGGGTTTACGACTGGGGCATGAGCAAATCGACTCGCATCTCGATCATCGGTGCAGGAAACGTGGGCGGCAGCCTGGGCCGCTCGTTCTCGAAGGCCGGCTTCGCGGTCCGCTTCGGCGTGCGACCCGAGACCGACACGAAGGCGCTCCTCGAAGAGTGCGGGAAGCAAGCGAGCGCGAGCGATCCCGGCGAGGCCGCCGCGTGGGGTGACGTCGTCTTCCTCGCCGTGCCGGGCTCCGTCGCGCTCGATGTCGCGCGCTCGCTCGCCGACAAGCTCGCCGGCAAGGTGGTCGTCGACTGCAACAACCCGCTCGTCTGGAAAGAGGGCCCGGTCTGGTCGCCGCCCGCCGAGGGCTCGCTCGCGGCAGCCATCGCCAAGGCCGCGCCGAACGCGCGCGTCGTGAAGGGCTTCAATACCTTCGGCGCCGAGCACCACGCGAATGCGAAGCTCACGGGCAAGTCGGCGGAGGTGTTCCTCGCCGGCGACGACGCCGAGGCGAAGAAGACCGTCAGCGAGGTCGCGAAGGAAGCGGGCTTCACGCCGATCGACTCGGGTCCGCTCCGCAATGCAGCGGTCCTCGAGAACGTCGCGATGCTCTGGATCCACCTCGCGCTAGTCGGCGGACAGGGCCGCAACTGGATCCTCTCGATGCAGAGGCCGACGTGAACGGCGACAAGGGACTCCTCGCCGGCAAGCGCGTTCGTGAACGCCACCGTGGTCGCGATCGACGGCGGTCTGCCCGTCGCTTCGATGTGATCTACTCCTGCGCGAGGTCGACGACCGCTACTGCGCCGCCGCGAACGACGACCAGCTCGTTCGCGCTCCGGAAGAAGGCTCGGTGGCCGAGCTCCGGTCCGTGCGGGAGGACGCGATGCGTTCGCTCCTCGACGTCGTCGAGCACGATGCCGCGCGCGCCGCTCTGGACGACGAGACCGGCGTCGCTCATCGCTCGCACGAGGACTCCCGGCTCGGCCGGCTGATCGAGCTCGACTTTGCCCGTGGTGAGCGACACGACGCGCAGGCGCCACGCGAAGCCGGACGGCGCATCGCGATCGGTCGTCTGCGTCGTCATCGCCGCCCAGCGCCCCGTCTTCGAGAGCGTCGAGTCGACGAGCTGCTCGGCGCCGTCGAGGCAGGCGAGCTTCTTCACTGCGAACGGCGCCTTGAGACCGACCGCCAGCACGCACGTCTTGATCTGCGGCTCCTGCGAGGCGACGACGATCGCGAGGTTCCGCTCCTCGTCGATCCCGAACCGATCGTGCGCGCCCGCGGTTCCGGGCAGCGCGCGCGGCGCCGCCGAGAAGTCGGTCGGCATCACGAACAGCTCGTACTTGGCGCGGACCTTGTCGATCGTGCCGCTCGCACGCCGGAAGAGCACGTTCTGACCATCGGGCGTGAAGCGCGGATCGTACGCAGCCTCCTTCGTGAGGCGCTTCTGCACGTGACCGCGATTGTCGGACATGTAGAGCCAGTCGCCGGCGTTGAAGGCGACGGCGCCGCTCTGCGGTGACGACGAGAGTCGCCCGCACGCGCCGAACGGAAAGTCCTCGGCGATGCCGGCGTTGCGCACGAGATCATCGGCGAATGCGGGCGCCGCAAGTCGGCCCATGAGCTCGGCGACCTCGTTCGGGCGCCGGCCGATCGTGGCGAGCGGGAGCTTTCCGAGCTCGGGGAAGCTCTCCTCGGCGAGGACCCTCCCGCTGTCGACGTCGACCACACGCGTCTGGAGCGTCGAGCGCGCGTCACCGTCGAGACGGCGGAGGAGCGCGCGCTTTCCGTCGCGAGAGAGGCTCTCGAAGTACCAATGACCCGCGTACGGCTGCGGCGCAGGCTCGGCGCGCTCGTTGCCATCGCCGCGCTCGTTACCGTCGCTCGTGGCGGACGAAGCGGAGACGGCGGGCGCGGGCGCCGCGATACGCGCGCTCGTGGTGTGCACGCCCCTCGGCAGCGCCGCGCGCGAGCTACCGCAACCAGAGAGCGCAAGAGCCGTAGCCGCCAGGACCGCGGCGATGGGCCGGGTCCGCGAGAACGTCGTGAGCCGCAACACCGGCGGAGGATGCCCGACCCACGCGCACCGGCAAAATAATGCGAGAACCACCTTAATCCGGTCGGAAATGGGCCGTTCCTTCCCCTCAGCAGGGAGATCGCCACGTGATAGCCGCCAAAAGGATCCAGCCTTCGACCATTCCCGCGCCGCGTGACGACGATCACGACGAGGCGCGGGACGACGACAGCCACGAGATCACCATCGAGCGGCGCATCTCCGCGACGCGCCGCACGACCCGCATGACGAAGGTCGACGAGCGCCTGCTGGCGATCGCCCGCGGTGAGCTCGATCCCGACGATCCGTTCGGCGGCCTCATCCCCATCTACGACGACGAGCCGACCGAGGAGGCCGACGAGAGCTGGCTGATGCTCGGTGCCGGCCCCGAGTCGAGCGGCGAGAACGAAGGGGTCTTCGGCGACGTCGTCCCCACGCTCCGCGTGCTCCCCGGTGAGCTGCTCACGATCGGGCTCTTGCCGCGCGCCGCGTTCTTCGCGTCGCAAGTCGACGGCAAACGCACGGTCGCCGAGCTGACGTCGATCTGCGCCCTCGACGACCTCGCAGGCCTCGAGATCATCGACGAGCTGCTCCGGATGGGCGCCATCGACCTCGGCTGACCGCCGCCGATTTGTGGCATCATGTCGCGGTGGGGAACGCCCTCGATCCGGCACGCGTCGAAGCGCTGGCTTGGGCGCTCGGCAGTAGCATCGATCTGGTGCTGGCTGTCGACGGCGACGGACGCATCGCGTTCGCGAACGCCGCCGCGAGCGCCATCTCGCGCCTTCCCGGCGGAGGCGACGAATCGCGTCTTCAAGGAGCACGTCCCCTACTCTCACGACGAGCGGATCTTCCGACCCGACGGCTCGATGCGGTACCTGCACACGTGGGCCGATAACGCAGGAGCGCTTCCGCCGGGCGTCGAGGAGAATCTCGCACGCGTACGGCGTTCGGTGACGTTCATGACCGCCCTCGTCAACGACCTACTCACGCTCTCGCAGGTCGGCCACGCGACGCTGACGCGCGGCGACTTCGACGTGTCTGCAGCGAGCGAGGAGATCCTCTCCGATCTCCAGCGCAGCGCGCCCGACCGCCGGGTCGAGGTCGACGTCTCGCCCGGGCTCCGCTTCTCTGCGGATGCATCGCTCCTGCGCGCGGCGCTCGAGAACCTGCTGCGCAATGCGTGGAAGTACTCGTCGCGGGTCCCGATCGCACGCATCGAAGTGGGCGCGACGAAGGAAGAGAGCGGCGCGCGCACCTTCTACGTCCGCGACAACGGCGCGGGCTTCGACATGAGCGAGGCCCATCGCCTGTTCGCACCGTTCGAGCGCCTCCACAAATCGAGCGAGTTCGAGGGCACCGGCGTCGGTCTCGCGGCCGTGCATCGCATCGTGGAGCGCCACGGCGGCCGGATCTGGGCCGAGAGCGAGCCCGCGCGCGGCGCCACGTTCTACGTCGCGCTCCCGGGCCGAGCCACCTGCGCCTTTCAGGGCGTGAAACGGACCGAGTAGCTCACGACGGTCTTGCCGTTGCGCGGCTTCTGGAAGTCGACGCTCTCGAAGAACGCGACGACGCACGGCACGAAGCCTTCGTCGGTGGCGAACGTGCGCGGATGCGAGACCTGCGCGCGGCCGCCCGCGGCTTCGATGACGAGGTCGACACCCACGTCGGTGGGCTGCTGTTTCGTGATGTGCTTCCAGCAACGGGCGAGCTCGGGAAAATGCGGCTCGACGGACCGCTTGATGGGCTCCTTCGTGATGTCGTCGTACGGTCCGCCGCCGACGTGCATGCCGATCGTCGTGAGCTTCACGCGCGGCGGTGCCTCGTCGGATGTGCCCGCGTCGGACGTCGCGCCCGGCGCCGCCGGAGCCGCGGCGGAAGGAGCCGCGGCGGAAGGAGCCGCGGAAGGAGGAGCCGCGACGGACGCGCTCGACGCGGGCGCGTTGGAGGCATCACGTGGCGGAGGTCCCCCGGGATCGGGCGCGGGCTTACCGCAGCCAACCAACCCGAGGACGAACGAGGACGCGATGAGCGAGCGCACGAGCATGGTCGTGCCGAGCGTACCCTCGGAAGCGGCAATGCGCGCGGGCGTAGCTGTTCATGCCGTAGCTCCCGCCGTCGGTCAGATGACCGCGCAAGCTCTCCTTGTCGAACGTGCCCTTGATCACGGTGCCGCCGCACTGGTACGAGCAAGGCGAGGACCGACTTGCGCCGCGCGGCTCTTGCTCTCACCGCACTCATTGCCGTGGCGCCGCTGGCTTCGCTCGCGGCCGGCTGCGGCTACCGCGAGCCGGTACCGGCGTTCACCGCGAACGACGCGCGCTTCGGTCGATACGCCGGCGGCGGCGGGGACAGCCGCGATGCGGTCTCGGCGCGGGCGATGTGCAAGCACTGGATGGGCGACGTCGTCTTCCACGACGAATGGGCCATCTCGCACGTGTCGTTCCCGGAGACGAACGTGCAGGATGCATGCTTCACGACGGTGACCCATGCGGGGCGCAGCGTCAGTGTCGGTAAGGCCCCGCGCGGATGCAGCTACCCGGAAGCCGGCCAGCGCGCCCGGCTCGAGGCGCTCGCGGACGAGCTGGAGCGCGTGTCCGATACGGCGCCGCATCGCTTGTTCCCTTGCTCACTGCCGCCCGACCAGCGCGCGGCGGCGCGCATCCAGAACGTGCGGGCGCTCCGCGCCATCGCTCGCGGCACCGAGAAATACCCGTATTCGGCGATCGTCGTGCCCGGGCACGGCATTCCCGAGCAAGCGAAGACGGTCCTCGCGAAGTACGTTCCCGGAGGCTCCTGCCGCGATCTCGCAGACGGCGATCTCGGCAATCTCGGCGCGATGCCGGTGCGAAGCGAGCGCGCGGCCGATGCCCTGCGCGGCGGCGTCGCCCCTTTCGTGATCGTCTCGGGCGGCGCCGTGCACTCTGCCGTCGTGGAGGCGTTCGCGCTCATGCAGCTCCTCGAGTGCCGCGAGAAGATCGAGCCCACGCGGATCCTCGTCGAGCCATGCGCGGATCACACGCACACCAATCTTCGGAACAGCGCCCGCTGGATCGAAGCGATGAACGGACGCGCCGCTTATCTGCTCACCGACGACTGGATCCAGTCCGAGTACTTCCAGGACTTCAGCTGGTTCGAGCTGATCATGGGGAGTGTCGATCAACGCTCCCTGCGCGAGTGGGGATATCTGATCGGGTCGTGGCGCCAATCGTCGATTGGAAACGACGCCGGCTTCTGGTTCACGCCTTATCGATTCTGGGCCGAGCCCCGCGAAGGGCTCGGCTCCATGACGTGCGTCGACGAGGACTGATTTACGGATTCACGTATTCAGGCCTTCACGCGCTCGTTGTTCGGATCGTAGAGGGGCTTCATCGAAGCGATGGCCGGATAGCTCTTTCCGGCAATCTCGACCTCCCATTTCCCTTCCTCGAGATACTTGCCAGTCACCGGCTCACCAGCCTCGATCATCGCGAGGCCGACTGCGCCGCCGACCGTGAATCCGTACGACGCAGCGCGGATGTAACCGACCGCCTTGCCGTTCCGGCGGACGATCTCCGCGTGATAGAGGAGCGGCTCCGGATCCTTCACGAGGATCTGGACGATGCGGCGCGTGAGCGGCCCGGCCGCCTTCTTCGCCTCCACCGCTTCCTTGCCGAGGAAGCCGCCCGGCTTCTTGAGATCGACAGCGAAGCCGAGCCCGGCCTCGAGCACCGAGTCGGTGTTGTCGATGTCGTGGCCGTAGTCGCGATAGCCCTTCTCCATGCGGAGGCTCGCGAGCGCCTTGAGGCCCGCGTGGCGGAGACCGAAGTGGGCGCCCGCTTCGACGAGGCGATCGTAGACGTGCGTGGCTTGCTCGGTCGGGACGTAGAGCTCGTAACCGAGCTCGCCGAGGTACGTGATGCGCACGCACAGAGCCCTGGCAAAACCGATGTCGATCTCGTGCGCGGCGCGGAACGGAAAGGCCTCGTTCGAGAGATCGTGCGAGGTGATCGACTGCATCAGCTCGCGTGAGCGCGGTCCCTGGACGTTGATCTGCGCGTAGCCGGACGTCACGTCGGTGACGAACGCGTGCCCGCCGTCGGCCTCGATGTGGCGGCGCATCCACGTCTCGACATGACGATGCGCGGTGTCGGAGGCGACGACCCAGAACTTCTCGTCGCCGAGCTTCGTGACCGTGAGGTCGGCCTGGAGCTTGCCCGCCTCGTCGAGCCACTGCGTGTACGTGATCATCCCGGTGGGACCGTCGACGTTGTTCGCCGAGATGAAGTTCAAGATGCGCCCTGCGTCGCGACCCTGGACGAGGAACTTCGCCATGAACGACATGTCCATGACGATGACGCCCTGCCGCGCCGCCTCGTGCTCGGCCTTCCAGTACGGAAACCATTCCTGGCGTCCCCACGAGAGTCGCTCCACCTTCGGCTCCACGCCGTGCGGGGCATACCAGGCGGCGCCTTCCCAGCCGCTGACGTCACGAAAATAGGCGCCCTTGGCGGCGAGCCGATCGTAGATGGCGGACTTCTTCGCGCCGCGCGCGGTCATCATCGAGCGCGTCGGGTAATGGCATTGATAGACCATTCCTAGCGACTCCACCGTTCGCGTGCGGCGATATTCGGGATTCGCTTGATAGGTATGCAGCCTATCGATGTTCATTCCGGTGATATCGACGTCCGGGCGTCCGTTGATGATCCAGTGGGCCATCACGCGCCCCAGGCCGCCGCCGGTGAGAATTCCAATCGAGTTCAGGCCGGCCGCCACGAAGTAGTTCTTGAGCTCCGGCGCCTCGCCGACGATCGGCTGGAGATCGGGCGTGAAGCTCTCCGGGCCGCAGAAGAACTTGCGCACGCCCGTCTCGAGCGAGATCGGCACGCGGTTCATCGCCTTCTCGAGGTACGGGCCCATGCGGTCCCAGTCGGGCGGGATCTCGCCGAAGGAGAAGTCGCTCGGGACGCCCTCCACCTTCCACGGCGCGCAGATCGGCTCGAAGAGGCCGACCATGAGGCCGCCCACCTCCTCGCGGAAGTAGCCGTGCGACGCGGGGTCTTCGAGGACGGGGAACGACTGCGAGAGCCCGGCGATCTTCTCGGTGATGAGGTAGTAGTGCTCGGCCGACTGGTTCGGGATGTTGACGCCCGACATCGCGCCGAGCTCGCGGGCCCACATTCCGGCGCAGTTGACGACGTACTCGGCCTCGATGTCGCCGTGCGCGGTGCGGACGCCGGTGACGACGCCCCGCTTCTGGAGCACGCCGGTGACCGCGCAGTTCTCGATGATCTTCGCGCCCTGCATGCGCGCGCCCTTCGCAAGCGCCATGGTGACGCCGACGGGATCGGCGCGGCCGTCCTCCTTCACGTAGAAGCCGGCGAGGAGATCGTCGGTGCGCGCGAGGGGGAAGAGGTCCTTGACCTCGGCGGGGCTGATCTCGTGGACGTCGACCCCGCAGTACCGGTTGAACGCGGAGACGCGGCGGTATTCCTCGAGGCGATCGGCGTCGGCCGCGACCTCGATGAAGCCCACGGGCTTGAACCCCGTCGACTGCTCGGTCTCGGCCTCGAGCCGGCTGTACAGGTTCGCGGTGTACTTCCGCATCTCCGTGGAGGTCTCGGAGGTGGACCCGAAGGTCACCATGAGGCCGGCGGCGTGCCAGGTGGTGCCGGACGTGAGCCGATCGCGCTCGAGCAGCACGACGTCTTTCCAGCCCATGTGGGCCAGGTGATAGGCGACCGAGCAGCCGATGATGCCGCCCCCGACCACGACGACGCGCGCCCGTGCGGGCAACTGCGGATGAGACATGTTTCAGCACTACTGCCGTTGCGGTTCCGGCTCAAACCCGAACCGCAGCGCGAGCGGGAAGAGAATTGTCGGACCCTTGTTCTGGGTGACGTGAAACCCAAATTCCTTGCTCCCGTATCCAAGCTCGTCGTTGCTTCGGTGCTCGGCCTCGCCGTGGGCGCCGCTGCCACCCGGTCGTCCTCGGCGTCCCCGCAGGCCGTGACGCCGCCCGATCCGGCCCACGCGGCGCCCATCGCCGGGCCCGCGCTCGATACGGCCGCGCTCGTGGCCAAGGTGAAGGCCTCGGTCGTGAACATCACTGTCGAGCAGGCCGCCGTTCGAGGCTTCGACGATGGAATGAACATGTCGCCGTTCGAGTTCTTCGGACGGAACGGCCGCGCGCCCGCCCCCGAGATGCGGAAGGGCAAGGCGCTCGGCTCGGGCTTCATCTTCGACGACAAGGGCCACGTCCTGACGAACGCCCACGTGGTCGACGGCGCCGAGAAGGTGCGCGTGAAGCTGTCCGACGAGCGCGAGTTCGAGGCGAAGGTGAAGGGCAAGGACGAGCGACTCGACGTCGCCGTCCTCGAGATCATCGGCGCGAAGGACCTGCCGTACGCGACGCTCGGGTCGAGCGGGACGACGCAGGTCGGTGAGCCGGTGGTGGCCATCGGCAACCCGTTCGGGCTCGGCAACACCGTGACGAGCGGGATCGTGAGCGCGAAGGGCCGCGCGATCGGCGCCGGTCCGTACGACGACTTCCTGCAGACGGATGCGTCGATCAACCCGGGAAATAGCGGCGGGCCGCTGTTCGACGCACGCGGTCAGGTGATCGGCATGAACACCGCCATCAATCCGAACGGCCAGGGCATCGGCTTCGCGATCCCGTCCGACGAGATCCGCGAGGTGCTCCCGCAGCTGGTCACGAGCGGTCATGTGAGCCGCGGGCGCCTCGGCGTGCGGATCCAGGACGTGGACCTGAAGCTCGCGAATGCGATGAACCTCGGTAGCGCGCAGGGCGCGCTGGTCGACGACGTCGAGAAGGGCGGCCCCGCCGAGAAGGCGGGCTTTGCGCCGGGCGACGTGATCGTGCGCGCGGGAAATACCGACGTTGCGCATGCGCGTGATCTGACGCGCGTGATCGCGCGACAGGCGCCGGGCACGAAGGTCGATGTCGTCGTGCGGCGCAACGGCAAGTCGGTGACGTTGCCGGTGACGCTGGGCACGCTCGCGGACGAGAAGGAGGCGAACGGCCGCGGCGCCCCGAACGGCGAGGAGACCCCGCAGTCGTCGAGCGGCCTCGGCCTGGGCATCACGGACGCGGAGGGCGGCGGCGCGCTGGTCCGTCGCGTCGCCCCGGACGGCACGGCAGCGGGCATCCTCGAGCCGGGCGACGTGATCGTCGAGGTGAACCATCAACCGGTCCGCAACGCGAACGACCTGAAGTCGAAGGCCCTCCAAGCGGGCGACAAGCCGCTCGTCCTGCGTGTCACCCGCGAGGGCAACACGCGCTACGTGGCGATCGACCGCAAGAAGTAGGCGCCGCGGGCCGGGCGCGGCGCGCGGGCTGACGCGGCCGACGCGCTCGAGGCATTCGAGGTACAATCGTGCGCATGCGGGGCCGGAAGAGCGCGCGCGGAAGTCTCGTCGCGTCCGCGGCGCCCGCGGCCGTCGCCCTCACGCTCGTCACGAGCTGCAGCCTGCTCACGTCGCTCGACGGACTCTCCGGAGGTCCCGCCGCGCTCGGCGACGACGCAGGCCCGGCCGACGCGAACGGTCCCATCGACGCGAGCGGCCCGACCGACGGCCCCACCGACAGCTCGACGGGTCCCGATGGTCCACGCACCAAGCCACGCGTGTGGCGTCAGCTCGCCGTGACCGGGCCTCCACCGCTCCACAGCGCTCGCATGGTCTTCGACGAAGCGCGCGGCAAGGTGGTGCTGGTCGGCGGCGGCAGCCCCATGCAGACGAGCCACGAAACGTGGGAATGGGACGGCACAGCCTGGTCGAGCCCGACCATCACGACCAAGCCGACCGCAACGCTCGGTCCCGGGCTCGCGTACGACAGCACGCGCCACGTGACCATGCTCTTCGCAGGCGCGAACGGCACGTCCGATCCTCTGGAGTGGGACGGCGGACAGAGCTGGAGGAGCAGCGGCTCGAGCGCGACGTCGCCGGACATGCGTTACAGCACGACGATGGTCTATGACCGCGCGCGCAACGTCCTCGTCGTGTTCGGTGGCATACGCCAGGGCGGCACGTCGTCGATCAACAACGGAGAGACCTGGGAGTGGAGCGCGTCTGGAGGCTTCGTGAATCGCATGCCGGCGGTCTCTCCGCCAGCGCGCCGCGCCAACGTCCTCGTCTACGACACGGCTCGATCACGCGTCGTCGCGTTCGCCGGGACCGCCAAGGCAGCGGGGCAGAACGATGTCTGGGAATGGGACGGCACGAGCTGGCTGCAGCGCACCCCACCGTTGTCTCCCCCCGCGCGGCGCGGCCCATGCGGTGCCTACGACAGCGCTCGCCAGGTGACCGTCATCTTCGGCGGTCGCCCCCAGAACACGAACTCCTCCAGCCTGGACGACACGTGGGAGTGGGACGGCACGACCTGGAAGCAGGGACCGCCGGGTCCACCCGGCCGCAGCTCGTGCGCCATGACCTACGACAGCAAGCACGATCAGATCGTCATGTACGGCGGCTCGCCGGCCCGGATGAACGCCGCCGCCTCGACGGCGGTGGCGGAGACGTGGGTCTACGAGTGAGCTTCACGGCGCAGGCGTGAGCCCGCCCGCATAGTCGATCGTCACGTACTGGTTCAGCGCGAACGACCCCGCGTCGAAGTGCTTCGTCTCGCCGTTCGGCCAGCGCACGTCGATGGCTACCTGCGCGACACCGTCCTCGCAGCTCCCCGGCGCGCCGCCCAGCCCGAACAGGAGCGATCGCGAGTCCGCAGAGCTGTACGTGCCGCGGCTCGACTTCACCTCTCGCAAGTACTTCTTCTGCGTCGCGGCCGCCCCGCCCACGATGATCGTGACGCGCGCACCGATGGCGTCGCGGTTCACAGCCATCCCATCGCCGTGGAGGCGGACGCCGATCCACGCATTCTTCTGCCCGATCGTGTTCTCGAACAGGAAGTTCGCGCGACCCGTGCCGCCGTTGTCACGACCGCCGACGAGCAAGTCGAGATCGCCGTCGCCGTCGATGTCCGACCACCCGAGGTTCTGCCCCGCCTTCACGCGATCGGTCATGCCGGTGCGATCGTTGATGCCGCTCCGCATTCCCACGCTCTCGAACGTGCCGTTCGCCTTCTGGTGCATGAGGCCGAACCACGAGAGCTGGTCGGGCGTCGAATAGTTCGGCTCGTACTTCTTGTCGCGCGTGACCGACAGATCGATCCGCCCGTCGTTGTCGAAGTCGACGGCGGCCGCGTCGATGTCGCCCTCGTTGAACGGCAGCCCACGATCCAGCGTGGCGTTCGCGAACGAGAACCCGCCCGCCGCGCCCTTGTTCAGGAGCAGCATCGACGGATCGCTCCATTTTCTCGACTCGTCGGAGTCGACGGGGTGCGAGATGGTCGCGAGCCAGATGTCCATCTGGCCGTCGCCGTCGATGTCCTGGCAGTCGATCCCGAAGCCGTTGGAGCCGATCCACAGCGAAGGATCGCCGGGCTGCATGTCCTTGCCGTGCCCCGTGCTCGCGAGCCACGAGTTGCCGGTGCCGAGCGCGTTGAAGCCGCGCTTCTGCGCGACGTCGGTGAAGTTGCCGGCGCCGTCGTTCTCCCAGAGCGTTCGCCAGCCGAGGCCGATGCTCACGCCGTAGTGCGAGACGAAGATGTCGAGGTCGCCGTCGTTGTCGTAGTCGCACGCGACGACGCCGTTGGTGGGCTGGCTCGGGCGATTCTTCAAGCGCGTCGAGACCTCCTTGAACGTGCCGTCGCCGTTGCCGAAGTAGAGCTGATCGGGAACCGCGCTCGTCGAGCTGCCGTTGCCTGCGTAGAGATCGAGCTTGCCGTCGTTGTTGAAGTCGCCGAACACGCCGTTGGCGGCGAGCGCCGCGCTCTCGAGCCCCGAGCTCGCCTTCTTCGTGAAGTGACCCTTGCCGTCGTTGAGATAGAGCGCCGACGTCTCGCCGGGCAGATCGATGTCGAGGCCCGCGAAGCAGTCCTGATCGCCGTCGTTGTCGACGTCGCCGAAGACGAAGAACGCCGCCTGCACGTTGCGGAGGCCGGATGCGTCCGACACCTCGCGGAACGTCTTGTCGCCGTTGTTGAGATACACGAGGTGCTCGAAGGGAATGCCCTTCTGCGGATTCGGAAACAGGCTGTGCGCGACGATGTCGTCCCGTCCGTCGCCGTCGAGATCGGCGAACGCGAGACGGCTGTGATCGTTGATCGGGATCGGAGTCGCCGGGCTCGCGACGAAGTTGCCCTTCTGGATGCCGGACGACGCGGAGATGTCGACGAAGTAGTCGTCCGCCGGCGTCACGAGATCGCGCGGGGTGCATGCGACGTGCGGAGTGGTCGCGGCGTTCTCGGACGGCGTTGCGCCCGGGGCGTTCGGATCGCCCACGCCGGTCCCGCCGCCGCCGCCCGAGGACGAGCACGCGGCAGCGCTGGTGGCGAGGACCACGAAGACGACGGAGAACGCGGGAATCAGGGGTCGGTTCATGCGTACCCCGCGCTCTAGCACGAACTTTTACACTGTAAAGGACCTACGACGGGACCTGGGTTGCCACGGCCGTCGAGACGGCCAGAAGGGCCACGCAGCCCGCGCGCACGGCGAGCTCCATCCACGCGGCGCGGAGCCTCCAGCGGTCCGCTTGCGCGCGGCCGTCCTCGCTTCCGTCGAGCCGCGCGGAGATCCCGCGTACCTCGCGCAGGACCGGCACCGCGCGCGCCGCGAGCAGCGCCGCCGCGACCAGAGCGATCGCGATCCCCACGCCGTGCGAGCCGAGGGCCACCAGCGGGCCGAGCACCCCGAGCGGATAGCCGAAGCGACCGACGACGGTGAGCGCGCGATGCGGAGGACGATCGGGATCGCACGCGAGCAGCCAGGTCGGCGGAGTATCGAACGCGACCCCTCGGTCCTCTGCCGCCTCGCGCAGCGCAGTGACGAGCGCCACGTCGGCGACGAGACGTCTCCGAAAATGCGGTACGCCGGGCGGCTCATCTGTCCACACCGTGATCGCGCGCGCTCCCGCCGGTCCTACGAGCTGGAGCGCTTCGTCCACGAACGTGCGCCCTCTCGTCTTCGTCTCCCACGTCACGCGACCGGCCTTCATCTCGTTCCAGGCGATGACGCTGCGTCTCCACGGCCCGTCCCACTCGGTGACGCCGCTCTCGTCCCACTCGATTCGCGCGCCACCCGGCTGACGTCGCCGGAGCACGAGGATCGGCACGAGCCAGGGCGCGACGAGCATCGCAAACATCGCCGCCCCGACGAACACGGCGATCGCGATCGGCCCCGGCGCATCGCCACCGCGGGGCTGGCGATCGTTGGCGAGCGGCACGGCGATCGTCGCCAGCCAGGTCGTGACCGGGATCGCGGCGAGCATGCCGGCGCCGACCAGCTCGGCGCTGTCCCATCCGCGCAGCCGCAGCTCCAGGCTGCGCGGGCGATCCTCCTTGCTCACTTTGCCGCCCGGAACTGCTGCCACGCAGCCACGGTGTCGTCGGCCATCACCTTGGCCAGCGCGCGCGCGCGGAGATCGACGAGGTCGAACGCGCGGAGCTGCACGTAACGCTGGTGCAGCCGGAGCGGCTCCGGGAAGTGCGTCCAGAAGTAGCCCGCGAGCTGACGTGCCGCGTCCACCGCCAGCTCCTCGAGCTCGGCCTGGCTCTCGATGTCGGAGAGCGGCAGCTCGTAATAGCCGGGCTCCCAGGCTTGCAGCCAGTACTCCGGCGCACCGGGCGCATCGTCGAGGGACACGGTGCCGAACACCTGCGGCGTCCGCGGACCGAGGATCGACATGAACATGAGCGTGTGGATCGATCCGCCGTGCGAAGGACGCCACACGCACGAGCTCGGCGGCGGCTGCACGGCGACGCGCGCTTCGAGGATCATGTCGTCCGTCGGCGCATCCGTCTCGCCGCGCACGCGGAAGAGGAGCTTCGTCTCGAGCGCGCTGCCTATTCCCATCTTCAAGCTGCCTACGCGAACGACGTCGTAGAAGGCGCGCGGCCGATCGGTCTGCGTATCGGTGAGGTGCTTGATGAAGTCCGCCCAGCGCGTCTTCGTCACCTTCTCCTGCGCGGGAGGGAGCGGCTGCGTGAGCGAGTCGGCCCACACGAGCCACGCTGCGGTGTCATGCGGAAGCCGCGCGCGCACGCGCTCGACGAGGGAGGGCAGCTTTCGCTCCGGAGGATGATCGATCGCCTCGCGGTACGCGCGGAAGAATGCGGCGACCGCGTCCTCGGGACGACATGCCCACTTCGCCTCGCGACACGTCAGGTGCAGCGACGAGCCGAAGCGAACCAGGTCGACCACCGACGGACCGAACCCAGCCTGATCGAAGTCCTCGAGCCCGAACGTCTTCGGCGTGATCACGAATTGCTCGACGTGCGCATCTCCGTGGATGGCGACGACGGGGAGGTGCCAGCGCACGTCGCGAAACGCGAAGCACGTGCGCGCCGCGGTCTCGTTCGAAAGCAGGCGCGCGTAGCGATGAGCGCTCGAGTCGAGCTTCGCGAAGAGTGCCGGCGTCGCGCCGTTGGCGCGGAGCCGTGCGCGATCGAGCAAGAGGCTCGCCTGCGATCCGAACGCATCCGGATTGCATGCGGGATCGACCGTCGATGCGGCGAGCGCGCTCGCTCTCGGCGACGCGATCGCGATCGGCAGCGCAGGAGCAGCCGCAGGCGGCGCGGAGCCGGGGCAACCGACGAGGAACGGCAGGGCGGCACACGCCACGATCGCGGCGGCCCGGGGCTTCCTGCCGAAGGACATCGATGACGATACTACTTGGTTCCGCGCGAGCGCGTGGTGCCGAGGGGAGGACCTGAACCGGTCCCTGGACGCGATCCCGTCCAGGCCATGAAGTGCCTATATTTACGAGCGATCCGCGCGCTTCGTGACAAACATTTCGTAACACTTCCGGAGTGAACTTTGCGCTCCGAACGCGCTACTGAATGAACAGCAGCGATGATGACGCCGAGCACTCCGTTCACGCCCACGCTGGACGCGCACACGACCTCCCGTCTCGTGACGACGCTTGCGCCGCGCGTCCTCGCCGTGACGCGCGCCGTTCTCGGTCGCGGACACTCGGACGTCGACGACGCCTACCAGCAAGCCATGCTCGAGCTCATTCGCGCCCTGCCCTCGTTCCGCGGCGAATGCGAGCCGGTCTACTTTGCTTCCCGCATCGCTGCTCGCACCGCGCTCGCCATCGCGCGTCGGTCGCGCGCGGCGTTCTCGCGCCGTGACGACGACGCCGATGTCGATCGGATCGCCGTCGACGACGCGCCGCCCGAGGACGAGATGGAGCAGAAGCGGCGCATGGATCTGCTGCGCGATCTGCTCGCGCGCATTCCCGAGGAGCAAGCCGAGACGCTGACCCTGCGCGTGATGCTCGGCTGGTCGTTGCCCGCCGTTGCCGCCGCCACCGGCGCTCCGCTCAATACCGTGCGCAGCCGCGTCCGCCTCGCGAAGAATGCGCTGCGTATCGCCGTCGAAGCGGACCCGCTCCTTCTCGAGGGGCTCGATCGGCGCCGTCGCGCCTGAACGAGCACGCAGAGCGTGCGCGACGGTTTGACTCGCCGCGTAATTCGGTCACATTCCGGCCGTGGGGACGTCCCGGGTCATCAGTGGCGCACAGGTCATTGCCGCGGTGATCGCGCTCGCAAGCGCGATCGCGAGCGCCTCCGGATGCAGCAGCTCGTCGGGCGCGAGCGCGCCCCCGTCCGATACGAACGACGCCGCCGCGCCGGACGCGGTGTGCGCCGACGGCTTCGTGCCGCTCGCAGACGGCGCCGGTTGCACGCCGGTGCTGCCGGCTGCGTCCTGTGCACCTGGTACGCGCGCTGCGATCGGCTCGGCCACCTGCGTGCCCGTCGGCGTCACGGCCTGCGCGCCCGGGTTCGCTGTCGCGGCCAGCGGCTGGGGATGCGATCCGGTCCTCCCGCCAGCCGCGTGCGCCATCGGCTCGGGGACGCGCGAGAAGCTCGGAAGCACCACGTGCGTGGCGGCGAGCGACTGCAACGCTCCCTTCCCTCCTCCGGGCAGCACGCTCTTCGTGAGCGCGGCGTACGCCGACGCCCAGCTCGACGCCACGCACTTCCGTTCCATCGCCGCCGCGGTCACGGCCGCGCCGGCCGGCGCCATCATCGCCGTCGACTCCGGCACGTACGCGGAGAAGGTCACCCTCGCGAAGCGCGCGGTGAGCATCATCGGACGCTGCACCGACAAGGTCGTGATGCAGCAGACCGCCGGGGTCATCGGCAGCGCGGTCGAGGCGAACACGGGAGACGATCTCGTCGTCCGCAACATGTCGTTTCGCGGCTACAACGCGGCCTTCGGCATCCTCGGCGGCAAGGCGAAGCTCGATTCGCTCGTGATCGAGAATGGCCTGCTCGCGGGCGTCGTCGCGGGCAACGTCGGCACGCAGGTGCAGCTCACGAACGTCGTGATCCGTGGAATGAAGGCCCGTGCCGGCGGCACGAACGCGTTCGGGATCTTCACGTCGAGCGGCGCAACGGTGACCGTCGACGACAGCGTCTTTGCTTCGAACGAATACGTGAACGTCGGAGTCACGAAGTCCGGCAGCACGTTGCACATGACGCGATCGATCGTGCGCGACGGCGTTCCCCTCGGTGCGACACGCGGCTACGGGCTCGGTGTGTATGCCGCCGAAAACGGCGCGGTCACGGTCGAGGAGAGCGCGATCCTCGACAACAGCGCCGCGGGATTCGACGTGTTCTCGGCCCCAGGCGACGCGAGCGCCGGAACGCTGCGACGGTCGGTGGTGCAGGGCACGAAGCGAGACGGCACGAACCACGGGCGCGGCGTCGACGTGACGGCGAGCCACGTCATCGTGGAGCAGTCGACGATCCGCGCGAACGTCGAGATCGAGATGATCGCCAGCCAAGCCGACCTGAGCATCTCCGACTCGACGCTGGTCGGCGCCGATCCCATCGGTGCGACCGAGCGCGGCGCGACCGGGCTGATCGTCGAGGGAGGCACCGCGAAGGTGCGCTCGCTCGCCATCGTCACGCCGCGCGCCGGCGTCGAGATCCAGACCACCGCGAAGGTCGACATGCAGGGCTCGCTGATCACCGCGACCCGCACGGCGCCGAAGTTCTACGAGAACGGCCGGTACACGGGCACCGGGATGGTGATCGAGTCCAAGGCATCACTCACGCTCGCGCAGTCCACGATCGAAGGCGCGCACACCGCCGCCCTCGCCTCGAGCGGACACGCCGACCTCTCCGAGGTGCTCGTTCGTGGAACGCGCGCAGGAGGAGACAACCAGTTCGGGCGCGGCATCTCCGTCCAGCTCGGCGGCGTGATGAAGCTCACGCGCTCCGCCGCCATCGACAACCTCGAGGCCGGCGTGTTCGTCTCGGTCGGCGGCGCATCGCTCGCGATGACGTCCTCGACCGTCCAGACCACGGGGCTCGACGGCAACGGCAATTTCGGCGTCGGCGTTCTGCTCGGCGTGGACGTGAGCGGCACGATCCAGGACAGCACCATCACCGACAGCAAGGGCATCGGC
>OUNM011306526.1_pt1 | contig 19162 bp, 17 predicted proteins | sample 1769961 | NCBI WGS metagenome assembly OUNM01 (sample SAMEA3914820, study PRJEB12502) | metagenome | biome: forest; material: soil | place: USA | collected 2012-03-12 | depth 0.3 m
GCAATCAAGATTGGACACGATCTGGTCGGCGGCGGCGGCAGTTCCTCAGGGTTTATTACCGGTGCGAAAATCGCCAGTCTGCAAATCCTGGGATCGGTCATCGGCGGCACCGATTCCAGTACGGGTGGCATCACCAGCTTTGATGATATGGGACCCGTGAAAATCGGACACAATCTGATCGGCAGCGATTTCTCTCACACCGGTTACATTACGAGCATCGGACAAATCGCCAGCGTAACCGTCGGCGGTTCAGTGATGGGAGGAAACGCCGACTTCAGCGGAGTCATCAACACCCAGAGCGGTTTGGTCGGCACGGAAAATAACATCGGCTCCATCACCATCGGTCACAACCTCGTCGGCGGCAGTATCGATGGCACGGATGGGGACGTTAGCGAATCCGGATTGATCGAAAGTAACGGCGCGCTCGGCTCAGTCACGATCAAGGGCTCGATTATTTCCGGAATCGACGACAGCACCGCAGGGTCACTCGATAGCAATGCCAGCATCCGCGCTGCTTACAATATCAAATCGCTCACCGTGAACGGCAGCATCATCGGACATCACACGGCGAATGGAGATTCCGAAGTGATTATCAGCGCGAAGGGACTGGAGACTGTTCCAGCAAAGCCTTCTGCGCACCCCGCCATTGGAAACATCAAGGTCGGTGGCCGCGTGGAACGGACCGAATTCCTTGCCGGTTACAACACTTCACTACTTGCAGTGGATGGCGATGCACAAATCGGCAAGCTTCAAGTAACGGGAGATTGGGTCGCCTCGAGCCTCGTAGCCGGTGCGCAGAATTCCGGCGGCCTCGGTCATTGGGGCGACGGACACGACAGCCTCATCTCCACCCCTTCGATCGCCAAGATTGCTTCCATCCAAATCGGCGGCATCGTTATCGGTGATACCTCTTCGACCAATGGCATGGATCACTTTGGCTTCGTCAGCCACGCCATCGGCAGTTTCAAGGCCGGGGGCACTGCATTCACCCTTCCCTCGTCACCCGGTACGCTCTCCCTTTCTCCGCTGACCGGCGACGTTTCCATCGTTCTTCTTTAGCAGCATCTAGTCAATTCCACACCACCGTACCAAAAACGCCCATCGTCATTCGGGCTTCGAGCTTCCTTCGTCATTCGTCATTCTGGTTTCGGATTTTTCCACCCTCACGCTCTGCGCATGCCGAACCCGATTCTCCGGATCGTATTCCGCCTTGAGCTTTTGCAACCGCGCGTAGTTCTCTTTTCCGTAATACGCCTCCGGCCACTCTTTAAAGGCCAGATCCGGATAGTTGGCATAGTGCCTGTGAATCCCGGCCGCGGCCAGTGCTTCACGAATGTTCGCCGCAGCCTCGATTCGAGATGCCGCCTGGCTCGGCTTATCCCAAAACGCCTGCTGCTCGCCTAGATAGCTAAATTCGCGGTGAGGATATGCGCCATTCTCACCTTCACCAATGGCACCGCCCAGCGTGTTTACCTGGAAGATGAGGCCGGGCAGCGAAAGCACCTGTCCGAAAATCGCCGGCAACGCCGCACGCAGATCCTCCATTCCCTTGTAATAGCCAGCGCTGCAGTTCTTGAAAAATGTCGGCGTTGGATCTCCGTAATACCATGTCAGCGCCTTCGTGATGGCGGTCGGCCCCGCAGTGGTGGTGCGGTTGCTCAAAGCGCCTAGCTTTTTGCAAACCGCCGCCAGATCTTTTTGATCGCGCGATCCGACGGTGGTTACCAGAATAGTTACTTGTGACCCGTTCATCACCCAAGCGGAAAAAGCGTCGTGCGGCAGTCCAGCCGTGGCGGCAAACCAGGTCTCCAGCAAAGACGTCGCTCGTCTCACATCCAGCTTGTACATGCGAAATTTCCACGAGGAAAAACCGCGCGGCGCTTCACGCGTCTGAAATTTCATGCGTGTCACCACACCAAAATTGCCATTGCCCCCGCCCTTGCACGCCCAAAGCAAATCCGGCTCATCGCTGGAATCGCGCAGTTTTCCCGTCCCGTCCACCATCCGCACACTGCGCAGGTGATCGCACGTAAGTCCCCATTTCCGGGCAAACATCCCATAGCCACCACCCAGCGTGAGCCCGGCCAGCCCGACCGTCTCGCAAGAACCCGCCGGCAGAAAGCGGCCCTTCGCGAGAAGATATCTGTTAACATCCCCAAGCCGGCATCCCGCGCCCGCGGTGAGGATTTGCGCCTTTTCATCGAGGTGCAGCTCCCGCATCGGGGACACATCGATCACCAGCCCGTCGTCGTTCAGGCAAAATCCCTCGAAGGAATGGCCTCCCGATTTCACCGCCACCGGCCAGTTCTTTTCCATGGCTAGTTTCATGGCCTGCTGCACGCCTTCTTCGGACGCACACCTTGCAATCATCTGCGGCTGCGTCGCGATGGTCGCATTGAATACCTGGCGCGCAGCTTTGTATTCCGCATCGCCCGGCTTGAGATAAATCACCGGCTCTCGTTGAACCGGTACCACTGGAGCTTTCGACGAAAGCGCACCGGCCATGGGTTCAATGAGAATGGACGACGATGCCGCGATCGAAGTGCGGATGAAAGTGCGACGGGTCTGCATGGGTGGTGGTATTTAGCTCAAATGCGCAAAGCTGATTAGCATACCCACGACGCGACTCACCCGAAAATTCGGCCAAAGACGAAGGCCGTTCTCGTTAACCTTTTCTGCGCCACACCAAAACCCAACTCGCGAACCACCCAAGGACTGCCTTCAGCCCAAACCGAACCTTCGAAGACTCTCCAAATCTTTGCCTCGCACCAACACCGTCACCAAATCGCATCCGATCCCGCCCGACCACAAACAGCGCCGACGCCAATTCCCGGCGCAAATGTTCCTCCCACCGCACACATCCCCGCTCCTTTAGCAAAAAGCGATAAATAAACACCATGTTCTCATTTTTATCCGTTGCCGCGCGCGCCGTCTCCATCGCCGCATGCACGCGATAACGGCTCACCCGCTCCGGAACATAGATAAATGCACCACCCGTCAGCGCCAACCGGCAGGAAATCCAAAAATCATAAGCACCGGCCACTTCTTCTGGCATGGCCGCCCAATCGATGGCCTCCCGTCGAAACGCCGCTGCCATGGCCAGCGGCACTCCGTTATATTTCAGCACTAGTTCCAGAGAGTCAGCCACCTTGCCGCGCGGCAGAGCCTTTCTTCCATACTGCGCGCTGGTTCTCTCCGTCGCCGCTTCATCGATTTCCCCGGTTGCCGACATTATCCAGTGATCTCCAAACGCCAGCACCGCCTGCGGCTCCTCTTCGAATGCACCCATCAGCTCCTTCAAAAAATCCGGCTCCCAAAGGTCATCATCATTTAGGATAGCAACGCAGTCACCCTTCGCCTCCAAAGCAGCGACTGCCACATTTCGCGCCGCGCCCAGCGTGCTCAGATTCGCCCGATACCGCACCAGCTTCCGATCGTACCGCTCACAAATTTCCCGAATCTCGCCCATCGCCGAATCATCCGTCACGATCACCTCATCCGCCCCACGGCTCTGCCTCAATACACTCTCAATCGCCCCCGCCAAAAACTCTGTTCGCCGATAGACAGTAATGATCACCGTCACCGTCCGGCGAGCGCCCGGCAAAGATGATTCTGTCGAAGGTTGTTGCATTTCCAAAACCCTCAGCGAACACGCCGCTGCCCCTGCACTCAAGCCTTCTCCAATCCTCGAAACATTGAACGTTGGTCGCTGGCAGTTGAAATCTGAGAGTTTCCTTATCTCTCGCTTCCTCAAACACTCCAGACTTGACTCCCTCCTCTCCCAAGCGCAAAAGCGCCGTCCCGCTCCTCCGAAAAACCATCACTTTTACCCGCCAGTACCCATGCGCTTCGGCATCAATTCGTTCCTCTTCGTCTCTCCGTTCACCACGGACAGCGTCAAACTCTTCAAAAAATTCAAGGATTGGGGTTTCGATTCCGTGGAAATCCCCATCGAGGATCCCTCCCACATCGACGCTCACAAGGTCAAAGCCGGTCTGGACAAGGCGGGCCTCGTCTGCGGCAGCGCCTGCGCTTGCATGGGACCGGGACGCGATTTCCGCGGCACTCCCGCGGAGCAAAAGACCGCGATGGAGTACTGCAAGGCCCTTATCGACCAGATGGTCATCCTCGATTGCCCGAGCCTCATCGGCCCGGTCTATAGTGTCGTCGGCCTCACCGGCGCTCACGAGGACAGCGTAAAAAAACAGCACTTCGACATGGTCGTGAAAAACCTGAAGGAGCTGGCCAAGTACGCAGAAAGCAAAGGCAAAACGATCTGCATTGAACCGCTCAATCGCTTCGAGACCGATTTCCTCAATACTGTGGATCAGGGCCTCAAGCTCGTGAAAGCGGTGGGCAGCAAAGCCGTGAAGCTGCACCTCGACACTTTCCACATGAATATCGAGGAGAAGCATCAGCCCGATGCCATTCGCAAAGCTGGCAGCTATCTCGGCCATTTCCACGCCTGCGGCACCGACCGCGGCACACCAGGAGGCGATTCGCTGGAATGGAAAGGCATCGTCAAAGCGCTCAAGGACGTCAAATACGACGGCGACGTGGTAATCGAATCTTTCACTACTGACGTAAAAGTGATCGCCCGGGCCGCCGCCATCTGGCGCAAAATCGAACCCAAGCGTGACGACATCGCCGTAAAAGGCCTCGCCAATCTCCATCGTCTTTTTGGCCGGAAGAGCAGTGGCGCAAAGGCCGCTGCCTCTGTAAAGTCCGCCTCCTCCCCAGTGAAACCCGCTAAGAAAGCCGCCCGCTAAACGCTCATCGAACTCCACACATGAAACTCCTTCCAACCCTCTTCGCCCTCACCGTGGCCGGCCTGTGCTCCCTGCCTTTCGCCGCCCGCGCTCAGAACGAAAACGAAATCGTCAACGAACCAGTCTTTTCTACGCCGCGGGCCCTCACTAACGCCAAGCTGGGACCGAACGGCGAGCAGATCATCTTCAATGGCCAGGACCTCACTGGCTGGGATGGCAGCCCCGATCTTTGGTCGGTGGACAAGGGTGCCATCATCGGCAAGACCACCAAGGAAACGCCCGCCAAGAGCAATACCTTTCTGATCTGGAAAGGCGGCACCGTGGCCGATTTCGAGTTCACCTGTAAGTACAAAATCATTCCCGGCCCTGAAGGCTTTGCCAACTCGGGCATTCAATACCGCTCGAAAGTCCTCGATCCGAAATACTGGGTGGTCGGCGGTTACCAAGCCGACATGGAAGCCGGCAAGACTTACTCGGGCATTCTGTACGAGGAGCGCTTCCGCGGCATCCTCGCCAAGCGTGGTGAAAAGGTGACCATTGATGACGGCGAGAGCCCGACCAAGCCGAAGATCGAAATCACGGGTTCCGTGGGCAACTCCGACGAAATCCAGGCAACCATCAAGAACGGCGAATGGAACGACTACAAAATCATCGCCAAAGGCAACCATCTCCAGCACTTCATCAACGGCAAACAAACCGTCGATGTGACCGATGAAAGCGCGCAGGCCGCCACCAGCGGCATCCTCGCTCTGCAACTCCACGCAGGCTCGCCCATGGAAGTGCAATTCAAGGACCTGACGCTCAAGCCGCTCAAGTAACGGACCTGATTTTGCCGCAAAAAAGCCCGGCGCGGAAATCGCGCCGGGCTTTTTGTTTTGCAGGTAGTGATTTGCTGGCTTCGTTACACTAGGTTCGCTGCCGGGCCCGCTCCAGTGAGCGGCCACTGCTGAGCCAGTTCTGCGGACGTACCTTGGAAGCGGTTGCGATCAGAAGGTCCCATGCCGGGGACATCGTGCGGCAGTTCGCCAGATTCGCCATCCGTGTATTGCCACAACGTGTAACTGGGCCAGGTCTTCGTCGGAATGCCGATGGGACTCGGTGCATACCGCGCATACCACAGCGGACAGTTCTTCAAGACGCTGTCTGGCGAACCTGCACTCACACTCTCACGGAGCAACGATCCGCCATACACCACGGGATACCGTCCGGTCCGAGTTTTGATTTTAGTCACAAAATCGCGCGCTTGCGCGAGGCTCATATTCGCGCCACCACCCGAGCTCGGCTCCCAATCCAGGGCTAACAAAGTCCGCGCATCGCGTCCCGGATCTTCGCCCCACTGCACGACATCGAGAAAATTGCCCACTTGGTCATCCACATCATCACCGCTGGAAAAATGGTACGCCCCCCAAAGAAAGCCCATTTCCAGGGCCGAATCACGCCGAGCGCGGTATCTAGGATCGCGAAAGCCGTGTCCCTCGCTGGCTTTGTGAATAATGGCCACGATCCCGGCGTCCCTGACTTTTTGGAACTCGATATCGTTGGCGTGATTTAGATCTACGATTGTGTCTATCATAATATTGGGAGTGAACTGCGTTTATTGGAAATTTGCCGTTGTTTTTGTTACTTGTTATCTGAATCCGCACCGTTGCCGGTGATATCGGTCTCATCAATCAGCATATACGGGAGGAGCGATTGTTGCGCAGCCCGCATGGCCTGCACCGCCGGATCAAAGAACCGGTGCCAGGTTCCCTTAAAGTAACCTTCCGGGCTCCAGATAATCTGGCAGCCGGCGCTGAACTGGCCGACTTCGATCCCAGGCCCGCCACTATGCAGATGAATGCCAAAATCCCCGAAATCCACGGAATGCACCTGCCCATGATGATCCAGACGGTTGACATGAAAATCCTCCGCCTGGACAAACGCGGGATAAAGACCCCGGTGAATGCCTGCTTTAAACATGTGAATCCCCTCCTTTAGCTGGGCGCAGCCATTGGGATTCTCCGGGTGATCGATGAAGTATTGACCGGGGTCGGTCGAACCCTTCCATTCGGTGACGACATCGCCGATGATCAACACAAAATCGTCATCATAAATTCCCAGCTTGTTTTCTCCACCGGGATCGTAAGCACCACGAATTCCGATACATTTTACGTGCGCATCCGCGCCGCGCTTTCCGCTCCAAATAGCTAGGTAATCAGGCATGATAAACTGGGGTATATTGTTTGACTGAGGTTAGGTAAAATTCGCTGACGATCCATTCCCGCTTCAACCGGCGCCCGTGACGCCAATCTCCGCACAACCACGGCGTTATAATTTCAGCAGCTTCTCGAGTTGTGGCTTGACAAATAAATCTGCGATCGCTTCCCGTACGGCGCCCGCGATGACCGGCGGGTCGATGCCAAATTCCTTCATGATTTCGTGGGATCGATCGACGATTCGGTCTCGAAACAGCTCCCGCTGATGGCGGTCGATGCCCGCCATCGTCAGGCCGCCAAGATTCGGATGCGCACGCAGCGGTTCAGGATTGGAGTAGCGAATCGGACCGATTTCACCGGGGGCATTCAGCTTCGGACTCGTTAGGAATTTGCGAGCCTTCTCGCGCCCGATGTCGTAATCGTGCTCCCGGAGCCGGCGCTCAAAAAAACCCGCGAAAGCGGACAGATCGCCGCTCGCCAATTCGTCGTTCGCCGCAGTGATTCCGTAAATCTTCATCTCATCCTTGTCTCCGAGCTGCGCCGCCGTCTCAAAGGCCAGCAGGGAATCGATGAAGCCGTCCGCCACAGTAGCGGATTTTTTAGCTAGTTCGGTGTATTCGGGTAAAAATTGGTCGTGGATGCGCTGCCATGCCTGGCCTTGAGTCTCGCCCGGGTTGTTAGCAAAAAGCGCAGGCAGGAGCACTTTCGCGGCAGCCTGCAAAGGCGCCGGATCCAGTTTGCCATCCCGAATGCCTTTGTAGAGCGCCTCGGCCTGAGCGTTATATCGGTCAATTTGCGAGTTCACCTTTTCCGCGGTGATCCAGTCGTGAAACCGCGCTTGCTGAAAAATGGCGCCAATGACGCGCATGGCGGTTTCTTTAAAATCCGCTTTAGCCTCATGAAAGTCCGCATTCGCAGAGGAGCCCTTGGCCCCCGGAGCGACGAAAAGGTAGAAGCGGCTGTCCGTATCTCGATGCTTATCTTCCTTATCTACCAGGTCTTTTGCCAAACCGAGCGGCTCGTTTTGAAATGTACCTCCATCCGTGAAGGTAAAGGTTTCGACCGGGAGCAACTGCGAAACGAGATTGGGATGAGCAGAGGCGTACGATGGATCGGTGTATTCCTTGCGATCGCGCTGCAAATCGACGACGCGAAAAGCAAATTCAAATGCACCGCACGAGACGGCTGCTTTCCGCAACGGCTCCCAAAAATCGATCACGTCATCCACCTGCGGCTTTTTCGGCTCGATCCAAGTCTCCAGTTCATCCTGATGCCGGGTATAGACGAACTGTCCTTCCGGCCGCAGTTGCAATCCATAGTCAAGTCCATTGAGGTTGGAGAGAGCGAGACCAAGCCGGATAAAATCCTTTGCCGCAGGATGCTGGTCGGGCACCGGATCAATGTGAGTCTGGTAACGCTGAGTGATATGCCTGCGTGCGATGTCGTGGACGAAGTTTGAGGAGAGGAGCGAATGAGTGACGTTCTCGCCGGGCTGCATCGCAAGCAGTCCATCGAGATTCACGTCGGCGACCCAAGGGCGATAGAAGGAATTGTTGTAGGCGCCACTGAGCGCCGACGCCTCGAAGGCCAATTTCTGTGCGGCGATGGTCGCCGTCATGCCTCCCGCCGAAGCGCCTGTGAGTACGTCAATAACGATTTTCTCTGCGTCGGAAGTGGCAGGGTCGAGGTTGTGCTGGCGCAGAGCTTCGATGATCTCATAGAGGACCCCGGCTTCGTAACTACCGAGTGAAACCGCACCCGAAACGGTGATGGCAAGACGTTTAGGCATAAATTCGATGTCTGGACTTAGCGGGCGGCATTACCGAGACCATGCGTCGCCTCAATATTTCTAATGCTTATAAGCCCGACACAGCGCGCATTAGTGGGCAATGGAATCGCTAGCTTTCTCACGCGGTACAGTTCACCAAAAAGTCGTCCTTTGGGAAATGTGAAATCATTCGCAAATCTTTGTCCCTGAAAACCCGCAAACGAACGCCTATCCCTCTGGAGAAATCTCGCAATTATGTCGCAAAGCACTGCTATTTTTTACTACACGCCCTCCCGGAGGTAATGATCCATGAATAGGCCGCCCCAATCCGACGTGTTGGTGATCGAGGCCGAGCCCGTGCTGCGCCACGGCCTGGTATCACTATTCAATTCTCATCCGAAACTGCGGATCGTCGGCGAAGCGGAAACGGTGCGGAGCGGACGCGAGTATTGCGAGAAACTCAAACCGGACATTGTGGTGATCAATCCCGCGCTGGATGGAGGAGAAGGTTTTGTCCTGCTTAAAGATATGCCGCGATGGGCAGCGCAGGCGCGCACCGTCGCGTTTTCCGCCATGGAGGATCCCGAATCCGTGAAGCGTGCCTTCGCCGCCGGCGCCTGCGGCTATGTCGCCCGGCGCGATCCGGTATCCGAAGTGATTGCGGCCGTACTCAGCGCGGCCGAAGGCGAGCGGCGCGTGGGACCCGCCATTGAAAAAGTATTGCTCGCACATCTCGCTGCTGGAATGAAGCAAGCGGACACAGGTGCCGCGGCGCAATTGAGCTCCCGGGAATGGCAGGTTTTTAGATTGATCGGAGAGGGACGCGCCATTCGCGAAATCGCAGAGATGCTCGGGATCGATGTGCAGACTGTAGCCAGCCACCAGCAGCGGATTAAGAAAAAGCTGGGATTGCGTTCGGGGGCCGAATTGCGCAAGCGCGCCGTCGCTTCCTTGCTGCAGGGTGAAGGATCTTAAGCAGGAAGCTGCGCAAGGGGCGCGGCAATCACCCGTCGATCGCGCCACTCGCATCTCCTCGAAGGCCTCAGTCATTTTCCCGGCGGGTCGCAAGAACACTAAAACGCCGTCTTCGCTATTTTTCCATCGGTGGCGTCGCTGCCTCCACATCGCAAGTCCCGTCAAAATGGGCCACGGACCGCACGCCCTTCCGGTAAGCCTTTTTGCTCATCAGGAAAAAATTACTGTTGGACTCGGTCTGAAAATGACCGGTGCCATAGTAAAAGTAACCGATTTCCGTGTCGTCGTTTTGCCCCGGGTCCGCCAAACCTTTCTGGTCTTGCAGGTAATCCGGCACCAACTCATCCAGGGCATTGGGGTATCGGCCACCGTGATCACTGGCATAGCCACGGCACGCCATAAAGATTTGCTTAATCTGCAGCTGCGATTTCGCCGAGCGTTGTGCCTGCTTGGCGGCGTCAATCGCCGGAATGGCTATCGAAATCATGAGCAGTAATCCAAAAACGAGTCCGACGATCCCAGTGATAATGCCGCCGATCGCCAAGCCTCTCCCTTCAAGAGAGCCTTTCGATTGCTTGATCTGAGATAAAGAAACGAATCCGCAAATCAATGCTGGCACTCCCGCAAAAAACGAACACCCAAAAGAAAGGATGCCTAGGATAAGACTCGTAATTGCCAACCCCGATGTGGCCGAACCCCTCCCCATCGAGGCTTGTATTTGAGCAGGATTTCCCTGAGTTAATCCGAGCAGCGAACCGAGCGGAACCCAATCCGCAGCGCCTTCCTGCCATGCCAGGTCATCCGCCCGCAACTCGCCTCTCGCCAGCGCGGTCCGCACCTCTTCCAGCGAATAAGGCCCAAATTGGGCGCCATCTCGATGGACAACGATTTTCATTCAAGTAACAGCATCGCTTCAAGAGACCGCCATCGCCGCGGCCGCCTTTTCGGAATTCGAGCGCTTCAGCGAACTCTTCACGAAATTGGCGCCCAAGTCCCACAGCGGGCCGGGGAACGTACGGCATTCTGTGAGCACGGAATCGAGCGCCGTCACGAACCGAGAAACTTCCTGCTCCCCAATGATCAGCGGCGGCAGAATCTTGACCACATCCATGCCGTGCCCCGCAATCTGCGAGAGGATGCGATGCTTTCCGAAAAGCGTGGTCACAAGCATCTGCGCAAACAATTCCGCTTCCATCTTGTGCAGAAGCTTCCAACCCATGCGCATGCCGAATTCGCGCGGCTCATGAAATTCAATGCCTATCATCAGCCCCATTCCCCGCACTTCCTTAATCAAGGAATGCTTTTCCTGAAGAGCGCGCAATCGGTCCACAAGTAACTCTCCCATTTGGCGCGTGTGCTCCACCAGGCCCTCATCGTCCATCACCTGCAAAGTCGCCAGGCCACAGGCCATCGCCAGATTATTCCTGCCGAATGTGGAAGAGTGCACTACGCATCGGTCGAGACGTGAAAACGTTTTTTGATAGATCGATCGCCGCGTGATAATCGCCGCACACGGGACATACCCGCCGCTCAAAGACTTGGCCACGGTGATGATATCCGGCTCCAGATTCCAATGCTGATGCCCCCACCATTTGCCGGTTCGACCAAGGCCGGTCTGCACTTCGTCGCACACGACCAGCGTTCCATATTTTCGGCAAAGCGCCTGCGCCGCTTCATAAAAATTATCCGCTGGATAGCGTACTCCTTTACCCTGCACGGGCTCAAAAACGAGCGCAGCCACATCGCGGCTGGCCAGCCGCTTTTCCAGCGCATCGAGATCGCCCAGCGGAAGCCGCGTCGTGTCCGCAAGCAAAGGTTCGAACCCTTCCTGGAAATGTACGTCTCCCATAATGGAAAGCGCACCATTGGTCAGGCCATGAAACGCCCCCTTAAACGAAACCAGTCCAGCGCGGCCAGTCGCCGCTCGCGCAAACTTGATCGCACCTTCCACCGACTCCGTTCCCGAATTGCAAAAGAAGATCGCATCGAGATGCGGTGGTGTCTTTTTTAACAAAGCTTCCGCGAGCAAACCCGAGAGCAGCGAACAATCCATCTGCACCATGTTAGGCAGATCAAGGTCGAGCACATCGCGAATCGCCTTTTTGATCGCCGGATGATTTCGTCCGATATTGAAAACGCTGTAGCCGGAAAGAAAATCCAGGTAGTCACGACCCTCGCGGTCGTAAAGATAAGCGCCTTCGCCGCGCGCGTACACCTGGTCGAAGCCGATGATGCGCTGGACTTGCACGAGGGTGGCATTCAGATGACGCTCGTGCAGGGTGTAATTCTCTCCGAGGCGCGACTGAACAAGTTGTTTGATATCAACGGGCATGGCGGGCTCAATCTACGGGCTGTTCGGCGGCTGAAAAGCGGGAAGTGTCGCGCCCGCATCGCCGCCACGGGTGCTTGCCGTCGCTTGCGCCTGCTCGATCAGAAGCACGGCCAGGCGTTGCGTCGCCTCGTCCAGGGCGGTGTTGGCCTTTTTCAGCGGCTGCGCAGCGCCCGCTTTCAGGGCAGCTTCCACTTCACCCAGACGCTGCGTGATGAGTTCCCGCTCGGAAGCCTCCAGCCGGTCTCCCACTCGGGCCAGCGCCTTTCGCACCACCGGAATCAATTCTTCCGCCTTCAGTTTGGCTTCCGTAAATACCCGCTCATTCACGTCTTCAAAGGCATGCTCCAGCGATTCCTCGAGCATCTTTTCGACAGCTTCATCGGAAACATCGACGGCACTGCTCATCTCCACGATTTTCTGCATGCCGGTCTTGGTGTCGCGAGCCAGAACGTGAAGGATGCCATTCGCATCGATCTCAAATTGCACACCGACCCTGGCCTGCGCCTTTGGGAGCGGCTGAAACTCCAGTTCGAATTGCCCGAGCGCCCAGTTATCACGCGACATCTCGCGCTCGCCCTGCAAGACCTTGATCAGCATGGAGCGCTGGCCCGCAATGGCATTGGTAAACATTTCACCTGCTTTGCATGGAATGGTCGAGTTGCGCGGAATGATAACATTCATCAAGCCCCCAAACGTCTCAATTCCGAGCGAGAGCGGGGTGATGTCAAGTAACACCACATTTTTCACCGCCCCGGAAAGCACGCCGGCTTGAATCGTCGCGCCGATGGCTACCGCTTCATCAGGATTTTGCGACACATTCGGCTCCCGGCCAAAGATCTCCTGGACCAGCCGCCGGACCAGCGGCGTGCGCGTCTGCCCGCCTACGAGAATCACCTCATTGAGATCCGCTGCCGTGAGCCGGGCATCCGCCAGGGCGCGCAAGCAATGGGAACGCGTGCGCTCCACGATCGGGCGGGCCAGGCGATCCAATGTCGCGCGATCCAATTTCACAGACAGTGACCGGCCTCCCTCCAAAAACGGAAGCGGAATTTCCACACTATCAGTGTCAGAGAGCCGGTGCTTTGCCTCAATCGCCGCTTCGTGCAGTCGCGCACGCAAACCGGCATCCCTTGTGGGCTTTCCCGCATCTGTCTCGTTACTTGTCAACAAACCCTCCAGATGGCGCACCAGTGCTTCATCGATGTCATCACCCCCGAGCCGCGTGTTTCCGTTCGTCGCCAGTACTTCAAAAACTCCCGCGTTCAATTCAAGGATCGATATATCAAACGTCCCTCCGCCCAAATCATAGACGGCGATTCTCGACCGGTCGCGCAGTTTATCCAGGCCATAAGCGAGCGCCGCCGCCGTCGGCTCGTTCACGATGCGTTCCACCGTGAATCCGGCCCGCTCACCAGCGGCCTTGGTAGCCTGACGCTGCGCATCGTTAAAATACGCCGGCACCGTAATCACCGCACGGGACACAAGCTGCCCCAGAGCCGCTTCCGCATCCTTTTTCAGCCGCTGCAAAACCAGAGCCGAAATCTCCTCCGGTGAATAGTCGCGTCCGTGAATGTTAACACGCACCGGTTCGCCCCGTTTTCCCGCCAGTCGATATCCTACATCGTCGGCTTCCTCCCCCACACGCCGGCCGATAAAACGTTTCACCGAATATACCGTTGCTGCCGGCTCCACCGCGCGCATTCGCGCCGCCGCGCGGCCGGCGAAGGGTTCGCCTTCTTTTGGAAAATGCACGACCGAAGGCATCAGCCTTTCGCCGTCGCTATTCGCCAGCAGGATCGGAAAGCCGGCCTCCATCACGCCGATGAGCGAGTTGCTAGTACCGAGATCGATGCCGACAATGAGAGACATGTGGAGAATTCTGAATGCGGCGAGCGCGGTGCGCCAAGCAGATTGCGCTCATTTCCGCGGCGCAAACGTCCGTTCCCACTCCGTCTCCGAGTAGAACGGCTTTCGCATCAACCGCATCCACCCAAAATACGTTCGCCACGGGACTGCGCGACGCGCCTTTAGGCATCGCGCGACACCCGTGAGTGCATCAAACCACCAGCGCGGCTCCTGCCATATCCATGAGGGGCCGCGTTTGCATGCGTAACCAAATTGGCGCACGGCACGAAACAGTGCCACCGGCACCAGTTGCGGAAATGGACACCGCAAGAGCACACCCCAGAATTCATTGCGCGCATGCCGCCGGTGTGTGCGCATTTCGTTGCGCATCACCGGGGTAAAGTGATGACGCACCGTGAGCGACGTCTCATGCCAGATTTGCCGGCCAGACGCCAGGCAGCGCAGCGCGTAATCGGGCTCGTCATAGCTTTGCAAAAAGAAGTCCGGGTATCCGCCCAGATCGACGAAGACGCTTCGCCGCAACGCGCAGGCGCAGTTCACATAGCTTCCCGCAAAATAGGGTTCGCCAAAATTTTCAACCGTCAGCGTATCGGGAAACTCATTGGTGCGCTGCGGAAAAGAGACAATCGCCAGTTGCGGCCGGCGTTCAAAGAGCTCTTTCAGACGCGCCACAAAATCAGCTTCCAAAGGGTAGCTATCATCGTCCAATCCCAGGATAATTTCATGTGACGCGGCTTGAAAAAGAATATTCCGGCCAACAACACAGCCGACTGCTTTGGCATTGCTTAAAAAGCGCACCTCCGGATGCTCAGCACACACATATTCTTCCGTATCGTCGCTGCATCCGTCTGCCAGGACCACGATTTCATCGGGCTGAGGATCAAGTTTTCGCAGTTCCCTCAGAGTACGCGCGAGATCAGAACGCCGATTATGTGTGGGAATACAAACGCTAACTTTCATTTCTTCAAGGCCACAGACCCGTTGCGTGCATCACGCGCTTCATCCACTGCCGGCTCACAGGCTCCAAATGCTGCCGGAGCACGGCATCGCTCACGACGAATTTTCCAACGCCCTCGTCTCTGCTCAATCCCTCACTAGGTACAATTTTTTCCTGCCACGTGAGTTGCTTGGCGTGATCCCATCCCTCAAAGCCCCGCTCGCGATTGTCCCTCCGGACATCAAGCCTCATCTGAATCTGCTGTGTGCTACGATACGGATAATGCCTGAAATAGAGCGAACGAGGATGCACTACGCCGATATGAGCCGGCCACGCATCCGTCGAAAGCCACCGTAATTTCCGCCGATGGCGAAAGAAACGGCGCTCCTGGCACTCCGCTCGATAGTAGCGGAGCTTCGGTCGATTTTCGTTAAAATCAGAGGAGAGGTTCGATTCCCGCAAATCGGTGTCGGTAATATAGTATTGCAGATTGACCGCCCAGACGACGTGTTCCGATTTGGGAACTGCCTCGAGGAAAGCATGCGGCTCTTCCACGTAAAACTCATCCGCATTCAATTGGCACCACCAATCCCCTTCCTCAACTTCGTCGCGAAACGCATTGAACACCTCCGCGCGCAAGCCCTCACGAAATACGGCGTTGTCACTCCGCCACGGCACGATCCGGTCGCTGCGCATCGCCTGCACCTTCTCCCACGTGCCATCGGTGCTGGCGCCATCATAAACATAGATTTTGTCAGACCAACCCGCTGCTTCCGCGAGGCATTGCTCTACGACATCCGCTTCATTTTTCGTCAGGCAAATGCTATGAATTTTCATGGGGTGTATAGGAAGCTGACCAGGTGCCGGCGATCTCTTGCCAGAAGCCCGGCCCCCGCTGGCGCAAAAGATAGATGGTGACGAATAGTCGATGCAATAAGAGCTTCCACTCGAGTTCACCGCCCTTCAATCCGAGGATTTCCTCCGCCACCAGCCGCTGATTTCGAACCCGCTTTTGAGCGATGCCTTTAAAATCACGCTTCCACGAACTGGTCGAATCGTGGTGATCAAATCGCGCGCTGGTGTGGAAATAGAGCCGATGCGTTTTGCCGACGCGCGCCGAAAGATGAACATCCTCCATAAAGCTATATCCTGGAAAACAGGGAAACCTCTCCTTAAGGAATACGTTTGTACGGTAGAAAACGCAACCGGAATGCAGCCAATCTGCCGGAATAAGATCCTCGGATTGCGGCTCGCTATAACTCGGGAAACAGTTAATCGCGGGTCCAAAAAGCTTGCCCCCATAGGTGGGATGATCAAATCCCGCCTGGATACGATAATACCACCATAGCAAACCACGAGGCACAGGACGATCTGCTCCAGTCATCCGGGCAACCACTCCGCCGGTGCGCTCTTCTTTGTCGAATTCAAATACCCGGCATAGTTTTTCACAACTATCAGGATAAAGGGTCACATCGTCATCCATGAATGCAACCAAGGGCGTTTTTACCAACCGAACCCCTTGGTTCCGCTGCTCTGCGGCGCTCGGGATTTCCGCGCGCTCATAGCAAAGGTCCAATCCGTTGTTCATAGCACCCACCATTTCTTTCGTCCGCTCGTCTCGTGAAGAATCGATAATGATTACTTGTGCGGGCTTCCTCTCCTGCGCGGCAAGACTCTCCAGCAACCGACGGAGGTCCTCGGGCCGCTCAAAGGTAGCTATGACCGGGGTGTAGCTCAGCAGGCTCATGAGCAACACGGCAGACATTCGCCGTTTGGTTTTCCGATTCCCTTCATTCTTTCTTTTTGCGGACGAGTCTCGCAAACCATTCCGCTCCGGCAAATCCCAGCACCGTATAGGCAATCTGATATACCGCGGGCGCCGCGGAGCCATGCAAATTAATCAACCCATGGCGACGGCGTTCGCGATGGAAAGCCGACGCTTCCTTCAAACTCAGCTTTGCCAAGGTCCGCGCCATTTCGAAGCACGCCTGACCGGCGATCTTGCGGTGCGTCTCCGTCCATCGCTTCTGCGATTTTAACCATTGTGCCATATCATCGATCAGTGCCGCTTTTACCCGCACGACCATGCGTGGATCTTTACGGCAAAGCGTCCCTTCCGACCAGATGCGGTAAACAGCGCCCGCCGTCGGCGCGAAAACAAAACGCAGACCGGTTTTCAACGCGCGCAGGTACAGCTCGTGTTCCTGGCAGCAAGGCTGGTTCTTCTTCCAACCCCGCAGCTGGTCGAGTGCGCTCCGCCGCCAAAGAGCGCCACCCGTCTGCGGAAGCTCCCACGCGAGCCACTGTGCATAGAGGTCGTTTGATAAAGTAACAGGGCTTTGCTCGCGTTCTGTCTTTTCGTTGCGCGTCGTCTCAACGAGCACGGGACTATAGATGACGTCGGCGTCCTTTCCGCCATCCGTTTCTTCGAATTGACGCGAGATTTTCTGTGGCATCAACACATCATCGGCATCCAAAAACTGCACCCACTCCCCGCGAGCCTCCTGCAAGATCAGATTGCGGGCATAGGTCGCGCCGTAATGATCCTGATTAATGAGCCGAATATGGTCACCAAAAGCGCTCGCAATGACTTTGGAATGATCCAATGAGCCATCATCGACCACGATGATTTCCCGATGGGGCCACGTTTGCGCGAGCGCGCTCTCGATCGCCGCTCCCAGCGATTTCGCGCTGTTAAAGCAGGGAATTCCTATCGTCACCAGCGGCTCGTCACTCATGGCAAAACCGGGTAAAGACCAAACTCTTCGCGAATCGCGCGAGTGATGGGCCGATAGTTCAGCATTTTGTACAGGAGAATTCGACGGCTGTGCCAATTGCGCAAGGCCATCCCGCTATAACTTTCATTGGTGGCCGTATTATACACCGTCCCGCAGAAGGGAAGCTTCGCCAGCGGTGTGCCACGGGACTGCATGAACTCCGCCATTTCCGGATGGCCATGCGTGCCGATCCAATAATCTGCCTCCTTTTCCTCCACACTGGCCGGCAAATCTCCCGGTTCGCATCTAAGGATGTGCGACGTTCCGCATAGCAAATGAAAATCCTGTTTGCGCAAAACCCACCGGCTCCCTTGGTCATGAATGTAGCTCGTTTCGAAATACCAACCCTGTTCACCGGAATGCTCTGCGACAAATCCTGCCAACCGCCTGCTTACGCAATCATCGGCATCGACAAACATAATGTGCCCCGGCCTCTCCTGCCTTGCTTCCACAAGCCCTCGCCAAATCTTCCGGCTCTTGTCCGCCATTCGCGCCTCATTTGCTTCACCGGGTTCCGGAAAATTCTCCTCAATAATCGTCAGAGCCGAGTGAGCAAAATCCGTTTTCGGACGCTGATGGCAAACCAAGATCAGACGGAAAGCGTTATGCGTTTGCGCACAAACCGACTTGAGCGAACGCTCCGCCAGCCGCGAGACAAAGGCCCAATCGCGGCAAACAGATGGGCTTTTCAGCGGCATGATGAAGGTTAGCATGATATTAAAAACCAAAAGCCCGAATGACGAATGACCGAGGTGGCGGCGGGGAATAGCGGGGGTTGGGAAACGGGCGAGCCGAAATAAATCCGAAATCCGAATGACGAATCACCGTTCTTTTTAAAGTAACGATGCCTTCTGAATTCGCGTTTCGAGCTTCCTTCGTCATTCGGCCTCCGGATTTCTCCCCAAGAGTTCAGCATAAATCTTCTCCAACTCGCCAACCTGTCCACTAGTCGAAAACTTCTCCTCGATATGCGAGCGGCCTCTCGCGCACATGGCCCGCGCCTCTTCCGCATTCTTCGTAATATGGACAAGCTGCGCGCCCATTGCCGCGGTATCACCAGATTCCGCGAGCAACCCGGTTTCCTGATGCCGAATGAGCTGCGGCAGATCGCAGTGCCGAGTGCCGACGCAAAGAAGGCCTAGCGCCATGGCCTCAGTAAGAGCAAGTGGCGAACCACCTTCCGCATCCCCGTCGGAGCTGTGTTTGCTAGGGCAGAGAAACACGTCGCTTTGCCGCAGAATCTGCCGCGCCTCCGCCGGCTTGAGGAAACCTTTGAAAGAGACCTTTCCGTTCAATGCTTCGGTTTGCGCGAGTTCCTGAAGCTCGAGCTTGATTTTAGCGCCCACGGCATCTCCCGGCACTGCGTCTCCGATGATTGTTATATCCAGCTTTGCGCCGGATTGAATGGCCGCTGCGCACGCGCTCAAGCCATCGCACATTCCCTTCTTCTCCGTGAATCGCGCCATCATTAGCACACGCAAGGGCGATGAAAATTCTTTCCGATCAAAAGGCAGCGAAGCGGTGTCGACTCCGAGCCGCACGA
>OUNM010629398.1_pt1 | contig 19117 bp, 18 predicted proteins | sample 1769961 | NCBI WGS metagenome assembly OUNM01 (sample SAMEA3914820, study PRJEB12502) | metagenome | biome: forest; material: soil | place: USA | collected 2012-03-12 | depth 0.3 m
AAAAAGCAATCTCTCCCGCACCGGCAATCGGCGCATCATGCTTGCGATGCATCTTGTCGATCGCGACGCGGATTAGATGCCCCTTCTCGAAAGCATAATCATATTCTTCGCCCTGCTGCTTCAGCCAGCCGATGAGGTCAGAGATGGTGATGACGCTGGCTGGCAGCGCACGTTCCTCCTCCGGCTTGCCGATGCGCTCGCGCACCCAGGCAAAATAGACGAGCTTCATTTGGCCTTCTCGTCCTCTTCGATCAGATGCCTGATCCCGGACTTGAGATAGTCCCACCCGGTCACGAATGTCAGGATCGCAGCCGCCCACAACATTCCGAGACCGATCGACACCGTGACGCCGCGCGACAACACCACATCACCGGCATTGCCGACCACAAGGAAGCCAAGTGCGATGAGCTGCACCGTCGTCTTCCATTTCGCCAGGGTCGAGACGGGCACCGAAACGCGCAGTTCGGCCAGGAATTCACGCAGGCCCGAAACCAGGATTTCGCGCGACAGGATGACGATTGCCGCCCAGATCGAATAGGAACGGATGGTGCCATCCGCCACCAGCATGACGAGGCAGCCTGCCACCAGCAGCTTATCGGCGATCGGATCGAGCATGCGGCCAATCGCCGATTGCTGCGACCAGGCGCGCGCCAGATAACCATCGAAGAAGTCGGTGATCGCAGCGGCCGAATAAACGCCGAGCGCCGCCCAGCGGAACCAGAATTCTTCCGGCCAGAACATCAGGATCACCAGCGCCGGCACAGCGGCGATCCGCCCGTAGGTCAGGATATTCGGCAAATTGAAGGATTTCTGCCGGCCGGGCACGCGCTGATTTTCCATGGCAGGTGTCGAAGTCATGAATCTAAGGACCATGCCGGCGCTGTCACGGTCAAGCGCGCGACACTGCAGATATGGTCACTTCTGGAAGAAATCATAGACCGTCTTCGCCGTCGCCGCGTTCACGCCGGGTGTCTGCTTGAGATCGTCGAGCGAAGCCCGAGAAATCGCCTTGGCTGTACCGAAATGCAGCAGCAGCGCACGCTTGCGCGTCGGGCCGATGCCCGCGATCTCGTCGAGCGGGCTCTTGGTCAGCTCGCGCTTGCGCTTGGCGCGATGCGTGCCGTTTGCGAACCGATGCGCCTCGTCCCGCAAACGCTGCACGAAGTAAAGCGCAGGATCACGCGGGGCGAGCTTGAACGGCGCCTTGCCGGGGATGAAGAAGGTCTCGCGCCCTGCATCGCGATCCGGCCCCTTGGCGATGCCGACCAGAGCAACGTTGCTCACGCCGATTTCCTCGAGGGATTGCCGCACGGCATCGAGCTGCCCCTTGCCGCCGTCGATCAGCACGAGATCGGGCCATGCGGGGAACGCGTCAGGGTCGCGCTCTGGTTCCGGGCGTTCGCGTCGCGTCTCTGTCGCGTCCGATGGCAGACTGATCGTGGAATCGTAGTGGCTGGTGTCGCGGCTCATATGCCGAGGCGCGACAAGCGCACCCTCTCCCGCCTCTTCTTGCGAGAGAAGCGGCGCAGAAGGGGCTGAAACGCTTTCCCCCTTCACCGGTTCACCGGCCCTCTCTCCGGCAGGAGAAGGAATTGCGACCTCGGCCCTCGGCTCTTCCTTCACCAACCGCATGAACCGCCGCTTCAGCACCTCGCGCATCATGCCATAGTCGTCGCCCGGCGTGAGCTCTTCCGACTTGATGTTGAAGGTACGGTAATGGGTCTTCATGAAGCCCTGCGTGCCCGCGACGATCATGCCGCCGACCGCATTGGTGCCGGAGATATGGGCGTTGTCGAACACGTCGATACGCCGGGGCGGCTTGGCCAGACCGAAAGCCGCGCCGAGCGCCGCCATCAGCTTCTCCTGGCTTGCCGTATCCTGAAGCCGCCTGGTCAGCGCTTCCTTGGCGTTGGATAGCGCGTGGTCGACGAGATCCTTCTTCTCGCCGCGCTTCGGTACGGCGACCTCAAGCGCATGACCGGCTTTCAGCGCGAAAGCTTCTTCCAGCAGCTCGCGATTCTCGACCTCATGTGACAGCAGGATCAGGCGCGGCGGCGGTTTGTCCTCGTAGAACTGGCCGATGAAGGCGTCGAGCACTTCGGCCGGCGACAGGCTCTTATCCGCCTTCGGAAAATAAGCCCGGTTACCCCAGTTCTGATAGGTACGGAAGAAGAAGACCTGGATGCAGAAATGCCCGGCCTCTTCGGCGATCGAGAAGACATCCGCTTCCTCGACCGTCTGCGGATTGATGTCCTGGCTGCCCTGGATGTTGGAGAGCGCGGCCAACCGATCGCGAAAGCGGGCGGCGCGCTCGAACTCCATCTCATCGGAGGCGATCTGCATGTCTCGGACCATATGGTCCTTCACCGCCTTGCTCTTGCCGGTCAGGAACGCTGTCGCCTCGCCAACCAGCGCCGCGTAATCCACATGCGAGATTTCGCCGGTGCAGGGGCCGGAGCAGCGTTTGATCTGGAAGAGCAGACAGGGCCGGGAGCGGTTCTCGTAGTAGCTGTCCGAACAGGTGCGCAGCAGGAAGGCGCGCTGCAAGGCCGTGATCGTGCGATGCACGGCCTGCGCGCTGGCGAACGGCCCATAATAGGCGCCCTTCCGATTGCGCGCGCCGCGATGCTTGGTGAGCTGCGGGGCGGGATGATCGCCGGTGACGAAGATATAGGGGAACGACTTGTCGTCGCGCATCAGCACGTTGAAGCGCGGCTTGAGCTGCTTGATGTAATTGGTTTCGAGCAGCAGCGCCTCGGTCTCGGTCTGCGTCGTGACGAATTCCATCGTCACGGTGTGGCCGATCATCCGGGTGATGCGATTGTCATGGCCGATGCCGCGCGCATAATTGGCAACGCGCGCCTTCAGGCTCTTCGCCTTGCCGACATAGAGCACCTCGCCGCCCTCGCCGATCATGCGATAGACGCCTGGCTTGTTCGGCAGGGTCTTCCAGAGTTCGCGAATCACCTCCGCGCCGCGGCGCACCGAATTCTCGTTGGTCGCGAGGTCGAATTCGGTGTGATCCTCGCGGTCTTCGACAAGGATTTCAGCCTCATCGTCCATGTCGAGCGAGAGGTCGCGCGCTTCCGGCGGCATATCTCCCTTCGGCGCGAGTTCGTGTGATTTGCGGCTCATACCCTTGAGGTGAGACTTGTTCGGGTAAGGGTCAAGTGGCGGTTTGCACAGCCTGACGCTCGGCGGTCTGCGCGACGATCTCGGCGATCTGACTGGCAGCGCCGCCCGAAGCGGTTCCGAGCACCGTTCCATCCTCAGAGCGCACCGTCACCGCATGGGCGGCAAAGGCGATCCCCTTCTCGCCAAAGGCGTTGTAGAGCCGTTTTAGCGCCTCGCGCTGAATCTCGCTCGGCTTGGATGGTCGCACTGTCAACTTGAACCGGCAGATGATCGCGTTCTCGACCACATCAGCCACACCTTGCAGCTTCAACGGCTCAAGGAATTCGCCAGCGAATTCCGGATCGGCCTCCAGTTGCTCGCCGACCTTCTTCGCCGTCTTGCGCACCAGTTCGAGATCGACATGGCGGGCAAGCCGCAGGTTGAATTTCAGCGTCGACCAGTCACGGCTGTAATTGGTGACGGCCCCCAGCTGACCGTAGGGGATGGTGTGAATCTGGCCATTCTGGTGCCTGAGCCGCACCGAGCGCACCATGATCTTCTCGACCGTACCCTTCAGCCGGCCGGTCTCGATATATTCGCCGACGCGAAACGCATCATCCGCCATGTAGAAGATGCCGGAGACGATGTCGCGCACCAGCGCCTGCGAACCGAAGCTGAGCGCCAGGCCGAAAATGCCGGCGCCGGCGAGCAGCGGCGCGGTGTTGACGCCAAGCTCGGACAGCGCGACCAGCACGGCAATGGCGATGCTCGCGGCGAGCAACGCAGCGGTCAGAATCGGCAGGACTGTCGCGAGCCGCGATTGCGGATGCGCCTCGCTATCCGACGCGCCAAAGCTCGGCGGCGGGGGCACAGCGATCCAGGCCTTGAGCGTCTGGTAGAGCACATAGCCGGCGACGGCGATGCCGAGCCCGGTCGTCAGCGCCCGCGCGATCACGCGCCAGCGCTCAGGACTGAAGATCGGCAGTACCTCCACTGCCCAGATTCGCCCCAGCACGATCAAGGTGATCAGGCCGGCGACGGCAAGGAGGCTGCGCTGGATGGCACGGATGATCACGACGCGACGCAGCGGAGCCGCCGGCGCAGGGTCAAGAAAATTGCTAGCCTGTTCCGGCAAAGCGAGGCCGAGCAACCGGTCGAGTGCGAGGACAAGCCAGGCGACAATACCCGACATGACCACGGCGTTGAAGATGGTGAAGTCCAGCAAGATGACCGCGCCAAACCAAGCCAGCAGCCCTGTTCCCAGCACCGCGAGGCCGACCGGGAAAAGCCACGCCCTGTGCCGTCGGAGATTGCGTACGACGAGTATCAGCGCGGCCAGCAGCAGCAACGTCACGACGGCCCCGACGACCAGCGCCGTGAACTGCGCCACGGCGATCGGCAGGCCATGCGCGAGGAAGACATAGATCAGCTTGCTGTTGAGGACCGCGATGGCGGCGGCGATCGCCACCAGCACCCATAAGCGACGCGCGACCGGACACTCGATCGGGATCAGCCGGATGCTCCGGTCGTCCGGCCGTGTCATCACATGCGTCGCCACGCTGATGCAGGCCCAGATGATCACCGCCCAGAGCAGCGAGGCGGCGAATTGCGCATCGGGAGTCCTGCGCGTGAAAAGCGTGCTCGTCGCCAGCACGGAAAGGGCAAAGCCCGTCACCAGGCCGAGCCCGTCATAGGAGAGGCGCAGCAGCGCGGTGACGAGGCGTGAATGCCCGCCCCGGTCGCGCCGCTCCAGCAGGAAACGCACGCCATGGCCGCAACAGGCCATGCCGATAGCGACGATGACGGCGAAAAGGATCGTCAGGCCGGGCGAAGGGCTCCCTTCCATCGGCGTCAGCAGCCGGCCGATGGCGGCCTGCCACTCACCCGCCGCGTTGCCGGCCTGCCCGAGAATCGCCAGGGTCTTCATCCGGAATTCGTCGAAGCGGCTCGATGCCATCATCACCAGGCCGCCCATCGCCGTTTCAGGCTTCGCGTCGAGATAGCCAGACTGTGCCAGCGCCGCCGCGGGCGTAAGCGTCGCCGCAAACCAGCCGATCCGCATCAGGGGGCGCGAGAGCATGGTGACCTTCCAACAAATCCAGCGCGGACCATAACGCGGTTTCGCGATTTCGCACCTATCCTACCCAGATAGGGGTTGAGGCTGTACTTCGCGCCGCTGAGAGGCTATCGGCAAATGCGGAAACGTCGACGAGGCAAGGCATGGCCCTTCATTTTTCGCCGCAGGAATTCGCAAGCCGGCTCGATCGTGTGCAGGCGGTAATCGAGGACAAGGGCCTCGACGCGCTGCTGCTGTTCGAGCAGGAGAGCATGTACTGGCTCACCGGCTACGACACGTTCGGCTTCTGCTTCTTCCAGTGCCTGATCGTCACCGCCGACGGGCGCACCGCATTGCTGACGCGCTCGGCCGACCACCTCCAGGCGCAGCTTACATCTAATCTGACTGACATCCGCATCTGGAAGGACGGCGCGCTCGCCAACCCGGCCTATGACCTGCGCGCAATGGCCGAGGATCTCGGCCTGACCGGCCGCCGGCTCGGCGCGGAATTCGCCAGCTACGGGCTGACCCATTCCAATGGCAAGAAGCTCGAAGCCGCATTTGACGGTTTCGCGCGGCTTGAAGATGTTTCCGGTCTCATCACCCGCCTGCGCTCGGTGAAGTCGGTCGAGGAGATCGTCCACGTCCGGGAAGCTGGCCTGCTGTCCGATGCGGCTGACGCCGCCGCCGCGGCCGCCATCAGGGAAGGCGCGGATGAGGGCGAGATCCTCGCCGCCCAGCATGCCGCGATCTTCGCGGCGGGCGGCGACTACCCCGCCAACGAATTCATAATCGGTTCCGGCACGGACGCCCTGCTCTGCCGTTACAAGAGCGGCCGCCGCAAGCTGGAAGCACAGGATCAGATCACGCTCGAATTCGCCGGCGTTTCACGACACTACCACGCGGCGATCATGCGCACCGCGGTTGTCGGTGAGCCGTCGCCGCTGCATCTGCGCTATCATGCCGCCGCGCGCGAGGCCCTGCACGCCTGCGAGGATGCGATGCGCCCCGGCAATACGGCAGGAGACGTGTTTGCCGCCCATTCGCGTGTCTTCGCGGATCACGGCTTGTCAGCCCACCGCCTCAACGCTTGCGGCTATTCGCTCGGCGCAAAATTCACACCTTCCTGGATGGATTGGCCGATGTTCTACGAGAACAACGAATGGCCGCTTCAACCCGGCATGGTGATGTTCGCGCACATGGTTCTGGCCGATAGCGCTAGCCAAACGGCTATGACGCTTGGCCGAACTTACCTCGTGACGCGGGACGCACCGGAAGTGTTGAACGCGCCAAGCCTCGACTTGATCGTCCGATAGCGCTACTAAAGTCTCGTTTCTAACCTGCCCATCAAGCGGCGGGAGGCGTTGGACATGACCCGAATTCTAATGATCCTGGCCGCTTTCTGCGGCCTGGCTTTGGCCGGCTGCAACGAATCCGGACCTCTCGGCCAGACAGGGCTGGTGCGTGCGAGCGCCAGTGCTGCGCCGGTCGCGCTGGCCTCGCTCGAAGGCCCGCCGACCGAAATGACTGCCCGTTTCGCCGGCGCGCTCTCTAGCCAGGCGCAGGCCCGCGACATCGTCATCGTGCCTTCGACCAGCGCGCCGCGCTTCAAGCTGAACGGCTACCTCACCGCCTATCAGTCGGAAGGCGGCACGGCTGTCGCCTGGGTCTGGGATGTCTTCGACAATACCAGCCATCGCGCCCAACGCCTGACCGGCACGGAACTCGTCAAGGCGAGCGCCAGCGATCCATGGACGGCGATCGACGATGCGGCGCTCGCGAAGATTGCCGGGAAAAGTCTCGATGGCGTGGCGTTGTTTCTGAGCGGCGGCGCTGACGCGGTTGCTGCGGCGACTGGCACGACAGCGCCTTCCGGCGCGCTTGGCTACGCCCCGCTCGACTGAATGTGATCGGACCCCGAGCGGTTTTTAAGAAGTTTTTCAATGAAGCGGCAATTTGCCCCCAGACTCTTGCTGTCATGAACTTGTGACATGTCGCTACAGTTGCTAGGGAGCCCGCAAGAGGCGCGGCGGCCAGAACTGCCCGCGCAGGGCTTGCGATAATGACCAAAACCCCGATGAAGCTTGTCGCCGGTAATTCCAACCGGCCGCTGGCGGAAGCGATCGCCGCCTATCTCGAGCGGCCGCTTGCCAAGTGCCAGGTCAGGCGCTTCGCGGACATGGAAATCTTCGTCGAGATCCAGGAGAACGTGCGCGGCGAGGATGTCTTCATCCTCCAGTCGACTTCGTTCCCGACCAACGACCACCTGATGGAATTGCTGATCATCACCGATGCACTGCGCCGCTCCTCGGCCAAGCGCATCACGGCGGTGATTCCTTATTTCGGCTATGCCCGGCAGGACCGCAAGCCCGGCCCGCGCACCCCGATCTCCGCCAAGCTTGTCGCGAACCTGATCACCCAGGCCGGCGCTGATCGCGTCATGACGCTCGATCTCCATGCCGGTCAGATCCAGGGTTTCTTCGACATTCCGACCGACAACCTCTACGCCCAGCCGACCATGGTGGCCGATATCAAATCGCGGCTCGACACCAAGAACGTCATGGTCGTCTCGCCCGACGTCGGCGGCGTGGTTCGCGCTCGCTCATTGGCCAAACGCATCGATGCGCCGCTCTCCATCGTCGACAAGCGCCGCGAGCGCGCCGGCGAGAGCGAGGTGATGAACATCATCGGTGACGTCACCGGCCGCACCTGCATCCTCGTCGACGATATCGTCGACTCGGGCGGCACCCTCTGCAACGCGGCCGACGCGCTGCTGGAGAAGGGCGCGAAGGAAGTCTACGCCTATATCACCCACGGCGTGCTTTCCGGCGGCGCGGTTGCCCGCATCACCGCCTCGAAGCTGAAGGAACTGGTCGTCACCGATTCGATCCAGCCGACCGAAGCCGTCCGCGTCGCCCGCAACATCCGCGTACTTTCCATCGCCACGCTGATGGGCGAGGCGATCGCCCGCACCGCTAGCGAAGAAAGCGTGTCGAGTCTTTTCGACTAAGCTCGACGCTCGTGTCCCGGACTTGATCCGGGACCCATAGCCGCCAGCATTTCAAGACAAATGGCCACCGCAGCAGCTTCACCTGCGAGGCTCGGAGTTTGTGGGTCCCGGATCAAGTCCGGGACACGAGCGCAGTGCATCCGGCAAAACTCCTGTTCCCTTCCGGACAACTTGCCGTCTGGCCAAGCGATGAAAATCGCTGTTCCATGCGGCAACTCGAAAGGAAGCGTTCCATGGACTACCGCAATCTCGGCCGCAGCGGCCTGAAAGTCTCGCCTATCTGCCTTGGCACGATGATGTTTGGTGGGCGTACCGACGAGAAGACCTCCGCGCGCATCATCGACAACGCGCTGGCTGCCGGCGTCAACTTCATCGACACGGCGGATGTCTATAACGGCGGAAAGTCCGAGGAGATCACCGGCCGCGCCATCAAGGCCAAGCGCCATGACTGGGTGTTGGCGACCAAGCTCGCCAACGCGATGGGCGATGGCCCGAACCAGCGCGGCCTGTCGCGCAAATGGGTGATGCAGGCGGCGGAAGCGAGCCTGAAACGGCTCGGCACCGATTATATCGATATCTACTACCTGCATAAGGAAGATCACGATACGCCACTGGACGAGACGGTGCGCGCGATCGGTGAGCTGCTCCAATCCGGCAAAATCCGCTATTTCGGCGTGTCGAACTACCGCTCCTGGCGCGTCGCCGAAATCTGTAATCTCTGCGACGGGTTCGGTATCGACCGCCCGGTTGTCAGCCAGCCCTATTACAACGCGATGAACCGCATGCCCGAGGTCGAGCACCTGCCGGCTTGTGATTTCTACGGGCTCGGCGTGGTGCCTTACAGCCCGCTGGCGCGCGGTGTGCTGAGCGGAAAATACGATCCCAAGGCCCCGCCGCCGGCAGACAGCCGCGCCGGTTCCGGCGACAAGCGCATCATGCAGACCGAATGGCGACCCGAGTCGCTGCGGCTCGCGCAGAAGATCAAGGCGCATGCCGAAAAGCAGGGCATGACCGCCGGCCAGTTCGCACTGAACTGGGTGCTGAACAACGCGCTCGTCACCGCAGCGATTGCCGGCCCGCGCACCGAAGAGCAGTGGAACGATTATGTCGGGGCGCTCGGCAAGTCCTTCACGGCGCGGGACGAGGCTTTCGTCGACAAGCTCGTGGTCACCGGCCACCCCTCGACGCCGGGCTACAATGATCCAGCCTATGCGATCGAGGGGCGTGTGCCCTTAACGGATTGATTTGGCGCGGCGCTTGTGTCCCAGACTTGATCCGGGACCCACGCTAGCAACATTCTCGACGCTCAAGATGAGGTCGAGGATATAGGCCCCGGATCAAGTCCGGGGCGCGAGCGGTGAACGCCCGGCAGCGCTCAACTCATCAAATCACGCCGCACCGTGAAATCCGAGCAGCCGGCAAAATCCACCTTGCCGAAATATTCCCCGGACTTCGGATTATAGTCGCCCTCGAGATCGACGGTCACATAACCGGGCGGCCGCTTGCGCCATGCGCCGGCGGCAAGCCGGAGATGGGTGGGATCAGAACCGAGCTGCCCCTTCATCACGAAGGAACCCGAGGGTACGGTCGGGTTCGACGGCACCGCATGGAAGGAAAAGGTGGCGGTAATGCTGTCATCGCCCTTAGCGCGAATGGTGAGCGTCAATCCAGTCGTGCCTTGCAGACAAACGTAACTGCCGCGCCAGGTGCCGGCCCAATCGGCAGCCTTGCGGATTTCCTGTGCGCGGGCTGCGCCGCCCAACAGCATGGCCAGCGCCAATGCAAGCAGCGAAAAGCTGCGATGTAGAAACAACGCCTGTTGCAAATGACCTCCGATCGCGCGGCAAAAAAAGACCTGCCGCGGAGGGAGCCACGGCAGGTTGGTCCGCGATCACACCCGGTATTCGAGCACAATCGAAGAAAGCTGGCGACAGACTTATTCGGTGGAATTCGGTTCTTCGGTCGCGGGAGCGGCCGCAGGATGCTTGGCCGCCTTTTTCGGCGCCTTCGTCCCGGTATGCTTGTTCATAGCCACCTTCTGGTGCTTCTTCGGCGCGGCCTTGGCGGCAGGCTCGGCCGTCGCGGCCGCATCAGGCTGTCCGGTCGCCGGCGCGGTCTGCGCGAAGGCGGCGCCGGCACCGGCGATGGAAATAGCAAAGATCGCGCTTGCGAGGGTCAATGCGACTTTTTTCATGGGTCGTGGTCTCCATCTCGCGCCCCTTGGGCCCCGCGCGCAGTCTGCGGCGGCGTGAGGCGAGAATGTGGTCGCCCTAGGGTTATTCCGGGGCGATTGACCCGCGCTCAAACGGAGCGCGGCAGGAGGATTTCGAAACACGCGCCCTTCTTGGAAGGCAGCAACCGGATGCTGCCGAAATGCGCCCGCAGCATCAATTGCACGATACGCAGCCCCATGCCGGTGCCGCCATCTTCGCGGCGGGTGGTGAAGAAGGCATTGAACACCTGCACACGGTTGCTGTCGGAAATGCCTTCGCCATTGTCGGCGCAGATCAGCCGCACCATCTGTCCATCATTCTGCTGCTCGATGCGCAATTCGTCCGCCCGGTGGCGCAGCGCATTATCCGCCAGATGCGAGAACAGGATCAGCGCATTGTCCTGCGAGATCGCGAGTGGTTCCTCGTCGCCCTCCGCATGAATAGCCAGCGCCGAAAATGCCTCCTGCAGCGTTTTAACGACCGCCGTCAGCGTGGTGACGCCCACGCCTTGCGGGTTTTCGGCCTGCGCCAGATCGCGCAACCGCTGCAACAGCAAGGTCAGCCGCCGCGTATCGGCGATCATGTTTTCGAGGAAGCGCCGCCGACGCGCCGGCTCCATCGCCTTGACGCCGGTCCCATCATCATCGAGCAGCAGCTCAGCCGCGCCATGGATCGAGGTCAGCGGCGATTTCAGCTCATGCGAGACATGAGCCGCAAAGGTCGAGATATAGGCGCCGCGCTCCGAAAGTCGCTTCGCCATGTCGGCAAAGCTTTGCGCCAGCAAGGCGATCTCGCGGGTGCCGTGATGCCGCAGCACTGGCGCATCTCCGCCGCCTTGCCGGCCAATCTCCCGTGTCTGCTCGATCAATTGATGGATCGGCCGCGTGATGGTGCGCGCGAAGAGCAAGCCGATGATTGCGATGACGGCCAGCACGCTCGCCGCGGCCAGCGCCACCTTGCGGCGTTCGTTATAGAGGTGTCGGAAAATGCTGTTCGGCGTCCGAGACGCATAGATCACGCCGACGACCCGGCCACCGGCCATCACCGGCATAGCCGCGAAGATGCGCACGCCCGTGCCCCGGCTGATCGAATAAAGTGGCGGCGGCGGATGCTTGGAAAGCCGGACGCGCAGCACGCTGCGGTACTCGCCGCGAAGCGCCGCCGCGACTTCCATCAGGCCGGCGAGTGATTGCCCCACCTCCTCCTGTCCGGCAATGACGGTGCCGTTCGCATCGAGGATCCGGAAGCCGGCGAGCGTCACATCCTGCGTCCGGTATGCGATCTCATAGACACGCCGACCGATCTTCTCGATCGTTGGATCGACCGGCTGTGTCGCGGGAATCGAATCCGGCCGCCGCTCCAGCACATCGTCTCCGGTCAGGTCGAGCTGCGGCTCGATCGGGTGGAAGCGCTCGGCGTCTCGGGTGGGAGACGGCGGCGTGGGCAGCGCGGGCGACGGCGGCAAGACCGCCTCCGCATCGCGAGCGAACACGGCTGCGAGCACCGTCGATTGCGCGATCAACTCGGCTTCCGTCTGCCGGATGAGCTGGTTTTCGTAAAGCCGGAAGAAGAACAGCCCCGCCAGCGGCAGGGCGGCGACGGCCAGCAGCACCGCAAAGACGATCATGCCGAGGGAAGGCCGCCATTTTCGCGGGACAATCGCCTCGCTCACCCCTCGGCCTCGCAACGCCCGAGGCGGAAGCCGACGCCATGCACGGTTTCGATGGCCGAGAGGCAGCCAAACTCCGCGAACTTCGCCCGTATATTGCGGATATGGCTGTCGATCGTGCGATCGGAGACGTGGATATTATGGTCATATGCCGCATCCATCAGCGGCCCACGGCCGAAGACGATGCCGGGGCGGGCAAGCAGGGTCTGCATGATGGCGAATTCCCGGGCCGTCAATCCGAGATCGCTGCCGGCGAAACTGGCGCTGCGCCGGCCAGGGTCGAGCTCAAACCCGCCATGGTTCAGCGCGCGCTCCGTCTCCGGTTTAGCCACTGGCGCTTTCAATCGCCGCAGTATGACATTGATCCGCGCGACCAGCTCACGCGGGCTGAATGGCTTGGTGACGTAGTCGTCACCGCCAAGTTCCAGGCCGAGGATACGATCGATTTCCTCGTCGCGGGCTGAGAGGAAGAGGATCGGCACATCGGAGGTTTTCCGCAGACGACGGCAAACCTCCAGCCCGTCCATCTCCGGCATGCCGACATCGAGCACGATCAACGCTGGTTTGGCGGCCTCTGCCTGGCGTAAAGCCTCGACGCCATTGGTCGCGACCGCTGTCGCCATGCCCGCCTTTTCGAGCGCGAAGCAGATCACCTCGCGGATATGCGGATCATCGTCGACGACAAGGATCTTTTGCACCTGTGCCAAGCCTCAGCTTCTGTCGTCACGCGTCGCCGGCACGGTCGAAACCTCGCCCGACCGATAGCGCCGCAACCGTTCTGCACGAAAGCTCCAGCTCCGCCAATCCCGCAGGCTCGGATCGACGGCTTCCCGGAGCCGATACCTGCGGCCGAGGAGCGCATCACGGAAGTCGGCGTGAAGCTCACGATTGTTTTTCGTATCCTGCAAGGCAAGCGCCTCGTCGATCGCTGGCAATGCCCACAACCCCAGGCTGTCGAGATATCTGAAATCGAGCACGGTGCCCTCGCCTGAGATTTCACGGCAATGCATCAGGTTATACCGTGCGATCAGGTATGGCAGGTTGAGCATGCAGCACGCATAGAGCGCGACGCCAAGGCTGCACAGATTAGCGTCGAACAGCCAGCCATTCGGCGTGTGCAACGCCATGCGTATCAGGATCAGTCCCAGGCCGACCGCGACAAGCAGCATCCAAACGAAGGCCGCGAAGCGCAGATAGGTCAGCGAATAGACGGCGACATAGAGATCAAGCCGTAGCATCGACGAGGCGACCAGCAGGATGTTCTGGCCAAGCCAGATGACGATCAGGATACGGATCAGCCTTGAATGCTCCGCCGCCTGCCCTTCGCGCAGCGCAGCCAGCACGAAACCGGCGGCAAGCAGCGCGGTGATCATCAGCGGATAAGCGCCGCGATGTGCGTAATCGGCATAGGTCATGCCAGCCGGCAGCGCAATGCCGCCCCAGAGATAGGTGATATCAAGCAGCGTCTGCACGCCGAACAGCAGATTGAAGATGATGAGCGAGCGCAGGATCGCCGCCTCGCCGAAGATTTCGCTCGTGGGCCGCGCCACAACCGCTGGCGTGACCGGCAGCGCCTTCTGCCTGCGCAGCCGCGCTGCTTTCAGGCGAAGAAACGGCCAAACAGCGATGCCGAGCATGCCCCAAAGGGCGATGCGGTCGGGTTCGATCGTCGCGCGCGGCGCCTGAATCTGCGAAAGCCAGTAATCCAGCAGCGGATTGGCGCTGAGGAACAGCAGCGCGAAGACCGCTGCACTGGCCAGCGGCACGATCCAGCGAACCAGAAGCCGGAAATCAAAGGCGATGCCGCCCAGCCGTGACCACAGGCGCGGCGCTTTGAAACCATCGACCAGCGCCTGCAAAGGTCCGCCGAGCAACAGCCGTACGATCGCCCAGCTTCTCGCCGAAAAGCCTCCGCCGAAATCACCGACGGCTATCAGCGCCGCCGCCGCCGTGCCGATGCCCGCGAGACAGAAGGAAAGCGCGGATAAATCCTCCACCACCGGCAATAACGCGATGACAAGCACGATAAGCGCCAGCCATGGCCGGCTTTGATTATCGAGTCGATGGGCGAAGAAAGCCGCGATGGCCAGCGCCGCGTAGAAGATGGCGATCGAGACGCCATATTGCGGGGTGAAGAATAGCCAGTCCCCAAGCAGGACAAGACTGGCCAGCAATAGAATGCGACGTGAAACGGCTCTGATGGTGCGCGATCCTGCGCTGGTCTGGGCAAGCGAGACTGCGGTCATGGGCGAGAAGCTTTCGCGAAAGGAAGGATGGTGGCGCTCGGCTGTTTGGCCGGCCGCGAATCCGGCTTGGAACGAATGGACGGCAGGAAGCGCTCAGCGGGACTTTCGGCCAGCCACCAGCCATCCCTCAGAAGGCGGCGCGGCAGGCGGGACGGGAAAAGTAGCGGGCGTTCCATGCCGCCACCCTCGCCCGGCGCATTGCAGCGCGTTGGCCCGAGCCGCGCAAAGCCTCAGGAGCCTTGTGCAGATTTTGTGCAGGCGAATGCTTGCGTCCCGGACTTGCCCCGGGACACGAGTGTGGCCGCGACTCCTGGGCCCCGAACCAAGTCCGGGGCACGCACACAGTCGCCCTACAACCCTTCCAGCCCGAGCTCCCGCTGCCTTTTCCGAGACAGCCCTGAAGCCACGATCCTGTGTGACTGGCGGATATAATCCCGCAAGTCGACATCAGAGAGGCCGGGCTCGGCGTAATGCTGAATCCATTTCATGCCGCGTGAAGCAAGATAAGGCGCTGGGCGCAAACCCGGCTGGTCCTTCAACAGCTCATAGGACATGTGGCTCACCTTGAAGGTGAAAGCCGGCGCATCATTCGCCCAGCCGCCGATCGCGAAAACCTTGTCGCCGACCTTCCAGACATGCGCGCCGCCCCACTGGATCACGTGGCTGGTGGCGACGAGGCTTTGGCAGAAGGCATTATACTCGTCATAGGTCATGGGAGCCTCGCACGCCCGCAGCTTGCCATCTCGTCCGTTCCGCACTATAGGAGCCGCTTCCCGCCCGACACCCCTGGAGGCAGCGGGAGCAACCGAAATAAGTCGCCTCTGGCGGCTTTTTCATTTCAAGGATAAAGCCCAATGGCAATCAAGCAGCTCGAGGCCCAGCGCCGCGAGCGGGCCGGCAAGGGGGCCGCCCGTGCAATCCGTCGTGAAAACCGCGTTCCCGCGGTCATCTACGGTGCCGGTCAGCCGCCAGTGTCGATCTCGCTCGACTACAACCGCACCAACCAGCTCATCTACGCCGGTCGCTTCCTGACCACGCTGTTCGAGATTTCCCTCGACGGCGAGACGGTCCGCGCCCTGCCGCGTGACTACCAGCTCGATCCGGTCAGCGACAAGCCGATCCATGTCGACTTCCTGCGCCTCGTCTCGGGCGCCAAGGTTCGCGTCGAAGTGCCTGTGCATTTCGAGAACCAGGAAACCTCGGTCGGCCTGAAGAAGGGCGGCACGCTCAACATCGTCCGCCACACCGTCGAGATGATGGTTCCGGCCGACAACATCCCCGAGTTCATCACCGGCGACCTCGCTGCCCTTGATATGGGCGAGTCGCTCCACATCTCGGCCTTCAAGATTCCCGAAGGCTGCGTCCCGACGATCACTGACCGCGATTTCACGGTTGCGACGATCGCGACGCCGTCGGGCTATAAGGAAGCAGTTGAAGCCGACGCCGCCGCTGCGGCAGCAGCTGCTGCTGCTCCGGCCAAGAAGTAATCCGCTCCGGCTTTGCCGGCTGGATTTGGAAAAGCCGGGGCATGCCCCGGCTTTTTCGTTAGCAAACGGTGGCGTCCATGAAACTCCTCGTCGGCCTTGGCAATCCCGGCCGCCAATATGCCGGCAACCGGCACAATATCGGCTTCATGGCGATCGACGAGATCGCACGCATTCATCGTGGTGCGCCATGGCGCGGGCGGTTCCAGGGCGCGGCTTCGGAAGTCAGCCTCGGGGCGGAGAAGGCGCTGCTGCTCAAACCGCAGACCTACATGAACGAAAGTGGCCGCTCGGTCGCCGAAGCCGCGCGCTTCTTCAAGATAGAGCCTAAGGACATCATCGTTTTCCACGACGAGCTCGACCTAGCACCGGCAAAACTGCGAGTGAAACTCGGCGGCGGAAATGCTGGCCATAACGGCCTGCGCTCGATCAGCGCGCATATGGGTAACGATTACTGGCGCGCGAGGATGGGCATCGGCCACCCCGGCGATAAGGCGTTGGTGCATGCCTATGTGCTGAACGATTTCGCCAAGGCCGAGCAGCCCTGGGTGGAAGACATGTGCCGCGCCTGCGCTGACCTGCTGCCGCTCTTGTTGAAGGGCGACGATTCCGCTTTCGTCAGCAAGCTCCATCTGGAGATGGAGGCGCGGGGACATAAGGAAGTGAAGCGGGTTGGTGAAAAGGTAGAGAAATAGGTCGGCTCGTTGACGATTGACTTAGCCAACGCTATTTCACTGAAACACAGACTTCGTGTTTCAGTGGAGTGCTGACGATGAAAAATATCACTATCACGCTCGACGACAAGCTGGCCTCGACCGCCCGCGTCGAGGCGGCGAGACAGGGTAAAAGTCTGTCGCGCTTCGTATCTGAACTGGTCGAAGAGCGTGTGCGTCCAAAGCCAGGCAGCCAGCGTGAGGCGCTTGAGATTTTCCTGTCAGGCCCGCCTCTGAATTTGACTGACGAAAATGGCAACGCGCCGAGCCGCGATCAGATTTATGACCGATAGGGTTTTCGTCGACACCAATGTCCTGATTTACGGGCGGGACAGCAAGGAAGGCCCCAAACGTGACAAGGCCCGCGAATGGCTGTCGCTGCTCGCGGACTCGCGCCGGCTCGTTCTCAACCTACAGGTGATCAACGAACTGACGCGATGGATATTGCGCAATGAGCCAAAACGCCCGCTTGGAGACACCCAAACCGAGGTGACGGCATTGCGCGCTTATGGTGACGCGCCAATTGATGAAGCAGATGTTGCGCGCGCATGGGACGTGCGCCGCGCCTTGGGCTATCAATGGTTCGATTGCCTTTTGGTCGCTTCTGCGTCATCGCAGTGCCGGTATTTCCTGAGTGAAGACATGGGCCACATGGCCCGCTTCGAGAAGCTGACAATCATCGATCCGTTCCGGATCGCACCGAACGAACTATAGCGAGAATTCCGAGATGGGTTTCAAATGCGGTATCGTTGGCCTGCCGAATGTCGGCAAGTCGACTTTGTTCAACGCGCTGACGCAAACGGCCGCCGCACAGGCCGCCAACTATCCGTTCTGCACCATCGAGCCGAATGTCGGCGATGTCGCCGTGCCCGATGACCGGCTGGAGAAGCTTGCGGCGATCGCCAGCTCCAAGGAAATCATCCCGACGCGGCTGACCTTCGTCGATATCGCTGGCTTGGTGCGCGGCGCATCGAAGGGCGAAGGGCTCGGCAACCAGTTCCTCGCCAATATCCGCGAATGCGACGCCATCGCCCATGTCGTGCGCTGCTTCGAAGATGGCGACATCACCCATGTCGAGGGCAAGGTTTCGCCGGTCGACGATATCGAGACGATCGAGACCGAGCTGATGCTCGCCGATCTCGAAAGCCTGGAAAAGCGCATCGTGCCGCTGGAGAAGAAGGCCAAGGGCGGAGACAAGGAATCGAAGGAACTCTTCGACCTGATGAGCCGCTGCCTGGTACTGCTGCGCGACGGCAAGCCGGCCCGCATGGTCGAGGTTTCGAACGAGGAGCGCCGCGCCTTCGCCATGCTCGGCCTGCTCTCCTCGAAGCCGGTGCTCTATGTCTGCAACGTCGAGGAAGCCAGCGCCGACAAGGGCAATAACTTCTCCGAATTGGTGAAGAAGCGCTCGGCCGAGGAAGGCGCAGTGGCGGTCGTCGTCTCGGCCAAGATCGAGAGCGAGATCGCGGTGCTGCCTTTCGACGAGCAGAAGGAATATCTCGAAGCTGTAGGCCTTGAGGAGCCGGGTCTCAACCGCGTCATCCGCGCCGGCTACGACCTTTTACACCTCATCACCTATTTCACCGTCGGCCCAAAGGAAGCCCGCGCCTGGACGATCGAGAAAGGCACCAAGGGCCCTGCCGCCGCCGGTGTCATCCATACGGATTTCGAAAAGGGCTATATCCGCGCAGAGACCATCGCCTATGCCGATTACATCGCCAACAAGGGTGAGGCCGGCGCGCGCGAAGCCGGGAAATTCCGTCTGGAAGGCAAGGAATACGTCGTCAGCGATGGCGACGTGATGCATTTCCGGTTCGCGAACTGACCAATCGTCATTGCGAGCGCAGCGAAGCAATCCAGAAGCCGTAGACGCGACGACTTCTGGACTGACGCATCGGCTGCGCCTCCTCGCAATGACGGAAGAGCAATAACTTCGCTCTTTTACTCCGCCGGGCTCACCCGAGCATTGCCGGCCATGGCCGGAACGCGCTGCGGGCCGGTCTTCACGTGGGTCGAGTAGAGCATCAACCCGGTGAAGGCGAGGCCGCCGACGATATTGCCGAGCAGGGTCGGAATCTCGTTCCAGATGAAGTAGTCGAGGATCGAGAAATGGCCGCCCATCAGAAGGGCTGACGGGAACAGGAACATGTTCACGATCGAGTGCTCGAAGGTCATGAAGAAGAACACCATGATCGGCATCCACATTGCGAGCACCTTGCCCGGAACGGTGGTTGAAAGCATAGCGCCGATCACGCCTGTCGAGACCATCCAGTTGCAGAGCATCGCGCGGATGAACAGGGTCAGCATGCCGGAAGCGCCGTATTTCTCATAGCCAAGTGTGCGCGCTTCGCCGATACCGGCTATCATCTTGCCGACCGGACTTGGCTCGGTCGCGAAGCCGAATGTAAAGATGACTGCCATCATGACGGCGACCGTGAACGCTCCGGCGAAATTGCCGAGGAACACCACGCCCCAGTTCCGCAGCACGCCGGACAGGGTCACCCCGGGGCGCTTGTCGATCAGCGCCAGCGGCGTCAGCACGACGACGCCGGTCAGCAGGTCGTAGCCGAGCAGGTAGAGCATGCAGAAACCGACCGGGAAGAGGATCGCGC
>OUNM010769652.1_pt1 | contig 19108 bp, 26 predicted proteins | sample 1769961 | NCBI WGS metagenome assembly OUNM01 (sample SAMEA3914820, study PRJEB12502) | metagenome | biome: forest; material: soil | place: USA | collected 2012-03-12 | depth 0.3 m
GTCTGGGCTCTCCGTCACGAAGAACTCGGACTTGCTTGTTCGTTTTCCAGGAGGGTTACATTGGTGGAGGGACGGATTCGCCAATCACCGTTTGGTTGAACATTACGAGCCGTTCTATTTGTTGGGTTGTCTCTTACTCATCCGATTTCATGGGAAACCTTAATTTGCGGGGAAGCTGCACAAGTGGTTCGATGGTCCTTCGTGGGCCGAGTCCAGGGGCAGGAAACGGCAAATCAGGGGCGGTTGAAGTCGGGTGAGCCAGGGGGTAATAGTCCCAGCTTCTTCTCCCTTCGATTTACGTATCTCCGCTGAGAAGCAGCACTCTAAGTCCACGTGCGACGGAAACTCGGGGCCCCCGGTTTGCCTGCCGGGGCGTGGAGGGCGGGACCGCCGGCAGGCACGGGATTCTACCCTTGATCGGATTTTCGGGGGCCACTTTGAGCTTGTGATTGTTGAGGATTTTTGTACATAACGGCCGTTAAGACGTAACGAGCTTAGGCTCCGCACGCGGCAACTCGGGAACCAGGGACAGCTACTCCGAGGAGTCGCGAAGACCGGACTAGGGGTGCTTTCGCGTCCAAGATGACTCCTAGAGCTAAGAATTCTTGGTTTGTCAACACATGGCGTGTTCTCTTCTCACTGCGTCTCAGGAAAGGGGTCCTACCTGGGCGGCTTTAGTTAGGTACTGACACCAAGTCCCGGGAAATCCAGAATTCCGGACGGATTAATCGTCCGGGTTTGTCCGCTCGCGGCCGTTCGCAGCGTGCTGATGTCCACCGCGGATCGGTAGCTCCAGGCTCAAGCCAAGGACTGAAATCCGGGGCAGCCCGGTCTCTCGGGGCGGTCTGTGTCACCAATGCAGCCCAGCGGCACAGAGGCCCCAATCACCAGAAGTTGGTGCGTGCCGCAGACTAGGCTGGCGAAATGGCCTCTTCACCCAACGATCACCTCAGTTCAGGCCGCGGCCATCTGATCGGCTTCTCACCAAATCAATTTGGGACGCTCGAATACTCGCAATGGCGCAAATGCTGCCCGGCTGCTGCAAATCCTTGGTCGGCAGCTGTGCCCGGCGAGTTTCGCTGCGTCTGGCGGCTGCACATCCAGCGCATGCTTCGGGGCCTTACTCCTCTCCGCTGCTGCAGCTCGTCATTGTTTGCATCTGGGAAACACAAACATGAGCGCGTTCTTAAGTTCCTGTCTGCTCCCATTCCTCAACCCAAAACCTGAAAAACCCAGATTGTGTGGCTCCCGGGTTCACCATCTCGACACTCCTTCTTACCCCTGAATGACCATTCCACCGGGCCGGCCCCCCCTCTTACTATCAGCACCTTCGGTCTATTTCCACCAAACACCTACCACGGGTGCATTAATACCTAATCTGCACACATAATAACCGACCATGCCTCAAATCACAAGCGCGATCCGCACGCGCGCCCGCATGTCTCGCCGCCTGGGCTTCGACTCGGTGCGCGCGTTTGAGAGCTGGGAGGAGGAGATCGTGCTGGACCATTTTGCCAACTTCATCTGCGACTACCTGGCGCGAGGATACACCGTCCACCCGGACAAGCGCGAGCTGGTGGCGTATGTCGACCTGGACAAGTCGGTCGAGGAGCGCATTCAGATGTTGGAGGAGAGGCGGTTTGAGATGGTGTTGGATCCAGATAAGAGCGAGTGTATGTTCTCCACTGCGTTTTGTTTTGTTACGATTGAGTTTGGTGACTAACATTGAAGGCGTGGTAGGGACATCAAAGGACCATTACAAGCAGTTTGTGATCGGTGTCGTGGCTGATGATATCTGGCTGGGCAGGTATGGGGTTGAGGGTGCCCAACTTTGCAAGCGAGACTGGACACCGAAAGAGACGACCGTCAAGATGGTCATGTTCTTGGAATTTTTGGTCCAGGAGTGGGTGGACGGAGCGGGTGATAGTTCGGTCCGTGAGAAGACTGGGCAAGCGCCGGCATCGCAGATGTAGCTGAAGGGCTCAGGGGTGCTGTTGTTGTCCCAGTCTGAAATCACTGGGTTGGGTACCGAAAAAGGGGCATTTGCCATTCCGTTCGGCGATGTTGATATCATATTCTTTCAAGACAATTATTCCACTACACCTACACCAAGAACCACGTCGGTCCACGTCCATTTTCACCGCTTCCACGTCCTCCTCGTCGTGCAACTAACTGGAGAGAATACCATAAAATACCCTCGTCGTGGGAAACCCACTGTCTCCTACCTAAAATCCCCTCTCCGGCGCTCTTCATCCAACCTTGTCTCGCTCTCCATTCCCCTCACATATTCCCCATGTGACTCCCGTATCGAGTTGTTCTTGTCTCTCTTTCTGCGATAAGCTTCGCCCCAACGAAGGTCACGGTGGCGCAGTTAGTCGGGTAATAATCGCTCGCACGTTATGCCTGACATACAGTCGGGTGGGCGTTCTCTTGCTTCTAGCCGCCTTCACACAGGTCGATGTCGTTGCTATCCCTTGGGATGGGACCATGCTAGACATGAGGATTCTATGCTGGGAGGATCTGGAGTGTCTTTCTGTTCACCTTTTTAATCTTCATCGTGACTCAGAGGTAGTTGAACATGAGGATGTATCCGGATATGGCAATAATACTCTAGAGTACAGCACAGACTGGATCGGGGCGCCCGTCCGGGTCACTCCGGGTCCACCACACGAAGATGAGGGGTCAGTTATGATAACGATATGTCCATGGTCGTCAGAATAAGAGGTTGGACGGAAGGGAGAACGGGCGGGGTCACCCAATCTCCAAAGTCTGACTCGGGATCGTTCCGGCAGTGTCGGAACACCACCGCCGTAATCCATGACACATGGCACCAACACACTCTCAACGCCCGAGGCTTAGCAACTCCCACAGCACCATCTCCTACCACATTTGTTACGCCTTTGCAGGCCTGACTTTCGAATTAACATGGCATCGATCTCGACCCAAGCAACGCGCCTGTTGGCTCAGCACTTGATACCTCAACTTCATCACGCCAACTTCGTTCTGGGGTCTCTCGCAAGCCAATGCACCTTTTCGCCATCCGATCCTCCCTCTCCCTATCTTGTCCACTCCATCATGCAAACTGCCATGACGCACCTTTGCAAATACCTAGTGTTCGCTGCCACATTCACTTCTGTATTTTCAGCGAGTTCGGATTTGCAGCGCATTGATACACACATCCACGCCCTCCCTCTCGCGTACATCAAGGCGCTGGAAACGGCAGGTGGCGATCCATCGGGTTATCCCAGGCTTGACTGGACACTGGATGCCACGATCGGCTCCATGGATCTGATGCAGACGGGCGTAGGTAAGTCAGAACCAGCGGTCGTCATTGATTTAAACAGGTACTGGGGATTGACGGTTGTTCAGGGGTTCTTTCGGTCTCTACCCCTGGTGTTCCTATTGCCGGCACAGGTGAGGCCGCGAGAACATTGGCACGGGAGCTGAACGAATATCTCGGCAACGCCACAACCGAGATCAAAAACAACAGTCGTCTCGGCTTCTTTGGCGTCCTCCCTGACTGGCAGGATGTCGCTGGGACGTTGGCTGAGCTCGACTATCTCTTCCAGCAACAGAAACTCTGCAACGGCGTGACCGTCTACACCACGTACGGAGACAAGCTACTGGGCGATGCCCAATTCGCTCCTATCTGGGACAGATTGCAGCAGTACAAAGCTCTCGTCTTCTTGCACCCCGGCGTTCTCGCGATAGAGCCCAAATTCGTCGCCTCGAGTCTGCCGCAACCCATCATCGACTACCCCATTGCCACCACTCGGGCCGCAGTTGATCTCGTCATGGCACAGACTCTCCGCCGCTGCCCGGACGTCGACATTATTCTGTCACATGCGGGTGGTGCTTTGCCCTTCCTTGCCGAGCGCGCAATCGGCAGCCTTGCGGTTCCTGAACTCGCCACATTGTCGGGGTACGACATGGGTCGGGCAAGGGAGGACTTTGCACGGTTTTACTACGATACTGCGCTGAGCACGAGCAGCGCGCAGCTCCACGGCCTGCTCGACTTTGCAGATTCGTCCCACGTCCTGTTTGGGTCTGACTTCCCATATGTGCCCCAGTTCGCTATCAACTCCATGCTGGCCAGGTATGCTGCATTTGTTGCCACTGACCCGAGGGGGCTGGAGCTCAGTCCTGCAAAGCTTCGGGAGAACTCGCTGAAGCTCCTCAGCAAACATGCTCTTGACAAGAGGATTTGATGGGCTTGGGCTCTGAAACCTCATTGGCGGTGAGTACCGTAGCCCACTGGGGTCACGAGGCAGGGGAAGTCTGTCACCGTCCAAGCACCGATCCACAGTCCTAACATTGATGTTGAGACAAGCTTCGCCAAGGCCTTTGTATGGTTGTACTGGGGATAAACAAGGCCCTGAAGTTCCAAGATGGAGTCGAAGCTTTGTCAATATGACCCAGTTTTTGGGTCGCAACCGGGTACCTTGACCTGGGTGTCTTGCTTGGCATCTTCTCGCTTGGCGTCTACTGTGTATTATAACATATTTGTATTGATATGCCGGGCGGGAGTCGGGGCACGCATGATGTTGTTACATGCCAGATGACTTACATGATCAAATGCAATCTGCTAAAAAAAATCCCGAAGATTCACTTGAAATCCCTGCCGTGGCTCTCGAGACCATGCGATGTTTACGCCAACTCACCAACTATCGTTCTCGTCGAAGCGCTGTCCCACGATGGGTTCCCTCGCTCCAGTTAGTTTTGGGTTTTGTGCCCGATATTCACCATCTTCCTCGCGTTCCGGGCCACAAAATGCCGCCAATACGCGTGGTATCTCGGACGATTTCTCGCCCTTCCCTTTCCTTTGCAGCCAATAGTGGTGTCGCAAGATGCCTCGCATCGGCGATCGCTCCCCATCAGTGGCATGTGCGCAAGGCAGGTAGACCGGCGAGACCAGGATTCGACATCAGGTCCTCCGAGCTAGCCAAAGTTAGCAGTTCGGCAACCAAGTTAGCGGAGCGGAGACCGTGGTGGGTGGCAACTTGGTAGCTGAGTTACGTATGTCCGGAGCGAGAGCACCGCACTTACGCTTTTGGTGTCGGAGATAACCAATTCTGGCCTACCGCAGCCCCCTCCTCAGATCCTCCAGCATCACAAGACCCAACTGCTGTCGTTGCTGAGCTCGCACATAATCGCTCGTCGCTTCGCCTTTGTTGACTCCTGATTTCTGAAGCCACGGTCCGTGATGCCGAACAAGGGTTCCTAGGGAAGAGCCCGCGCTAGGGCGTCCGACGACGTCGCTCCATTTCCCGACCGCAGGAGCGAGATGACGAGTTCGCAACTTCGCATGTAAGTCGGGAGAGGCCGGGGTCAATGTGGTACCGAGCATGCGCCGGCGACGCGGCCCGCTACGGATGCTACGAGGCCGGCCTTGGCCTACATCAGATTTATTCCGCACTGCGATACTAGGGGTTGCGGCTCTTCGCAATGGAGCACGCCAAGACGGCACTCAAGGTCGGGCTGGTAGTCTGGACTGTAATCAAGGCTCGTCACTGGCAGCAACTGGGTTCACTGCATTGGTCTAGGGTCTAATTGTCGATTCACACAGTTTATAAAGCGCTGTAAAGACTCCAAAGTCCTTGGATGGTAACGTTGTTGACCTGGAGGCATCGCTCCGCTCGTCCTGCCTCGGCATCCAACAATGAGAAGTGACCTGGAGAAGCCCCCCGACCATCGGCTTCAGCTCAGGGGAACGCACTACTGCAGGCTCCTCGAACGGTGACGAGTTACCCCAACCCGGAGCTACCCATCCCTGCAACACGCCGTTCGTGGGCTCAAGTGACCCCATGAACTCGAGCCGCCTTTCTCGTCCCAAACCACTGGTCCGGAGGATATCGGTCTTAGTCCCTGGGGTTGCATCTACCGAAGCCCCGGGCGGTCGCATCGATCTCGTCTGATACCTGCGTGGGCTTGGGGCCCCGCACAACGTGGTTATCAGCCTTCCAAGAGACCGGCGGCAGGGCTTGCTCCGACTTCCAGATGTGCCGAAGCGCAGAACATCTGGCCAGGCCGGAAGGACCCAAACACGCCTTGGAAAAGATGTCACCAGCCACCCTTCGGAAGACTATGGAACCTCAGGCCACCCTCACACATCAGCCAGGACAACGAGTACGTAGCTGGACGGCAAAGTTCCCTCCTCAACGTAACGATGCGGCCCGTCATCCGTCACGAGGCGATGCTCTACCTCACTCGTACACGCCAGAGATGTGCCAAGTCAGCGGAAGGTCAAGCCGGAATCCGTTCAGGGCCAGGAGTGGACCCGAGGACGGTAGTTGCCGACGGGATGAGCGGCCGTAACAGGAGCATCGTGTTTGGTCTTAACCCACTATATCAACCTCGAGGTCGACGTCTTTTTTGGTTTCGTTGTCTTTGTCCTACCAACTTCTTTCCCGGTTTACAACCAGCATCCATTCATCATGCAGCGCGGATCTAGGGCTCCGTTCCTCGCCTTCTTTGGGCTCATTGCCTCTGTCAAGGCGCAAGGCGTCTGCTCACTCAACGCCGAGGGCAAGCCGTCTTTGACCTGGCAGACTTGCTCGAGCAGCGGCTGCACCACCAACAACGGCCAGCTCGTCATTGATTCCAATTGGCGCTGGGCTCATTCCACCAGCTCGTCCACCAACTGCTATACTGGAAACACGTGGGATGCTACTCTCTGCCCTAGTGACACTGCGTGCGCCGCGAACTGCTGTCTTGACGGCAGCGGTGGCTACCAGTCCACCTACGGCGTCAGCACCAGCGGGAATGCCGCCACCCTTGGGTTCGTCACCAACGGCGCGTATGCGACCAACATTGGCAGCCGCTTGTACCTGATGGCCAGCGACACCGAGTACCAGATGTTTAACCTACTCGGCAAGGAGTTCACCTTTGACGTTGACGTGACGACCCTTGGGTGCGGTCTAAACGGCGCCCTCTACTTCGTCAACATGGATGCCGACGGTGGCAAGTCCAAGTACCCCGCCAACAAGGCCGGCGCGGCATACGGAACAGGTTACTGCGACACCCAGTGCGCGATGGACTTGAAGTGGATCAACGGCCTTGTGAGTTGCCGACACTCTCCCGATGAGCCCTGACTTTGTCCACATAGCCAGCACAGTTCTAATGTGCGTTTTTTAGGGCAACTCCAATGGTTGGAAACCCTCCTCCAACGACAAGAACTCGGGTGTTGGCCAGCTCGGCAGCTGCTGCAACGAGCTCGATATCTGGGAGGCAAACAAGATTTCCAACGCTCTCACCCTCCACCCATGCACCACCCAGGGCCAGCACATGTGCAACGGCACCACCTGCAGCGGCACCTTTGCAGCAGACCGCTACGGAGGCGACTGTGACCCCGACGGCTGCGACTGGAACCCCTACCGCAACGGCGCCACCGACTTCTTCGGCCCGGGTTTGACTGTTGACACTAACAAGGTGATCACGGTGGTGACCCAATTCCTGACCGACGCCGCCGGTAACCTGAACAACGTCGTGCGTTACTACGTCCAGAACGGCGTGCTTATTGGCACTCCCCAGGCGACTAACATTCCTGGCTTCACGGGCAACTCCATCACCCCGTCTTACTGCCCGGCCCAGCACAGCGCCTTTGGCGAGACCGACTACTTCACGCAAAAGGGTGGTTTTGCCAACGTCCAGGCTGGGTTTGAGGCTGGCATGGTTCTCGTTCTCAGCTTGTGGGATGATGTGAGCGCTACCCCTTTTCTTTTCTCCACTCTCACCTCCAATGTTCCTTTTATCATGCTGCTGGCGACTAACCACCCTTTGTCACCAGCACTACGCCAACATGCTCTGGCTGGACTCGACCTACCCCACCACCTCCAGCTCCCCCGGTGCGGCCCGCGGCAGCTGCGCGACGACGTCCGGCGTGCCCAGCGACGTCGAAAGCAACCAAGCCAGCGCCAAGGTCATCTACAGCAACATCCGATTCGGCAGCATCAACAGCACTTTCACCTACACCAGCGTCCACGGCGGCGGCTCCAGCAGCAGCAGCAGCAGCAAGACCACCAGCACTAGCAGCACGAAGACCAGCACCACGCTGACCACGCTGACCACCACCACCAAGTCGTCCACGACCACGAGCAGCACCACCACCAAGCCGACCACAACTTCTACGAGCACCAGCACCAAGCCGACTACGACCTCGACCACCACGACCTCCAGCTCGGGTGCGACCCAGACTCACTGGGGCCAGTGCGGCGGTATTGGGTGGGCTGGTGCCACGGCGTGCGCGTCGCCGTATACTTGCCAGGTGCAGAATGATTGGTATTCTCAGTGCCTGTAAGGGACGACTGGTTGGGAGATGGCAGTTGGATCCTGGAGTCGATGGGATCAGTTGTGGTGGCCGGCGCGGAGGGGGTGCGTGGGATGTTGGGCATCATGGGGATTGGAGGGGTTGTGGTGGTTGAGGGGTGGCTTGAGGCTTTGTGCTCTGGTTTCGTTTGACGTTGAAGTGTGTATATTCCTTTCTTGACGCCGCATCTTGTTGGTGTGGCCGACTTTTGGGACGGAGTTGAGATCGATGCCGGCCGAGTCAGCCCATCTCGCCGCTTCCCCCTTTTCTTCGTTCTCCGTACATTTTGGGTACCCTCATAAGGGTTCTGTCGATAGGCAACGCAGTCAACTTCGGTATGCTGCCGAGTTAAAATACCAGCCCGTCTTGGAATTGGCTTGCTGGATTTGTTTGTCTCAATGTGTGAGGTCGGCAAGTACACATATGAACGTGTTATGGCCTGCTTGACTTGTTGAGAGTGCTGTCCATCATGGATTTAAGGTCAACCTGGTCTTAGACTATCTGGGAACCCATGTAAGTAGTCATAGGTAGGGAAAATTGGACTCACACAGCTTGTTTTCCGGCTGACAGGGCGACCGCCGGACTTTCGGCACGCTTCCCGAAGACATGGCAACCCCGCATTCCTTTGGTGTTTCGATTCGAAAGAACGCATGGTGAGGTAAAGTACTCACAACTAACTCAAAACACTCTCACTCTCACAATCAAATCGCCTCACAATGGTAAGTGACATCTTCAGGGTTGCAAAGACGAGACCGCTAACCCAACATAGACGGTGCACCTTCTCGATTGCAACGAGGATGTGTTGCACCTGATGCTGGGCTGGCTGTCGCGAGCCGATCTTCGCGCTGTTTGCCTCACCCATCCGTCCCTCCGCCAACTCGCTGAACCGCATCTCTACTCTACCATCAAACTATTCTATGGCCAGTCCCAGCCACCCCAGCCACCCCCTATCCCCTCATTGGTACGCACCATCCTTCGCAGACCAGAGCTTGCCTCCCACATCCGCGCCCTCTCGTGCGAGGGAGGCACTCTTAGCGTGTGGGAATCGCTAGAACAGGAGCCTTGGAGGATGTCGGTGCCCGAGTCGGATGCACAGGAAGCTGTATCATATGTTGAGAAACTCGCGGTCAACGCTCCCCTTTCCTATCTTGGCGCCTGGACGGAGGGACTACGCCAGGGTACGCTCGACTCCTATCTGGCCATCCTCTTGTCACAACTCCCGCACATTCAACGTCTCCATCTTAGCCACGCCTATTTCATCGAAAGCGACTTGATAGGATCCGTTCTACGGTCCAGACTCTGTGATCCTCACTCCGGGACTGGCACCATCCTCGATCAACTCCACACCGTCTCTCTGGAACGCCATTGGGGTTCCAAAGACAGGGCAATCCGGAACACAGAAAACGCCCTCTCGTTTTTCTATCTCCCAGCACTGAAAGAGCTGTCTATCGCAATCGATGACCCGGTTGCGTCTGAGTTTCCGTGGCCAACAGCCCGCCCGCCTTTGGCAAAGCGGTTGACCTCACTCAAAGTCAACGCGATGAGAGAAGCACACCTCGGACAACTCCTCTCTTCCACGCCTAGCCTCCGCTCACTGAAATGGGAATGGCGCTTTGAGAAGATTCTCGAGGACCAGTCTCACACGCCCATCATCAACTTTGACCAACTCATGCCGGCTTTGGCCCACGTCAAAGGCACATTGACCGAGCTGACCATACTCGCCCGCTGTTTACCCCCAGCCCCCGGCCAGTTTAACGTGGCCCTGCCGGTCCAGATTCAAGGATCTGCGGCGGCGTTTGCCGGTTTTGATCAGCTCACCAAGCTTTTTATCCCGCTAGCGTTCTTCACGGGATTTTCACTCCCGCTGCGGTCACAGGAACGACTAGGGGCTTGCCTCCCCCGCAACCTTGAGGATTTGACCTTGACCGATGATTTGTTTGTCGACATGGGCATTGACGAGGAATGGGATGAGGTCGGTCTGCTGGGTGAAGTTGTTGCGTGGCTGGCAGATCTGCAGTCCACCACACCGCGTCTTCGGAAGCTGTGTGTTGTGCTGATGGCTGAAGACGACGAAGTTCCCCGTGACGTGTTGGGCGTCAGGAATGAGATCCGGAAGTTGGCGAGGGAAGCGGGGGTTGAGGTGGCGATCGAACATATATACTAGCACACTATCAGTGAAACACGCGGTTCTTTGACCAGCGAGCCCTTGAAGAGTGTTTCCAGGGGCTTCACGTCCCAAAGCATGGACTAGAGAGACACTCTCAGACAGGTACACTCTATTGTTTCCTTCATTTCGATGCAACTCCCAACCGACTAACAAGGAAGCTAGATCGCACCGAATCCCCTGTCCCTTTCGTGTACCTCCGCAGATCAACTGCATCTCCCGCCAACAGCGATGCCTCTCCCGCCCACAGCGACCCGTCCCCCGCCAACAGCGACAAAGTAACCCGCATAAACCGTCTCCGGGTCCTGAAATAACGGCTGTTTCGAGACTTCCGACGTTAAGGGGTCATCCTGGCCGAACTTCAAGTGCTCCCGCAGCACCCAGTAGACGATCCCAATGCTAGCGGGCGTCACCACCGTCACCATCCTCGGCGTAGTGGCCAATAGCTTAGCAACACAAGGCAGAGTCATGTAAGCCTCCATCGCAGCCTGGCAGCGGAACCTCACCTGGCTGGGAAGAAGCAGTGGGTGGCCGCTGGACACGGACAGGGTCGCCTGACGACGGATGTAACGCTCGTCGTCAGGCGACAGAACCTCGGGCTGTGGTGCGTTGCCGCGGGCGACGGTCTCGAGCTGCCTCAGATAGAGAAGCGCCGCGTTGTAGAACAGGATGTCGAGGGCCAGCCGCGGAGTGTCGAAGGCCAGGGTGGCCGCCAGCAGCGTCTCGCTGACTATCGAGGGTCTGGCGTGCGGCGTCGTCGCCTTGCCATGGCTTTCATTCCGCACCAAGCGCACCGAGGCCGAATTTACGGCATGCCAGTCCCATCGCCACTGTTGGAGAGTCATGCTCAATGTGTGAATTTTGTCGAGACAAGCTGGTCGGTTGGCTGGCACAACCACTGCTTCTGCGATCCCGGGAAGATCGAGGAAAATGTCCATGAGACGGTCCTCAAATGTCTTGGGGAGATGCTGCCACGGCAAAGTCTTCCAGGACTCGTCCTCGAGAAAGCAGCGGCTTTGGCGGCAGAGCGCTTGGCAGAGCTGTGCGCGTTAGCCGCTTGTACTGATATTGTACAAAAGCAACCGGGTTCGCAGACTTACAAGAAGCGCTCTGCAAGATCTATACACTTCAAGAAGGTTTTCGTCCTGGAACGTCTCCGGGCCGCAGTGTTGTAGGATCTGAATAACTCCGACATGGTGCGGTGGTGCTCGTCCCATGACGCTGTTGACCGTGAGCTGCGGACGGTGTTAATCCACAGTGGCCAAAGAGAAATCCATGTCGGTACGCTTTGGATGTTGCAATGACTGGTCAAACTCACCTCGTACATGCCCATGATGATCATCGAGAACCCAAGCTTCGCGAGCTCAGCCTTTGCTGGTTGGCTCAACAAGAACTGGACTCCGCTCAGGACTCGCCCGTACAACTGCTGCCCCTTCACCTTCAGGGCCTCGTCACCCAAGCACAAGCCCATGTAGCCACATGTCAACGCTTGGAGGCAGAATTTGTTGATCTCGGGGAAATTGCCCTTCGTGGCCGACAACAGAAGCGGTCGCCAAAACGGCGCCCAGTGGAATGTGTTGAAGAAGTATGAGGAGGCGGCCTCCTCTCGGGATGGCAAAACTCGTGTTCCGAATATTGGGTTCGCAGGCTCCGTGACTCGCACCAGCCGCTGCGTGCCGTTGCTCTCGGCGTGGACGCCAAGGACTTGCATGCGTAATGGCGGCTCGTAGCCGCCGCACGTGTGGCCGGAAGCGAGACAGCGGCTGCATTGCGGGCGCGCCTTGTCTGTACGTCACGGTGAGTCTCGATATTTCCTAAAGGGGACCAAACCCAACCGTCGAAAGAGGTTGTGTGTCTGACTTACCGCATTTGACACGCCTCTTCCGGCATGTTTGGCAGTAGCCGCTCGTCGGTTGGCGGCCCATGGTGGTGGTTTGTCAGGTTGACGGGTCAAGGGTGTCTCGCGTCTTCAAAAGCGGCACGCTGGCGCAGAAGGGCGTCCTCGAGTCGGCACCGGCCGTGTCAGCAAGAAGCCCACATCGCCTGGCCAGCCCACATCCCGCCGGGTTTCGTCTCATAGGTTCCACTTAGCAGTCGAGGGTGAGTAAGCATCACCAGTTCCTGGCTGGATCTGCTTGGTCCAAGGAGGTTCTGCTCCCCGCGATCTGTGGAGCTGCGGGCGAAGGATGGAATGGTGCAACGTGTGCTCCACAGCGCGGCTCAGCGCCGCGTCCCCATCTTTATTGCCTGCCAATCAGACATTGCGTCCGTGTATCAAAGCCTGCCATTGCTTGTGGGTTCCGCTCCATCTCTGCGTGGAGACTCCAGTCCGAATCGGGCAACTTTCGTCGAGGTGCATATTTGGCTTATACCACAGCCCTACAGCACGCAGGTATCTAGAAGGTTGGATCGATCTGAATTTGTCAACTCATGGCACAATTGGAGGTATATAACAAGCATGAAGTTCCCAGAGCTGCAGTTGAGGCATGAGCATCAGCAAAAAAGACACTTCACCATTCAGTCAAACATCCGGCACAGCCAGCAATCAGCATCAACACAATGGAGAATCTTCCTGCAGACCGTATGCCTCCCCCGTACCCGTTTCAGCTTCTGAGAGTCAAGATGGCGCTCGGTAGATTCCAAAACAGTGCCTCTGCTCTCGAGCCGCTCTAACTGTTTCGACCGAGGATGAAATGGCTGACGCGGTTGCAGATTTCGTGACCAGGTACAGCTCGGCTCTCCGCTACAGCCAAGAAATGCAGCCCCGTGCTAACAAAAGTGTCATGAAACAGCCTCCAGTTTACGAGGCATGTCTACCAAGATGTGTATCCTGCCATCGACCCCACAAAGCCCGAGAACTCTCTGGCGGGCAAGGTTGCCATCGTTACCGGCGCGAGCCGTGGGATAGGCGCCAAGGTTGGTGAAACAATTCTCTTGCACCCAGGTGCTTCCACTAAAGTCTTCCTCCAGGGCATCGCTCCGGCATTTGCAAAGGCTGGTGCGAAGGGCATTGTGCTGGTTGCCACCAGCGCTGACAAACTCGGGGCCGTCGAGGCCGAAATCAAAGCCATCAACTCCGACGTTCAAGTTCTCTCCGTCGCAACTAACATCTCCGATGCCAGCTCGGTGGCAGAGCTGTTTGCCAAGATCAAGGCGACCTTCGGTCACGCCGACATTCTCATCAACAATGCGGGAGTCAACTCCGGCGGCGGCAACATCCACGAGGAGGACCCCGCGCTGTGGTGGCAGAACTTTGTGCGCTTCCTTCTTTGTTAACCTTCACGTCCGCAAAGAAGCACCGGCTAACCTCGGCTTCGGAGCCTAATCTAGGAGGTCAACACCAAAGGCCCATTCCTCCTCGCTTCCAGCTTCATCAAAGCCCTCCCCTCTCCCTCAACCCCGGCAACCATCGTCAACCTGATCACAGCCGCCGCATGGCAGGTGTACCCTTTTATGTCAGGTTATTGCATCAGCAAGCTGGGATCGGTGCAGCTGACGGCGCACATCGCCGCCGCGTACCCCAACGTCACGGCCGTGGGGCTGCACCCGGGCCTCGTCGACACCGACATGCTCGTCGACGCGTTCCGGCGGTTCAACCTTGACTCGCCGGCGCTGATTGGTGGCTTGGCGGTGTGGCTGTCGCATGAGAAGGCTAAGTTTCTTTCCGGTAGGGTTGTGGTGTCGGAGTGGAGTGTTGATGATTTGCTGGAGAGGAAGGAGGAGATTGAGAAGGGCAAGTTGTTGCAGCTTGATCTGGTAGGGACGTTTGGGAGGAGCCAGTTTGAGTAGGAGTTTGGATCTCTTGGTGGGTTAGCCTCGCAGATATCTAAGTCCTTGGAAAGATGATCGAGCGCAAAGACTGTTTGTGTTGCCGGTGGTTAGGAATATTACGAGCAGGTGAGGCATTCTAAGTGGTCGATTTTGAGTAACGGAGTCGGAAACAAGGATGGGAGAGGAGTCTCGATAGGGTAGGAAGTGGGGGAGAGAATGGGCACTCAGTACAGTCTGCCCGAAGTACAAAATACTTTGGTGGGATACCAAACGTAGGCCAGAAACTTCGGGCCGGTATTTAGAAGACACAAGGTGAAGTGTATTATCGTGCCGTCAATCTACCTTCTAGCCGTCATCAACATAAACCCAATCCCACCGAATCAACGACGTCCCATCGAGTTGTAAAACAAAACAAAGTTACGCCTGAAAGGAGCGGAACGAAGAGAAAGCCCTAAGTATCCAAGAAGAGACCGAGCCGTGCCGTCAAGCGTGTCCAAGCTCAGCTGAAGCCGAACTTACACGGAGTCAACGCAGTACGGGATGTTGTTGATGTAGGCGCAGTGCGAGCCCTTGGGGCAGTTTCCGACCTTCACGAGGGTGTGCGGAATATCGCAAACTTGGATGGCGCGCTTGCCAAGGCACTGGTACTGGCCGGGCGTCTTGCACTTGTCGCCGGGCTGGGGGCCCTTCTTCTTCCTCTGCTCGTCGCCGTCGGGAGCGGGGGCGCGGATCTTCTTGGCCTTGTTGGTGCAGAAGGGGAGGTCGAAGCCGTTCTGGGGAAGCTCCTGGCAGGCGGTACCCTTGGGGCAGTCGCCGACGAGCACGAACTTGCTCGAGATGTCGCAGATCTCGATGCCTGTGTTGCGCTTGGTGCACCGGTAGGTGCCAAACTTGCACGACTTGTCGCGGTCGTCAAACTCTTCGCCAGGGGCAGCGAAGGCCGTAGCGGCGAGGAGGAGAATGGCAGCGAAGTACTTCATTTTGACTTGAAATAGAGACTCCCGGTTTGTTGAGTGGAAAGTGGTGTGTGCTGTGAGAGACAGATGTTGGCTGAACGTTGGCTGAATGTTGTGCTGAGACTGCCAGATGTTGCGATCTGAGCCAAGAAAAGAGCAAGGAACCAGGAGACAACCGGCCCTCTTATACTTGGCGGGCTTTTCCGCAATCACGCTCGGGCACCGTGTTTCCCACACACCCATCCTCACCAGGCCCAACTCACTGCCCGCTCGGGCGGAGCATGTCCGCATGTCTCTCGGTGGCAGGTGACGGGCAACATCGCCATTGCCAGTGAGGTTCCAAGATCGTCGACGAATCCGCTGAGTGGGCGGAAGATGATACGAGACAAGCAAGGTCTTGAAAGTTCCAACGCACTAAACACGAGGCCATCGGAATAACACGAGACGGCCAGCCGCAAGAGGCCGTGATCGACATCGCAATCCTCGAGTTACGCAGGTGAGTTGTGTTGCTACCAGACTCCCGCCGCCATGCTAATTCCGGTCCGGAAGCATTGGTTGGTCCCAAGTCCCGACTGGTGTGTCGGCGGACGGCAAAGACACGATCGAATGAACCTATCAAGCCCACCTCACTGTTAAAACTGGATCTCTCCGATTGCCTGTTGCAACCGGAGTGCGGGTAGTACCCTTATCTTCAACACTCACGTACTGGTCCGTCGGACGGGAGCCCACACTGCCCCATAAGCTCGCGGTTGAACGTAAAGCCGTTGGACCACGCATCGAATTCTTAAAATACGAGCAGGCTTATTTTTAGGCCTTCTCCGTGGCTTCGATCCGCCTTCGGGAAGCGGGAAGAGCCAGCCTCACCCCGCACCCGTTGCTGGGCGCTGCGGCTTACCTGGCGGGGGCGGAGCCGTTGTGCTGACCGGAGTAATGGCCAATGGTAATGTATAAGAAGCGAGCTCAAGGTCTTCGCCAATCCGACAAGATGGCAGGTTGAAGAACGAAAGACTCCGTTACCCGGTGCACTCTCAACAGCGAGGCTCGGGATGCATGTGACTGAATGTGACTGATGTGTCTCAGATCAAACGCTGACGACTTCACTGAGACAAAGACTTGTAGACAAACATTCCGAAACCGCGTCTCATTGGCTGCTCGGTATCGAACTGACGTCCTGAGTCTCATAGCACGGCCTTCCGATCTGTTCGGTTCGGGTACACTAGCTGGGAGATAAGCAACTCTTCAAGATCCAGCTTCGAGGTGGAGCTAAGACACTTGGGCTACAAAGCTGCCCTTGGCCCGTGGTTGGTAGCTTGAGACGTGGGGATAAACAGGATCTAAATATGTGTCAATTCATCCTCCAACGGCGAGGGTTTGTCTGGCTAACAGTCGAGATTGACTGCAGCCGTTTACCTGCTCACACTTTAGCCGTTTCCTACGCCGGCACTGAACCCACGTTGTGTTGCTACTCCTCATTACGAGTTCACAAAGTCCACATGTCAGCGCCGACTTACGGAGTTGAGAACTGGAACAAATGTTGCGAGCAGTTGAACCCCGTACAAGGTATGCGTCCAAGTTCAGGAGCAAGCATCGAGTGACGCCAGCCAGCATCACTCGGAGATGTAATCACTCTGAACCCAAGATCCGCCACAAGCCTAAAACGCAGCACTATCCCGTTTCTTACGTCTTATTCCTTGGAGCTCACAGGCATTCTTCTCCCCAACCTGGGTCAGGACAATGCGATCCACCCACGTGCGAACACGGCTGACACCCCCTCGCATTGAAGGAGCGTTCAACCCCGTCATCCTGGAACGAAATGTCTCACGCACATTATCCATCAACCTCGAAAGGCGGCTAGCTGCGGCGCGTTGCCAAATCAGCACTAGTTACAAAAAAGCACGATTTGAGGAGCACGCTGTGCGTTTTTGCGGAAGTATTCTCGAAGCTACTCAAGGCTCTGCTACCAATGGGAACACCATTGCGGTTCTTAACGGAGTTACGGAGGCCGTGCTGGCAATGAAGGGAGTCTTTGGTAATTAATGGACGGTCCATGCAGGTAAGTGTGGGCACCGTTGAGCCGGTTGACTGCTTCGAAGTCGATTCCAAGTGTCACAGTACATTCAGCGGGATCAAGTCAAGAATATCAGACTTGCGAACAAAACATTAGGATAACCGTACTATACACGGACTACTGTTGTTGCTATATGGCATGTGCAGGCAGCTGCTCAACCGAGTGACCCCTTGACTCGGTATGGCCAGGCTCCAACGAGCGGTCTCCCACCGACTTGGTCGAGCCATGCCTGCTGAGATCCGGCATGTCAATGCACGCCTCGTCGTCATACATCTCCTTCCCGCGCCGGGAGAAGCGGTGTTCCGCGCGCCCAAACTCATCACCCTTTTGACTCCGAAACGTCGAGTTCGGATCCCCTCCGGTCCGGCTGGGACCCGCAGCTCCGGTGCCACCCTGATGCATATAGTAACCCGAGCGGTGCGTCGACTTGACCGTCAGCGACAACCCCATGGCGCCCAACGCCTTCTGGAATATGCCCTTCATGGCCGGCACGCACGCCGCCAGCACCCCGAGCATCTGCTCCAGCACGGTCCACGTGCAAATGGACACGCCCATAGCCCAGAAGTCATCCACCGGCGCGTTCGGGTCACCCCAGTCCTTGACGATAACCGTCTTGACGATGCTCGACACGCTGGCAAACAACCCCATGCCCATCAGCACACACACAAAGATGCGCTCGCGCAGGGGGCGGTTCAGCTTGCGCAGGAAGGTCGCGGGCGCTAGCGACAGCAGCACGTCGGTGGTGATGTTGATGGAGCTGCCGAGGTTGGACACGCCGCGCATGACGTCGGCCGACACGCACCACGCGCCGGGCATGAAGGGGTTCCAGGCCGACTCGAGCGGGCGGCAGGCGATGACCGTGTTGAAGAGCACGTTGCCGATGCCGTAGACGGACTGCACCGCCATGATGGTGTACAGGAAGATGCGCCAGCCGCGCTCCTTGCCCTGGATGCGGAGCAGGGTGAGGGCGATGGAGACTTTGATGCAGGTCATGGAGAGACCCCAGATGCCGATCGCCAGCCAGGAGTTCTTGCCTGAGTATGTCGACTGTTCGAGTGTGATGAGTTGGGGGTAGGTGAACATCGTCGGGAAGAGCATGGCCCAGTCGGCGACGGTGAGGATCTGGAGGATGGTGTGTTAGGGGGTGGTCACGGAAAGGGGTTAGGGGACGGTCAGGGGAAGCAAGTCTTACAAAGCCCGCCACAATGAAATAGTCGTCCAGTCCGACCTTCCAGACTGGCCGTATTCTCTGGTAGATGCGGGTTCCGAAGGTGACGACACACAAGAAGAACAGCGTCGAGGTCACGCCGATGTGAACACGCGCGAGGTAGGCGGCCCGCTCCGAGATGGGGATGCCTGGGAACGGCGGCGGCAAGGCATCGGTGCCATTGCCCACCGGCGCTCCGGTGGCCACCGGGGCCAACGCCGAGGTGGAGCTGGACATTGCTGAGCTGTGGGACTCTCGATGCGAGCAAGAGACCGGTGGGGTTCCAGGCCGCGATCGAGGGATCTGGGTTCCAGGGCCCCATTTATGAACTGGAGGCAGACTGTCCGGCCATGGGAACGGGGTTTGTTTGGCATGTTTGGTGTGCTGGGACCCTCTTGGTTCATTGCAACCATCTCACCGGTAAGCCAGGGGGTGGAGGGTTACCTCCAGCCTCGCCCTGTCAACATGGTTGACTTGAGGAGGGAACCTCGAAAGCATGCAGTGTTTCGCGCCAGTCAACCCGAAATTTCCCCAGTTTCGCGGGTGGTCTGATCCTCCGGTTCAAGGCATCGAGTCCCCGGCTCGTCCGCAGCTGGTTCCCGTATCCAGGTTGGCACCGCTGTACCCCATTCGACCA
>OUNM010246414.1_pt1 | contig 19099 bp, 11 predicted proteins | sample 1769961 | NCBI WGS metagenome assembly OUNM01 (sample SAMEA3914820, study PRJEB12502) | metagenome | biome: forest; material: soil | place: USA | collected 2012-03-12 | depth 0.3 m
GATTCTGCCTTACTCTCGGCGTCTACAGTATCACAGAGAACAACAAAAAGCTCACCGACCAGCTACCGTCCCTCGTAAGGTAGGTGATCGGCTACGAAAAGCCTGTTAAGGTCTTTTACTATCGTTCCATTGCAGCTCATGGAATTTCGGACTGGCGGCGAGAGATCACGGGCACCGCTTCCCGCTACTTCGGCCTGGGCTCGAACCCGAGCCCTCCCAGTATTAGCGGAAGGGTTTCGCGGAGCCCAGATCACGGATTCCGCGCCCCCTCCAGTGACCGCTGCACCATGGTCACCGGAGGAGGCTTGGTGACAGTGTGAAATCTGGACCTAATACATATACTGCCGTTCCTGCCCTGCTGCCTCCAATGCCATGGCCTGCAAAACACACCATCCACCAACGCCCATGCAGTTTCTCGTGGAGGGCAACAACTGTGAAGGCTTGAGGGCTTGCAACCATGTCCGAGATTCCTGCTGCTGATGCGTGCTCTGCAGTACCAAACATCACATGAACATCGAAGACTAACATCAACAATGCTGAACAGAGATTGAGAGAACACAACAACAAGGAAGAAACGTGGCTGGCTAGACGCACGACAGCATCGTCAGAAACAACGCCTCCATTCCTAGACCTCAACAACCTCACCTCGAGCCTCACATCGGCAATGTCACACTCAACGAGAACCTCAGACCTGAGTCAAATATGTAAATGCACTATATGCAACGCAATGCTGAACCGGTACGTGTATATACATCTAGCATGCCCGATGCAAAGCCACCACCGCCCCATCCCAAATAAAAACCCACGCTCTTACCAGACTCCCAAACCCAAAGAACGCCGGGGGTATTTCCCTCTCCCACTGCCCGCCTCTCCTCCCCCTCACAAATTAATAAGATCCACCTCCGAAAAATCCGGCGGATTCCTCCCATACAACACCCGCACCTGGCTATCCAGCGCCGTCCCCTCGTTCGTGATCGAGAGATACTCGCTAAACTCATTTGTCCGCCGAATCTCATCATCACTCACCCCCACATCATCCCTTGGGATCCAGACCACCGGCCGCCTCGCGCGCAGCGCCGAGTGCTGGAACGCCTTGCGCACGAGCGCGTCGCGCTCCTCGGGCGTCAGGTCCTCAATGACGTCGCAGTAGCCGCCGTAGAGGGCGTCGCCCATGGCGCGCTGCGCCTCGAGGTCCTTGTGGCGGCGCTGCTTGCGGTACTTGGTCGCCGTGCGGATGCTCTCCTCGGCCTTGCCGAACGTCGCGGCGCGGATCTGCTTGCCGCCGCGCGCCGCCCACGTGCCCGCGTGCGCGATGCCCTTGACGGGGTGCTTGAGCTTGCCGAGCATCGTGTTGGTGCGGCCGGCGCCGCCGTTGACCTTTTCGAGCTCGATGTCGGTCGTGGCGGCGCGGCGGTTCGCGAGGCCGGAGGAGTTGAGCGCCGACGCTTCGTCGTCGTCGTCTTCGCCTGCGGCTAGGCCGAAGCGTCGGGCCTGGGCCCGCTGGAAGGCTTGGTCGCGGAGGACGGCCTCGTCTTCGAAGGTGATGGGGAGGTAGCGGAGGAGCGGGCCGAAGGACGCGTTGAGGACGTATTGGTAGAGCGCCGTCAGCGCCATGGCAATGACCATGATGATGCCCTGGATGTAGCAGACGTTCTTGCCGTTGTCGTCCTGTGCCAGGAAGAAGAGACCGACGAGGCAGAGCTCCATGATATAGAGCCCCGTGAAGGTCTGGTTGATGGCCCGCGGGTACAGCACGCCGCCCGTGTCGGTCTTGAACCGCGTGACGTAGAGCATGTTGTAGCGGTGGGCGACCCAGAGCAGGCTGAAGGTGATGATGGCAAAAATGGCGATCAGGGGCGCGACGATCGAGTAGATGAGTGCGATGCAGGCAAAGTTGGTGTAGACTGGGAAGAAGGACCCCCACTTGACCGAGGGCAGCTCGGTGTTGCGGGTCCATTTCGCCCGGGCGGTGTTGTCGACCATCCTAGACCAAACGTACCACACGAAGAGCGTGCCAATCTGCAGCAGGGTTCCCGAGCTCGTGGAGAGCGCCTGTAGGATCATGTAGGCAAAGAAGTAGTTCGCTGCCTTGGGGAGGTTTTCGGCCAGGAGGTTGGGGGTGGTCGAGATGTTGGTCCCGATATCGGCGAGCGTCTGCAGGGTACTGGAGGCGATCGAGACGACCAGGAAGACCTGGACAAAGAGGAAGGCAAAGTAGTAGATCTGAACCGTCTCAGACTGCCGGGAGCCGGTTTTGGACCCCTGGAACTTGGCCAAGACGTTGATGACGATGGGCACGAGCGCCAGGATCACGGACAGAACCAGCGCCGGCAAGACGCCAGCAATGGCCTTGATGGCGTTTTCGACCACCTCGTTCTCCACCAGAAACTCGAGCCAGCTGTACTCCCGCACCAGCGCGTCGATGTTCGCGAGTGAGGCCGTCCAGGCGACCGGGAAAGCCCAGAGGATGACCATGCCGGCCACCAAGGCGAAGACGATGACGCTCCTCGCCCACTCGCTCCACCACGGGATGGCCATGTTGTCCCAGATCACGTCGTCGGGGGATATCTCGACCATGCGGGGCGCCATGTGTTCCGGGATGTGGTGGGTCACGGACTGGCAGGCCATGTGTGCCGCCACCTGGTGGTTGAACTGAATGAAGGCCGCGTTCATAATCGGGTAGCGCTCCGGGTGCTGCTGGTCCTCTTCGATCTCCATGTTCAGTCGGGCCAGCTCGGCGCGGCACCAATAGATGGTGTCTATTTTCTTGTTGATCAAGGGCAGGTTGGGAAGCCACTTGGGCGTCCACTTGAAGTTGGCAACCCGGTGGCGGGGGCGCTCCTCTGGCTTCAACCATTTCTTCCACTCAGCATCCTCCTCTGGCTGAGTTGCGTAGTCGAAGTTGGTATAAGCGGCTGGGTACTCGGGTTTCTCCTTGTCACCACCTAGGAACGGAAGCGAGCCCTTCACAAGCTGCCAAAAGGACTTCTTTTCGGACTTCTTCCAGGGATACTCGCCTTCGTCGCAGCCCTGGGGGATCGGAGACGCATAGCTCCCGGTGGGTGGCTTCCAGAACTGGAACCACCACGTCTTGTCGGTAACGATCATCTCCTCCATGTTAGTAGCACGGCGAGTCGTGTTGCCGAAGGGCTGGGGCTCGAAGGCGTCCTTCCCAGGAGCCGATTCCTGGGACACACTGGATGAGGTGTGGGCGTGGCGGACTTTCTTTGTAAGTGGCGCTTCCGACGCGAACGATGTCTTGGGCCTCTCTTCATCGTCAGCCGCCGTCCTAGGCGAGTCGGGGTCGTCCATCGGCGAGGGGGCCCGCCGGCTTGGGGCCGGGTCCACAAATCCAAATCCACCGGTCCTATCTAGTTCCCCATCGATACCTTTCCGGATGGCCCTCGCGCCGCCCACGAGCCCCAGCCCGGCTCCGCTGACGACAGCGGCTCCTTTGCCGACTCCCTTGTTCAAACCGTCCCCGATTACGGTAAGTGGGTTCCTATGTGACCGAGACTGCTTTTCTCCGGTCTGATTCTCCTGGATGTCGGACAGATCGCTCACACTTCTCTCGTCTGCTTCGTTCACGGCCTCGTGGACCCCCTGGGGCACCCGTGGCGTGTGGGCGCTCAGGCCCCCACCGCCTTCGGCGCGTCTCTGGGCCTCCTGGTCCTCGGCTTTGGCGCGCTGGTGTTTGTCGGCCCTGTGGTCGCCCTTCAGTCTCTGGATTAGACCACCACCCTCTTTGGCCTGCTTCAGCTGGCTCTTCTTGGCGCTGCGGATCAACTTGTTCTGGGCGACCTCGAGCTGCTGGTGGACCTTGGTTCGTTCGTTGATCTTGGAGAGCAGCTGTGTGAAGTCCCGGGTAAGCCAGACATTTCTAATGCCCCCGGGAAACACGTCAAACAACCCCCTCAAGGCCTCCTCGCTGAGCCACTTGTCCGGGATGGAACTGACGAGCACCGTGTTTGCCGAGGCTCGCAGGCGGTGCTCGGCGCTGGTCAGGTAGTCCTGGCGGATCTTGACATAGACCCTCAGCTCGGCGAAGAAGACGCCACAGACCCAGAGGATGACGACGAGGGCGAGAGCGAGGTGAGCCCAACGGCGGTGCTGCTTCGTTGGGGCGATATTGCCCCATGCCAGGGTATCCAAGCCCACGGGGATGCGGTTGCTCGAAGCGGTGTTGGTGGTGGAAGCGTTTCCGTCTGTGGCATTGTTGACCACCTCGCGCCCCAGACCGCCGATGTAGTTGAGGGGAACCAGAATCGGAATCACCACCATGGCGATGGGGATGAAGATGATCAAGAGGGTTTGTAGGTAGCGCAGGAAGAAGTAGGCATCGAGGCCGCATTTCTTTATGATTTCGCGGTCCTCGAAGCTCATGAGCTTGTAGGCCAGGGCCAAGTGGTTGGAGGGAGGGGGGACGGTGCGCTCTCGTTCTGGGACGAGGTATGTTTTGGGTTTACTGCCGTCAGTCGTGTTGTCAGCATTCAATTGCAGGCCGTTGGGACGGGATCAACGCACAATATCCTAACCAGCTTGTTCCGCAAGAGCAAGAAGAAGCCCATCTGGATGCCGAAGACGACCAGCGAAGCCGCCAGGGCAGTCACAAAAGCCACGAGGCTGATACCCGTCGAGCCTTGGGCACTGCCGGATCCGTCTGCGGCGGAGGTCGTTGCCTGTGTCGCAGCCCGCACCGGCGACGGCGACGCCCCGAGGGGCGCCGTCACAGCTGTGCTGCTCATCGATCGAGTAATCGGGTATGGATGTCGCGTGGGATGTTGGTAGACTCTGCTTCGTCTTCAAATACGGCCTAGATTCCCTAGATTCGGCTGGGGCGAGTGCAGTCCATGCGATTCGACCCTCGGTGGGTGTGGTCGTCGATGTTGGGGGCGGGAAGTGGCGGCGGCGAGGCGTTATAGGTGGGCGAGGAGCACAAGAGGAACACGAGAGGAGACAAGAAGAAAGCCAAGAAAGGAACACAAAAGAAACCCAAGATGCGTGTCAATGCCTCCAGTGCGTCAAAGCTGACAAGAATCGAGACCAGAACACAGAAGCCAGAAACCTGGAAATGAGTGGGTGCCACCCGCACGACCCCCATGGCCACAATGAAGCGGGAAAGCGCCCAAAAACCATGGTTCGAGCCGTTGAGCAAGGGACAGGGGGGCCTGGTGTCGCAACCAGCGGCCTCCGTCCAGCCCAGAAGGACCATGGAGGCATGGACTAACGTTACATAGGTCAATTCATTGGCCTGGGATTGGGCCTGAAACTGGACACTGGTGGTCGCTAAATCGCTGGATGATGAACAAGGAACCGGTGGGCCTGTTCGTCTGAAACATTTTTGGCATCCCTGCAGGCGAGGCGATTGGCTGGCGGCTGTCTGGCGGTTGGCTGACGATTGGCTGCTGGCCCTGTGGAAGTGACGTCGGCGGCTCGTCCCCCTGGCCGCTCTGCAGTGCAGCGGTGCCACTGGTCATCGTGCAGCTTGATTTCGCGGGACCCTGATTCTGCCGCGTTGAGTGACGCGATCCCAGCGGCTGCCCTGTCCAATGCTTGCCTCCATTGTCTGAGCCGTTCCTTTAAACGCGCGCCTTTGTCGAAGGTTATTTCTATTCTTATTTTCATTGTTGTTTTGTTATGCTTATTTTTATTTTCTTTGCTTGCTGCCTCTTTGCCGGTCAACCAAAAAGGGGCATCGTTTCTTTCGAAACGTGTCCTGCTCGGAAGCCCACGTTCCAGTCTGCGGGTTGCTGCCGCATTGAAACATGTCTTATTTTGCGGGCCGTTGTCCGCTTTTGTGACCACCATGCTGCATGTAGCGTGCCGAGCGTGCCACCCCATACTCATCGCTAACGGTGAAGACTGTGAGGCTGTGTAATAGCTCGGTGGCAACTCAAGACGAGAGGGCCTGCGCAGGAAAACAGATCCAATTGGGGCCTCGGTATGCCATCATACAGCTGTGGTGATGTGATGCAAGGTGCTGCACGACCAGCCTGTTGTGGTGCGATCGGCTGTGGCTCCAACGCACCGGCCAGCACCTCACTCGCCTGATCGGCTCAAAGGAACCCGGATTTCAGGAAGGATCCCGTCAGCACAACAGTTTCTGCCGCCATTTAGACATGTTGTTTCGTTTACACCTCTGCATTTCTGCACCTTTCGCGTTGTGGCTCTTGCGGGCAGGAAAAGCGAAGTTAACAAAAACATGTGTGTGAATCAGGCTGGTGATGGATGGGGGGACCAGTCGGTGCTAGTCATCATCAGAGACAACCTGACTGTCTCCCATGTATTCTGTAAGGGGAATCAAAATCAAAAGGGGCAGGCGGTGATGCTCGAAGCGCAACCGGGGAATTCAATTTCTGCCTGGGCCGAGAAAAGCCGCCAAGCTGGCCCTTAAATGCAGGCAAATCCAGCAGCAACGGAACAACCTTCTTGGAGGGGCTGCTATCACCAAGAGGGCTTGGATGTCGGGGGTTTTTCAACCTCCGAGCGACGTCATGCGTTTTGGCCAAAAGTCCACTCCGCGCCCTCTTTTTACACAAAATCGAGGCCGGGCCCATCCTGTGCTGGAGTCAGCCAGACAGCAAAACACACACGGGGCCGAGAGACGGCTGCTGGCCTGGGCTGCCCCGTCGTCAGCAAATCTGAGGGATCCAGGATCCAGTGGGCGCAGGTCGGCTCGAGTGGCTCAAGTGGCTCACTCGCCCTAGCGCGGTGGCGGGCCGGCCTCGGGCGCATGCACCGGCAAATCCATTTCCCCAGGGCATCGCGAATTCCGGGATGTTCGATCCACGGCGGTTCCAGATTTCTCCCGGTGCTGGCGTCTTCCCCGCACCGCCCATCCCACCACCCCACACTCTCGGCCACAAGGCTCCCCTCTCGTGCACTCCCGCCGCGCAGCAGCGCGGCCGCGACCATGTTTGTTCTGCATGCTGTGCAGAGTACAGCACAAGAAGAGTGTGACCGATGATGGGTCCCCGGTCGAACAAGCATCCGCAAGTCAACGGCCCACTCGAAACAGCGCCGCCTACCACACGAATCGCGATGCATTAGGGAGGACGGGAGTGGGTAGGCCCGGGTGTGCTAGTGGGTTGCGTGCCTGTCCGCGCAACTGCAGATGCCGAGATCTGGATCCAGGGCTGTCGCCGTCGTCTATATATGAATCTTGAGCAGGCACGACCTCCTTTAGCCGTGCCATCTCTAGTCTCTCTCAACCTCCAGACACGCCCCCCGAATCCCTTGCAGCACCTCCCTACAACACCATCCTAGAACCTAGACCCTAGATCCTAGACATCACCACCGTCAAGTCGCTGCAATGGCCGACGTCCGCGATCTGCGCCTCGCCATCATCGGTGCGGGTACGTTGCCCGCGACATCTTCACCATGCTCTCAACCCTTTCCCGGCGACGGACACTGACGTGCGCTACAGGCATGGGAGGCCTGGGAACCGCCCTCGCTTTCGCCAAGAAGGGGTTCAAGAACATTGATGTCTACGAGACGGCCTCAAATCTCGGCTTTGTTGGCGCCGGCATCCAGATGCCGCCCAACGTCGTCCGTGTGCTCGACCGTCTCGGCTGCTGGGAGGAGATCTACGCGGACTCGACCAGCGTCAAGGATACCAGCATCAGGCGTAAGAAAGACACCAAGTTTCCCTCTTGATCGGACCGGGCATCTAATGGTTTGAGCAGAGGGCAGCACAAATGTCGAACTCTCCCACGTGCATATGCCGGATATCGAGGAAAAGTACGGGTTCCCTCACTGCACAGGGCATCGGTCGTCGCTCGCGAACGGCCTGTACAACGGCTGCAAGAAGGAGAGCGCCATCAAGTTCCACTTCGGGACCGCGCTGGTCAAGGTCAACTCGTTCGGGCCCAAGCCCACCATCACACTCAAGCCCCGCGACGGCGACGAGTACACCCTCGAAGCCGACATCCTCCTCGCGTCCGACGGCGTCAAGTCGGTGACGCGCACGCAGATGCTCGCCGAGCTGGGCACCGAATCACACGAGGAGGACACGGGCCAGGCGGCGTACCGCATCATGCTCAACCGGGCCGACATGGCCAACGACCCGGAGCTGCTGGCGCTGATCGAGAGCGACACGGTTGTGCGCTGGGTGGGCGAGCGCCGGCACATCATCGCGTACCCGGTCAGCGACAAGCAGATCTACAACCTGTCGTCGGCACAGCCCGACACCAACTTTGCGGCCGCCACCAACGCCACCTACACCACCAAGGGCTCCAAGGAGGCCATGCTCAAAGTGTACGAGGACTTCTGCCCGCTCGTGCAGCGCATGCTCAACCTGGTGCCGGACGGCGAGGTGTGCGAGTGGAAGCTGCGCGTGCACAAGCCGCTGCCGACGTGGACGCACGGCTCGGTGGCGCTGCTGGGCGACGCCTGCCACCCGACGCTGCCGCACCTGAGCCAGGGCGCGGCCATGGCCATCGAGGACGGCGCCGTTCTCGCAGAGGTCGTCAGCAAGATCCCCGCGGACAAGGTGCACGACCCCGAGACGCTCGCCAAGACGCTCAAGGTGTACGAGCTGCTCCGCAAGCCGCACTGCAGCGCGCTGGTGGACCTGGCCGCGCACTCTGGGCGCATCCTGCATCTCGGGGCAGGCCAGGCCAAGGAGGAGCGGGATCGCGCATTCCGCGAGAACGGCAAGTCCGGGTCGGTCCCGGACAAGTGGGCCAGCCCGGATGTCCAGAAGATGATCTACTCCAACGACTGCGTCAAGGAGGCCAACGACAACTTTGAGAGTCTCTTTGCCACGTTGTGAGTGGGAGGAATGAATCGTTTGAAGAAGTATGGAATTGTCGACAGACCCTCCAAAGCATACCCTAGAAGGAAATAAAGATACCTAGATGATTACAAACGTGTATCAATACAACCCAATCCAACGAGTCCTGCACATCGGAGATGGTTGTAGCCGTCGTGACGCCGACCGGACCAGCCCAGGAGATCCAAACGCCGCCCGTCCTGCCTTTGATGATTGAAACCTGGTGAACACCGCGCAGGGGCGCCTTTTGCCCGATGGTTTCCCCCTATGTTATCCAAAATTGACCATCCGTCGATGATTTCGTCGAGAGAGGTCGTTCGTGATGTGGTGGATCCGTATCAGAGCGGTTCGACTGGCCCTCCTCGTTCGTACTCCAAAGCAAAACACTGCAAGGAGCCCTCCCTGCCTACCTACCAACCAGTGCAACCGACCGTCTTTAAAAGATACAATTCAGACAGAGACAGCAGCACGCAGCGCCGAGACAAAGTTCGATGCAGCTCTGTTGTTTCTAGTCCCCACGTGTCAGCAAAAAGCTGGGTCTTTCTCAGCTTGCACGCGTGCGTGTAAAACCACTACCACAACGCACCACCCCTTTCTCTCTCATGGCACAAACAACTCTCCCTCCACTTTTTCCTCCCTGTGCTTTCGTTCTCCTCTTTTCTCTCCCCTCTCACTCTCCCTCAGAAACAAAAAGGGGACAAGAAAGAAAGAACCTACCGAGCTGCTACCCTGCCCCTGACCTTGATGCCCTTGCATCGCTTGTTGCTGGTAGTACTGCTGCTGCGGCAGCCCTCCTCCTGGCGGGTAATTCCCCATCGGAGGCGAGTGCTGGATATACCCTGGCTGCGGTCCCCATGGTTGTGGGTGCTGCCCTGGCGGCGGTCCCTGTGGCGGGTACTGCGGGTACTGTCCGTGGGTTTGATACTGTTGCGAGTACTCCGGATGTTGTTGTACGTAGTAGCCGCCGCTGTTACCGCTTTGGTTGTAGCTGCCGTTGCCTGGGTAGGTTTCAGGGGGGCGTTGGGGGTATGGGCTCGTCGAGTAGGGGGGTGGCTTGTCGGACATTTTCAAATATCCTTTGTTGATAGCAGCGGTTTGAGAGGCTTGGTTGGACTGAATATGTTTCGTTGGTCAGGCCGGTTGGGTTGGGTTGCGGGTGGTGTAAGTGGAAGGGAGCGGGTCGTTCGAGGATTGGGATGCGTTGGTGTTTTGAGATTCGCACTGCGCTGCCTGCGTGGCGTGGCATACCAGGTGGCTGTGTTGCAGAATACGCAGAATTACGCTGATGGAATCAGGGGCAGGGGGTTTGATGTGCAGTAGTGGTGCGGTAATTACACGCCCGTACGCAGCGGGTCAACGCCTCGATTGTCGACGCGCCCTTGTTTCGGCAGCTTCGGTTCGATGTGCACCCGAGTCTGTCCCAGGGGTATGCTATGAGAGACGACAGCCCGACAGTTTTACGAACTCGATGAACAACAAAAGCAGACCCACGGATGACCAAATCCGATATGCGCCGCCGTGAGCCTTGCCAGTCTTGCCTCAGCCAAGTCGTCCGAAATCGATCCAAGCTCACTGATGGTCGTGTTCCTTGGCATCAAACTGACGGGATTGTCTCACATGCCGCGGGCCACGAGACCATGACACCTCCTCCCCAAGGCTTCGCCACAACCCTCCCTGCATGAGGGTTTCTGGGCAACCAGCAACGCGAGTCAGGCCCGGGACAGGGAGTCAGTCAGCAGCCAACATGCGTGATTTTGAATGTATTAATGTGTAGAACTCTTTTCTGATCTTACTATTCTCCGCGTCCGAAGCCAATAATGTCCATATACTTCTGTGTGCTGGACAGAGCTAGCATCCTGCTGTAATAGACTCGAACCGCTGTACAGAATACATCCATCCCTCAAGCCCAAGGACGTCCGTGGTCCTGCGTCTCGTAGGCCAGATAAAGTCCAGGAAGACCGGATGGAAGCTTACCTTACCCTCCCAGCCCGGAACACCGCTGTTCCGACGCACAACAAGGAAGAGCCTGATTCATCCCTTCGACCGCGCCTCAGCAAATGGGTTACCTGTCACTGCCAGTGGAAAGCGCTCGTTCATCATGGATTATGTCGACCTACGTATACAGATAATAACACCCCTGCTTTGAGTTCTCTGCATCTACAACAGTGGCCAACAGTTGCACACTGTGTCGGGTGCCAGACGATCCAACACTTTAAATTCCATTCTTGCAGACTATTACACGTCAGGGCTACGATGGAGTGTACCTGAGCAAACTCCCATCCCATGTCTTTGTAAGCTTGAAGTAGACCTTTTTTAGGTACCTCGGTTCGCGCCGCCAGTACAAACCACTCCTACTGTGGTCAATGATCCAAAACGACAGCCACCCAACCCTGCGGTTCATGCTTTTTCCCGTCGGACCCCATTCATTCAAGACTTTCAACGTGCTCTGGGTCGAGGGATGAGTTTCGCCGAGCACCTCACACTTCAACCGAAAACACTCCCGCATCATGGCTAATGCTTCAGAGCCGGAATTTCGCTGTCGGGCATTCAAGATACTGGCAAGGTCGTGCATCGCTATGAGAGTGGCGGGATGTTTGTCGCCGAGAACTTCGCGTCGCAGTGCAAACACCTCCAGTGACATCTGCTCAGTCTCCTTCAGCCTCCCCTGGTCAAAGTATATCGCAGCCAGATCGGCCATAGTCTGGATCGTTTCGGGATGCTTCTCGCCGTGGATGTCGCGCCGTAGAGCTAGCACCTCCGTGTAGACTTTCTCTACTCCGACAAACTTCTGTTGAGCGTGGTATGTCGCAGCGAGGTTCCCCATGCTCCAGATCGTGTCGGGATGCTTTTCGCCGAGAATGTCGCGTTGAAGGGCTAGAACTTCTATGCGCATCTTTTCCGCTTCTTGGTACCTCTTCTGACAATGGTATGCCATAGCTAGGCCCGCCATGCTCCGGATCGTGTCGAAATGCTTCTCGCCGAGGACCTCGCGCTGCATAGCTAGCGCCTCGGAGAAGAATTTCTCTGCCTCTGCATCCCTCCCATGTTCCAGGTATATTCCACCTAGATCCGCTTTGCTCTTGATCGTGTTGGGATGGTTGTCGCCGAAAAGGTCGCGCCACCTCCCTAGCACTTCCACCTGGACTTTCTCGGCCTCCTTGCTCTTCCCCTGGCCAGAATATGCCCAAGAAAGTTGCCACAGACTCCAAATTGTGTCGGGGTGCCTCTCGCCAAGAGTTTTCCTCAGATACTCATAGACACATACAGCCACGGGCTCTTTTTCCCTCCATCTCCCACGTTCGCTCAGGTAGGCCGAAACTCGATTCAAAAGCGCCCCTGCCTCCACCTCGCCGCGACACAACCCGGCATATTTGGCCGCACGCTGGGCATGTTCGAGGTATCTCTCACACTCCCCCCATAATTCCCGCTGAGTCCACGGAAATAGAGAGGAGGCAGCCCGGAGAGCTACCCCTGAGAAACGCGATTCGTCTGCTCGCCTCGTCTCTTGGCCTAAGCTGTGCTGCGTAGCCTCTTGCACGAGCTGATGCATCTCATATGTTTGGAATCGTTCGCCGGACTTTCGCAGACGTAGGAAGGAAAAGTTCTGGAGGAGGAGAATTGCCGCTCGGATCTCAGCGCCGTCCCGGCCCTGATCCTCATCCTCATCTTGGGCTTGGTGTTGGTTTTGGTCCTGGCTCCGGCGCTGGTCCCGGTCCTCGCGTTCTTGACGTTGTGTGGGCTGGGAGCTTGAAGCTTCTTCATTGCTGGGTGGTGGTGGACTTTTCATGATCTCAGCTGCTCTGGCGACCAACTCAAAGGGGATATTTTGGTTATCCACAAACGCAAGCGTGTGGAGGATGTCGCAGGCCATCTGGTTCTCCTGCCGGATATGCTGAATCGATATATCCCACGTCTGCATGATGTTGTTCGAGACATGCCGTCTGCGGTGTCGGTCGAACTCGGCGCCGTTGAGTAATTCCCACCTCTTTGTGCGTTTCCTTAGCTTCGACAGATACTCGCCGATTGGAGTTGCCGTCCTTCGGATGTATGCTGCAGCTTGTGATACCGCGAGCGGGAAGTGCTCAAGTTCAATAAGTAGCTCCGTGGAGTTTTGGGACTCCTCCTCCGCAATCTCTCTGCACATGACTGTCTTTAGCAGCGTCTTCGCCTCTTCCTCCACCATGCTAGCGACGTTGACCGCCCGTCGGGCACCGACGAGGGTACCGCCAATCCGGCTGTCACGGCTCGTCCACAGCACCGTCCCCGTAGGGCCTCGCGGCACGAAGTCGTACAGACTGTGCTGCACTTCTGCTGTTCCCTGACCTTGGCCCTCGCCAGATTGGGTCTGACCCACTCCAAACAGTGCGAGATTGTCTGCGTTGTCAAGAACGAGTAGCCAGCACGGGTTCGCCTCGATCCGTTCACGCACAGCCATCAACAGCTCCGGTCCATCCAGACTACTCGCCATGCCGAACTTCTTTGCGATCGCCTTGTACTCCTGTGTGAAAACCGTCTCATTGTCGGCGTGGACCCAAAACACCGAGCAAGGCGGGTCGCGGCGGCTCCGGCGGTAGGCATACTCAAGCGCAATCTGTGTTTTACTATAGCGTCTGTTAGGCGGCATGATATGGCCGAAAGTTGGGGGTAAGGTTCTTACCCGGATCCGCCGAGGCCCCAGAGGGCGGCGCTGTGATATTCGTTGGATGGGGGAAGTAACGCATCGAGCTCGGAGAAGATGGCAGTGCGGTGGACGACATCTTCGTTGGGCGGGAATGGGATGACGTGGTAAAGGGCGGTCGACAGACGAGCTGCAGAGTGTGAGATTCGTGAGCCATGGAAAGTTGTTGGGATGCGCGAGAACTTGCCTTCTGGATTGCTGAAAGTGAGGTTGAGGGCTCCTCCCGACACATGCGTGCCGGCATTGAGATTTTTGCCGTCGGTCCATGTAACCATCGCCGGCGATCCTTGCGAGGTAGACGTAGACGGTGATCCCAATAGTGTTGACGTAGCCGGTGAGCCCACCATTGAAGTTTTCTTTGGGGGTATCTCGCGCAAGACAGCTTTAGCATACGCCGCCGCCATTGCTGCCGCGTAGGGCTGCCATTCCTTGTTTTTGTGCTCGTCCCCATAATCACAAACGCCTCGGATGACACCAACAGGAATGCAGTCCATCGTTCCAGCCGCCTCCATCTCGAGGCCGATGACGTTGTATCTATCCCGGAGTTCGTTCCGCTTCTGGGCATTCTTCATCAACTTCTCTCCCGAGCCGATAGGCCCGTACCACACTTGAGTCCGTCTCGACGCTTGCCGCCGTCCACGGTCGACCATCCTCTCCACCCCATGCTCGTCGACCTCGTAGAGCACGTCCTTATCCTGGCCGGGGTCGGCGAAGGTGCCATCTCTATGCTCCTTGCCTCCCATCTCCTCATAAAACGGGAGGAACTTGTCCGTGTCGTTCGGCGCGGTAATCTTAATACTGCCGATTGCCGACCGAACGATAGCCTCCGTGGGGGGTAGGCCATGCCCGAAATGCAAAAGTTGGAAGCCATCTTTCCCGGTCTCCTTGCCCAAGTCGTAGGCTATCAGCCCGGGACTGTCCCCTTCTGAAAGCGCCACGAGAACATCGCCGAGACGGATATCACGGGGCGGACTTCGCGAAAGATTCGGGAGGCCCGCGGCAACGCCAACAAGCAAGCCGAACCAGAGGTTTGGGAAGAATTTCTTGAGTTGGGCCGCGAGCGCGGCTGCTGACCCGGTGCCGTACTTGTGGCCCGCAGGGAAAGTCGCGAGGACGACGTTGTGTCCGCACACATCGCCAGGGTAGTAATGGTAGTCGTCACCTGGACCTGTCGGGAACCAGCCATCGTGTCTGTTATCGAACATGTGCAGGGCTGCTCGGGCCTCGATCTCGAGAGGTGCAATCCATGCGACAGTGTAGAGCCGAGGGTCTAATTCGTACATTGTGAAGATGCGGCCTCAGGGAGGATCCGCCGTCTCTGTTGTTCAGGCCATGAGGATGAGGAGGATCGACGAGCTGTCGAGAACGGGAATTGCACTCGTGTGGGGTTCAGACTGCTGAGCCGCCCAAATTGGTGAGCCCAACTCTCAGCGTTTCTCATTGGTAGGTCGCAGCGGTACACTGCATATGCAGGGTGGTATTCAGCCGCGTCCTTCGTCTCAGTCTGCCTCACTTGGCGGTTTGCGCCGCAAGTCATCATACGAAGCCCCGTATTGCCCTTATCCCACTCGGCTTCTTGTCCTTTTTATCGCCTTTGTCCTTCTTTTCGTCTTTCTTGTCCTTCCGCGCCGCGTTCTGGGCCCCTCCTTCACACGCTGTCAGTAGCCGTCTTGAGCAAGTGTTGCTTACAAGTGAGACCGACTAACCTCGACCAAAGTATCTCTCGGCTTGCGGGTTGGCCTTCCCTGACCCGCCCGGGTCCCCCGACTTTGGGCTCACCGCCTGGGATCCGGGTGATGTCGATACAGTCTCCGCCGCCGGCGATATGGTTTGTGTTAGGCTCTCAAGGGGTTCCGGATCCGAGAACCCCCGCTGCCGATTCCGTACGCTCACCGGGCTTCTGTTCGTCAGCAACGGCTCGCCATCTCCCTCGACCAGCGAGCCCCGTTCTAATCTCCCTCCCCGCTGCTCAACATTGCATTGAATATCCAACAGCGCCGACTCGAGCGTTGTGCACTTCTTCGTGAGGGCCGCATGTTGCTTCTGGAGTTCCGTGTTCTTCGCTCGGGCTGATGATAGCGCGCTCTCGTACGCCGCTGCCACCTCACCAGACGGCGTCTTCGGGTTCTCCCGAACCGCCTCGGCGAGCTGGGCTCTCAGGTCCTCGATCTGCGTCTCGTAATGGCATTCCGCCCTGTGCAGTTGTTCCTCCCGTGCCTCCATCTCTGTCGCCATCTGTTGCGCTCTGGCCTCTGCCGCGGCGGCTTTCTGCATTGCAGTCTCCATCTTGGTCTCCTTGCCCTGAAACTCACGTTCGGTAGCAGATAGGCGTGCAATCTCGCTCTTGAGCTTCTCAATCGTGGCTGTGCTGATATCCACCGCCTCGAGGTTCTGTTCCGATTCGAGTCTCTTATCCTCCGCGTCGGCGACGATCCGGCGCAGCTTCTCGCACTCCAGCTGCGCCTTCTCTAGTTGCTGGGTCAGCTCAGCGCCCTCCTTGTTCCATTTCTTCTGCTCCTCTCGCAGGACTCGCAGCTTGCTCGACAGGTCGCTCTCCCACTTCTTCGTCATGTTCCGGCGGTGATCGAACTCCTTCTTGATCTGAGCCTCCCCTCTCTTGGCCTCGTCAAGTCGCTGCTTCAAACTGCGATTGGCCATGACCAGGTTTTGCGTCTCGGCTTCCGTGGCCGAGACGCGAATTTGCCGCCGCCGCAGCTCTCCCATGTGTATCATGTGCTGCTCCTTGATGAATCTCTCATACTGCAGGTCGTTGATCAGGCGGAGCCTGTGATGCTGTAGCAGAGCCAGTTGGTCGTCCATTCCCGCGCTGGGCTCTTCCTTGTCTCCCAGGGCCCGGGCAAGCGCGTGTTGTGCCAAACCCTGCTCAGTCGGCTGCTCTTGAGGGCCAAGGGCCAGAGAGGGCACGCTGTCGTTGGTGAGCGATTGGTGCAGCCCGCTCCTGGTGGCATAGTTCGGGACATTCGTCTCGGGAATCTGGCCTGGACTCGTCGGCGGCAGAGTCGGACTGTCGTCACCGACCCCCCGATTCTTGGCCTCGGCCGCCTCGTGGGCGAGGGGTAGGCTTGCCTGGGAACCCCGGAAAACCGAAGGGCTATTCGCTCGGCCGATGGACATGGAGGATGCGGAATGCGCAAGGTGTGGGAGGTCCGCATGAGCCAAGGTGCCCAGGAGAGCGGGGTCAAAGCCTTCTTGCTCGAAGCCATCGTCAAGAACGGAGCTAGGCGCACCTGGAGGGTGGGTGGCGGGTGCGACATGGGCAAACTCGGGCGCTTGACCGATGACAAGAGCCATGCAGTCCGCGAGGACCTCATCGGCCTCGCTCTTGATCCAGCGGCTCAGGTCCGTCCTCTCCGACTCAATGGTGAGGCTGTAGAAGTTTGGATGCAAGAGATGCTGTTTCCTGAACTGTTCGGATCGATCCCGGATCTCCACCGCCTGAACATCGATATCCTCGGCGTTGTTCGCATGACGTAGATATCTCTGCGGTTTTCGGATGTAGTCGAGAAAGTTGATGGGGTACAGACCATAGAGAACGGTAAAGTACTCTGGCAGATAGGACAAGGAGTGACCATCGTAGTCGGGATCTAGGAGAGCCTTGTCCCAGGGAACTCCACCCGTCTCGCCGTTCTCAGCGCCCATTTCGGTATGCTGCTGAGCAAAGTACGAGTCCCGGTCCCAGAATAGCAGCCGAGCGTAGATATTAAACAGGGTAGGGAGGAAGGAAACGAGCGAGCTGGGGATGGAGGGCAGGATCATGACGACTGATATAAGGGCTAAATTGACGGTCCGAGTCGATTCGTCCTTCTGAAGCGAGTGCAGGATGTTCCCGAAGAGGGGTGTTTGGAGGATGAGATGCAGATGAGGTGGCCCGCTCGACACGAAGGTACAGAGGAGACTGAGCGCCGAGTTTCGGTGCACTCGTCGGACCACAAAGCCGTTCAGGGCGCTCAGGAAGCTCTTGGGGTCTCTCTTGCCAAAGGCCATCAGAGCATCCTTGATCATCTGCTCCTTTAGGTCGGTTGAAGGGCGGAGGTCGGGCCTTGTCTCGCGCACCTCCATCCACCTGGTGAGAAGGCGATTGACGAGCGGCATCAGCCCCTCGGCGCTCCAAGCCGCGGGGTCGTCGTATTCATCGGCCGCGAGAAGATCGAGGGTGTGTTCCATGACCTCCCTGGCCAGGCCCTTTTCCCGATCAACATGATCCAGGACCGGGCCAAGAAGCTTATCCCACCATTTGAAGACTCTTGCGGGGGTCCGGAGCCCCGGGCGGAGTTGCCGAAGGACGGCGAGGAAGGCAGCGTACTTTGGAGGGTGGTCCTGCACGACCTTTTCCCAGACGGCCAGCAGCTCATCACCCAGCCGCTCGCCGGACCCCTCGTCGGGCTTCTCGTGCTTCTCGAGGTAGGCGGCAATGATGCCGCTTATCTCGGCGGGGAGGGGGAGGGGCACCGTCGGGCCCTGGAGGAAGAAGCCATTGAGGGCTTTGGCGAGGTCCTTGGAAGACCTGCGTCGAGGATCAGCGGCCAGGTCGGAATAACGCCAAATGCGCGGGTCGACAGCCAGGCGGCATGGCATGTGGTATTGGAGGTATTGAAGGTGGGGACTCACCCGGATGAAGTCATCCTATCCTGATCGACACACGGCGCTGGTCATTGAGAGTATCATAGGCCCGAGGTGGCGACGGAAGACTGGAATCAGTTTTGGCACCCCCTGGATCATCAAAATACCCGCCGGCGCGTGCTGCAGAGGAGGGCCTATGCGGATGAGGGAGGTCAGGTGATGAGCCGAAGCCGAACAGTCAAGGTCGTGGTCAAGGTAAGGTCCTGAAATCAGAAGCAGACTCTGTCTGTCCGGAAGAGATGGATGGCTAGCTGTGGTGCTTCAGTGCGCCTCTAAGAGCTTCGTTCATCAGGGTATTGACAAGTTTGGTTGACACGGCCTCAGCACACACGACGGGAGCTCTGCTTCTTCCAGGTTTGGTTTGAGCTTCGTTGGCGGTCGAACGAAGCAGCTGTCAACCCCACAACGGGTTCGGATTTCCTTCGATTTCCTGCAGCCCTGATTGCGCTAACTTTGCCCGCCCCACCATGTGACCCAGCTTCAGCCTGGCTTGCATGGTCAATGCTCGGGAACCCCGCACTGCCAAAAGCCAAGTGGGTCTGACCCCAGGTGTCAAGTGGGTCCGGATCGTCTGATGCATGGTCCGAGAGGGCAACCAGGGCCCCTCTTTGGTGCTCTTTGGTGGGGTGCTTGCCATTGAGCAGCTCTCTCGTGACCGACCTGCTCGAAGCCCCTCCCCCCAGGAGAACACAAAACCGCCGTGTATCCCGTCAGTCAGCACCGTTTGGCACTCTCTCTCATTCCACACCACTCTTCCCTCTCTTCTCTACCCGCCTTCTACCCAGCTTCAAGTGGGTAACAGCGACAACAACAACAGCACTTACACAGCATTTGGACATCCTCGCCGCAGCCGGGGACGCGCATCAGCCCACATTCCTCTTCTTCTCCAAACCAACACCTCACACGTTGCCAAAGATGGCCAGTAAGACGTCCGCAGTGGCAGACGAGCCAATTGAGGTTCTCTTTGCCCTGCATCCCAAGTTCGACCTCCTGGACCTTGCCGGTCC
>OUNM010599151.1_pt1 | contig 19096 bp, 35 predicted proteins | sample 1769961 | NCBI WGS metagenome assembly OUNM01 (sample SAMEA3914820, study PRJEB12502) | metagenome | biome: forest; material: soil | place: USA | collected 2012-03-12 | depth 0.3 m
GGCGGATGTTGTCGCTGTGGCTTTGTATGAAGACGTTGCCACGTTCGTAGTGGCCGATGTCGTTCCTGCGTGACATCACGTAGCCACCCGCAAAGGTTCCACGCTGGTCGAAGTGACCTGATTCGAGCCAGTACCACAGCCATTCGCCGATTTTCAGGCTCATCTCAACGCGGTTGCCCGCCTTGTCCTTCTTACCCGTTCCGTCCTTGCCATAGGCGCAGTTGTCCTTGTGTCCCTCGTAGGCGTCAAACTCCTTCGAGTTCTGGCGTGTTGCTTCGATCGTCAGTGTCATGTCTCTAGTCTGTTATCGCGTGTCTATCTAGTCAAAATTGGCACCAGGGCGGTCTGGTGCCTCGATCACATCCAACGCAGCTTGAACGCGGCTTCTACTTCTGGCCTGATCCAGACGCTATAGACGGCTATGTCTTGCCGCTTCCAGTCGTTGGCCTCCAGTTTGAACGGCTGGTCACGGTTGTTCACGTCCTCGTAGCTCGTCGTCAATGCGTGATTCATCGACCACGCGAACCTGCCGTCGGTGTTTTCGACGAGCCAGTCCAAGACCTCGGCGAACCCGTCAGTGTCGTAGTCGTCGGGTTCGAAGTCGAGAATTGCTCGGTAGTGAATGAGCTTGTCTTCGACACCCATGTGAGTGAAGCTGAACTGCGTGTTCACGACACACCCCACTTCAACTTGAAGATCAGGGCTTGGTCTTCAGGCAACTTGACTTCCCACTCCCACCACTGCTGGGCGCATCCCCGCATGGGTCGGAACGGCTTCTTGTGGCCGTGGGTGAAGTCCAGCGGTTCCTCGAAACGTCGGTGGATGTCAGGGAAGTGGTACGGGACGCCCACGTCGTTGTCGTACTGCTCGAAGTACCACTCCATGAGTTCGAGGAACGACTCCACGCAAGGAAAGCGTTCGCGATGCCTGTCACCCGCAACGAATGGCCGAACGGCCTTGAAGTGAAAGAGTTGAGGCTCGTGTCTGCGCTTCTTCAACTTCTGCATGATGAATTCGAGGGCCATTACTTGACCTTCCGCGTCAGCTCGAACTGTTCGTCCAGCATCCCGCCGTTGGCTGCTTGGATGGCCTTTTGGAAGAACTGGACGGCCATGTCCCTGTTCTGGAGCTTGCGTTTTTCCAGGTTGCCGAGAGTCATGGTCGTGATGCCGTTCCGCACCACGACTTGATCCACTTCTCCACTCGGGAGCACGCGGAACCAGTCGGTGCCGGTTCCCGTCTCGCCGGCTTGCAGCTTCTTGATCTGGGCGAGTGCTGCCTTCTGGAACCGAGCACTCGGGCTCAAGGTCTTATTCAGCACCTTGCGGGTCGCGGGAGTATCGAACTCGTCGAAACTGATTCGTACAGACGTGGTTTGTCCTGCCATGATTGACATACTTTCTTCAAAAGGTTGGTGACCGACGCTCTGTTGCGTTGGCCTGCCGCCAGTATTCCGATTCCCGTTCGGATGGGCAAATGCCTAAAAAAGCAGCAAGGGGTAGACGCCTACCCGGCGACCCTGCCTATGGGAATCGGCCAATCAACTTTTTTCTGCACTGATGTGGTGCGAAAACGAGGCCAAACATCGTACTCAAACCGTGCGTTCATTCACGCACTTGGTAGTGATCCGGTTCGATAGCGCAAAAATGCACCAAGAATCAGCTTTCAACGGATAGCCGCTGCTTCGTCTTCGAGGTCGATGGCATCACGGGACGTGGCTACCAACTGGTCAGGGTGGATCGGCCGGCACCACAGACCCTGGTCGTACTCCGTTCGTTCCTTGCGCCGCCACTCGTCCTCTTTGCCCTCGACGCGGATTCCGCGGTGGTCGATGGTAATCAGGGCGTGATGGAGCTGCACGAGTGGATCGGTGACGTTCTTGTCGAGGGGCATCAGCAGGCAGCGGAAGTAGCCACGTCCATCGCGCCCGTCGTATGGGTTCTGGCTGTAGCGGAGCCTGCCGATCATGGGCGTACTACGTTTCACCTCTTCAGTCGATAGCTGGAGGTCGCGTTGTCGAAGTCGAAGGGCAGCTACGAGCATGAGCCACTGTATGGAACTACAGTGGCAAGTGTCAACCCTCGTAGGTGCCGCCGTGAGTGGTTTCCCACCACTCCTTGGCACAGGCTCGCACGTACTCGAAGGTCAGTTGGTGATTCGGATCGACGTTCGGCCTCACGATTGCATAGGGATGGCAGTCCCAAAGGGCTTTCCAAGGCAGGTGGGCGAGGTGCTGTCCCAGATGCCGATGGATGTCAGTGTCAAGCTCGCAGTAGGGCACTTGGCTCAACGCCCTGATGACCGGCAGTGACCCGATGAACAGTTGGTCGTTCATCTGGGGTGTTGGTGGCGAGTCCTTGGGCCACTTCGTCTCTTTGTCGCCCGAAATCAGGTAGAGCGTAGATGGATCGAGGTGTTCCAGGTGAGCGTGGAAGTTCCTCTTGTCACCCGCGACCATCAGGTCTGGTCGCTGCACGATCAACGCGTCGTAGGGGAGCTGGCTGTCGTCCACGAGCTGAACCGCGTACCTCCAGTTGAGGATCATGCGAGATACCCCGTAAACGATCTGGGGTTCATCATCCGACGGGTTGCCGATTCTGATGCCTTTCACCGTGGCGTGGGGCAGGGCGGTCAGGACTTCACGGATTCGATGCTCCGTGAGGCTTGGCCCGCTGGTGCTTACGTACACGTCAAGTTCAAGGTCTCGAAGGTGATCCCAGGTACGAATCGCTGTCTCGAATGTCCGGTACTCGCCGGCAATCAGGAGCGCAACTCTGTGGTTCATCGAACCCTCATACCCGGTAGTAAGTCAGTGACTCTTTCATGTGCGCAAGTGCGAAGGCTTCGGTGGCCGGGTCTTGCTTGACGCTGCGCGCTGACGAACTGTGCTGTACCCACTGGTAGGCCATGACGTTTAGGGGAATCAACTTCCCGAATCTGAGGGAACCAAGGGTCAACATCAGCTCGGGATAGACCATCATGAGGGGATGTGCAGTTCTGATCGCCTGGAGCATCGGGATCACGTTCTTGCGCCGCATGATGGTCAGGTGGTGAGGTTCGAGGTGCAAGGCAGGGTGTTCCGCCTTGGACTCGTGGACAACCTGGTAGTCCTTGGTCGCACGCCAGCGCGGGTAGACAGCCGCAATCGAGGGATCTGAGTCAAGTAGGTGCACCGCGTAATCGATCCACTGCATGTCCAGCACTTCGTCCCCGTCGTCGTCGATCCAAGAGACGTATGGCGATGTGCCGAGGTTGAATCCTTGCCACCGTGCCTCCAAGACATTGCCCTGGACGTGAGTGGCTTCGTGGAATACCACCAGGGGGTGAGACAACCTCGATACCTGAGCATCAAAGTTAAAAGCCCAGGTCGAGCCTGGGCTACGGATCATGTGGATGTCTACGAGACTCACGGATCAACGCTTCGTCTTGCCGCCCTTCTGCGAGCTTGCGATACCCGCTGCCACTGCGGCTACCACGGCTGCGGCCAACGTCTTGTAATCGGTATCCGAACCTCCAACAAAGTTGTTGACGACCTTGGGCGTGTGCATTTCTGGGCCGTATTCACCGAGCCACGGAGTTCCGGTTGTTGGCGGTAGCCTTCCGTTGGGGAAGTTTGCTTGGAACAGAGCTGTCTTGTATGCGGACTTCGCATACTCCAGCCCCTCAAACGCGGACTCGATTTCCATCTGGTTTACCAACAGAGCGCGAGACTGTTCTTCTCTAAGCGGCTTGATGGCATCGAAGTATGCGGAATAGTCGTATTGCGGCTCTGGCTGCAGGGTGAAAGGACAGATCTTGTCAGGATCATCTTCCAAACGGTAAAGCTCTTTAGCCTGCTCACTCTTCTTCGTGAACTCATCATTGATAGCATTCTTCGCGGCATGTGCCGCGTCGTGGCGTACGATTGCAGCCAGCAGTTCTTCTTTTTCTTTCATTATCTTGATTGGTTTGATCGGCGGCGTCATTACCGCCACACCTATCTATCAAGTTTCTGGCTGGTCGGTGGCTTGGTAGCCAGGGCCGAAATCGAGTTTTGCTGCCACGGTGGTATTGGCCGAGCGAAGTTCGACTTCTACAGTAACGGTGGTATTGGCATGAGGGTGCTGCTACCTTTTTAAGCATCAGCAAAAGGGTAGTGCCTCACCCTGTTACATCTTCCTTGGTTCAAGAAGTCAAGAAAGAATGAAAGACTTTCACCGTGTACGGCATTCATCCTGTCACTTGACTCGGTCTCTTCAACTCATGGTTTGACTCTGGTTGTGGTTCTGCTACCACCTAAGAGCCTAGTATGAGTATCCTACCTACTGCATGGGTGTTGGCATACCCTGTATCCACGACGTCTAGAGCCACGTTGAAATGCTTTGTACGTCTGGTGTACAAACGGTCTGGTTTCAACACACTCTATGCACTGGCTCTATTGACACCTGATACCAAGACTCTGGTGCCCAAAGAGTCAAGCACAATCTTTTGTAACTGTTCAAGGTGTTGTTGTGAATAACTCAAGTTCACCTTGTGACGCATCAGTTCAAACTCAACTTATTCTGGGAGTCACCAGATGACGCACCAGCAATAGGTCTCAAACTCGCCTTTATGGCAGATTCAGACACCTAAACGCTTCACCAAATCCTCTTTGGTGGCAACCAACTATTCCGCTCCTCGGAAGAACTCTAGGTCTTGCCTTGGATGTTGTAGCAGTTGGGATCAGCTTTGATCAGAGCCCTTTCATGTTTCCAACGGACTCTTGATGCCGTCTGGAATACGATACTGAACGTGAAAGAAGCTAAACCATGTAGGTCGAACTCTGCCTGAAGCTCTGGGTTGTAATGCCTTCCGCTAGTCAAAGCTGAAATGTGTTCCTTCCAACGGGCTTCGATTCGCTCAGATGCTCCGTAGTAGGATCGTCCAGTTACTGTGTTCTGGATCTTGTATGTGCCTGGTGTCATGTCTTCAGAATACTGATCTCGCCAATGCGAGTCAAAATGGAGTTGATTTACGTCACTGTTGAAGCATCAAACGTTCACCATTTGAACGTTTGACATTGATTTGAGGCTCTAAATTCATTGCCATTGAGCACCAAAACATGATTTCCTGACAGTGCACCAGAACTCAGAAGAAATCATTGATTCCTACTGATTCCTAGGTTTCTGGCAGTTGTTACATTTCAAGAGTTTGCGCTCCTAAGTTGCTGACTGAAGTGGTTCAAACTGATTGCTTCATTTGGCTCAGATAACGTATTGGGGAACGACAGGAATGTCCTTGAATGCAACTCGCCAACACCACTTGTCGCCGTAGTTGTAGAAGCCGTTTGCCTTAAACCACAGACTTGCCCTCTTGGCTCTCTCGTAGCTATCTGGTGCTCCCAGGTGCTTCAATACGTCTGTGCTTGAAAGTCGTTGTTCGTCCGAACCATCTTCCTCTGGTTTCTTCACGAACTTGTCCAACAGTTCCTCAACGGTCATTGTCCCGTCTGGGTACTGTTGGCTAACCACGTCCTTAAACTTCATTACCTTCACCATCTGGCTTCCCAACCAGGATTGACTTGCCGCTCCTACGCTTGAACAACTCACGCGAAATCCTGATTGTCCAACTACCATCTGGAAGTAGTTCAGCTCTAATGACTGGGGCCGCTTGTTTGGTTTCCTTCCGAGTTTGACGATTCGTACTCATGTCTTGGCTCATGGTTGGGATAGCTTGGCTTGAACTTCGAGTTGATCCAGTGCCTCGGCATCAAACCCTTGTGAGGCGAGCCAGTTACGGGCAACCTTATTCATCGCAGGCGACCACCTGTCATAGCGTGTCGCTCGGGAACGCATCATGATTTCGAAGATCAGATGCGCAGCTTCGTCGTCGAATGCCATACCTTTCAGGCGATCAGAAATGTGCATTGTGTGTTGGTTCATGAGTTGTCTTCTGGATAGATCATTCGACCGTCTGCGGTCATGAACGGGCGAATAATTTCGAAGCCGGATGTGTTGCGAGACATACTGATACCGACAGACGTCCAGCCCTTCCACCTTTCTCTTGCTTCCCCGCGCGTAGTCTTCTTGGCGGGCCATGTTGTTTGGCCGTCCTCATCTCTGTAATGCTGAATGGTCACTATGTCGTCGTCACACCATGTCAGCCGGTCAAGTACCAGGTCTTCGTCAGTCATGATTGCGACCTCGGGCGAAACATCACGCCATCAAGGCTCATGAATGGGCTGATTACTTTCAGGCGGCAGTTGGCAAGGGTCTCGTTGACCATGCTTGCGGTCATGCTGCTGAGAGTCTTCCGCTCGTAGTTGGATGGGGAACGGCCATACATCCGGAAGTAGCCGTCGTAGAACCTGTAGAGCGCTGGAGACGACACGAAAGGAATGTCCTTGTCCGCGTCATCGTCCATCTCGTCGATCATCCCAGCCACGATGTCGTCGTCCTCCCAAGTCAGGCGATCGATCACCTCGTTCTGTTCCTTGACACTAGGTTTCGTGCCCCAGATTGCATCCCAGCCGTTTGAATAGGCTTCGTGGTCTGTTGGGCGTTGCTTGTCGCCCTTGCCAGCTTCTCTTGTCATGGCGTTACTCCTGTCGTAGAAGCGGGTTGGGGCATAACCATCTTGTAAAACGCAGCCGCTTGCGCATCACGTTTCTGTATGGCACGTTCCAGCTCTGCGTCTTTCGCCAGCCAATAGGTTTCCATCTGGCCGAACTGTTGAAAGACTTGCAGCTTCTCGTATTCGTTTTCACAAGCCAAGAAGGCGCAAGTGAAGTCTGCTTCCTGTTGTGGTGTAAGGATCAAATCCCAAGGTGCAATCATTGTTGTTCTCCCGATACTTATTGGTTTGACAAAGCCAGCTTGAACTTGACCGCGTCAGTCGCGAGTTCAAAGGAGAAATCAAACACAGGGTGTTCGTATGCACCTCGAAGTCCCCATGCTCCTTCACAGTTTTCAGAGCACCAGTTGTCCTTGAATTCGCGAGCCCTGCGAACGGCGTGCAGGTAGTTGAATGCTTGCTTGGGATCAAACTCAAGCTGACCAATTGAAATCATGGGCTGGCTCATGGCTTGATCGCCGTGAATACGTCAGAGCCGTTGACTGCCTTCTTACAGATCGTACCGTCAAAGGTCATGGTCGAATAGACGCCGGCATTTGCGTTGAGGCAAATGCCGTTGTACTTCATTTCCAAGCCTGTGTTGATGAAGTTACCAATGATGTATGCCACCATGAGTACGCCCAGACCTTTGATTGATACCGCGACGTTGTTTACTTGAGTCGTTACTTGATTCATTCTTCTAACTCCCTAAAAGGAAAAGCCCAGTGATGGGTCTAGCATCACTGGGCCTACCTGTCTCAGGGAGACATCTTTTGTTCTTTCGCCCGCAACCTAGACCGTTGCTGGAAGTATTTATGTTCCGGTGTCACCGTTGACGCTGCGCTTCCAACAGGTATTCCATGTAAGTCCAGCCGTGTAGCTTGAGAATGGCGTCCTTCTCTTTGTCGAACCAGTTTCTGGATTCCAAGTGGTGTACGATGCAAGCATGCAGCAGACGCTTGACCACCTCGAAATCACTGCGTGTTAGGTGGCGAGTTACTGCGTCAACGTCGCTTTCTTTCTTCTTGGTCATTGCGCCCACCTCAGTTTAAACATCACAGCATCGTGTTCACTCTCGAATTTGAACAGCGTGGGATAGTAGTCGTAGAAAACAGCGTAGGCGCCTGAGAGGCTACCGGCTTCCGACTGTTCTTCCAACCACTCCTCTTGTTCGCAAGTTGTGACGGGCGGCGTACCATTCCAATACTCCATGCGATTCAACGTAGAGAGATAAACTTCATACGCCTTTGGCTTCTGTTCTGCTGGCTGGAACTTACTCATGTCGTTGCGCATCTGGTCTTCAAACATTAGCTCGAATACGAAGGCTGGTTCCGAGTCCAAGCGTTCCTGTAGGCACGTCTTCAGGCTGCCATACTCCCCATTCGCATTGATCCACCAGCTTGCGACTGTTTGCCTTTCGAACAACGTCAGGGCGGCTTCGAGTTGGTTTTGGGGCAGGACTTTCAACAGGGCGTTGATCTTCGCCCGCGTGTTCACTGACACACATAGCCACTGATACCTGATCGCTTCTGCCCACGCGTTCTGTTTGGTGCTGCCTGTCAGTTGCGGCCACTTCATCAGTGACGCCCATTCCTGCGCTGCTTTCAACTTGGCTGCTCTGCGTTCCAAGGTCTTGTCGCTTGTCATTGTTCTTACCCCTGATTGCTTGTTCCAATTCTTCGTTCTTGTTCCAGTACCCGATACCCATGCTCTGTCGGTCGTGCTTCAACTCCTTGTGGGGGTTGATCGTCACTTCGATCACGTCCTTACCCCATAGAAGCTGAACGCGCATCGATGCCTCATCGAAGAACACCCAGGCGCTGACGTTCGTGTCCTGTTCCTTGTGGAAGAGGCGTCCACCCTTGTCCGTGCGCTCAGTGACCGTTACCTGACGGAAGCCGAAGCCGAATGCCTGTCCCTTCTCCTTGAGTGCCTTGGTGATGTCCACTACCACCTGGGCATCATCTGGGTGCAGTTTCTTGCGGGCTTTGCGGTTAACTTCCTTCACCACCGTTGAGAGCGGGATAATGAAGTTCTTCATCGTTCCCCGCTTGCTGCGATACTGAATCTTGATTACGTGCTGCGTAATACCGCGTTGCTTCGACCCGTCTTCCTTGCTGTTGTGGAAGTATTGGGCATCCAGGTAAACGAGGTTTGCCTTGTCTGGTACGTTGTAGATTTCCATGATCACTTGGCCTCCGGTTTGAATAGGACGCCGTCAGTTGTCAGGAAGGGTCGCAGTACCTTGAGTCGCTGGGCTGCAATCAGGCTTCTGGCTCGAATGGCATTGGTTCCTTGAAACAACTGCCCCTGATAGTTCCTTGACCCAAGCATCTGACAGTCTCTGCGAACAAGGAACCCTTCTTCTCCGAAGAAGCCCTTGCATTCAAAAATGATGTCGTCGTCTTGCCAGCTCAGGCGGTCTAGTACCGCGTCCTGGTCCTGTTTTGTAATCTGATTCATAATCTGTAATGGGCGAAGCCCAGTTAATCGTGCAGGACTAACTGGGCTTCATGTCCTTCGGCTGGGGCCGCCGGACGAAAAATTTCACAACCTGCACGCTGCAATCTATTTAGTTACATTCTAAGATTCGCCGCACAGGTCGTCAAAATTGGCGCTGGTCTGACGCGCTGTAAATCACTCGCAACCAATCTGGGGGACTGAGGTTCTTACTGAGCTGGCTCGCCGAAGGCGAACAGCGATGTCCGACGAAGTCGGCTGGCTGTTTCCCAGGTGGGGTCAGGTAGACCTGAGTTACGCCGCGAAGTGGTGTAACTCATTAGATTTCATCTTCATTAGATACCATGTCTTAATGAGTTACACCGAAATTGAGTCACGTCTTGGGCTTGGGCGGGCGACCACGTTTCGGGGACTTGGGGCAATCGCTTAGAACCTGGGTGCAGCACAGCCTGCCATTCCACAGCTTGAACATAGCCATGCCACCACATTCGTTCTCACACGGCTTGGAACCAGGCACATAGAGTCGCCTGCGGTTCAAGCCCGTGAACTCGCTCTGATCGACGGCACCAGCTACCGGGAAACGCCAGCATTGGTTCCGAGCGATGGAACAGACCTCGACACCCGCACTCGTGAACACCAGAGCCGGTCGCTGGCATCCACGGCTACAAGTCGCATCGGGTTCAGGTACGCGGTGCTGCCACATGTGACGTTCATCGGGCACAGTGCCAGCAGCCACGAAGCCGCATTCACATACCCACTTGGGCTTCGGTGTCTTGCCGTTGTTCTCCACACCCGACCGACCCCATGGTTTGGTTCTCTCCTTCTTGGTCGTGCCACTTGCCAGATTGATCGTGAATCGGTCATGCGACATGGGCACGTCCAGGCGGTCTTGGAGTTCGCGTTGCGCTTGAATCCTTGCGAGCTGCTGGGGTGGCAACTCAAGTTCGGCCAGTTCTTCATCGGTGAGTGCCGCAGCACCAGTCAGTTTCTTCATGCGAGTATTTAGAAACGGAAAACCCCGTGACCTTTCGATCACGGGGTAGCCGCTAGAAGAGATTAACCACGCGTTCGGTGCCTCGAAAACACCCAACGCGTTCTATTTAGCACTCAGGCGGTCAGTTCCACTATTCAGTCATTTTGCTCACCTGGCAGTAAATAGAGGACGGGAAGTATTTGACTTCCCGCATCTTTAGAAGGATGAACCATGAACCTCAAGCTCACAAAGAAGCAGAACGCTGAACTGATTCAAGCTCTGCTGTCTGTTGACACAGACGAAGACCGCGTACAGGTCTATTACGACTACGGACAATCTGACTATGCACGCGAGTTGCAGCTCCAGATTCGCAGCAGGATTGTTATCGGCGAGATTGGCCCCGAAGCCATCTTCCCCGCAAACTACCGTTTTAAAGGCAAGGCAGTAGTCCTCGACCTGAACGCATTGAAGGCGAGGTTGCCATGAGCCTCAAACCACAAACACTCGACATCATCATTCGCAAGATCGCTGACACCTACGTGGAATACGATCTGACCCTCACGGGTGAACGTAAGCGATGGGATACTCCCTCGAATAGCACATTCGACAAGAGTACGATCCGTGAAAACTACAGGTATCGCATTGACAGCAACGTCATCCTCACCAAAGTACGCATCACAAAGAAGGCTGGGAAGCGCTTCTACAAGACGATGAAGTACGAAACTATCGAGCGATACGATTGGGTGACAGCTACTCCATTGGCTTCGTACATTCCCTGTCAAGCTCGATCAGCCAAGCAAACACGTCAAGCACATGAAGCCGGGAGGCTTGAACTTGTGGACGACGGACAGTTGTTCGACTGGAACCCAAAGTAATGGTCAAGCGTTCGAGTCGAGAAACAGATGCCCAGAAGGTAATCAGGCACTTGACTCGAACGCCCTACGAGGAAATGATGCGGGCAGTTGACGATCACATTTGGGATCACGCATCAAGCAACGATTGGCCGATCGACGACGCCGAGTTGCTGTTGTATGTCTATGAAACACACGGGTGGACGGAAGATGAAATCCGTCAATACTTGGCAAACAAGTGAACACCCGTTGGGCTAAACTGTTCGACCTCGACAGGAGACCCAATGACCCTCGACGAACTGCTGAAGCAGAAGGCTGACCTTGACCGTCAGATCGCCCAATACCAGAACGAGGGCAGGAACAAGGCAATCGCCGACATCCGCGTCTTGATGGCGCAGTGGAGCCTCACACCTGCTGACCTCCAACCGTTGAGCAAGAAGCCGGGTCGTGCGACCAGCGAACGCACGGGCAAGCCTGTCGCTGCAAAGTACAAGGACGACCAGGGCAATAGCTGGTCGGGTCGCGGACTGAAGCCCAAGTGGCTGACTGCCGCTTTAGCGAGTGGGAAGACGCTCCAGGATTTCGCTATCTGAATGGCGAAAAACCTCGGTGATTACACCGAGGTTCCCGCACATACTCTAGAACGTTTCTGGTTGTCGTCGGCGAATGTCACAACACCTAGACGCATCTATTTATGCGGCACGTAGTGGGTCGTTGACGTAGGCATCGAGACAAACAGGTGGTCATCGCCGGATACCACTACCCGGTATTCGGGTTCTAGCGTCATGTCGATTGGGCCAAGGTTGTACTCCGTGACCTGACCAGTGACGCGCTTCAAACGGTCTTTCACGTCCGTCCATTCCATGGTCACATGGGTGGGGCCTCTCATCGCGTGATCGACCTGTAGAGGCGGAATGCCGCACGAACGGGAACATGGATGTCGCCATCCCTGTCCGTGATTTCGATGCTGTACACGCAGTCGAGGTGGTCTTCGCCCTTCGGGAACTTGATACCTTGCGTGTCCTGCGGTGCGAGCTTCCATTGCAGCAGACCGTTCTTGGCATCGAGCAGTGTCAGTCGCTGGTTGTCCAGGTCGCATTCGATTTCAAGCGGCCCTTCGGCGTTCTCGCGAAGGACGTGGAGGCGAACCCTAGAGTCTTCCAGGCTGTGTGTGCCGTGTGGCCCTGTGCCCGCGAATACAAAGCGGCGAAGGAACGTCGCGCCCTGGTGTGCTTCTACGTCGTAGTTGTTTTTCTTGTTCATGCTTTTCTCTTATGCGTAAGTGGCGTTGAGCGTGTACCACTGCGTGGTCGTGATGCACATGAACATGATTCGTGCGCCGACGGGCAGGCTGAATGCCGCAGCAGTGGACAGCGAATCGATCTTGGCGCTGCCACTGTTCGGGTAGACGTTGAGTGCGTTCGCACCCAGGTTGATGACGACGACTGTGTAGCCCGCTACTTCGGCTGGAAGCGATACGCCTGAACCACTTGCCACCGTGGACACGACGTTGATGTCCTTCGTGAGCGCTGGCGATGTTGCCTGTGTCGTTCCTGCTGCTGTGAGGCCAGTTGCGATACCGCGTGTCAACGTGCCACCGACAGTGAGGTTCGAGAGCGTGCCCACGCTGGTGAGACTCGAAGCTGTGACGCCACTTGCGAGCGTACTGCCCGTGAGTGTTCCCGCGGGTGCAACCACTGCGACCGTTGATGCAGCGGTGATGAGGCCCTTTGCATTGACCGTGAACGTGGGGATCGCTGTCGATGAGCCGAAGCTGCCCACGTTGCTGTTCACGGTCGCGAGGGTCAGTGCCAGTGATGTGGTGCCACTACCCGTTGCATCGCCACTTGCAGTGATCGTCTGATTCGCAGTCAGGTACGAGACACTGCTTGCGGCTGTGACCAAGCCCTTTGCGTTGACCGTCACATTGTTGAACGTGCCAACATTCGCATTCACGGTTGCAAGCGTGCCTGCGGCCGTGACATTGCCACTGCCATCGAACGACGGACTTGTCCAAGTCAGGTCGCCCGTGATCGCAAGGGTGCGTGCAGTTGCGAGCTTCGTTGCCGTACTGGCATTGCCGGTCAGGGCACCCGTGACGTTGCCCGTGATCGTTCCGCTGACGGTCAGGCTCGTGAGAGTGCCAACCGATGTGAGAGAAGAAGCAACGACATTGGTCGCCAACGTCGTTCCCGTGAGTGCGTTGGCCGCACCGCTGGGGCCTGCTGCACCTGTGGCACCCGTTGCGCCAGTTGCACCAGCGGGGCCGGTAGCGCCTGTGGCACCCGTTGCACCCGTGGGGCCCTGAATGCCTTGCGGTCCCATGCTCGTGATCGAGACCAACGCGGAGTTGTCATTCGCAATAGTCAGAAGCACGCTGTTATTGCTGGTCGTCGTGACCAGCGACGACGTGCCACCAACGCTGATGATCGTGTCGCTCATCGCGTCACGTCCTTGGTCAGCGTGACCGTGCCAGCCAAATACGTGGTTGTGTTGCCGCCACTGTCAACGACCTGAACGTCATAGACACCCGTTGCTCCATTGCTGAAACTCAGGCTTGCTGTGTTTGTGCTGGTGAGGGACAGCGTGAACTGTCCGCTGCTCAAAGCGGTGTTGGCTACCGTGAAGGAGATCAGGGCCGTCACGTCATCCGGCGTGTTCTTGATCTGACTTGTGATCGTTGCGCCCGTCAGGTTGATCGCGACACCACCCGTCGTTTGCAGCGTGATCGGGTACGAGAAGTTGTCACCACGGTAGATCGTGATGTTGTTGATGAGAGGGAGGGCCACTTGCTGTCCACCTATGCGGGGGAATCGTTCCCCTAACGCCTATTTACCCAGCAGGGTGAACCGTCGCCTCGATGCTGATTGCCTGTGTGACCACACCTTCAAGTGGCAGGGATGTCTCGACCACACCTTGGAGTGAAACGCCGGTTGTCACCGTGACGTTCACCTGGGGTTGGAGCACAAGCGTTCCAGTGTTGCTTTGCTGGCTGAGCCTGATCGCGCCATCGGGATCGAGTACCCATGTGTCCCAGGTAGTGGTGACAACCAGCGCCGATGGGTCGCCGTGTCCCACGTACAGGGCTGCGACCTGGTTGCTGGTCGCCGTTGTGCTGGCTTGCAGAGTTGTCGATGCGCTGATCGTGGCCAGCGATGCACCCACGGCCTGGCTGGATGCCGACAGGCTGGCGATCGCCTGGACGGCTGCTGCGTTGGTTCCCGAGGCCGACACGCTTGCAGTGATCGGGTGGGTGAGGGTGATCGCGGCTACCTGGGTGCCTGTTGCGATTGTGAGGGCGGTCAGTGATGCACGAGCTGCAAGGGCTGCGATCTGGGTGCCTGTTGCGGAGGTCGAGGCCGCAAGGCTCGTACTCGAGGTGAGGGCAGCGGTTTGAACGCCAGTGCCCGCAGAGCTGGCTAGAAGGGCCGTGGCTGCGACCAAAGCCACCGTTTGACTGCCTGTAGCTGTGACGCTTGAAATCAGCGCCGTTGACGCGCTAAGGGCTGCTGTCTGAGTTCCGCTGGCCGAAGTCGACGCCGACAGGTTGACGGTCGTGCCACTGGTTGCCGCGCGGAACAGGAGCAGCAGCATTAGACGCCCATCCCCATCGAGCCCAAGCTACCGGCCACTGGTGCCGTGCCGCTGGCCGATGTCGCGGCCACAGAGGCGTTGATCTCGAAGCCACCCTGGAGAGCCTCTCCGATGCCGCTTGCCACCGTTACGGTGGTCGATGTGCCGAGCTTGTAGTAGGTGTTGAGGGAACCAGTGGTGTAGCTCTTGAGCAGCGTGAATCCCGTTGGGACTTTGCTGTTGGTGCACACCACGTAGGTGACGTTATTGCTATTCGCGAAGTTGCTGAACGTCATGGAAAGCGTTCCCTGACCTGTTCCGCTTTGAACAACATGCGACGCGCCAGTCATCTCTTCCATGAAGCCGGTGATGACCGTCGATGTGGCATTCGAGACGCTGTACATCCAAAGACCTGTGGTGCTTGTCGCGTAGGCGAGTCCGCCGTAGAACCAGAATGTGCCGGCTGTCACCGTGACCGTGTTCAGGAGCGTCCAGTTCACAGGAATCGTGCTGGTCGATGGGCTCGGCGTCGTGTTCGTTCCACCGACGAAGAAGGTCAGGATGTAATACTTGCCCGCTGTGGTGTAGAACGCGGCGTTGGACTGATAGCTGCCGGCTGCGGTGTTCGAGTAGCCCAGGTAGGTGCCTGATGCGTTGGCTGCGAAGCTGACTGTCATCAGAGGTTCTTCACGTAGACGATGTTGCAGTAGACCGATGCCACGGACGTGCCGCATTGGAGAGTCCAAGCGACGTTTGATGTGGTGGCCTTGAGCGGCGGATCAAAGTTCGACACCAGACCACCACCGGCAGGCAGGTTGTAGCTGTAGCTGACCGATCCGTCGCTGAGCGTCACTGCTGTAGCGGTCGCGCTGCCGTTGCTGATGATCAAGCTGGTGATGTCAGCAAAGACCGAAGTACCTGCCGCAGTCACGACCGTGGTTGCTGTCGTGGTGCTGGTCAGCGTGGTTGCCTGAGTACCAACCATGTCGCGGACGTGGCCCGACACGACGATCACGCGACCCATCTTGTCGAGCATCACGTTCTGCTGTGCGCCGTTGCTGACCGCACTTGGGTTGGCTGTGTAGCCCAGGCCAGCCGCACGCGCGATACCAACCGTGTTGGAACCGCTACCGAGTGTCACGCTGCCGATTGCGTTCGTGCCTGCTGGCAATGGCTGATCGATACCGACCAGTGCCTGGGCGGATGTCGCAACGCCCACGATTGCCATGGTGCCGCTTGTGTAGACGCTGCATCGTGCGCGGAATGCGGTTAGGCCCGCGATGTCAAAGGCCCACGTTCCACCGGCTGTCGTGGACGTGACTGTCGCACCCGTAGCTGGGACACTGCCAGGGATCGACACGTAGTTGGTGCCATCAACGGTTCCCTCGAATACGACCGTGCCCACGAACGTGCCGCTGAGAGTCAGGGCGACGGTGCTGTATGCCTGCGTGCCGTTGGAGAGGCTGACTGTCTGGGCAGCAGCAGTCATGGTGCCGCTCATGGTGCCCGTTGTGCCGACGACCGTGTTGCCACCCGGCATGAGGGCCGCGTTGGCAACCACGTTGACCGATCCGTCGCTGTTGACGACCAGCTTGTTGGTCGAGTCGAGCGTTCCGTCCATGAGCTTCACGAACTGAACTTCAACTGTGCCGAGTGTTGAATCGGTTACTTCATCTGTTGCGATGACTGCGCCCGTACCGGGCAGGGTGACGTTGTCGCTCATGTGAGCCTCTTAGATCGAAAGATCGACCCCGAAGCCACGGCCCTTGTATCGGCAGAAGTTCAGAACGTCGTCTTGTTCTTGTTGCGTTAGATCGCTTTCTGGCACGTCCACTTGGAGCTGTGCCCATTGAGTGCTGTTCAAGACGGGCAGCTCCGTGTTCGAGGCAATGGCGGCCTCGAACGAGTCGAGGATCGCGCTCATTAGCTGATGGTGTCAGTCAGTGCCGAAGCGTTGATCGTGACCGTGACACCCGAGGAAACAACCTGCGATGTCACGGACGCGTACCACAACAGATTGCCCGCGCTCGAAGCGTCATAGGCGCACAGGTTGGTGACAGTGCCCCATGAGCCCGTGGCTGCTGGGAAGCTGAAACCCGTTGTGTTCGTGATCGAACCGCTTGCAGCGGAACCCCACGAGGAACCTGGAACTGCGACACGCGCGTAGCCGCTGCCCGATGGCTCAGTGACATTGCTGCCAGAGCTTGTGGGCGTTGTGGTGCTGAGTGCGTAGTAGACGTTCGACGGTGCCGTGTAGGTCGTCTTGCCGTGCAACGCATTCAGGAGCGCGTTGTCCGTGTAGGTGGTGAATGGCATAGAAGCCTCCCGTTATCGTTTTTGTTATGCGTGCGTCACGGCGCGGTTGACCGTGAGAGTTCCTTCAACTGGCGTGTAGACCTCGCCAGTACCAGTCGTGACCTTCATGTCGTAGATGAAATCAACCGTGTCATCGGTGGTCTGTGCGAACTTGATCGTCTCGGGCGTGTCTGTGGGAACGATGTTCCAGACGATCACACCTGACGTTGGTGTCGCGATCACCAGCTTTCCATTGGCCGTTGAGGCGTCGATGAGCGTCTGAGCTGGGTAGGTCTGACGCACCATCAATTCGGCAGTGCAACCAGTCAGATCGAACAGCGAGCCGTCTGGGTTCTTGAGCGTGAAGGTGACTTGCAGGCTTGAGCCTTGGTCTACCGTGAAGTTCTGAATGACTGCCATGAGTGGCCCTCTTGTTGTTCTACTTATGCCCAGGTGATGGCCTGTACGGCTTCAATGGAAGTCGCGTCGTTGATCTGGCCGCGCAGGGTCACGCCCTTGGCATACGTTGTCTGCACGAATTGGCCGAGCGCAATGCCGACGTTCTGCATGTCAGCCGCCGACAGACTGACGACCGTGTTGTCAGTGAGCGTCCATGGGATCGTGATCGTGGACACCAGCGCTGCCAGTTGGACAGCACCGATGATTTGCTGCTGCGAGGTCGCGTCCGACTGGAAGTGCATCGAGTTCCACTCGAAACCTCCGGCCAAAGTTGCATCGCGGTTCGCCTTGATCAAAGCCCATTGGTCGAGCTTCACCTGATCGAGCGAGCGAAGATCGAGAGCACCAGACACCAGCGTCTTTGTGCCCAGGTCTACGTGCCAGCTTCCGTCCGGTGTGTTGTCAACCTCGATCCAGCCACAGCCCGAAGGCGTGCTGTTGTCGATGTGTTCGGGTTCGCTGGTCATGAACCAACGGACTGCACCAGAGGTGAGGTCGTAGATTGCGTATGTTGTTGTGATCACTTCTGGTACTCCACCATCGAGATAAAGCGCTGGCCTGCGTAGGGCAAGGCAGCGAAGGTGACGCCGACCGTGTTCGACTCGTTGTACGGCGTGTAGCTCATGACCTGCGTGACGGCGTAGCAGATGTCGTAGTACAGGGTCACGGCAGTGCCTGCGCTTCCCAGCGACACGTCATCAAGGATCGTGATGTCGCTGGCGCTTCCTGCCGTTGGTGCGCTGGTGTTGATGCCCTGCGCGACGAAGTAGCCACTGCCCGTGTAGTCGGTTGACCAGATGACGGTGGGTGTGCCGTTCACGACTCGTCGCACGTACAGGGACGGATACCAAGCACCGCTTGACGATGCGTAGGTGGAGCCGGTCGCGCCCGTGTACGTGTAGACCCACGTTCCGTTGAAGCCCACGAGCTTGATTTCGCGCGAGCCGTAGCAGTAGGTCGTGTAGCTGCTGGTTTGAACAATCGGCCATACCTGGGTGACGTTCAAGCCGACCTGGCTGTAGACCGTGTAGGTGTTGCTACTCGCAGCGTTGAAGGCCGTGTTGCGCACCTGACAGACTGCGCCGCCGTTGATGTTGGAGGTGTAGACCGCGTTCGTCGCGAGCTGGTTGGTCGTGATCGTGTTCGCAACCATGTTCGTTGCGCTGATCGTGTTCGCCGCGATGTTGGAGCCCGTGATCGTGCTCGCAGCGATCAAGCCGCCAGTGATCGTGTTGGCTACGAAGTTGGTCGCGGTCAGGGTGTTGGCCGCGATGTTGGAACCCGTGATCGTGTTCGCAGCGATCTGGCCGGATGTCAGCGTGTTGGCTGCAATCTGGAGCGCAGTGATCGTGCCTGACGCGATGTTCGAGGCCTGAACAGCACCAGCAGCCAGATAGCCGGTCGTGATGATGTTCGCAACCAGATTGCCGGCTGTGATCGTGCCCGCTGCGATGTTGCTGCCAAGGATCGTGCTGGCCGCAATGACACTCGACGTGACGCTGTTCGCCGCGAAGTTCGCGGTCTGAATCGTGTTGTTGCCGATCTGCGTGCTTGTGATCGTGCCCGTGAGCTGCGACATCGGGATCGAGGCAATCTGGCTTGCAACCAAAGTGCCGGTGACGGTCGATGCCGCGACACTTGCGATCTGTGAGCTTGTGATCGTGCCCGTGATCGCAGTAGCCGAGACACTGCCGATTTGGCCGCTTGTGATCGTTCCCACGATGCCGCTGGCTGGTACTTGAACAACAGCTTGTCCTTTTTGAGCACCTCGAAGGCGTCCGGCGCCGAGGCCCACATGATGTCGGGCGGGCTCGATCGGGTCTCGCGGATGAAGGTCACGGCCGCATTGGTGTTGCGGTTCTGCATCTCCACCTTTGTGCCCGGATACTTCTTCTGGAACGCCTGGGTGTAGGGA
>OUNM010111527.1_pt1 | contig 19088 bp, 11 predicted proteins | sample 1769961 | NCBI WGS metagenome assembly OUNM01 (sample SAMEA3914820, study PRJEB12502) | metagenome | biome: forest; material: soil | place: USA | collected 2012-03-12 | depth 0.3 m
CATCATGGCATCCGCCGTCGTGCCTCGGATACTAGCCGAAACAGCGCGGACGTCCGCGGAGACCAGATCAAGCTGGCCGGCGTGAATCTTCATGCCGGTCGTCCTAGACTGCGTACCGCGACCGCGGTCCCTCGTGTTGAACTCCTCTCGTCTCTGATGCAAATCCAAAACAAAGCTGTCAAGGCGGACTTTGATCCCGGTAGCCGAAACCGCGTTCTCGGAGTAATCCTCGGCGTCTTTGTGCTTGTAGATGTGGCTGATGAACAGAGGCGCGAGCAAGAGGTTGTACTTGATGGTAGCGAGGTGTCTTCCAAACTTTTTGCTGCTCTTCTCCCGACCGGGCCAGAGGGAGCCCTGCCGAATGGGAAGAGAGAGTGGCCCGGAGAATAGTGACCACCAGGCAAAGAAGTGGGTGAAGAAGCGAGGTGTGAGGTGGACGGCATTGTAGCTGCGTGAAGGCTCGGTCATTGATCCCGGCCATTCTCGGTCAACCGGTGCGCGAACTGCCACGGAGAGATGAATGTGCTGGCTGCGGAACCCACGGAAAGCGTCGTATGGCCGGCCGCCCTGAGGTTTGGCGTTTTGTGGGGATTTGAGGACAACCTCGTAGTGCGGTTTGAACTCCAAGTTTCTCTTGCCGTCCTCGATCGCCCGCTCAAACACAAGGCCGGCAAGCCATTGCACTTTGCCGGAGAGTTTCATGACGACCTTTTTGAAGGCCGCGCCAGTCGTTTGGCTGGCGTCGCTCATGATGCTCTCGTCCTCCCCATGTTGACGGCGCGTTTCACGGACCTGGTAGCTGTAATCCGGAACCGCCAAAACAAACTCGCCACTGTCGACGGTCATAAAGCGCTTCGGGTCATCCACACTGTGGATATTCCACCTCACATCGTTCCGGAAGCACATGAGGAACCCCGCGCCATTGCCTGTGATGGAATACGGGTCCCTACTGCCCTTCAGCGCCAGATGGACATCGCCATCGCCACGCCACGCCACCCTGAGCCGAGAATGGAAGTTGAGCCGGATCTTGTCCCAGAACCCGACCTTATCAGAGGGGTCTAGCTGCGGCTTCGTCATGGACTCGATCGCCATCATCATATCTTGAATTGCAGGCTGGTAAGACGGACCCCAGGTGATCCGGGTCGGGTTGGCGGTGTGGATGTCGATACTCATATCCGAGAATGTCTTGACTGGTCCAATTGTCCTTCGAACATCTACCGCAAAGCTTCCAGCGTTTGAAGGGACGGGGCCCAGGCCCCGCGGAGGCACGATTGGAACCCTGATCGTTCGCGTGGACTCTGCACCCCGATACTCCTCTGCGATGACAAAGTCGGTTGTCATTGCCAGGGCTGGGAGGCGGACAGACTGGCCAGATTTGGTTGCGGGCACATGCAAGAAAGGGAGAGGGTAATCCCTGAGTGATACCCTTGCCTCTCCCATGCTGACTTGGAGACTCATGGGAACGAGAAGCGCGTACTTGGTGTCCCTTGGCATGCCCTTCCCAACTTTGTGCAAGAAATCCGGAAGCTCCCTGATCGGGAAAGACGGCTTATCAACAACAATGTGCAGATCATTGATAATCGCAGCCATCAGCGCGGGTCGATGTGGCACCTCCAAAATCTTTTCGCTGTCCTCCAGGTCATCGGGAATCTCATTCGCGCCCCAGAACTGGGAACGCATGTCTTTGGCGGCATTCCTGGAGATGTCATACTGCTGCATGATGCGTTGTTTCCAGCTTTTGGCGTTGTGCACATTCAACTTGTGTCTTGCGTCGGCGATCGAGATGCGAGCTTTTCCGCTGATTGCTTGGGAACTCGCTTCCGGATCATATCTCGGGGCCCGACCGCGCATACGCCCTTCACTAGCAGACCGCCGGTGACGGCCATCGGAGCTGCGGCCCCTGGCATGAGAGACGTCGGGTGCGGGAGCTTCGGCTGGGGGAGCGGCTGATCGAGCCCGGGATTTGGATGCCCCCTTTCTCGACTCTTCTTCATGGATCTTTTTGACCTTGATACGGAAGGCGTCTTCACGGGCCTGGCGTTGCATCATCTCAACCAAACCGGCGCGGTAAATGACTCCGAGCTTCCATTCGAACGCACCATCTTCCAGCTCAAAAAGAACGTTCTTCGCCCTGAGGGAGATTTTAGGGACATTCTTGGGAGCCTCTGGTCCCTTGTCGAGGATGTATTCGTTCGTGCCAGTCTTGAATCGGTGGTGGAGTTGCAAGACGGACTTGAAGGTATTGACAAAGTTGTCTGTAATCTTGTACACAACCAACTCGTGAGGCACGGCCACTCGGATGGTCTCCGAGACAATGTCGAACATGCGGTCCTCGCGAAGACCACCTCCGGCAAGCTTATGCCGTGACTCACGGTAGTCTAGCCGGACATTCTTGACGCTCACAGCTCTAGCCCAAACCCTGCGCATTCTCGGTGCTTCAGCATAGAGCCTGACGAGCTTGGCTTGCAGGAATGGCGACGACCATCGGTGGCGGCCAGCCTCCATGTTGTAGATGTGTAGCATCATAGGAGGATCAGAAGGCAGGTCGGCCTTGATCTGGATCAGGCTCGCCTTGAAGTCAACCGAAACCATTTCACGCGTGTCCCTCCAGGGTTCGACGTCGCTCATGGCAAAATCTGAAGAAAGGCCGTTTGGAGGCGGGGAGAGGTGGCCAAATACCCGTCTCTGCGGTGACATGGGAGGGGTCCTTGGCTCTGCGGTGTCTTTGCTGGTTCTCATGAACGCCTTCCGGAGCGTTGAAACAGCGACGCCGACGGCATAGTGGCGGTAGAGGGAATAGTGGAGGAGGAGGGTTTTGATGTGGGAGTGAACATGGAAGACTGGGCCTTGGTGGTCGCTCATGGTGGACAAAGCGACTTCGAACTTGGGTATGTTCAAGAACGGTTCGAACTCCCACTTCTCTGCCGACTCGACCATGAAGACTTCAAAGCCACGGGCTTGGAGGGACATGCGACGGCCATCGCCTTCGTGGTGATGCTTCTTCCTCGGGGACGTCGGGACGGCGCGCAGCAGGTCATTCTCGGGCGACATCATGCCGCGACTGCTGGCTCTCCGGCGAGAGGGGCGTCTCTGCAGTCCATCCATCCTCTGCGCACGATAGTCGGCTGACCATGAATCCAACTGGATGGTAATGCCTCTCGAGTCCTCCGATATCTCCTTGTCGACGCCCGCAACTTCGATACTGCAGTCAGAGCACTGCAGTTGGAAATGCAGAAGCCAAGCGGGCAAAGCCCGCAAGGCGTTTGAGTTCTTCGAGGTCTTGGAGACGGCGCGCTTGTCTGGCTCAACATTGAGCCGCAGCTGACGCACTATCTGCCGCAAACCCTCCCGAATCTCCTCCCTGACCATCTTTAACGTGAACGTCTCGAGGTTTCCGGTGGCAACCACATGGACATCTGGTGATGCATTGAGCTGCACCTTCAGCTCGAACGTCTCCGTCTCGAGAAGGTCAAACCTGCTTCCAGCGGAAGTCTGATAGTATAGGTTGTGGGTCTGGACTCTCATGGTTGCGGCCAGGGAATAATGGAGTTCCTCTACCGTTGAATGGAAGGACTCCATGTCTAAAGAGACAGATGAAATGGAGGAGATGATCAAGTCAAACTCGTCGGGGTCCGCCGACTTCTGGACTGGTGGAAGCGCTATCCTCACGACGGGCTCATGCATCGAGAATTTGTAGGTTGCCTTGGGAAGGAGGCGTGAGATGAGCATGTGTCGGTGCTGTGGGCCGGCCTTTGCTGGCTTCGGCCTCCGCTGCAGCATCGCTAGGAGAAGCGGGAGATGCCGAGGGTCCAGGTCGAGAGACGGAGAGGTAACGACTGAGTTGGCGAAGAGAATATTTGCATTTCGCTGCTCAGCAGTGCCTTCGTCCGCCAGTTCGACCGTCTTGGAGGGGAGGGTTGTCCTAGCTGTGGTGGTGGCCATAGGAATGTACAGAATGCGTTCGGGTTTGCCGCACCCGTCGTCGAGCCCGACGGAGATGGACAGCGCGGCAGCCAGAGCCTCGTGAGCGATATCCTTGGAAGGGAAGTACATCCTGTGCGCCGCCGACTTGGGATCTAGCCGATGAAGGTCGATACCCACTTCCTTCATGGATGCCGTGAGTATGATCGGAGAACCCGCAGGCCTGACAGCCTCGATCTTTTTCGTGAGGCCAATGAAACTAACGGCAAACTGGACTTCCTTGATTCCCTTGAGGACCGAGCTGACAAGCTCCTTCGAGTCGGAAACCGTTTGCATTAGTTCATGATTGGTGCTTCCCGGAACGTCGAGCTCCTGAACCAGTTGATCGACCATGATGTCGACAGGTTCAGCTTCGTCGGAAGTCTGTGATTTGATCTTTTTGTATTGAGCGAGGCTGTGACGGACGTCGTCGTACGGAATATGGAGACGGCCGAGCTTCAGAGCGATAGCAGTATCCCGGAGGCCATCGAGGGCTTCGTACAGGTAGCCGTGGATATTCAACGTCGCAGTATCCAGAACCTCCAACGACTCTCTTCCCTCAGCTGTCAACAGCACGCCCCGGAGGGTCATTATCCATTCGGCCTGCTGGTTCTTATCCGCGCGCCCCTGCAGGGAGAAACGAGCCCGGTCCACCATCTTCCGGCGAGTGTCGACGGCAATGGTAAAGCTGCCCATCTGTAGGTTTCCAACGCCCGCAATGTTGACCGTGGCGTTGGTAGACACAACATCAACCATCTGGAGCCAATTCAGGCTCCGATGCAGGCGCTTGATGCGGTCCTTGACCCTTGTTAACCGCTTCCATGTCTGGCTCCGTTCGTCTGGGTCGGCATCGCGCTGGACGATTCTCGGCGTCCTTGGGATCTTTGGGGTGATCGGTTTCGAGTCTGGCTCGGCGACGTCGGAGTCGGAATCCTCATCTTCAGATGTGACCCCCTTCGCCTTGGCCTTCTCCAGCGCTCCAATGTCCACCGTGACGGCGAACTCGTCCACCACGATGCTCAACCAGGTCGGCTGAGCAAAAGTCGGGCGGTGGACGTTAAGGCCCAAGCCCCTGATGTCGATGCGGACGCCATCGCGCGGTGTGTAGGCGAGTCGGCGGAGGGAGAAGTAGCCAATGCGCTGGATCGAGATGCCGGTGATGATGCGGAGTACGGCAAATAGGACGAACGAGGAGAGGTAGAGGAGGACAAGGATGCCGAAGATGAAGGTCGGGTTCAGGAGGGCCATTTCGACCGAGCATGGGTGACGGTTACCGGCGACCGGCCGGGACGCCCATCAGCTGCAGAGCAGAGCCGCCGGGGCAACGGGGGGAGGGAGCCGAACACGGGCCCGTTCTCTCTCGCCTTCACTCGCGCGACATGCTGAGCAAGACCATTGTCGAGTCCGTTCGTTCCGTATGCGGGAAGGTCAAGTCGAGGTCAGATCAAGGTCGAGTCTCGCTGGCGAGCCACTGCCACGCTGTGCCGTTCGTGCTCGGTCGTATGATCCAACCCAGTGGCGCAGGGATTCAGAATGCGGTTGCGGCGGAGGAGTCGGATTGAGGGTGGTCAAGGTGTATTCCGTCGAAGCCGCGCTCGAAGAAGTCGAGCTTGTCGGCGGGATCACGTCAAAGGAGCAAGGGGAGAAGCGAAGCTGCCACCAAAGCCAAGTCGCGCCAAGGAAATTGACGGACAACTTCCAGGTTGGTCTAAATCCGTCCAATTCCAGCGGATGGAGATCCTTTGATGACCCCCACCTGCCAACCCACCAACCCAACAAAGCTAACCCTGGTCGCTCCCCACAGCGCATCGGACTTGTGCATCCCGCCCGGTTCTGGCGGTAATTGAGTACAGAATACTCCGTACAGCCCGAACATATGTCGACCGAGAATCTCTCGCAGAGTCGGAGAGAACTGCCGGTTGGTCTGGGTCCACGTTTTGATAGTGCTAAACCTCGCCGCAAAAGCAAAGGGGCCTGACTTGATGGTGAGTTTCTCAGTTCTTCCAGGGCTGTCTCAGCGTCGAGCGTCAGCCCTAACGACGACGGGATGACAGCCAACTGGAGATGACCCACTAAAAGCAGAAGTGGCATCGTTCAGGCCGTCAAAGCATGCAACTTACGAGACCATCCCAGGTTTGATTACCATCCGCCCAGAATACAAACAACTCCAATAAGTCGTCGTTTGACTAGTATCCACACACAAGATTCTGTAATTCAAGTCGCCGTCAAAATCGTAACGTTCTCATGGATGCAAACAACCCATGATGCTCACCTCCAGTTGGCAATAGAACCGGCTGACGGACTTCCCCCCGATACGGCGTCAACTCGCAGCCCAGTCCAACAAACCCTAGCGGCAGATACCCGTGCTCAGCACCTGCAAGTGATCAGGGTGCCTGCATCCGGTGTTGGTTGAGGCCTGTACAGGAATCAGGAGATGGCAATTCTGTTAGAGTCACTCGGCTACATACATACCTAGGTATGACATACCAAATGACTTGCCTTCTCGGTGGACCTCCAGCGCCTCGATGCTGCGTCTCTTCTGGCGAAGAGGGGCAAAACGTGTCCATACCTAACGTAGGCATCTACCGAAGCAGCAGGTCAGGGTTTAGAAACGCGGCGTTTCTCACGCTTTTCAAGGTTGGGGTGCGAGTCTGGCTGCAGGTGGCGGCTGCGGCTCGATCTCTCCTCGTGGGATGGAAACGATCGCAGCCTGCCGCCCACAAGCGAGCGAATGGCGGCGCATCATTTTGGTCCCAACGGGCCGGAACCAAACACCAAACATCCACCAACGGTGCCGCCATCACCTCCTTGAGTTTATCGGGCGGTTGGTGTAAGATGTGTGACCGCCAATGGTGGGCGAGTTGGTAGCAGGTCGGGTGTGGTGAGCGGCCGCTGTGCCGCTGTTCGAGGGCACAAAGAGCGGCCAAAGAGGACGCCCACAGGGCGTCTAAGTTGTTCAAGAGGACGAGATGTCAGTGTCGTCTTCGACTCTAGCTTTCCTCTTCTCCCATTTCGTAATCTCCAAGATATTATCTTCTTTCTTGCCCTCCCTTAAATGTACTAATGCCGCTATGTTGGTCAGCTCCGGGACAAAAGGATCCGTGATCCCCATCGTGGTCCTGCTGGTGTCGAGCTGGCTTTTCCTACTTCGATTCTACCGCCAATGGGACTGGAGCCACAATGTAAGCCCGTTCGCAACACCGCCTCCCGTCGAGGTCGTGGTGGCGAGCCTCAAATCTGAAAACACCTCATGGGTGCAACAACACCTCCCCGGCTGGTTCTCCAGCATCTACGTTGTAGATGATCCTTCAGCAAAGCTCACAGTTCCCCGGAACAAAGGCCGCGAGGCCATGGTCTACCTGAGCCACATCGTCAACAACTACGAGACGATTGCCGAGACCACTATTTTCGTGCACGCCTCTCGTTTCGCCTGGCACAACGACGACCCAGACTACGACAACCTCGCTGCACTCCGCCGCCTCAAGCTGGACTACGTCCAAGCCTCGGGCTACGTCAACCTCCGTTGCGTCCTGATTCTGGGCTGCCACGTTGAGATCCGGCCACACACGGACGAGGCCAGCGCAGAGGAACGGGCCAACGGCATATCCAGCTCCGGCAGTCCGCTCACCGCCAAGCAAGTCTACAAGCAGGCCTTCGAGGAGTTGATGCCCGGTGTGGACGTACCTCAGGAGGTCGGCGTCAGTTGCTGCTCGCAGTTCGCGGTCTCGCGCGAGGCCGTCTACAGCCGGCCCAGGGAGGACTATGTCCGCTTGCGAAACTGGCTGCTGGAGACGCCGCTCGCGGACGACCTGAGCGGGAGGGTGTTTGAGTACATGTGGCATGGTGAGACCTCCGGCGTTTGTTTGTTTGGTGATGTGACCATGGCTGATGGCGTTTAGTGATCTTTGGCAAAGAGGCTGTCTTTTGCCCCTCGCCGGCCGAGTGCTACTGTAAGCTGTACGGGATGTGCGACCTGAGCTGCAGCGGGATGGCGTGCACCGGACGATATGTGTTCCCGAAGTATTCGACGCTACCCAATGGCTGGCCGAGAGTCGGCTGGTCAGGGGAGCAGAGGGCCTTCTCCGGTCCGCCGTGAAGCCAGCATGGCTTGCTCGTGTCAACTCCTGACGCGACACTGGGTCTACTGTTGTTTGGGCATCGGAACAGCTTCGGAGAGGTGGTCGTCTAAAACTCATCATCCGCCACACATGGCTTAGAGTTGGCCGGTTTCTTTGCAAGAGGCGATGCATTTGCCGAGTCTCGTTGCAGAAGCTCGGGGGGGTGATACTGCTAGGTTGACGGGGGATAGATGCATTCGGCTGGGAAATTCACCACCGGACTGTCCGGTCAGGCACTGGATGGCTCAGTTACCGGGATATATTTTCCAACTATAGATACCACAAGTTAGACACAATGGGTGTAATGAGCTGGGGATACAGGCTGATCAAGGCAGTTACTGTTTGCCCCGTCTTGCTCGGCGAACATCTTACATTAGGTTGGACATCTTTTCCTGGGATGCATTTACAAAGAGAGGTTGTCTCTTGCTTTCCATCATGCTCATGCCTTTCCAGATGAGGCTTGTTCGCCCCCCTGGGCTCCGGCGGCCGACTCCTTCTTCTCCTGGCTTTCGGCTTCGCGGAGCGCCTTGATGTGGTCATCGACAACGGCAATGTCGGCTTCCACCCGGAGTAACCTCTCCTCGAGGATATTCTCGTAGTCTTTGTCAGAGAGTTGTTTAATAGGGCTCCATCTAGCCCAAAACCCGACTTCCTGAGCCGGCTTGGGGGGGGCGTTCGCAACCTTCGCCTCCCACCGGTTGAGGATGGCCTGGCCTCCTGCCCCAAACAACGAGAACATGAAAGCTGACGGAAGTATGTTTCTCGGCCCCCCTGTGACATGTCAGTGGACCGCTGGCCACCCGAATTGCCAATACGTACTTAGTAATCCGCCACAGGTTCCGGCGACACAACCTGCGATGGTGCTCGCCTTCAGTTTATCTCTTGGGGTGGGATCTCCGTTGGCCAAATACTTCAAACCGACCAGTCGCGTTGCTGTGAACGGTTAGAGTTGCATAGCAGATAACAAGCTCAATGGACAGGGCGCGGCTCACCGTAGTAACTTGAGCCCAAGACAAAGCACTGCCCACCCGCAACCACCGAGAAGAGTACTGTCGGGACAGACCGAAAAATGGACCAGGCGGCTCCGTTGAAGGCACCACAGGCGCCTTGGAAGCGTCAGAAGTTGGCCACTCTCAGCAAGGACAAGACTCGATCTGCGTACCAGCGAGAGCACCAGCTTTGAGGGACGGCACGAGGATCTCCATCGCCTCGGGCGAAAGTGACGGCCCCGTCTGCCGTGGCCGTGGTCTTCTCACCGGTGGATTTTCTGCCGGTGATGGAGAGGTTGAAGAAGCCTGGTTCTGAGACTGGTCGTGCTCGTCGTCCTGGCGGCCGACTATCCGCTTCATCTTGCAGAGAGGAAAAATGAGGACGAAAGGACAAAAGCGATTCGATTCAAGAACAACCGTTGTGTTGTGTTGTGTTGTAAGAGCCCCGTGTGAAAAAGAGTGGAACCGAAAGAAGCACAGGCGCGCTGAGTGCTTGAGTCCGAAGCTGGGTGATGATTGAGTGACTTCAACCTGAGCCGCCTGGTTGAATCATTCAAGGCTGAATTGCAGGTCGAGCTGCCTGTGCAGGCGTCTGCAGAAGCACAGGCAGTTGGGGGGCCTCGGGGCCTCCCCTGACCCGCGCTAAGCCGCTTCGGTTGACCCTAGCGGGGCTAGATCGCCCCCGGCACCCACCCATGCCCTTGCCGAGCGGAAAAAAAAGTCAACCCTGATTCCTCAATCGACCTCACGTTAATAATATTTTTTCGCTTCCGTCCCGCAACCCAAAACCACGTTACTCGACGAAGCACCCAGGCTGCGAATCCCACATATTCGCACCTCCCCCGCCCATCTGTCTCCGCTTGCCCGCCATCCGGAGTCACAGGACGACCTGCTCTCGCATCGAGCAAGTCTTTGATCGTTCATCACTGGAGCCCGCCAACTCTCCAGCCGACGACTTTTTTCGCTACCTGGGCCTCCTTGGGACAGTGTAGCGCACCTGCAAAAACCGCAATCATGGGTGAGCACCGCCCACCGACCGTGCCCTGACCCCTCCCGGCACCGCGGGGCATCCGCACCTCGTCGTCGTCCTGTCGTGGATTTTGTGCGCTGACGCAAAGATGCAGCTCCCAAGAAGAAGGAAGTCCAGAAGCTGTCTCTGGCCGAATTTGCCTGTTTGTTCCCCTCCATGCCAAGACCCCGCTGCGACCAACTTCCCAGGCGTCGCGCAGCCCACCTCACACGCCCACACACTACTACATACTGACGCAGCCTTGCAGCATACGGCGGTGGCGGCTCATGGGCTGATGAAGTCGAGGACACCTATGGTAAGTGTTATTGCGATGGAAGCATTGTTATTTGGTGCTGATTTTGTTTTTGCTAGCCTCTGGTATGCTTTGATCGCGCGCGACTCTGGAACCAACACACTGACTGCAGCCCAGGCACTCAGCCACTCCCCGCCTCTGACCGGCGCGCGGGCGCGAGCTCGTACGGCAACAACTCATATGGCGGCGGCGGTAACGACAGGGGTAGGTCACGCTGTCTGTATCATCATTGCCGCACGGAAGATTAACTCTGCTCGCTCCAGGCTACCACTCGCTCCGCGACAACCTGCCCCAGGTGCTGCCCGACAAGCCCCCCTTCACCGCCCACCTCGGTAACCTGTCTTATGATGCGACCGAAGAGACTGTCTCCGAGTTCTTTGAGGGCTGCAACATTGTGAACGTGCGGATCATCGAAGACCGCGAGCAGCAACGGCCCAAGGGCTTCGCGTATGCTGAGTTTGGGGACCTTGAGGGTCTCAAGACCGCTCTTACTCGTGATGGACAGAGCTTCCAGGGCCGCACCATCCGCATCAAGGTTGCCGATCCCCGTAGGTCTTACCCGTCAACGCCATAATGTCCATCCCAGGTAACTGACAGATCTTGTGTAGCGAGGGGCGGCTTCGAGCGATCCGAGGGAATGCGTGATCTTGACTGGGGTGCCAAGAGAGGTCCGTTGGCTGATATTCCCGGCCGCGGCGGCGAGCGCCGCGGGGGCGGTGATTTTGGCGAGCGCAGGCGCGAGTTCCAGGCCAACGATGACGGCAGGGTCCGAGACTTCGGGAACTGGGAGAGGCGCGGTCCCCTGTCGCCCCTGGCTCAAAATGAGCGCCCCGAGTCCCGTGAGGGCTCTCGCTCCCGCGCCGGGGATGCTCGGTCCGAGTCATTCCGTGACAATCGGAGAGCGTCGCCCGCAGCCTGGGGCCCAGGCGAAGGCGCCCAGGACGGCTCCCGCCCGCCCCGTCGCGAATTTACCGAGCGTCCCGAGCGTCCCGAACGCGTCCCCACTGCCGCCGAGAAGGATTTCAACTGGCGCAACAACATGCGTACTGACGCCCCCGTGAAGTCGCCAGGCGAGTCTCGTGAGGGCAGTGCGCCCTCCTCGCCCGCCCCAGCCGCCGCGCTTCCTGTCGGCAGGCCGAAGCTGAATCTCACCAAGCGGACCGTCTCCGAGGCGGCCGACACGTCTGCCGCATCAACTCCCGCCAACTCTAAGGCCAGCCCGTTCGGTGCGGCACGCCCGATCGATACTGCCGCGCGTGAGCGTGAGATTGAGGAGAAGCGCGTGAAGGATAAGGAGGAGGCCGAGGAGAAGGCAAAGCAGGAGAAGCTTGCCAAAGAAGAGGCTGCCAAAGTGGCTGCCGAGAAGGCTGCAGAGAAAGCCGCCGCTGAGAAAGCTGCTGCTGAGGAGGCTGCCAAGGCTGAGGAGGAGGCCAAAGCCAACGCGCAAAACGAGGCGCCTGCAGAGGAAGCGGAGGCCACCCCTACGGAAGGCGCTGCAGATGAGACCTCCACCGAGAACAAGGCCGCCGCCCGGCCGCGCGAGCCGCGGGAACCGCGCGAGCCACGGGAGCCGCCCAAATCATCGAGGGCAGCGGAAAGCGGAAATTGGAGATCGGCTTCAGCGGAGCAGCGTGCTGGTTCTCGCGGCGGTCACGTCCCCAGCGGTCCCCGCCGCGGCGGTGCTGCTCGTGGGCCTCGCGAGGCTGGCCGTCCTCCGCGCGCCAATGGGAGCAGCCCTGCAGCCCAGCAACCGCAGTCTCCCACCACCGAGGAGGCGCCATCAACTCCGAAGGCTGACGCTGATGGTTGGACTACGGTCGCCGCCCAGACCAAAGGCCGGCGTGGAGGGAGCAACCGTCCGGTTGGACCCTGAACGAACCAACACCCTTCTCGGCTCGCCCTCCCGACCCGATTGGGGGACCCCTGGGTCTGTGTGGGTTCTGGCGAGTCAGCTGGCCCGGGTTACGTTGACGACAATCTCTCCGCCTCGCCGCAGTCGCTTCACTACCTCGACATCGTTGCGTCGCCGGCTTGGATAGCCCGACATCAGCGCTATCGGCTTCCGCGGATTCTTCTGTTCTTCCTTTCGAAACAGCGAAAGCAGGCGAATTCCACGGATATGCCTTCTCCCTACGACACCATTTTCGCGAAACGAGACCGTCACTCAACTTCCTTGCGCCTTCAGTCCAACTCAGCCTCGTAGACGGCATCGACACGACGAAAGCTATCTCCACCGACATGATATTCCAGCTATACCAAAAAGTCTTCTTTCCTCGCGATTTCTTGGCCATGACGTTTATGCACGGAAATGCGGCACGGGTTTTCCAATTCTAAAATGACGGCCATCTTCTGCCTCCATGGGCGGCGGCCAAATGAATGGATGCGGGTTTTCTCTCGGTCGTCACGGCGTGTTGTGCTTGATTTGGGCAGTATCTCGACGCTGAAGGAGGCGAGCATCGGGAGAGAAATGGGTGGGGAGGGCTATGAATGGCAGCCTCATCTACACGTTTATGGAGATTCTGCTCATCTCTTTGGGTTTTTGGTCTGGTCATCTCGTGCAACCTGCCTGCTAACCGACTCTCTGTTTTGTATGCCCGGGCAACTGGGGCATTCTTTACGCGTTTAGACGATGAAATGCTCCACGGACTGGAGCAGGGATGGGGGCTTGGTTGGCTCCGGGCGGGCTCAAGCGGTAGTCTCTACTCAGTTTAGACGAGGGATAGCAAAAGGAACAAGGGCATATGTTACAACTCTAGGATTCATCCTCCGAATCCACCCACACGCGTACACGGACGAGAGCACATGCATAAATCACTTTCCCACCTTATCTCCCCTCGTTCTTATGCCCATCTACCGCTTCAACGTCTTCTGCTTCTGCGCATCCGTCGCCACATTCCGCCCTTCCACCAGCAACCCCTTCCGCCGCCGCACCTTGTCCATGTACCGCTTGGCCACGTTCTCCTTGTCGCCGAACTCGCCCAGGTCCTCCAGGTCGTCCTCGGTGAAGGGCACCCAAAACGGGTCCTCGTCCAGGATCTCGAACCCAGCGAAGATGAGCTGCGGTTGTGCCGCGCCCGACGTGCGTTTGCGCATGTCGTCGGCGAAGCCGAAGGACTCGGCCACGGGGAGTACCGCTTGGATTGTGAAGAAGGGCGTGCCTTCGTTCATGGCCTCCGATTGAACTCGCCCGCGGCGGCGGGTGAGGACGTCGTAGACCCGGCCTAGGACTTCGGCTGAAAGGGGGAGGGGGGTTAGTATTTCGAAGACTAAGAGGGTTTGAGAGGGGAGAAGAAGGCATACTGGAGGCTTGGATCTCGCACGAGTACATTGCTAGCATGAGGCGAGGGGACCAGTCGAGGAATGCTTTGTGGATGGATTGTTGCACCGTTTTGATCACTTCGCCCGTCAGACGGCCGAGGTGGTCGCGGGCGGAACCGCCTTCGCCTTCGGTCGAGGAGGGCGGGGTGACGGAGACGTCTTCGATGAAGACGGCGATACCCTGGACGGGCTCGTTGCAGAGGGGCCCGTGGTGGGTGGCGAGCTGGAAGCCGTAGGTGATCTTGTCGGAGAAATGGCGCGGGCTGAGCGAGTCTTTGGTGGAGGGGCGGTCCGTGTGGGTGTTGTTGGTGGCGTTGGGGGAGAAGGCTTTCGGAAAGAATTGCTCCTTCGTGGCGTCGATGAGAAGGTTGGGTCCAGTTCGGCGCGGGCCAAAGGAGACGATGCGGTCGGTGATGTCTTTCCATGTGTCGAGACGGTCTTTTTTACTGTCGAATTGGGCTTGAAGCTGTTTGCCGAGCTCGTCGGGGGAGAGGGCCTTGCGTGCTCCTGAGAGCTCGTCGTCGGCCTCGGGAGAGTCGTCGGGAGAGCCGTTCTCAGCCGCTGGCTCCGGGGAGGGAGATCCTTCTTCGCCATCTTCTGCGGTGCTGCGATCAGAGTATAGCCGCTTGACGCCGCCCGCATTTTTGAGAAGAAAATCAGTGACGTCCCGCGGCAAAGGCCTAACACGGACGGTAACGGTCACCTGCTTGGAGCTGGTTACGCCGACGACCACGCCGCGGCCGAGCTCTTTGTTGACAGGAGGACGCATTTCCTCGGCGCGGACAGTGGTTTCCCGGTACGGGACAATCGGCTCGCCGGCTTGGATCTCGCAGCCTGCAAAGCGTTCCCGCAAGTCTGTCAAACAACGCTCGAGATGCAGCTCCCCCGCAGTCAGAAGGACGTGCTCGCCGCTGGAGAACTGCTCATACTCGGCACAGGGGTCGCTGTGAACGAGTAGATGGAGGCCTTTGATCATCTTGTCCAGATCGGCTGGATTGACGGGCTCCAAGGCCACGCGCACGATAGGGCGGCCATGAAGATTGGCGATGCCAGCAAGGTTGATTGCGCCTTCAAGCTGACTGCAAAGCGTACCGGATTTGAGGATACCACTCTCCTCGAGCCCCCGAATCCCAAAGACCACGCCGGCAGGGACCGACTCGAGGGCTTCAAGATTGCGGCCCATCAACATGTAAAGGGCTGTCGCTTTCACCTTCTTAGGCAGCGGCTCAGCGAGCGGGTGAGCAGGTGAGAACTTGGGCGGAAGGACGTAGATCTCATCACCGACGGTTAGAATGCCGGAGTAGATGCGCGCAAAGCCGATCAAGTGCTCCGGTTCGGCCTGCTTCTCTTCGTCCTCGGGCACATGTTGGTCCAGTGTCGCTCCAGAGAAGGCCGAAGCAAGGGCGTCGATAGCCTTGTCCTCGCCCATGCTGGCTTGTGCCCGAGCGGCCTCGGCACGCTTTTTCCTGGCTATTTCACGCGCCTCCTCGCCGCTCATGGGACCGCGCCTCTTGTTTTCGGGCAGCTCGCTCTCCTTGACAGACACCATCTTGCTCACGTAGGCGACTACTGGATCGGCCGGCGCCTTCTTGAAGGAAACCACGGCGTCCTTGACCTTTGGGTCGATGTGGTCTGCGCCCGGGACATCGTCCAGCAGGAGTGGGAAGCGTTCTGCCTGGGCCGTCTTCGGTGATGGAAGAGATTCCACGACGGAGACCAGCAGCGCGACCGAGATTGGCAACCAGGAGGCAAAAACGGTGGTGAGGAGGAGCTTCGGATCTCGAGAACGAAGGATGTGAGGGGGGATGGTGATGTTGAGGAATTTCGTAATCTTTTCGAGAAGAGTGGCGTCTCCCTTTCCATTGTCGTCGCCGACAGTGGCCTGATACACAGCCCAGATTTGGTCCAGCACCAGTTGAACAAATAAGGGTTTCAGGGGTCGCCCTTTCAAATGCCTGGGGCCCAAAACCTTTTTCGTCTTGGGGTCTAGGTAGAAGCTTCCCCACAAGACCTTTTCCAGGACGCTGCGTTTAATACCCAGCTTCTTTTCGTATATCCCGGCAAACTGACGCACGGTGAAGGCCCAGCCGTCAATGGCGCTGCCGAATATGACGTTGTTCTTTTCCGGGGCGAAGTAAAGCCCCTCGTCATCTCTTTCTTGGAACTGGAACTCCCCAGAGTCAGCTAGTTGGTCCGCAACCATGGCCTCCTTTGCAGCTGAGGCAGCAACGCGAGCCTCCATCTGCTCCCGCCAGTTGAGGTCCTCTTCCATACGCTCTCCCTGGAAGAAACTTCCAAGGACAGCATTGACCTGCTCCAAAAGCTTGCTGAGGTGAATGTACGCCTCCCCTGGAGTCATCTTCAGCTCAGTGATGAGGCGATCGATCTTGTTGATGACGAGGAGTGGCTTCAGCTTTTCAGTCCATGTGTGTCTGAGGACTGTCACAGTCTGACTACACACGCCCTCCACGGCGTCGACCAAAACGACAGCACCATCGCATAAGCGGGACGCAGTCGAAACTTCGCTGCTGAAGTCGATGTGGCCAGGCGAGTCAATGAGGTTGATGAGGTACTCTTTTGGCTCAGGGGCGGCGTCAGGGTTGGCCCTCCGCAGCATGGAGAAGTAGAGAGAGATGGCGGACGACTCCATGGTGATACCTCTGAGCTGCTCGTCGGGGCGGGAGTCGAGGTACCGGATCTTGCCGGCCAGCTTTGGTGATATGATGCCATTTGTGGCGAGGAGGGCATCGGTGAGGGAAGTTTTGCCATGGTCCTAGACACGGTGGTGAGTGAGTTTTGCCAAGGGCTGTAACCGACAAGACGGCGTCCGGAATGGAGATGCCATACCACGTGGGCTAGGATGCAAATCTGGCACATGTAAAGTCAGTTTTCAGGTCAAGAGGCATTTTCATTCTTCTATAATCTCTTTCCCTCTCTTTGTTTTTCCTTGTGTTCTTCTCTCTTTTTTTACTCTGTTTTAAAACCAAGACACAGGGCTTACATACATTTCGCACGTCATCGGCGTTTTGCTGAAGCTTTGCCAGCTTCTCCGAGTTGACGACAGGCATCTTATCTTGTTGAAGACAACGGCTCAGACTGCCTTTAGGGTCGATGCTCTCTGCCCGGGTCGTAGGTCGGAAGTGAAAGAGATCTCAAGTCTTTATGTCGCGTGTTAGTGGGCAGGGGGCGAGGGGTATGGGAATCGCGGGGCAGTTTTCTCGGCCTGACTAACAATGCACAATGCACAATGCTGCGCCCAAGCTTGGAAAGTGGGATGTTTTGGCGGGGCAGAGAGGCAGCGGAAACACGGGATACAAGGATAGCAGACCCCCCGGTAGCTGTCACAACTGGAAGCAGAGCACGACGCATCAGGAAAGGTCCTATTTTCATGCGAATCGTAGGCCTGCCTGTCTTGGAAATACATACCTAATGATTCAGACGCATTCATAATGAGTCATCGAGCCCTCCTCCCTTCAACGTACTCCGGTTGAGGTTGTCCGGTGACATGCTGCCTCTTGAAGAGCCTTATGCAACAATCAGACGGAACCGTTTACGCAATTACCCCTACACACCAAAACCCTAAACCGGTGTCGCCGCATCGAAAATTCACCGCCTGGCCCGAGCCCCTCGACCACAAAAATCGAGCCCCACCGACCAGAGCAGCAAAGCAATTCCGGCTCTTTGCGACGGTCACGACAAAGGACGCCGGCGACAACCCACTGCTCCCCGCCCCCCAGCAAGCGAATCGTTCGACGTTGCATTGCCACAGGCGACCGAAAACATGAGTTACCAGACCGGCATGGCGCCCTCCCGCGCCATCGAGAACGACAGCGATGTCGAGGAGGAGGCCCTCGTCGCCGACTACAGGGAGCAGGTGCAATATGGTGGTGGCATGGAGGAACTGGACCATCCGTCTCTCGCCCAGCAGGCCGACGAGATCCAGTCCCGGATGGTCCAGGCCGCCCAACCCCTGGATTTCCAGGCGACCCTCGAGACCAAGTTCTCGAGCTACGACAACTACTGCTCGCTGTTCCACTACATTCTCAACTCCGAAGGGCCCGTGGATCTTGAGCCCCCGTCGGTTGGTCTCTCCGCTGCCGCTTGTGGCCGGGCCGTTGCTGACTTTTTGCCCTAGTACTATTGGGCGTGGGATGTGATTGACGAGTTCATCTACCAATTCAACACATTCTCCTCGTACCGAGCCCGGATCGCGAGGCAAGCCAACAACGAGGAGGAGGCCCAGATCCTGCGCGACCACCCGAACACTTGGGGGTGCTACAGCGTCCTCAACGTTCTCTACTCCCTGATCCAGAAGTCGCAGATCACGGAGCAGCTGACGGCCATGAGGCGGAACGAGGACCCGATGGCCGTGGCCGGACCCTACGGCACCAAGAACCTCTACCGCATGCTTGGCTACTTCTCCATCATCGGTCTCCTCCGCGTCCACACCCTGCTCGGAGACTTCAGCCTCGCGCTCAAGACGCTCGACGACATCGAGCTCAACAAGAAGGCCATGTTCGCCCGCGTCATGGCTGCCCACTTCACCACGTACTACTACGTGGGTTTCTCGTACATGATGATGCGCCGCTACGCCGACGCCATCCGCATGTTCAGCCACATCCTGGTCTACGTCTCGCGGACCAAGAACTTCCAGAAGAACACGCAGTACGACTCCATCTCCAAGAAGAACGACCAGATGCTCGCTCTGATCGCCATCTGCGTGGCCTTCCACCCCACTCGCCTGGACGACACCATCCACACCGCCCTGCGCGAGAAGTACGGCGACCAGCTTCTCAAGCTGCAGCGCGGCGGCCCCGACTCGCTGCCCATCTTCGAGGAGCTCTTCCGCATCGCCTGCCCCAAGTTCATCTCGCCCGTTCCTCCTGACTTCGACAGACCCGAGGTCAACGTCGACCCGATCGATCACCACCTGTCTGTTTTCATGGAGGAGGTCAAGACCAACATGTGGAGCCCGACTGTCAAGTCGTACCTGCGCCTCTACACCACCATGGACCTGAAGAAGCTGGCTGGTTTCCTCGACGTCAAGCCCGAGGAACTGCGCTCTTGGCTCCTTGTCAACAAGCAGCGGACTAAGCAACTGCGCTGGACCGACAATGGACTGATGGAGGGCGAGCTGGTCAACATCAGCGATCTCGACTATGCGCTGCAGGGTGTAAGTTCCCAAGTCTGCATGTCTCCCTCTCCCTTGCGACTTTACTGACTCCTCCCAGGATTTGATTCACATCTCGGAAGCCAAGATGGGTCGCAAGTTGGTGGATTGGTATCTCCGCAACCTCTCTCGCACATACGCATGAACTGCGTAATAGGACTGGATGCTGGCAGCAACACGGGGGGATCGAATCTTCTGCTTGCCTAGATTC